>Ga0335082_10003806_pt1 | contig 16413 bp, 16 predicted proteins | sample Lox_Sample_41_FD_206718 | JGI IMG/M metagenome (GOLD analysis project Ga0335082, IMG submission 206718) | Soil microbial communities from Loxahatchee National Wildlife Refuge, Florida, United States - Lox_Sample_4.1 | ecosystem: Environmental > Terrestrial > Soil > Wetlands | place: USA...
CGCGAGCGCCGCATCTATCCCGTACTATTTTCTTCCGGACTGGGCAACATCGGCGCCGACCGCCTGCTGGACTTCTGCGTGGACTACCTGCCGGCGGCCACTTCGCGCGCCCCGGTGCAGGGCGTGGCCGCTCCCAACAACGGCGAGCCCCCGGCCCGCAAGGTGGCCGACTCCGAGCCGCTCTCCCTCTTCGTCTTCAAGACCGTCTCCGATCCCTTCGCGGGGCGCATTTCTTTCTACAAGGTGTACAGCGGGGTGCTGAAGAACGACGCCGCGGTGCAGAACTTCACCAAGAACTCCAGCGAGAAGCTTTCCCACATATCGGTGATGCAGGGCAAGACGGCGGTGTCCATCGCCGAAGTGCACGCCGGCGACATCGGGGCGGTGGCCAAGCTCAAGGACACGCTCACCGGCGACACCCTGGGCGACAAGAGCGCGCCCATCCAGTATCCCAAGGTCACGCTGCCCGAGCCCGCCATCACCTTCGCCATCGAGCCCAAGACCCGCGCCGACGAAGACAAGCTGGCCAACGGCATCCACAAGCTCATGGAGGAGGACGCGCAACTGCGCTTCTTCCGCGATCCCCAGACCAAGGAGTTCCTGATCGCGGGCACCGGCCAGCAGCACATCGAGGTGGTGGTCTCCAAGCTCAAGAAGCGCTACCACACCGAGGTGAACCTGAAGGCGCCCAAGGTGCCCTACCGCGAAACCATCCGCGGCAAGGCCGACGTGCAGGGGCGGCACAAGAAGCAGACCGGCGGCCACGGCCAGTTCGGCGACTGCAAGATCAAGATGGAGCCCTTGGCGCGCGGCGCCGGCTTCGAGTTCGTCAACGACATCTTCGGCGGCGCCATCCCCAAGAACTTCATTCCCGCGGTGGAGAAGGGCATCATCGAGACCGCGGTGCGCGGCTACCTGGCCGGCTACCCCATGGTGGACTTCCGCGTCATCCTCTACGACGGCAGCTACCACGAAGTGGACTCCAGCGAACTGTCGTTCAAGCTGGCCGGCCGCATCGCCTTCAAGAAGGCCATGGAAACGGCCAAGCCCACCCTGCTCGAGCCCATCATGAAGGTGGAGATCACCGTGCCCGACGAGTTCGCCGGCACCATCATGGGCGACCTCAACTCCCGCCGCGGACGCATCCAGGGCATGGACAACAAGGCCGGCAAGACCGTCATCAAGGCCGAGGTGCCCATGGCCGAGATGCTGACCTACGGCGCCGACCTCACCTCCATGACCCAGGGGCGCGGCAGCTTCGCCATGGAGATGGACCACTACGACATCGTCCCCGCGCAGCAGCAGGAGAAGATCATCACCGCCGCCAAGGCCGCCCGCGCCGGCGAGGTCGAGGAAGAAGAATAGGTTTCACGCTGCAAGTTTCACGGTTCACGTCGGGCCGCCTCGGCGGCCTTCTTTGTCTGCGCACCCCGGCAGCTTGAAACGTGAAACCTGAAACGTGAAACGGCTCGCGTCTCGATGCCACGCTTTGAACAATACGAAGTCTGGAAGCAGAGCGGCGAGCAGTGGGAGCTGGTCGCGTGGTTCCAGGACTTCGCCGTGGCCTCGGCGGTGGCCGCCAACTACTCCTACCGCATGCGCCTGGTCCACGCCGTCTTCGAGGACGGCGAGCGCACCCACGAAGACGTGCTCGCCGAGGTGGGTGCCACGCGAGAACACCCATAGGTTCTCGCTGCGCCCGCTCCCGGCTCCGGTGTCTAATACCCTGAAACCAGCGAAGCGGAGGTGGCACAATGCGAAACCGCATGGCTCTCTGTCTGGCGGCAGGTTTGGTCCTGGCCGCGTCGGCCTTGGCCCAGACCAAGGTGGAAGTCCAGCCGGTCAAGAAGCTCGTGCCCACGGGTTCCTTGGGTACCTGTGGCTACGTTCCCACAGAACAAGAGCGGACTTTTTTCAGCAAGCTCAGCGTCAAGGACCAGGCCACAGGCTCGTTCCTGGAGGACTACCGCATCCAGGGGAGGAAGCAGAAGTATGTCAGCTGGTTTGGCATCGTACGCGGCATCACACTGCCCAAGGGCCCCGGCAACGCTGCCGAGTTGCTGCTCGAGCACAAGTACTTCGACTCCATGACTGACTGCCACATCATGCTGGTTTCCATGAGCGGCTCCGGGGATTTCGTGGCGCGCTTGCAGGCTGACCCGGGGAATATCTCGGCGCTTTCCCTGGTCCGTGTTTACGGGACGGTCGTGGAGGAGAAGGACGGCGTCCCCGTCCTCGAGGCTCAGTATGTCCGGGTGTGGCCGTGGCTCACCTTCACCTTCACGGATCTGGGTGCGAAGGACCGGAGCAACCCACGCTGGAAGAAGGAGTGCAAGCTGTGCAGCGGAAAGCGGGTCTACAACCCCTATCCCGACGAGCAGTACTATCGGGACACGCTCGGCGATCCTGGCAAGTACGGAACAGCCCTGCCGTCGTCAAACTGATGGGTTGCCTCGCACTCGGTTTCTGATTACTCTACCGAGCAGTGGCTGCGCCCAAGGAAAAACCTGACAAGGAGCGCCTGGTCTCCGCCGTGCCGGTGGAGGACGACGCTTCCTTCGAACTGAAGCTGCGCCCGCAGCGGCTCAAGGAGTTCATCGGCCAGGGCAAGGTGAAGGAGAACCTGGCGGTGGCCATCGAGGCGGCGCGCTCCCGCGGCGAGGCCCTGGACCACGTCCTGCTCTACGGCCCCCCCGGCCTGGGCAAGACCACGCTGGCCAGCATCATCGCCAACGAGTTGAGCGTCGCCTTCCAGCAGACCTCGGGGCCGGCGCTCGCCATCAAAGGCGACCTCACTGCCATCCTCACCAACGTGCAGGCGCGCCAGGTGCTCTTCTTCGACGAGGTGCACCGGCTGCAGCCCGCGCTGGAGGAGATCCTCTACTCCGCACTCGAGGACTACCAGCTCGACATCATCATCGGGCAAGGGCCGTCGGCGCGCACCCACACCATCGAGGTCAAGCCCTTCACCTTCGTGGGCGCGACCACGCGCGCCGGGCTGGTCTCAGCGCCGCTGCGCTCGCGCTTTGGCATCGTGCTGCGCCTGGAGTTCTACACCCCCGAAGACCTGCGCGTGATCGTGGAGCGCTCGGCGGAGATCCTGAAGGTCGTGATCGACCGCGCCGGGGCGAGCGAGATCGCGGGGCGCGCCCGCGGCACTCCCCGCATCGCCAACCGCCTGCTGCGCCGCGTCCGCGACTACGCCCAGGTGCGCGGCGCCGGCAAGATCGACCTGACCACCGCCCAGGCCGCCCTGGAGATGCTCGAGGTCGACAAGCACGGCTTCGACGAGATCGACCGCAAGCTGCTGCTCACCATCATCGAGAAGTACCAGGGCGGGCCGGTGGGGGTGAACACCCTGGCCGCGGCCCTGGCCGAAGAGGCCGAGGCCATCGAGGACATCTACGAGCCCTTCCTCATCCAGATCGGCTTCATCGACCGCACCCCGCGCGGGCGGGTGGCCACCCAGCTCGCCTATGAGCATTTCGGGATCCCCTTGAACCGGAAACAAAACGCCCTGTTCTGATCGCGGCGGCGGGTTCAGGGTGCGGGAGGACGACCATGCGAGCCACCATCGGGTACGCCTTCGCCATACTTCTTCTTGCCCTCTCTCCCCTCGCCTCGGCCCACCCCGGCGCGCCCCTCTACCAGGAAGCGCAGAAAGGGGCTCCCGCCGCGACCTCCGATGCGGAAGGCAAGGTTCTCCTGGACAAGGTGGTCCAAGGCCTGGGAGGCGAGACCAAGGTGAGATCGGTCAAGTCGGTCCGCGCGGTGACTAGGAGCCATTTCAAGGCGCCGCGAGGAGAGATGACCTTCCATTCCGAAACCGTGGTCGTTCTTCCCGACACGTTCTGGCAGAAGATGGTCTCGGCCGAGGAGGAAGCCACGACGGTGGTTTCTCCCAAAGCCGCATTCAGGAGCGAGCAGGGCCAGGCCGTGCCCTTCGAGGGGCCTGAACTCCAGGAGCTCATACAGGAGATGGCTCGCGACCCCATCTTCGTCGCCCAGCATGCAGGGGACCCCGCCTTCGTCTTCCACGCCGCCGGGTCCGCAAGGATTGGGAAGATCGAAGCCAGGGTCCTGGAGGTGAGTAACCCGCGCGCTGCGGTGCGCTGGTTCATTGATCCGCAGAGCGGCAGGATCCTGCGCGCCACCTGGATGCGCCCTGCTAGCGAGGACGAGGAAGACAGAGGGCCCGCGGGCGAGACCATCGAGGAGTACTCGGACTGGCGGCTGGTGGACGGAATCTGGTTTCCCTTCCAGGAAGTCGATACCCAGCCGGATGGCGTCGTCGAGTCTGTGAACTTCGAGCAAGTGGTGGTCAACCCGAAGATCGACCCCCGGATCTTCCTTCCACCCGGAGCGGAAGAGTGGCCGGCGGCTTCCAACCCCGAAGGCAAGGCCCTGCTTGCCCGGGTCGTGGAAGCTTTGGGGGGAGAAGACAAGGTGCGGTCGGTCCGCTCGATCCGGGAAAGAGGAGCAGCGCAGCGGGCAGGCTCTGGGGAACAGTACCAGCTCGAAACCCTGATGGTTTTTCCCGACCAGGTCTGGCAGAGGCTGCGGGTGAAAGGCATGCCGGAGGCGGCCAACCAGGGCGAGGCCACGTTCGTGGTGACCCGGGACCGCGCCACCATGACCATGGCAGGCCAGACCGTCAGCCTGCCCTGGGAACGGGACGCGGTGCTGGCGGAGATAGGCTGGGACCCTGCCCGCGATCCTATCTGGGTGGCCCAGCATGCCGGGGACCCGGACTTCGTCTTCTACGGCGCCGGGCCCGCGAAGGTCGGTGAACTCGACACCCGCATCCTGGAAGTTGGCAGCCCGGCCGCCGACCTGCGCTGGTTCGTTGACCCGCAGACCGGGCACGTCGTTCGTGCCACCTGGAAGCTGTGGCGCGGGCGGCGGTGGGGAGAGAGTGTCAGCCAGGACTATGCCGACTGGAGGCTGGCCGGCGGACTCTGGTTTCCGTTCAAGGAGACCACCCATCAGGGCGACCAGGAGGTCCGGTCCACGGAGTACACGGAGATCGAAGTCAACCCCCAGGTGGATCCCACCCTCTTCCAGGAGCCGACCTTCCCGGTGGTGGAGCGCGCTGAGTTGAAGACCTTGGACCAGGCGCGCTCCATCCACATCGAGGACAGTTGGGGCGGGCTCGGGACTCCGCACTCGGCGGTCTACGACCTGCAGCGCGACGGGAACCAGTTCCAGGGCGACGCCACCTTTGCTGCGGGACAGGTGAAGAAGGACGATCACGTGTCGATCCCTCTGCCGGTGGCGCAGGCCTTCCTGCGAAAGCTGGGCGAGTCGGTGTTGCAGGAACGCGAGTACCAGCCGCGCATCCGGCATACCGACGACTACCCTTCGCTCAGCATCCGGATCGAGGTGCAAGGCGGAACCGTGGTCTTTTTCTCCGAATCGCAAGGCCGCAACCATGTTCCCTGGGGAGTGACCGTGCAGGGGAAGACTTACACCATCGATTCCGCGGTCCCCGCCGAGGCGCTGGCGCTGCTGGCTCCCTATCTCAAGGCCGACGTCCTGGAACAGCTCATGAAGCAGGGAGCAAGGTCTCGCTAGGCGCGGCGCAGCGCCGCGCCGCGCCGTCGCGCTGATACAATTTCCCTCCCATGGCCGTGCGCCTGCGCAGCTTCGCCAAGATCAACCTCGGGCTGGTGATCGGCCCGCGCCGCGACGACGGCTTCCACGAGTTGCGCACCCTCTACCAAACCCTGGCGCTGCACGACCGCCTGACTGTGGAGGTCGCGAAGGGCACGGGCATCGAGATCCGCTGCGCCCATCCTCAGGTCCCGACGGACGAATCCAATACCTGTCACCGCATCGCCCGGCGCATGCTGGAGACGATGAAGGTGCGCGCCCGCGTGACCATCACCATCGACAAGCGCCTGCCGGTGCAGGGCGGGCTGGGCGCGGCTTCCTCCAACGCGGTGGCCACTCTAGTGGCCCTGGAGCGCGCGCTCAAGAAGCGGCTCACTGCGGCTCAGCACCTGCGCCTGGCCGCCGAGGTCGGTTCCGACCTGCCGCTGTTCCTGGTGGGCGGGGCGGTGCTGGGGCTAGGGCGGGGCGAGGTGGTCCTGCCGCTGGAGGACCTGCCGCCCATCCCCTGCGTCGTGGCCACGCCCGAGATCGGGGTCTCGACCGCGCAGGCCTTTGCCGACTGGGACCGCGAGATGGCCGCCGCGCGGGGCGCGAAATTGACGCTTTCCGAGCCCTCCGATAGAATGAGAGAGTTCTGCCGCGCCTCGTTCGCGTGGCTGTGCGGTACCCCAACCGGTGTTCCTGCCCGTAGGAGCAGGAACCGGGCCGAGGCCCTGCTTCTCGACCTAGTCCGTGCCGGGATTGAAAACGACTTCGAACGTGTCGTCTTTCCTAAGTATCCCGAACTGGGTGTCGTGAAGAAGGCCCTGGCGGGCGCGGGAGCGCGCTATGCTTCGCTCTCGGGCTCGGGCTCGGCGGTCTACGGCCTGTTTGCCAGCCGGCCCGCGGCCGCGCGCGCGGCCCGGAAGCTGGCCGCGCAGGGTATCCCGGCGCAGGGAACCGTGCTGTTGTCGCGACCAGAGTATTGGCTGCGGATGAGTTTCTAGTTTCGCGTTTCTGGTTTCTAGTCGGCGGATCCCAACTAGAAACGAGAAACTGGAAACCAGGAACTGGGTTTTGGGCGGTCGACTAATGGTAGGTCAAGTGCCTTTGGAGCACTGAGTCCAGGTTCGAATCCTGGCCGCCCAGCCAGAAAGACAGTACCCGTACTCAGTACCCAGTTGCCAGTGAGATCCGCGCGAGGGATCAGGTTGCTGGCGAGCCCCCAGAAGGGCGAAAGGCTAGAGGCTAAGAGCTAAGAGCTGTTCGAATGCAGACCAAACCCAGCACGCTGGAGAAGGAACCGACTTCCGCAGCCGCGAGGGACGCCATGGCTACTAGTGTCGCAACCACGACCGAGAAGAAGAGCCAGCAAGGGACACAGCCCAAGGTGGAGCGCAAGCCCGCCAAGCCGCGCCGCGACGACAAGTTCAAGATCTTCGGCGGGACCGCCAACCAGCCGCTGGCCGACGAGATCTGCGCCTTCCTGCAGATGCCGCGGGGCCAGTCCAAGGTGACGCGCTTCTCCGACGGCGAGGTCTACGTGCAGATCCTGGAGAACGTGCGCGGCGCCGACGTCTTCGTGGTGCAGCCCACCTGCAATCCCGTGGACCACCACCTCATCGAGCTGCTGCTGATGATCGACGCCCTCAAGCGGGCCTCGGCGCGCCGCATCACCCCGGTGATCCCCTACTTCGGCTACGCCCGCCAGGACCGCAAGGACAAGCCGCGCGTGCCCATCAGCTCCAAGCTGGTGGCCGACCTGCTGACCACCGCGGGCGCCGACCGCGCCCTGGTGGTGGACCTGCACGCCCCGCAGATCCAGGGCTTCTTCAACATCCCGGTGGACCACCTGTTCGCTTCGCCGGTGCTGGTCTCGTACTTCCGGGAGCTGAACCTGCCCAACCTGACCGTGGTCTCGCCCGACGCCGGGGGCGTGGAGCGCGCCCGCTTCTTCGCCAAGAAGATGGACTCGGCGCTGGCCATCGTGGACAAGCGCCGCGTGGAGATGAACGTGGCCGAGGTCATGCACGTGATCGGCGACGTCAAGGGGCGCACCTGCCTCATCATCGACGACCTCATCGACACCGCCGGCACCCTGGTCAAGACCGCCGACGCTCTGCTGGAGGCGGGCGCCACCAAGGTGTACGCCTGCGCCTCCCACCCCGTGCTCTCGGGGCCGGCGCTGGAGCGCATTGCCGGCTCCCGCATCGAGCAGGTGGTGGTCACCAACACCATCCCGCTCACCGAAGCGGGGCAGAAGGAAGCCAAGATCAAGGTGCTGTCCATCGCCGGGCTGATCGCCCGCGCCATCCAATCCATCCACGAGGAGACGTCGGTCAGCACCTTGTTCAGTTGATCGAGAGGATAGAAATCATCATGCCAACGACAGAAGCCATTGGAGTAGTGGAAGCACAACCGCGCGCCCAGGAGCGCGGCAAGAACCTGGCCCGCCGCCTGCGCCGCAGCGGCCGTGTCCCCGCGGTGCTCTACGGGGCCAAGAAGGACTCGGTGGCCGTGAGCCTCGATCCCAAGCAGGTGGCCCGCATCCTGCACTCGGAGAGCGGCCACAACACCATCTTCGACCTGCAGGTGGGTCCGGAGCGCACCAAGGCCATGATCGTGGACTGGCAGCTCGAGCCGGTGAAAGGGAGCCTGCTGCACGTGGACCTGAAGCGCATCGCCATGGACGAGCGCATCAAGGTGAAGGTGCCCATCCACTTGAAAGGCGAGGCCACCGGCGTCAAGACCCAGGGCGGCGTGCTCGAGCAGTTGCTGCGCGAGGTGGAGGTGGAGTGCCTGCCCGGCGACATTCCCGGGCACATCGAGGTCGACGTCACCGAGCTGGTCTTCGGCAAGGTGGTGCGCGTCTCCGAACTGCCGCGCAGCGAGAAGATCAAGTTCCTCACCGACGCCCATTACCCCGTGGCTCACGTCATCTCCATCAAGGAGGAGGAAGTGGCGGCTCCGGTGGAGGCGGGGGTGGAAGCGGCGCCGGCCGAGCCCGAGGTCATCAAGAAGGGCAAGCAGGAAGTCGGCGAAGAGGGCGCTGCCGAGGCGGAAGCCGCGGCCCCGGCCGAGAAAAAGGCCGAGAAGCCCGAGAAGAAGGAGAAGAAATAAGCGGCGTGAAACTGCTTGTCGGGCTCGGCAATCCGGGCATCGAATACCAGTTCACGCCCCACAACCTGGGGTTCCTGGCGCTGGACCGGCTGGCAGAGCGGCACCAGGTGCGCATCAGCAACCGCCGCTGCCGCGCCCTGACGGGCAAGGCGGTGATCGCCTCGGAGGAGGTGCTGCTGGCCAAGCCCGAGACCTACATGAACCTCAGCGGGCTGGCGGTGCGCGAGTTGCTCCAGGAATACGAGGCCGAGCCCGGACGCGACTTGGTGGTGGTGTACGACGAGCTGGACTTGCCGCTGGGCACGATCCGCATCCGCCAGCGGGGCTCGTCGGCCGGCCACAAAGGCGTGGAGTCGATCCTGGGCGCGCTGGGGACAGGCGAGTTCACGCGCCTGCGCCTGGGCAGCGCTCCGGCGCGCGCGGTGAAGGACGGCGCCCGCTACGGGCTGGCGCCCTTCAAGCGCGGGCAGCTCAAAGCGGTGGACGCGGTGCTCGATGCCGCCGCCGACGCGCTGGAAGCGATCGTCAGCCAGGGCGTGGCCTGGGCCATGAACCGCTTCAACCGGAAGCCCGAGCCTCCGGAGGAGAAGTCGTAGCAGTGCTCCCGCCGAGGCGGGAGGGAGAAGAAGCGAATGCAACGTACTTACGAAGTCATGTTCATCGTCCGGCCGGACATGCCGGAGGAAGAGGTGGAGAAGCTGGTCTCCACCCTGGAGTCCAACGTCACCTCCGCCGGTGGTACGGTGAAGAGCGTGGAGCGCATGGGCAAGCGCCGCCTGGCCTATGTGGTGCGCAAGTTCCATGAGGGCTTGTACGTGCTCCTGACCATCGAAGGCACGGGACAGGCCATCCACGAGCTGGAGCGCCGCATGCGCGTCACCGAGCCGGTCATCAAGTTCCTGACCGTGCGCGTGGACGAAGAGCAGAAGCGCCTGGCCAAGGTCAAGAAGATCCGCGACAGCAAGGTGCGGCGCAAGCCGGAGAGTGCGGCAGCGGCTGCGGGCAGTGAGCCCGCCGCGGTTTCGGTCTAAGCGATCTATTTTTGCCGGGAGCGCCTCGGGCGGCTCCCACGAGGAGAATCATGGCTGACGAAAGCAATCCCACACCTCCGACCACAGAAGCGCCGGCGGCGCCGGCGGAGCGTCCCGCGGCCAGCGAGCGTCCGCGCGGCGAGCGTCCCGGTCCCGGGGCGCGCGGCCCCCGTCCCGGCGGTCCCCGCGGCGATCGCAAGTTCTTCCGCCGCAAGAAGGTCTGCAAGTTCTGCGTGGAGAAGATCGACGCCATCAACTACAAGGACGTGCGCCTGCTGCAGCAGTTCGTGGCCGAGCGCGGCAAGATCATTCCCCGCCGGCTGACCGGGGTGTGCACGCCGCACCAGCGCCGTCTCACCGCCGCCATCAAGCAGGCGCGCAATATCGCGCTCCTGCCCTTCGCGGCACGCTGACCGAACAGTAGCTGGCAGCTAGTGGTTGGTCGCCACGACTGAGGTTCACGGCCGCCGCGATGCTGGGTGAGGCGCAACTAGAAACCAGAAACTGGAAACGAGGAACTGGAGCTGACATGGAAGTCATTCTGAAAGAAGATGTTCCCAAGCTGGGAGCGCGCGGCGACGTGGTCAAGGTGGCCGACGGCTACGGCCGCAACTACCTGCTGCCGCGCAAGCTGGCCATCGAGGCCACGCCCGGCAACCGCTCCGTCATCGAGCAGATGAAGCAGGCGGCGGTGCGCCGCCTGGCCCGCGACAAGGCCGACGCCGAATTGCTGGCCAAGCAGTTCGACGAACTCACTCTGACCTTCTACCGCCGGGTGGGCGAGGGCGAGCATCTGTTCGGCTCGGTCACCTCCTCCGACATCGGGGAGGAGCTGGAGGCCCGCGGCTTCAACGTGGACCGGCGCAAGATCCAGCTCGAGCAGCCGCTCAAGAACCTGGGCGAATTCCCCGTGCCCATCAAGCTGCACCGCGACGTCACCGCCAGCGTCAAGGTGCGCATCGAGCGCGAGACGGTGGAGTAACTTCCCCGCCCACGCGGATTGGCGCAGATCAGGCCGGTGCCCTTCGGGCACCGGCCTTTTGCTTGTGCTGACGACTGGCGACCGGCTACTTCGTAGCCGCCGGCATGGCGAACTTGCTCTCGTCGACCGCCAGGTTGAGCTGGATGTCGCTGAACTCGCGCACCAACCCCGAGCTGAGCGTCCCCGAGGTCACGCGGAAGGGCAGCTCGACGTTGCCCACCGCGCGGTAGTCGTCGAAGTCGGTCTGGAGCGGGGCGGGGCCGAAGGCGGTGGCCACCTGCGTCTGCTTGCGCACGAGCAGGCCGTTTCCGGCGTCGAACCAGAGCTTGACCGGGCTGGCGCCCTTGCGCGTGCCCTCCACCACCCAGACCGCGCGCCCGTTGACGATTTCCTGGCCGGTCACCTTGGTGGTGAGGTAGTCGTCGAGCTGGATGGGATCAAGGGCGGCGGCGCGCTCGCGCACGGCCTCGACTTCGCGCGCGGCGAAGGCGCGCACCCCGCGGGGGTTCTTCATCCAGCCGGAGTCGCCGTCATAGGCGTAGGAGAAAACTGCGCCGTTGGGAGCGTGCTGGACCACCAGCATCTTGCCGGGCCCTGAGGCATACATCTCGAAGGGGGTGGCCCGGGGCGCCTCGTTGCCGTCGTAGCCGGTGGCCGTGCCCGTGTAGACGCGCGTCTTGATGGCGTGGGCGGCCGCGCGCCCGCCCACCGCCTTCAGGTAGCGAGCAAACAGATCGTCAGCCGACGGCACCGAGGCCGGGGCGGAAGGCTGCGCCTGCATCTGTGCCACCCAGGCGGCCTGGGCGATGGCAGGGACGGTGGCGGGCTTGGGCTGGCCGTGGTGGCAACTGTTGCAGGTCACTTCCATGCGGCCCTCGAAGTTGTCGCGGTTGATGGCCGCGACCATCTGGATCATCCGGCGCGCGGTCTGCTTCTCCTTCTTGGTGTCGCTGGCCCGGTCCTCCACGTGGCAGTGCTCGCAGGGGACGCCCAGCGCCCCCGACATGAACTGCATGGTGGGGACCAGTTGGGAGGACGGCATCCCCTTCAGCGCCTGGATGTTCTTATAGGCCTGCTCGGCTGGCTTCTCGGCGGGAGGCCCCGCCGGAGGCGCCTGGGCCGCCGCCAAGACAACCACCCACAGCGCTGCCACCGCGACTGCCGCTACCCCGGTTCGTCTTGCTCCCCTCATGGACCGTTCCTCCAAGGCCCGCAGGTGCGGGACGGGCTAGTAGACCGCACCGGCCCCGGCTCTGCAAATCCCCCCGTTCGAGGGGGCTTCCCAAGGTGGGAAGGCGCCGTTGCCGCGTCGCCCAGGATAGGGCGGAAAGCCTATAATCCCTGCTCACGGTTTCGCTTCCGGCTCGTCCAAGACCATGGAAGCCGAGCCCCCGGATCGAAGTTCCGCGGGGAACGGTTGAGCGGTTGAGAACGGCGGCCTGAACGGACGGGTCGCGGGTAGTCCAGGAGAAGCGATGCCGGCCCAAGCAGTGCACCCCATGCCTCCCTTGGGGGCAAAATGGTGGTGGATGTCCGGTCCCAAGCCCGAGCGGGCGGGGGAAGGGCGAGGGAAGGCAGACGCGAACGGCGGCAAGCCAGCCGGTCCCGAGTCCCTCAGGTCGCGGGGAAGCATGGTGGGTCAGGTTTCGAGCCGGGTGGACGACAGCCTGCTAATCCGGGAAGCGCAGCGCGGCAGCCGCGTGGCCTTCGAGGAGCTGGTCCGGCAGTACGACAAGGCGGTGCTGCGCCTGGCCCTGCACCTGACCGGCTCGGAGAGCGACGCCCAGGACATCTACCAGGAGGCCTTCTTGAAGGCCTACAAGAACCTGGGGACGTTCCGCTTCGAGTGCTCGTTCTACACCTGGATCTACCGCATCGTGACCAACCTGTGCCTGGACCACCTGCGCAAGCGGACGACGCGCAAGGAGGACTCGCACGTGGCCACCGCCGCAGACGGCAGCGAGTACGACCTGCTCGACCACGTCTCCGACGACCGCGCCGGCGCCAACCCGGAGCACGACCTGATGCGCCGGGAACTGGGCGCCCGCATCTATCGCGCTCTGGGCAAGCTGACCCCGCGGGAGCGCCTGGTGTTCGAGCTCAAGCACTACCAGGGGCTGAAGTTGAGGACCATCGGCGAGATGCTCTCGACCACGGAAGAAACGGCGAAGAACACGCTCTTCCGGGCCACGCAGAAGCTGCGCGGCACGCTCGCCGACATGAGGTGAAGCCATGAACTGCGAATGGGTGAAGGCCAACATCGTCCTGTACCTGTACCAGGAACTCGCCGACGACGCGCGCCACGAGCTGGAGCAACATGTGGAGCGCTGTCCCGGCTGCGCCGCGGAGATGCGCGACGCGCGCGAGTTCCAGGAGAAGATGTCGGGGTTGCCCGTGTCCGAGCCCTCCCCCAACCTGCTGGCCGCCTCCCGCCTGCGCCTGAACGAGGGGCTGGAGACCGCCGAGCAGGGTGCCTGGTGGTCGCGCTGGGTCTTCGACCTGGGTGGCTGGATGCGCCAGGCCAAGCTGGCCCCCGCCCTGGTGACCGCGGTCTTCATGGTGGGCTTTGCCGGCGGCATCCTGGCCACCTGGCAGGTGACCCACCGGCCGAACGCCGGTCCCGGAGACAACTCCGCGGCCCAGGCTTCCATCGCCGGCATCAACGACATCACTCAGGTCCCCGGCACCAACCAGGTGCAGATCAAGTACGACACGCTGCAGCCGCAGTCGGTGCAGGGCTCGCTCGACGACCCGCAGATCCAGCAACTGCTGCTGTACGCGGCGCGCGCCAATGCCAACTCCGGGGTGCGCATCAATGCCACCAACATCCTGGCGCAGAATTCCCAGGACAACCAGGTGCGCGAGGCGCTGATGTTCTCGCTGCGCTATGACAAGAACCCCGGAGTGCGGCTGAAGGCGCTGGACGGGCTCAGTCCCTACGTGAAGGACGACATCCGGGTGCGCAACGCGGTGCTGGAGGCGCTGATGAACGACGCCAACCAGGGCGTGCGCTCCGAGGCCATCCACCTGCTGCAGCCGGTGCGCGCCGACTCCAGCGTGCGCCAGGCGCTGATGACTCTGGCGGCGCAGGACAAGAACGACTACATCCGCTCGGAGGCCAAGCGCATTCTGGCCTCGACGGCACAGATCGACTAGCGGCCCGGCCGCCTGCGGGCGGTCCGGCGACGAGGGTGGGAGAGAGTGAGAAGAAACGTGAACAAGAAGCTCCAGATCGGAATGCTCACGCTCCTGCTGACCGCGGCCCTGGCCCCGGCGCAGGAGGTCACGGGGAACTGGGGTGCCGGCTATGGCTCCGGCAGCTCCAGCCGCATCTACCGCGAGGGCGGGGGCTGGGTCCAGGAGGTCTCCGGGACCTTGTCGGCCGCCCGCAACGTCAAGCTCAAGACCGACATGGGCAACGTGCGCGTGCAGGGCGGCGCCCAGAACATCACTTACTCCTTCAAGATGCGGGTCAGCGGCGGCTCGGAAGAGTCGGCGCGGCGCCGGCTGGAGTCCTTCCGCGTCGCCGCCAGCCGCCAGGGCGAATGGGCGGTGATCAGCGGCGACTGCGCGGGCGAGTGTCCGCGGAATGCTTCGGCGGAGTTCGTCCTGGAAGTGCCCGCGGAGACGGCGCAGGTGGAGTTGGAGACCGGGGGCGGCAACCTGACGGCCACAGGGCTCAACGGCACGCTGGCGGCGGAGACCGGCGGCGGGAACCTGCGCCTCGATGCCCTGGGCGGCCCGGTCACGGCTTCCAGCGGGGGCGGCAGCGTGGAGGTCGGTTCAGTGCGCTCCAACCTGTCCGTCTCCACCGGTGGCGGCAACATCCACATCGGCACGGCCGGCGGTCCGCTCAGCGTCTCCACCGGCGGGGGTACGGTGATGGTGGACAACGGCAATAACGCCGTGGAGGTGGAGACGGGGGGCGGCGGCATCCACATCAGCCGCGTGGGAGGCGCGCTCAAGGCCAACACCGGCGGGGGCAACATCGAGATCGGGGACGTGGGCGGCGCCGTCATCGCCGAGACCGGGGGCGGCAGCATCCGCGTGAACTCCGCCCGCGGCCAGGTGCGCGCCAGCACCGGCGGCGGCAACCTCGAGCTCTGGGGCGTGGGCGGAGGCGTGCGCACCGAGACCGGCGCCGGCAGCATCACCGTCGAGCTGGTGAGCGGGCCGTTCCACGACTCCAGCATCGAGACCGGCTCGGGCGACATCATCGTCTACCTGCCCGAGGGGATGAGGGTCACGGTGCGCGCGGCGGTGGAGTCCTGCACCGGCCAGGGCATCGTCTCCGACTTTTCCGAACTGAAGGTCCACAGTGAGGGTGGCCAGTGGAACCCGCACCAGGTCTACGCCGACGGCAGCCTGAACGGGGGAGGCCCTCTGCTCAAGATCCGCACCAGCAACGGCAGCATCCAGATCCACCGCGGAAAGAAGTGATGTTCGGAATCCAGCGAGGCTTACATATGAACCTGCACACTCGGAAGCACTTGCAGTACGTTCTGGCGACGGCCCTGTGCCTGCTGGCCGCCGGCCTGTGGCTGGCCGCGCCCGCTCTGGCGGGCGGCCCGGAGGCCCCGCAGGCCCCGGCGGTAGCGCCGGCGGCGCCCGCGGCCCCGGCAGCGGCTCCCGCTCCCCCGGCGCCGGCGTGGCCGGGTGAGGGAGAATCCCACACCTCCTACCTGGGCATCGACGTCCGCGACGTCACCCACGAGAGCGCGCAGCAGCTCAAGCTCAGGGAAGAGCGCGGGGCGGAGATCACCATGGTCGACCAGGACGCTCCCGCGGGCAAAGCCGGCTTCAAGGAGCACGACGTCATCCTGGACTTCGACGGCCAGAAGGTGGAGAGCGTGGAGCAGCTCCGGCGCATGATCCATGAGGTCCCGCCGGGCCGTAGCGTCACCATCGGCTACAGCCGCGACGGCCAGGTGCGCAGCGTACAGGTCCAGCTCGCCGACCGGGCCGCGGTGGAGGCCAAGTCCTACACCTTCGCCATGCCCAAGGTGGTCGCGCCCAACGTGGAAGTGCGCGTGCCCCGCATCGAGATGCCGGCCATCCAGATCGTCACCATGTCTCCCTCGCGCGCGGGCCTGCTGGTCTCGAACGTCACTCCCCAGCTAGGTGAGTACTTCGGCTGCAAGAGTGGGCAGTGCGTGCTGGTGCAGTCGGTGGAAAAGGGCAGCGCCGCCGAGGCGGCGGGCTTCAAGGCCGGGGACGTCATCCTCAAGCTGGACAATGAGCGCATCGCCGACATGAGCGACTGGCGCAGCGCCCTGCGTTCCCATCGCGGCGGCGGCAAGGTGGCGGTCACCATCCTGCGTGAGCGCCGGGAGCAGACCTTGAGTCTGACCCTGCCGGCCGGCCGCGAGTCCGGCGACGCCTTCCGCTTCGAGTGGCCGGGCATGGAGCTCGATATGCAAGCGATGGAGCGCTCCCTGGCGGAAGCCCAACGTTCCATGGAATGCGCCCAGGGCCAGGCCCAGGAGCAGGCGGCCCTGGACCAGGTGCGGGCCAAGCTGGACCAGACCGAGGTGCGCCGCGCCCTGGAGCGGGCCCAGCAGGAGAGTGCGCGGGCCATGAAGGAGCGCAGCAAGGAGATGGAGCGCCAGATGAAAGAGCGCCAGAAAGAGCTGCAACAGCAGTTGCAGAAGCTGCGCGAGATGAACCTGGTGATCGAAGAAGACTGAG
>Ga0335082_10003809_pt1 | contig 16413 bp, 13 predicted proteins | sample Lox_Sample_41_FD_206718 | JGI IMG/M metagenome (GOLD analysis project Ga0335082, IMG submission 206718) | Soil microbial communities from Loxahatchee National Wildlife Refuge, Florida, United States - Lox_Sample_4.1 | ecosystem: Environmental > Terrestrial > Soil > Wetlands | place: USA...
TTCCGTCGTGAGCTTGTCGTTTTCCCAGAGGACGCGGCCGCGGCTGAGGGTGAGGGCCGGGTTTCCGAGGACGGTCATGCCCTCGTAAATGTTGAAATCGATATTTTGATGATGAGTCTTGGCCGATAGCGTGCGCGATTTCGCCGGATCCCACACGACGACGTCCGCGTCGGCGCCGGGGGCGATGACGCCCTTCTTCGGGTGGATGTTGAAGATGCGCGCCGCGTTGGTCGACGTGACCGCGACGAACTCGCTCGGCGTGAGGCGGCCGGTGCGAACGCCGTGGTGCCAGAGGACGGCCATGCGGTCTTCGACGCCGTTCGTGCCGTTCGGGATCTTGCGGAAGTCCTCGAGGCCCGCTTGTTTCTGCGGCGTGCAGAAGCAGCAGTGATCGGTCGCCGTCGTCTGGAGCACGCCGGCTTGGAGGCCCCGCCACAACGCGGCTTGGTGCTCCTTCGGGCGGAACGGCGGCGACATCACGTAGTGCGCGGCGTAGTTCCAGTCGGGGTTGCGATAGACGCTCTCGTCGATGACGAGGTGCTGCGCGAGCACCTCGGCGAAGACGCGCTGCCCCTCGAGGCGCGCGCGCGTGACCGCCTCGAGCGCGTCGATGCACGACGTGTGAACGAGGTAGACCGGCACGCCGAGCACCTCGGCGATGCGGATCGCGCGGTTCGCGGCCTCGCCTTCCACTTCCGGCGGGCGCGAGAGCGGATGTCCCTCGGGCCCGGTGATGCCGCGCTCGAAGATCTCTTTCTGGAGGCGGAACACGAGCTCGCCGTTCTCGGCGTGGACGGTGCAGAGGGCGCCGAGCTCGCGGGCGCGCGTGAACGAATTCACGAGCACCTCGTCGTCGCACATGATGGCGCCCTTGTACGCCATGAAGTGCTTGAACGAGTTGACGCCCTGCTCCTTCACGAGCGTGCCCATGTCGGCGTGGACCGAGTCGTCCCACCACGTGATGGCGACGTGGAGCGAGTAGTCGGCGGCGGACTTCTCCGCCCAGCCGCGCCACTTCTTGTAGGCGGCGAGGATGTTCTCCTTCGGGTCGGGGATGACGAAGTCGATGATCGTCGTCGTCCCGCCCGCGGCCGCCGCGCTCGTGCCGGTGAAGAAGTCCTCCGACGCGACCGTCCCCATGAACGGGAGCTGCATGTGCGTGTGCGGATCGATGCCGCCGGGGATCACGTAGGCGCCGCCCGCGTCGATGACGCGCGCGCCCGCCGCTTCGATCTTGGGCCCGACCGCGGCGATGGTCTCGCCTTGGATGAGGACGTCGGCTTTGGACTCGCCCGTCGCGTTGACGACGGTGCCGCCCTTGATGATGATCGTTTGCATCTGGCGTTTCTCCGAACAGCCACCCCGGACTGAAGTCCGGGGCATCAGCGCTTGGTAATTTCCTCGTACGCCTCCGGGCGGCGGTCACGGTAGAACTGCCACGTCTTTCGGACCTCGTCGATGAGGCCGAAGTCGATGTCGGCGACGAGGAGCTCGTCCTTGTCGTCGCTCGCCTCTTTGACGATCTGCCCGCGCGGGTCGACGAAGTAGCTCGTGCCGTAGAACTTTCCGATGTTCCACGGGGCCTCGGTGCCGACGCGGTTCGAGCACGCCATGAAGTAGCCGTTCGCCGCCGCGTGCGCCGGCTGCTCCAATTTCCAGAGATACTTGCTCAAGCCCTCGACGGTGGCCGACGGGTTGAAGACGATCTCGGCGCCGTTCAGCCCGAGGCAGCGCGCGCCCTCGGGGAAGTGGCGGTCGTAACAAATGTAGACGCCGACTTTGGCATAACGCGTTTGAAAAACCGGATATCCGCCGTTACCGGGCTTGAAATAGAATTTTTCGAAGAAACCCGGTCGCACTTGGGGGATGTGCTGCTTGCGATATTTCCCCAAATACTTCCCGTCCGCGTCGATGACCGCGGCGGTGTTGTAGAAGACGCCGGCCATCTCGCGCTCGTAGACGGGCACGACCATGACCATCTCGTACTTCTTCGCGATGGCCTGCATGATCTCCACCGTCGGCCCCGGGACGGGCTCGGCCGCGTCGTACCAGCGCGTGTCTTGCGAGGGGCAGAAATACGGGCCGTTGAAGATCTCCTGCAGGCCGAGGATCTTCACGCCCTCTTTGCCCGCGCGCTCGATGAACGGCATGTGCTTGTCGAGCATCGCCTTCTGAATCTCGGCGACCGGCTTCGACTCGTCGTTGAGCGGATTGGACATTTGAATCAATCCGCATTTCACGATCTTGCTCATCTCAGTGCGCTCCCTTCTTCGGGCGGAGGGTCATTCCCTCGTTGACGTGCTGGTTCCACGTCGTCGGGGGAAGGTTGTTTTGGACCTCGACCATGTCGATGCAGTCCGGGACCGGGCAGACGATTTTGCAGAGATTGCAGCCGACGCACTCGGACTCGTCGATGCGCGGCACGCGCGTTTTCTCCTGCGGGTAGATGCACTGGTGCGCGCCGTCTTGGCACGCGGTCACGCAGAGGTGACAGCCGATGCATTTCTGCGGGTCGATCTTCGCGATCGTCTCGTAGTTCAAGTCGAGGTTCCCCCACTCGGAGAACGCGGGGATGGCCTTGCCGACCATGTCGTCGAGCTTCTCGAAGTGGTGGCTGCGCATGTAGTCGCCGAGGCCTTCGATCATGTCCTCGACGATCCGGTAGCCGCGGAGCATGACCTCGGTGCAGACCTGGACCGAGCTCGAGCCGAGGAGCAGGAACTCGACGGCGTCGCGCCAGTTCGAGATGCCGCCGATGCCGCTGATCGGGAGGCCGAACTTCTGCTCGCGCGCGAGCGCGGCGACCATGTGGAGCGCGATGGGCTTCACCGCCGCGCCGCAGTAGCCGCCGTTCGTCGAGAGGCCGCCGACGCGCGGCTCGGGCACGAAGCGGTCGATGTCGACGCCGATGATGCTCTTGATGGTGTTGATGAGCGACACGCCGTGCGCGCCGCCGCGCTTCGCCGCGAGGCCGTGCGGGATGATGTCGCTCACGTTCGGCGTGAGCTTCACGAGCACCGGGATGCTCGAGAACTCGACCGCCCACGAGGTGATCTCCTGATTCACCTTCGGCTCCTGGCCGACCGCCGAGCCCATGCCGCGCTCGCACATGCCGTGCGGGCAGCCGAAGTTGAGCTCGAGGCCGTCGCCGCCCGCGTCGATCGAGCGCTTGATGATGTCCTTCCACTCGTCTTTCGTCTCGACCATGAGCGAGACGATGATCGCGTGCTTCGGATACTTCTTTTTGGTCTCGTAGATTTCTTTGAAATTGATCTCGAGCGAGCGATCGGTGATGAGCTCGATGTTGTTGAACCCGGCGCCCGAGACGCCGCGCACGTTGGTCGCGCCGAAGCGCGAAGAGACGTTTTGGATGGGCACGCCGAGCGTCTTCCACACGGCGCCGCCCCAGCCGGCGTCGAAGGCGCGCTGCACCTGGCCCGCGGAGTTCGCCGGCGGCGCCGAAGCGAGCCAGAACGGGTTCGGCGACTTGATGCCGCCGCAATTGGTCTCGAGACTCGGCATGACGTTCACCTGCTCCGCGGCGTCGCCGCGATGGTGCCTCCCATGAGAAACGCGTGAATCTGCTTCGCCGCGGCTTTGCCCTCGGCGGCCGCGTTCACGACCTCCTTGCCGCCGTTCTGGAAGTCGCCGCCCGCGAAGACGTTCTTCTTGCCGGCCATCGCTTCCTTGAAGTCGGCGAGCTTGGCCTGACCGATCGCGACGAGCACGAGCTCGGCGTCGATCGTGAACTCGGTGCCGTGGATGGGCTTCTTCTGCGCGTCGAGCTTCACGCACTTCACCCGCTCCACTTTTGTGTTTCCCTCGAACGCGACCGGAAGGACCTGCCACTCCGCGCGGCAGCCTTCGGTCTCGCCCGCCTTCCACTCGTGCGCGTAGCCGCTCATGTGCGCTTCGGTGCCGCGATAGAGCATCGTCACGCGCTCGACGCCGAGGCCGCGCGCTTCGCGAACCGCGTCGAGCGCGGTGTTGCCGCCGCCGACGACCACCGCGTGCTTCACGCCTTCGACGGTGACGCGCCCGGTCTTCATCTGCTCGATCCACTCGACCGCGCCGACCACGTTGGCGAGGTCCGCGCCGGGGATCTTCATCGCCGTGTCTTCGCCGAGGCCGACGCCGAGGAAGATCGCGTCGTGCTTCTTCTCGAGCTCGCCGAGCTTCGCCGCGTCCACCTCGACGCCGGTCTTCACCTCGATGCCGCCGATGCCGAGGATCCACTCGACCTCGGCGACGCTGCGGTCGGCCTTCATCTTGTAAGGCGCGACGCCGGTCGTGTTGAGGCCGCCGACGACGGCGCGCTTTTCGTAAATCGTCGCCTGGTGACCGAGCCTGCGGAGCTCGTGCGCGCACGCGAGCGACGCGGGGCCGCCGCCGACGAGCCCGACGCTCTTGCCCGTGTCGGGGCCCGCCTCGAAGAAGTCCCAGCCCTCGTCGAACGCCTTGTCCGTCGCGTAGCGCTGGAGCTTGCCGATGTTGATCGGCTGCATGTGCATGTCGTTGTAGACGCACTTGCCGACGCAGAGCACCTCGACCGGGCACACGCGCGCGCAGCTCATGCCGAGGATGTTCGACTCGAAGATCGTCCGCGCCGAGCCCTTGACGTTGCCGGTCGCGATCTTCCGGATGAACTGCGGCACGTCGATGTGCGTCGGGCACGCTTGGGTGCACGGCGCGTCGGTGCAGAAGAGACAGCGGTTCGCCTCGGCGAGGGCGGCGTCGCGCGTGTAGCTGCCTTTGTAGTCGCCGAAGACGGACTCGGAGCGATCGTTGGAGAGCAAGTCGCGCTCCTTAGCTGATTTTGCGCACTTTGCCATACTGAACTTGCGTCACGCGTGATAGATCACGCGCGCTTTGAACGAGACGATCCAGCACGACGACGGGCGCGTCGAGCTCCGCGAGGACGTCGCCGCGTCGCTCGAGGCTTCGCCGATCTTCAACCACGACCTCGCGCCGACGCGCGTCGCGCAGCGCACCTGGACCACGTACACGTTCGCGGCGCTGTGGATCTCGATGGCCCACTGCATCCCGACGTACCGGCTCGCCGCCGGCCTCGTCGATCCCAAAGTCGGGATGAACTGGTGGCAGGCGCTGGTCACGATTTTGGTCGGTAACCTCATCGTGCTCGTGCCGATCCTCGCGAACTCGCACCCGGGCACGAAATACGGGATTCCGTTTCCCGTCTTCGCGCGCGCGGCGTACGGCACGTACGGCGCCAACGTGCCGGCGGTGATGCGCGCGCTCGTCGCGTGCGGTTGGTTCGGCATCAACGCGTGGATCGGCGGGCAGGCGCTCCACACGTTCTTTCGCTCGCTCTCGCCGGCGTGGCCCACGCTGCTCGGCTCGGGGCGGCTCGGCGGATATCTCGCGACCGAGTGGGTGAGCTTCGCGATCTTCTGGGCGATCAACATCCTCATCGTCGTGCGCGGCATGGAGCTGCTCCGCAAAGTGGAGAACCTCGCGGCGCCGTTCGTGCTCGTGATGACCGCGCTGCTCCTCGCGTGGGCGATCAAGCGCGCCTACGAGGTCGGGCACGGGCTCGGGCCGATCATGTCGGCGAAGAACAGCTTCCCCACGGCGGGCGCGTTCTGGAAGGTCTTCGCGCCGAGCGTGACGGCGATGGTCGGGTTCTGGGCGACGCTCTCGCTCAACATGCCTGACTTCACGCGGTTCGGCAGGTCCCAGCGCGAACAGATGATCGGACAGGTCGTCGCGCTCCCGACGACGATGACCGTGTTCGCCGCGATGGGCGTCATGATCACGAGCGCGTCGGCCGTGATTTACGGGAGCGCCATCTGGGATCCCGTCGAGCTCGTCGGGAAGTTTCCGTCGCGCGTGCTCGTCGGCATCGCGATGTTCACCGTCGTCGTCGCGACGCTCAGCGTGAACATCGCGGCGAACGTGGTCTCGCCGGCGAACGACTTCGCGAACCTCGCGCCGCGCAAGATCACGTTCAAGATGGGCGGCGTCGCGACCGGCGTCATCGGCGTCCTCATGTTCCCGTGGAAGCTCATGGCCGATCCGCGCGGGTACATCTTCGATTGGCTCGTCGGGTATTCGGGCGGGCTCGGATCGATCGCGGGCGTGCTCGTGTGCGACTACTGGCTCATTCGCAAGAAGGAGCTCTCGCTTCCGGACCTCTACCGCGTCGGCGGCGCGTACGAGAAAGTGAACGGCAAGGCGATCCTCGCGACGGGCGTCGGGTGCCTCCTCGCGTGGATCGGGCTCGTCGTGCCGCCGCTCCGGCCGATGTTCGACTACGCGTGGTTCGTCGGCGCGCTCGGGTCGGGTCTGACGTATTGGATCCTCGCGCGGTGATCCGGCCGTCGCGCGACTTCGGTCGCTTCGTGCATCCCCGGCGCGACGACCCGCTCGCGCCGCCGCCCCGCGTCGACGCGGCGCACGAGCTCGGCGTCGCGCGGACGCACTGGGCCAAGGTGCGCTCGTATTGGGTGCGCGGCTGGAGCCACCGCAAGGACGCGTTCGTCGCGCTCGAGCAAACGGTGGACGAGCTCCTTCGCGGCTCGACGCTCCCGGCCACGTTCGACCTCGAGACGCTCGCGGCCGCGGAGCGGATGCTCAACGGGCCCGTCTCGGTCGTCGGGTTCGTGGCCGCGCGCTTCGGCGCGGTCGCGGCGCTCCGCACGAAGGCGCGCGCGCTCTCCTGGAACGTCGGCAACGGCCGCGCGGGCAACAACACGTACTGGAAGCTCGTCGACGGAAAGCCCCCGTACTACGGCGTCGACTCCGGTTGGCACGCGCTGCGACGCGCGACGTGCGCCGCGCCGGCCGAGGCGTACGCCGAGGCGCGCGAGATCGCGCGCGGCCTGCGCGAGGCGGAGGCGCAGCACACGGCGCGCACGCGGATCGACTTCGCCTTCCCGAGCGAGGCCGCGTGGGCCGACGAGGACATGCGCGCGGTCCTCGGGACGCCGACCTTCTCGCGCACGATCAACTTGCTCGTTCCGCTGCTCGCTTGCCTCGCGAGCGAAGACACGATCGTTCGCTTCTTGCGCGAGTGCACCGCGGCGTGGGCGGGCCTCGCGATGCAGTACGCGTGCGACGTGGTGCTCGCGCTGCCGCCCGACGGCGCGACGCGCGTCCTCGCCGAGCTCGCCAAGAAGAGCGTCGGCGTGCAGCGCGACCCGGCGCAGCTCCGGAAGCTCGCGTGCGCCATGACCGCGCTGCGCACCGAGGCGATGGCGCGCGAGCTCGCGACGTGGCTACGCCACCCGCGCTTCGGGCGGCACGTGGCGCCCTTCTTCGAAGAGGAGCCCGAGCTCGCGCGCACGGCGCTCGCCGAGATCGCGCGCGGGAAGAACGTCGCGGCGGACGACGCGCGCGCGCTCCTCGCGGCGAACGATCGGCGCGCCGAGCCGGATCAAGGCTCGATGGACGACGCGCCGCCCATCCTGCGAGACCCGCCGTGGGAGCGCGCCGCGCGCGCGTCTCTCGCGCTCGAGCGGCTCGTGTGGCCCGAGTCGGTCGCGTGGGAGGCCGGCGAGCGCGAGCGGCTCGCCGCGACGCCGCCCGTCCTGTCGCCCGCCGCGACGATCCGCCCGATCACCGCCGAGGAGCTCGTGGCGTTCGACGCGCTGCCCGAGCAACAGAAGTACGTCGACGTCTGGCCGCGATGGGATCAGAAGAAGTGGTCGGTGCTCGAGCTGCCCGACGACCGCGTCCTCGCGCTGTGGGACGCGGGCACGGCGCACGTCTATCACCGCCCCGTGCTGTGGATGCTCGCGCGGTTCGGCGAGCGCGCGCTCGACGGGCTCTACGCGCGCGATCCGTTCGCGTCGTACGACGAGCGGCTCCTCCACGCGTGCCTTCGCGTCGACTCGCCGCGGAGCGCGATGGTCGTCGCGCGGCTCCTCGCGCGACGGCGGAGCTTTCGCAAGCGCGCGCGAGCGTGGCTGCTCGAGCACCCCGAGGCGGCGGTGGTCGGGCTCGTGCCGCCGGCGCTCGGGCGAGAGGGGCGGTCGCGACGAATCGCGTGCGACGCGCTCCGCTTCGTCGCGGCGCGCCGGCCCGAGGTCGTCGACGCCGTGGCCGCGCGCTACGGCGCGGACGCTCACGCGGCGATCGCGGCGCTCGTCTTCGCCGATCCGCTGGCGCGCATCGACGTGCGCGGGAAACCGCCGCGCTGGCTCGCGATCGAGTCGCTCCCGCCGCTCCGCACGCGCGAAGGCCGGGTCCTCCCGCGCGAGGCGGCCGCGCGCGTCGTCGACGTGCTCCGCGCGCACGTGCTCGACGTGCCGTACGCGGGCGTCGCGGTGCTGCGCGACGCGCTCGATCCGGCGTCCCTCGAGCGTTTCGCGTGGGCGGTCTTCGCGAGCTGGCTCCGGCACGGGCGTCCGCGGACGCACGCGTGGGCGGCGCACGCGCTCGCGGCGTTCGCCACCGGCGACACGGCGATGCGCCTCCGGCCCTACGCGCGAGAGCTCGCGCACACGCACCCGCGCGCCTTCGGCGACGTGGTCGACGCGCTCGTCGAGATCGGGGACGACGCCTCGCGGCTCGTGCTCGCGGAGCTCGACACCACGCTGCGCGCGCCGAGCGCGCGCGAGGCGCTCGCCGAGGCGCTCGCGTCGCACTCGGACGAGCCCGTCGACCTCGGCCTCGACGGACGCGGCGAAGCGACGCTCGATCTCGGCGGCCGCACGGTGCGCGTCGTCCTCGGCGAGTCGCTCGAGCCGATGGTCGTCCTCCCCGACGGCCGGCGCGTCGCGCAGGTGCCGCGCGCGTCCAAGACCGACGATCCGGAGCGCGTCGCCGCCGCGACCGCGCGCTTCAAGCGCATCCGCCGCGCCGCGCACGCCGTCGCGAAGACCGAGGTCGCGCGACTCGAGCGCGCGATGCTCGCGTCGCGCCGCTTCCGCGCCGCCGAGCTCGCCGCGCGCTCGGCGAAGAACGCGCTCGTCGCGCAGGCCGCGAAGCGCGTCGTGTGGGGCGTGTTCGAGGCCGGCGCGCTCGTCGCGACGTTCCGCGTGACCGAGGACGGCGCCTTCGCCGACGACCACGATCTTCCGACGACGCTCGACGACGACGCGCTCGTGGGCGTCGTCCACCCGCTCGATCTCGACGCCGACGCGCTCGCGCGCTGGGGCACGATCTTCGGCGACTACGAGATCGTGCAGCCGTTCGAGCAGATCGGACGCATCACGTTCGCCGGCACGCCCGCCGAGGCCGCCGAGATCCTGAAGAGCACCAAGGACCGCATGGTCCCCGCGCGCTCGCTCCTCCGCACGCTCGAGACCCACGGCTGGACGCGCGCGACCGGGCGCCGCGTCTCGAGCGGCTGGCGCGAGGTCCGCACCTCGAAGTCGACGATGCGCTTCGTCGTCGCCTTCCAGCCGGGGATCGATCTCGAGAAGATGCGCGACGCGCCGCCGCAGAAGCTCGGGCCCATCAACGTGGGCAACGGGCCGGGGTTCGACGAGATCGGTCGCGTCGACCGCTCGGAGCTCGTTCGCACGGCGCTCACCCTTCGCGGGTGAACGTCAGAAATCCGCGGCGCCGACGTCTGTCCCGGAAAGACGTTCGAGCTGCTCCGGGAAACCGCAGGTCAGCTCGTCCCTGCCGCGGTCGAATCGAAGCGTCCCTCGCGGGACGCCGCGCTTCGCAGGAGCGGCACCACTTCGGCTCGCGTCACCACTCGCCCTGGTTCGAACGCGACGCCCACGGCTCGCGCGGCGGAAGCGCCGCCCCGCGCTGGAGCAGCTCGACGGAGTGCCCGTCGGGCGACTTGACGAACGCCATCCGCCCGTCGCGCGGCGGGCGCAGCACGTCGACGCCGGCGCGCTCGAGCGACGCGCACGTCTCGTAGATGTCGTCCACCTCGAACGCGAGGTGACCGAAGAAGCGCCCCGTCGGGTACGGCTCTTTCTGATCCCAGTTGTACGTGAGCTCGATCTCCGACTCGGCTCCCTCCGGCGCGATGAACACGAGCGTGAAGCGCCCTTTGTCGTTTTCGGTCCGCCGCCGCTCGCGGAGGCCGAGCTTCTTCACGAAAAAATCGAGCGCGGCGTCGAGGTCGCGCACGCGCAGCATGGTGTGGAGGTAGCGCATCGCGCGAGGATACTATGCGGCGATGTTCCACGATCTCGTCCTCGACGGCCCCGGCAAGAACGCGCTCGGCACCTCCATGATGGAGTCGATCCTCCGGCGCCTCGACGACGCGGCCGGCGAGCCCGTGCGCTTCGTCGGCGCGGGCGACACGCTCTCGGCGGGGCTGGACTTGAAAGAGATCGCGTCGCTCGACGCGGCCGGCGTCGACCGCTTCGTCGATCTCGTCGAGCGGCTCATGGCGGCGATCTTCGATTACCCGGGTCCGACGGTCGCGTGCGTGAACGGCCACGCGATCGCCGGCGGATGCGTCATCACGCTCTCATGCGATCATCGCGTCGCGACGAGCGACCCGCGCGCGCGTATCGGGCTCAACGAGGTCGCCCTCGGGCTCGTGTTTCCGCCTAAAATTTTTCGCATCGTCTCGCATCGCGTCCCGCCGCGCGCGCGCCACGAGGTGATGCTCCGCGCCGCCCTCCACGCCCCCGCTGACGCGCTGCGTCTCGGCCTCGTCGACGAGCTCGCCGCCGACCCGCGGGCGACGTCCGAAGAGCGAATTCGCGAGCTTTCCGCCCTTCCGCGCGCGGCGTACGTCGCGACCAAGCGCTCGCTCCGCGACGGCGTCACGGCCTTCGCTCCCGCGGACTACGAGGCGGCGATGCGCAACACCCTGTCGGTCTGGCGCGGCGACGACATCAAACAGCGCGTCCTCGCCCGCCTGAAAAAGTGAACGTCGAACGAAAGAGCTGACGGGAAGCCTCTTCCCCGGCCATCATGGGACCATGAAAGCCACGCCCTTTCTATTTGCGGCGCTCCTCGTCGCGGCCCTCTCCCCCGCGTGCGGCAGCAAGAGCTTCGGAAATGGCGACGACGGCGGGCTCGGCGGAGACTCTCCGTTCGCGAGCGACTCTCCGTTTTCGAGCGACGGCCCGCAGACCGGGCCGGACGGCGCGCCGCTCGGCGGCTGCGATCAGACGTGCACCGCCGCGGGCGGCACGTGCGTGCAAGGCGTCTGCACCATCGTCGACAACGCGGGCAACGTCCCGTCCGGCACGCAGACGCAGCTCCAGGGCGGCGGCACCGCCGACTCGCAGTTCGCGTTCCAGTACCCGTACGACAAGACCGTGTGGCCGCGCGGCCTGCTCCCGGCGACGCTCCAGTTCGCGGGCGAGGCGATCAGCAACGCGTACGTCCACATCTCGTGCTCGACGCTCGACTACAAAGGCTACTTCGGTCCGTCGAACCCGGGCCGCATCGCGCTCTCGCAGACGATGTGGAACGCCGTGCTCGGCGCCGTCACGTCGAGCAAAGAGGCGGTGAAGGTCGAGGTCACCAAGATCGGACCGAGCGGCGTCACCGGGCCGACGAGCGAGAACTGGTACGTCGCGCAAGGCAGCCTCCGCGGCACCATTTATTACGAGACGTACGACTCGCAGATCCTCGGCGGCGTCGGCTCGGTCGGCATCATGAAGATCCAGCCCGGCAACACGACGCCGACGATGGTGAAGAAAGGCTGCGGCAACGTCTGCCACACCGCGAGCGCCGACGGCTCGACGCTCGTCGCGAACGTGTCGCTCAGCTTCAGCAGCGCGAGCTACGACCTGAAGAACAACGCCGCGACCATCAAACAAGCGAGCGGCCTGATCTTCACGTACGGCGGCATCTACCCGGACGGGAGCTTCGTCATGTCGGCGACGAACTACCGCACGTGGATCAGCGCGAAGTCGAAGCTCTACGACACGAAGACCGGCACGAACATCGCCGCGCCCGGCTGGGACGGCGTGCTCAACCGCGGCGGCACGACGGCGTTCTCGCCCGACGGCACGAAGATGGCGTTCGTGCACGAGGACCTCGACAACGGCCACACGCTCGCCGTGATGGATTTCGCGAACAGCACGAAGACGTTCTCGAACCTCGTCGACGTCGCGACGGACAGCAGCGGCTACGTCGCCTGGCCCGCGTTCACGCCCGACACGAAGTACCTCGTCTACCACGTGGGCACGAGCTCGGCGTTCGAGACCGACGGCGGCGCGACCGGCGACATCTACGCGGTCGACATCGCGAGCAAGACCGTGCACCGCCTCGACGCGCTCGACGGCTACACCGGCAACGGCACGGCGAACTACCTGCCGGCGAACGACCCGGCCTTGAGCTTCGCGCCCACGGTGCTGCCCGAAGCGGTCGGCGGATATTTCTGGGTCGTCTTCACGAGCCATCGCTCGTACGGCAACACGCTCCCCTCGCAAGACAACGGCGACGAGTACGGCAAGCTGTGGGTCGCGGCGCTCGACATCAACGCGGCGCCCGGCACCGACGGGAGCCACCCCGCGTTCTTCCTCGACGGCCAGGAGCACACGTCGGACAACCTCCGCGGCTTCTGGGTGCTCGACCCGTGCAAGGCGAACGGCGAGACGTGCGGCAGCGGCGACGAGTGCTGCGGAGGCTACTGTCGCGGCGACGACGGCGGCGCGCCCGTGTGCGTGCCTCCGCCCGGCGGGTGCTCGCACGAATACGAGAAGTGCACGACGTCCGGCGATTGCTGCGACTCGGTCGACCAGTGCATCAACGGCAAGTGCGCCGTCGTGGTGAACTAGTCGACGTTTTCGTCGCCGTCGCGCTACGCGCGACGGACTCCTAGCGATCGCGCTCTCGCAGCAGGCGCGCCGCGGCCGCGAGCAGCGACGCGTCCCCCGACTTCCGCAGCAAGTTGTGGACGTGCTTCTTCAGCGTCATCCGGCTGATGCCGCGCTCGAACGCGAGCTGCTCGCGCTCCGAGCCCTCGGCCGCCGCGCGGAGGATCGCCATCTCGGTCTCGGTGAGGTCGTAGCGCTCGCCCCACTGGCGCGCGCACTGCTCGACCGTCGGGCGCCGCGCGGCCTCGCTGAAGAACGCGAGGATGCGCAGCGGGTCGGCCGGTTTGACCAGGTACCGGCCCTCGAGCTCGAAGGCGCGGTTGATGGTCGCCGCGTCGTGGAGCGCCGTGAGCACGAGCGCCGGCGCGTCGAAGCCGCGCTGGCGCGCGAACGCGAGCACGTCGAGGCCGTTTCCGTCCGGCATCATCACGTCGATCACGAAGCCCGCCCAGTCGTCGTGCTCGCGCACGAGCTCGAGCCCCTGCGAGACCGTCGAGGCGACGCTGGCCTTGCCGACGCAGCGCGCAGCGCCCGCGAGGGTCTGCGCGAGCGGCGCGTGATCTTCGACCAACAGAAACCGAGCCCCTGACACGACTACGTCAGCATGCCGCAACTTCACGGAGCAAGCGACGGCATTCCGCGACCGCGTAAGAGCTCGCGCAGCCGCACGCGCTCGGAGACGTCGAGCACCTCGCCGAGCCACTCGAACAGCTCGCGCGGATCGCGGAACGCGCGGCGCGCGGGGTTGTTCGCCTCACGGATCATCCGCTGAATCTGCATGCCGAACGTGTGGCTCGCGTTGAGCAGCGTGCCGGTGCGAAGGAGCCGCGACTCGTTTCGCATCGTGCGGACGTAACCCTCGACGACTTCCTGCGGGAAGACGGTCGCGTCGACGAGATCGACGAAGCAGACGTAGTCGCCCGCGATCGCCGAAATGAGCGCGTCGTGCGCCACGGCCCACGGCTGAGTCTCGGCGAGGCTCACCGGCGACGCGATGCGAATCTCGACGAGCTTCCCCACCCGCCGATCGATGGACCACACGGCGCCAATGTTAACACGGCGCGTGATAACGTTCGGGCCGATGCGGATTCCGCCGCTCGTCTTCGCGCTCCTCTCCGTGCTCGGCACGGTGGGCGGCGGCGCGCTCGAGTGCACGCCGCCGAAGGAGGCGTATCAGCAGCAACACGGCGCCGAGCTCTATGGACGCATGTGCGCGGTCTGTCACGGCATGAACGGCGAAGGCTACAAGGCCGACCAAGCGCCCGCGATCGGACACTCGGATTTTCTCGCGAGCGCGAGCGACGAGTTCTTGCACCGCACCATCAGCGAAGGTCGTCCGGGCACGACGATGTCGGCGTGGGGCTTCGAACACGGCGGGCCGCTCCACGCGACCGACGTCGACGCCACGATCACCTTCTTGCGCACGTGGCAGAAGGACGCCCCGTTCACGCTCGACGAGCGCCCGCTCATCGGCGACGTCGCGGCGGGTCGGAAAATTTTCGCGCAGGAGTGCGCGCGCTGCCACGGCGACCGCGGCACCGGCGGGCAGTACGTCGCCATCGGCGGCGCGCAGTTCCTCTCGCGCGCGAGCAACGGCTTCTTGCGGCGCGCGATCACGGCCGGGCGCCGCGGAACGGCGATGCCCGCGTTCGAAGGGACGCTCGACGACGTCTCCATCGATCACGTCATCGCGCTCCTCCGCCAGTGGCAGCACGAGGCGCCGCCGACCGCGTTCCAGCACGCGATGCCCGCGCGCCCGCCGCCGATCCCGCTCGGTCCGGTGCCGCTCAACCCGCACGGCCCGGAGCCGATCGGCTTCGACGCGCAACCCAAGACGACCAAGGCCGCCGTCGTCAAACGAGAGCTCGACCGCGGCGCGAAGATGGCGATCCTCGATGCGCGCGCGCCGAGCGACTACATGCGCCAACACATCGCCGGAAGCGTGAGCGTGCCCTTCTACGATCCGAGCCCGTACGTCTCCGAGCTCCCGCGCGACGCGTGGCTCGTCTGCTACTGCTCGTGTCCGCACGCCGAGTCCGGGCAGCTCGCGTCGAAGCTCATGGCCGAGGGGTTCAAGAAGGTGACCGTGCTCGACGAGGGCCTCGGCTTCTGGAGCTCGCACGGATTTCCGACGCGGACCGGGCTCGATCCGTGAGGTGGCTCGCGTGCGCGCTGCTCTTCGCGTGCGGCGGCGGGGCCGCGCCGGCGCCCCAAGCCGTGACGCTGCCCGCGCCGCCGGTCGCGTCGGAGGCGCCGATCCCGGAGCGCGCGCCGGAGGAACCGAAGGGTGAGGCTGCGCCCGAAGTGCTCGCGCGCGACAGGGTCACCGTCGTGCACTTCTTCGCGAGCTGGTGCTACCCGTGCAAGAAGTCGGTGCCCGAGCTCGCCGCGATCGCGTCGCGGCATCCCGGCGTCACCGTGATGGGCTTCGCGGAGGACGACGACGAAGGCGGCGCCCGCGCCTTCATCGCGAGCCTCGCGGCGACGTTTCCGTTCGAGTGGGACGCCCGCCGCGAGCACGCGGGGAAATGGAAGCCGGCGACGATGCCGACGACGTACGTGATCGACCGGCGCGGCGCCGTGCGGTTCACCCACGCGGGCTATCGCGACGGCGACGCCGTTCAGCTCGAGGCCGAGGTCCGCGCGCTCGAGCACGAGCGCTGAAGGATCCGCCGGACGCCGGCGGCGATCTCCTCGTCGAGCGCGTGACCGACGGCCGAGACCACGAAGCGCTCGCGCCCGACGCTCACGTGCGAGACCGCGACCTCGCACGGCGCGACGCCGCCGGCCGCGACCCGCGCGGCGACGACGGCCACGAGATGCGCGCCGTCGCCCGACCCGGCGACGAGCCGCCCGCCGCCTGTTCCGACCGCGAGCACGTGGGCGCCGAGCCGAGCTCGCGCCGAAGAAAGGAAGAGCGAGAGCGCTTCTCGCGGCAGCTCGCTGCGACGCGACCGACGTTCTTGGAGCATCCGTTCGATCGTGCGTCGCGGGCCGCGGCTGGGCCAACTTTCCGTGCCCGTTGGTCCGAAACATGCAATACGCGGCGCGTGGGATCTCACCTCCTGATCGTGGACGACGACCGTATCCTCGTCGACGCCTTGCGGGAGCTGCTCCTCCGGCGTTTCCCGGGGTCGACGATCGACACGTGCACCTCGGCGGAAAAATCCGACGAGCTCATCGGGCGCGGGGACTACGACGTCATCGTCAGCGACATCCGGATGCCGGGGACGGACGGACTGCAGCTGCTCGAGCGCGCCCGCAAGCTCCGGCCGAACACGCCGATCGTGCTCGTGACGGGGCTCGGCGAGTACGATCTCGCGGTGCGAGCGCTGCGCGGCGGCGCGTTCGATTTCATCACGAAGCCGGTGGACACCGACTACCTCGCGGCGTCGGTCGCGCGCGCGCTGCGCGCGCGGGAGGTCGCGCGCGAGCTCGAGTCGCAGAAGCACGCGCTCGCGGAGCACGCGGCCGCCCTGGCCCACATCGTCGACGACCAAACCCGCGAGCTTCGCGAGGCCAACCGCATGAAAGACGAGTTCATCGCCACCCTCTCGCACGAGCTGCGCACGCCGCTCACCGCGATCCTCGGTTGGTCGCGCCTGCTCTTGCGCGACAACCTCGACGACGGCCTCAAGAAGCAGGCGCTCGAAGCGATCGACCGCAACGCGACGCACCAGGCGCGCTTGGTGGACGATCT
>Ga0335082_10003810_pt1 | contig 16412 bp, 19 predicted proteins | sample Lox_Sample_41_FD_206718 | JGI IMG/M metagenome (GOLD analysis project Ga0335082, IMG submission 206718) | Soil microbial communities from Loxahatchee National Wildlife Refuge, Florida, United States - Lox_Sample_4.1 | ecosystem: Environmental > Terrestrial > Soil > Wetlands | place: USA...
GACTTCGGTCCGCCGTCCGCCGTCAGGTTCGCATTCCAGCACAATGCGCGGCTCTATCCCGGCAATCTCCTGACGCTCTTCGACAACGGCGGGATCCCGCGCGTCGAGCCGTACTCGCGGCCGCTCGAGATCCACCTCGACCTCGCGACGCGGCGTGCGACGATCGTCGGGACATTCCTTCCGCCGACGCGGATCGCCTCGCCGTTCGAGGGCAACCTCCAGCTGCTGCCGGACGGCGGCGCGTTCGTCGGCTGGGGCGGCGTGCGGATCGTGAGTGAGTTTTCGCCCAGCGGTTCCGTGCGCTTCGAGATGAAGCTGCCTTACGGCGACACCTATCGGGCGTACCGCGGCATCTGGAGAGGACGGCCGTCGGCGCCTCCACGCGCCGCGGTCGCATCCGCGACGGTCTACGCGAGCTGGAACGGCGAGACCGGGATCGCACGCTGGCAGGCGCTCGCCGGCCCTGACCGCACCCACCTGCGCGTGGTCGGGAGCGCTCCGTGGATCGATCTCGAGACGGCGATCCCCGCAGCCACGTCGTCCGCGAAGGTCGTGGCCGTGCGCGCGCTCGACGCGAGCGGTCACGTGCTCGGGACCTCACCGGTCGTTCCGACCGGGTAGCCTCGCAGGGTGGCCGGCGAGGCGCCCGTGACGGTGGTCGAGCGCGACGAGGTGGCCGTCATGTTCAGGAGCGCCGCCGACGAGCAAGCGGCGATCACCCGGGCGTGGAGCGACCTCGAGGGTGCCGCCTTTCAGGAGCTCGCGCGGCGTCCCGACCGCGACGACACGCGGCTGGGAATCGAGTTCTACCGCTCGCGGGACGTCGTCGACCTGTTGCAGCCGGTGCCGTAGAGTCGCCGTCATGACCGAGACCTACACCAGCGGCATCTGGGTCGTGAGGCCAGGCGAGGACGACGCCTTCGTCGAGGAGTGGAGGTCGTTCGTGACCTGGGCGGGCAGCATGCCCGGCTCGGGGACGTTCCGCCTCGTGCGCGACACCGACCGGCCGAGCACCTACATGAGCTTCGCCCCGTGGGAGAGCTTCGACGCACAACGGGCATGGAAGGAGCTGCCGGAGTTCCGCGAACGCATCGGGCGGGTCCGGAGCCACTGCGAGGACTTCCAGCCGTCCACGCACGAGCTCGTGACCGTCGTCGACTAGAGCAGCCGCTCGAACATCGCCGCGTCGTCGAAGGGGCCGATCACGGCGAGCCGGAGGCCCTGCCCGCCGATCACATCCTGCGCGACGCGGTACACGTCGTCGACGGTGACCGCGTCGAGCCCCGCGAGCAGCTCGGACGGCTCGGCGGCGCGGCCCTCGAGGACCTCCCGCCGGAGCCCGAACAGGAGCAGGCCGTTTGGGCTCTCGGTCTGCAGCACGAAGCGGCCCTTGGCCAGCGCCCGTGCCTTGTCGAGCTCGTCGGCCGGGACCGGCTCCTCAGCAAGCCGCTTGAACTCCGTCGCAATCACGCCGACCGCCTCGTCGGCGCGCTTCAGATCGACGCCTGCCTGGGAGACGAGCGTCCCGGCGTCGGTGTACGAGCTGTTGAGCGCGTAGACGTAGTACGCGAGGCCGCGCCGCTCGCGCACCTCGAGGAACAGGCGTGATGACATGCCGGTGCCGAGGACCGTGCCGAGCAGCTGCAGGGCGTAGCGATCGGGGTGGTCGATCGGGTAGCTCGGCAACCCGATGCAGACGTTCGCCTGGTCGGAGTCCTTCGAGTGGATGCGCACGCGTGGCTCGGCCGACCGTTCGACCGCTGCGGGGACCGGCTCTCCGGTGTCGGCCGGCTCGATGTCGCCGAGGAGCTCCTCGAGACGCGGGAGGAGGTCGTCGCCCGTCATGCCGGCGACGCCGACGACCATGCGCGCGGGCTTGTACCAGCTCGAGATGTAGTCGAGGAACGTGTCGCGCGTCGCGCCCGTGATCGTCTCCTTCGTTCCGAGCGTCTCCCAGCCGAGCGGGTTGTCGCCGAACAGCAGGTCGTCGTACACCGAGGAGACGTAGTCGCGCGGCGTGTCGAAGTACATGTTCATCTCCTCGACGATCACACCCTTCTCGCGCTCGAGCTCCTCGGAATCGAACTTCGAGTTGCGGATCATGTCCACGAGCACGTCGAGCGCCTGGTCGCGCTGTTCGCCGGCGCAGCGGATGTAGTAGCCGGTGTACTCCTTCGACGTGAACGCGTTGAACTCGCCGCCGAACCGGTCGACTTCGAGCGAGATGTCCTTCGCCGTCGGACGGCGCTCGGTGCCCTTGAAGAACATGTGCTCGGCGAAGTGCGCGATGCCGCGGTTGCCCGCGTTCTCGTAGCGCGATCCCGCTGCGAGCATGACGTAGCAGGTGACCGACTGGGCGTGCTCGAGCGGCGCCGTGAGCACGCGCAGACCGTTCGAGAGGGCGTTGCGCTGGTAGACCGTCATGCGGCGAGGATCCTCCTGAGATCGTTCGAGAGCGGAACCGATGAACCCGTACCGTAGTCGTAGCCCACGAGCACGCTCTTCGCCTCGGCGGCGAGCTTCCCGTCGACCCAGAGCTCGTGCTCGAGGTCGAAGCTGCGGTTGCCGATCCGCGGGCAGCGGGTGCGCACCTCGATCTCGTCCCCCGGTCGGAGCTCGGCGCGAAAGTCGATCTCCACGCGAGCCAGGATGAACGGTTCGAGCCCGCCGAGAACGGCGATGCGCGCCTGCTCGAGGTAGGTCGAGTACGCGGCGTTGTTGACGTGCCCCATCGGATCGCAGTCGCGGAACCGGACCCGTTCGCGATGGGTCCAGGGGAACCCGTCCATCGCGGCGATGCTATAGACCGTCCTGTGAGTGAGATGCGGCGCGCCGTGCTCGCCCAGCCCGAGTGGCTGCGGCAGGTTCCGACCGACCGGCGGCTGCCGGCCGGCGCCCGCGTGGTGCACACGGGTTGCGGCACCTCGTTCCACGCCGCACAGACGGGTGGCTGGGCCGTCCAGGCGCTCGAGGCGGTGCTCGTCCCGCCGCAGGCCGACGTTCTCGTCTGCATCTCGCACGAGGGCGAGACGGAGCTGACGCTCGAGGCCGCGCGCGCCTTCTCCGGCGACGTCTGGCTCGTGACGGGCACGCCGTCCTCGCCGCTCGCCGATGTTGCCGACGAGGTGATCGTCTGCACGCCCAGGATCGAGCGGTCGTGGTGCCACACCGCCAGCTACACCTGCGCCGTCGCGGCCCTCGACTCGATCCACGGCCGCGACACCGCCTGGCTGGCGGACGCGGTCGGCGAGGCGTTGCGGGCGCAGGTCGAGGCGCCGGCGCAGGACCGGATCCTCGTGGCGGGCGCGGGTCGCGACTGGCCGACCGCCCAGGAGGCGGTGCTGAAGCTGCGCGAGGGCGCCTGGCTCTCCGCCGGGGCGCACCAGACCGAGCAGCTGCTGCACGGCCACCTCGCCGCGGTCGACGACGGCGTCCGGGCGTTCGTGCTCGAGGGGGAGGGGAGGGCGGCCGAGCGCGCCCACGACGCGGTGCGCGCGCTGGAGATCCTTGGCTGTGAGACGACGCTCGTGCCGACCCGGCACCCCGTCGTCGACATCGTTCGCTTTCACCTGCTGACGCTCACCATCGCGGAGGCGCGGGGGATCGATCCCGACCCGATCCGTCGCACGCCCGGCTCGCCGTGGGCGAAGGCCGCGGGCTCGGCCTACCCGGGCGGCTGATGCGGGCCGCGCTCATCTTCGACCTGGACGGAACGCTGATCGACACGGTGTACGCGCACGTGTTCGCATGGCAGCGCGTCTTCGACGAGGCAGGCTTTCCGATCGACGGGTGGCGCATCCATCGGCGCATCGGGATGAGCGGCGGCCTGTTCGCGCGGGCGGCCGGGCGAGAGGTCGGGCGCGAGCTCTCCTCGCAGGAGGCGGAGGAGCTGCAGCGTCGGCACGGCGAGCTGTTTCGCGAGCTACTGCCCACACGGCGGCCGCTTCCCGGGGCGGTCGAGCTGTTGCGCGAGCTGCGCGGGCGCGGCGTCGTGCACGGGATCGCGACGTCGGGACGGCGCCCCGAGATCGACGAGTCGTTGGACGCGCTCGGCGTGCCGGCCGAGACGGTCGTGGTCGAGCGCGGCGACGTCCTGCGGGCGAAGCCGGAGCCCGATCTCTTTCTCGCGTGCGCCGAGCGCCTCGGAGTCGCGGCGGCCGAGTGCTACGTCGTCGGCGACGCCGTCTGGGACCTGCTCGCCGCCCGCCGCGCCGGAATGCTCTCGGTCGGGCTGCAGAGCGGCGGGTACGGCGAGGCGGAGCTCACCGCGTCCGGCGCCTTTCGCGTCTACCGCGATGCCGAAGAGCTGCGCACCTCGCTGGACGAGCTCGGCGTGCTGCCGTAGCCCACGCCCGTTCTATGGCTGGCTGATCAGGCGCGCGAGCCCACGCCCTGTGCCGGCCGCGATCAGCGGACGCAGCGGATCGCCTCGGAGATAGCCGTCGAGGAACGCGATCGTCGCCCGGTCGACGACGGCCGCCCAGCGGTCCCTCGTCGTGTACGGAGGAAGATGGGAAGCGCCGAGCAGCCAGAGCAGGAACTTCGGCCTTCGCATCAGCTGGAAGTAGTCGGCGGTGACGCCGGGCCGGTTGATCGGATCGCTGGTGCCCTGCACGGCGAGCAGCGGCGGGGAGCCGGGCGGAGCGCCGGTGAACTCGGGGAGCGCGGCACCCGACAGGATGATCGCGGCGTCGATCCGGCGGTCGCGGAAGCGCGTGTCGTACGCGGCCGAGAGCGCCGCCTCGGCGCCGTCGGACTGTCCCGCGACCGCGATCTTCGTCGCGTCGATGAGACCCCGGAGCGGGCTCGACTTGCCGATCAGGCGTGACACGACGAACCGCAAGTCGCCAGGCGCGTTCACTAGATCGGTCTCGCTCGGCCCACCGGGCGCGTTCGCGCGTTCGACCGGAAAGGCCGATGCGGCGACGACATAGCCGGCCCGCGCCCACGCGTCGAGCAATCCCGCGTACGAGTTTCGAGTCAGGGCGAACCCGTGCGCGAAGACGACCAGCGGAAGTGCGCGGTGCGCATTCGCCGGATAGCGCACGTACGTCAGCAGCACACGGGGTGCGACCGCGCCGTTCTCGAAGTGCGCGACGCGCGAGTCGTCGACGAGCCGCAGGACGCGAAGGCGAACCGTCGCAGTCGGTCCGCCGTCCACGGGACGTGCGAGCACGGCCACCGCAGCGACGGCCGCACAGGCGACAGCGGCCCGCCTCACTTCAACGGCACGGTGACCGGGCCCGCTCCACGGCGGTACACCGCGAAGAAGTCGCGGTCGTCCGGGATGAGGTAGCGGGTAGCCGGCTGCTGGTAGTTCGGGACGATCTTGGCCGGGTCGAGGCCGTTCCGGTGCGCGTAGGTGATCAGGGTCGGCCACTCGGGGTTGATGTCGAGCTGCATCGCGCGAACTGCGCCGGCCCGTTGCAGGATCCTCGCCAGCGTCTCGACCGTCTGGTAATCGGCCGCCGCGTAGATCAGGTTCCCGTGCCGGTCGATCCCTGCACCGGTGCGCCACACCCGCACGGCATTGCCGAGCGTGTAGCCCCACTGGGTGCTGTCGTTCAGCGCAGGGTTGAGCCGGCCGTGGTCGATGATCAAGGGCAGGCTCTGGCGGGCGAAGGCTATCCGGGGGCCCGCGACGGGCCCGCCCGTCCAGGTCCGGATGTCCACGCGCCCGTCGCGGTAGGCGATCATCGTCGCGAGGCCGTCCTTCAGCGGCTCGTACATCCTCCCGTCGATGGACGACCCGTTGCTGCCGTCCCGGTAGATGAAGCCTCCGTTGAACGTGGCAAGCAGGCGCCAGCGCTCGCCGTAGGGCACCTCCATCGGTCCACGGACGGGTGCGCTCGGCGGCTCGTACCGGCCGGGGTAGAACGCGACCGACGTTCGGGTGTGATCGAACCACGCGACGTACGCGACGATTCGCGGATAGTCGAGCTCCGTGCGGAACGTCGTCAGGAGCACGGGAGGGCGGCCGCGGACGAGCGGGCCGGCGCCGTGCCACACGCCCTCGTCGGGGAGCGGGTACGGGAACACCGTCCCGATCCGCGGAGGCGCGTAGGCGGCCGGATGCCTTGCCGTCACCTTCGGCGCCGGCGGAGCCTTGACCCCGATCGTCGGCAGCGTCTTCAGCTGCGGCCCTCCCTTGGACGGCGCCTTCCACGTGTAGTAGTAGTGCTCGACCTCGTCGACCAGCCAGTTCCCGTGATGCGCTCGGAGCCATTCGACCGATCGCGGCCAGAGCGGAAGGCTCGACGGCTGCATCATCGTCGTGACGTACGAGTAGACGGCCGGCGTCAGCAGGACGAGGATCGCCAATGCGACCAATCTGCCGGCGCGCCGCCGCCTCCGCTTCTTGCGTCGGCGCTCGAGCCTGCCTGCGACATCTGGGGAAGCGGTCGAGTCCAGGACGGGGCACGCTAGGTTTTCCGCGTGAACGCGGCGTGAAGCCGTGACGAGGGAGAGCAGTGGGAGAGGTTCACGTTCACGAGTTCACGAGCCTCGACGGCGTGATCGACACGCCGACGTGGACGGCCGAGTACCGCTTCGAGCCGGCGATGGGCGAGGCGATCGGCGCGATCACCGGACCGTCCCGGGGTATCCTGCTCGGGAGAGCGACCTACGAGATGTTCGAGCCGGCCTGGTCGTCGCGGACAGTCGATGACGATCCGGGCGCGCCCTTCTTCAACGACACCCCAGGCGCGGCGAGCGCTAGAGCCGGCGCAGTTCGCCGAGCAGGCCGTCGACCTCGTCGGCCGTGTTGTACGAGCAGATCCCGACCCGCACGGCGCCGTCCGGCAGGCCGAGCCGGTCGAAGATCTCGACCGCGTAATAGTTCCCGTGCCAGACCGCGTACCCTGCGTCGCCCAGCTGCACCGCGACCTCCTCCGGCCTCCGCCCGGCGACGTTGAAGGCAAAAGTCGGTACCCGACCCTCCATCGTCCTGATCCCGTACAGCTCGCAGTTGTCCGGCAGCCCCTCCAGGAACCGCTGTCCGAGCGTGTGCTCGTGCTCGAGGACGTAGTCCCACCCCATCCACTGGATGTGCTCGACGGCTGCGACGAACCCGGCGAGCAATTCGTGCTGCGAGGTCCCGGTCTCGAAGCGACGGCCGACCGGCTCGTTCGCGGACGGCCTGACCTTGTAGGGCCTGAAGCTTTCGAGGAGCTCCGTGCGGCCGAACGCGAGCCCCATGTGCGGCCCGAAGAACTTGTACGGCGAGCAGACGAGGACGTCTGCGCCGATCTCCTGGACGTCGATCGGACCGTGCGGCGCGTAGTGCACTGCGTCCACCCAGGCGAGCGCGCCGGCCTCGTGCGCCAGTGCGGCGATCTCCGCGACCGGTGTGACCGTGCCTACGGCGTTCGACGCGTACGGGAACGCGACGACGCGTGTGCGATCGGAGAGCAGCGACTGCAGATGGTCGATGTCGAGCCGGCACTCGTCGTCGATCTCGGCAAACTTGACGACGAGGTCGCGGTCGCGTGCGAGCTCGATCCAGGGCGCGACGTTGCCGTCGTGGTCGAGCTTCGTGCACACGATCTCGTCCCCGGCGGCCCACTCGCGCCCGGCGGTGCGCGTGAGCGCGAAGTTGAGGGTTGTCATGTTCGGTCCGAAGGCCACTTCTTCGGTCGTCGCGTTCAGAAAGTCGGCCGCCGCCTCGTGTGAGCGGTCGACGAGCGCATCGGTGCGCTGCGACGTCCCGTACGGGGCGCCGATGTTCGCATTCGACTCGCGGAGGTATTCGGAGATCGCGTCGATCACCGAGTCGGGGACCTGCGTGCCGCCCGGTCCGTCGAAGAACGCGAGCGGCTGGCGGAGCGCCGAGAAGCGCTCGCGCACCGCCTCGACCGTGGTCAGGACACGTGCCACTCGTACCTCGGCGTCACGGTGAGTGAGGCGCCGACGAAGCAGTCTCGCTCGGCCTTGGCGGCGAGCTCCGCGCCCGCGGTCGGACGTGGCTCCAGCTGCGCATCGATCCGCACGTCAGCCTGCACGAGCGCATAGCGGCCGTCGGCCTCGCGGCGCGTGACGGTTCCGTGCGCCGAGCCCGACGCAGAGACGGTGTGGCCCGTGCGCCTGGCGTGGTAGGTCAGGCTGTCGATCGAGCAGCGCACCAGCGCCGCCAGCAGAAGGTGGTCCGGCGACCATCCCTCCGCACGCTCGATCTGCGCGCCGCCCGGCACCGTCATACGCCCGCCGCGATCGATCTCGACCCCGTACTCGAACACCTTCGGTTTCGTCGTCACCATCGCGCGGCAACGCTACCTTCTGGCGCGCCGGCAGGTCCGTCCGACCCCGGACCTAGATTGTCCGCGATGAGGCTCAGGCCGCTCTCGGAGGCCGAGTGCTACGCGCGCTGCTACGGCGCTCACCGGAGCGACCAGGTGAGCGTCCTCAAGGCGGTGCCTCGGCGCCCGCCGCTCGCCGGCGAGCACCTGCGGCGCCACTTCGAGCGCCGGCTCGATGCCCGCGGCCCCGAGCAGGAGGCGGCGTGACCCGCGTGTGCCGCAACTGGAGCCGTCGGCGCGGGTCGACCGGCGCCGGACGCAAGCCCGCGCCCCCGCTTCCGAGCTCCTGGGTCTGCACGGCGACGTGGACGCAGCGCATGCCACGCTGTAGGCCGCGTGGTGGCCGCAAGCTCTCGTAGCCACTCTGGCAGCCCGAGTGCCGTTCCCGACGTCCTTGCGCCGGGTCTCCGGTGCGTGTTCTGCGGCATCAATCCCGGCCGCGCCTCCGCGGCTGCGGCGGCGCACTTCGCCAATCCGCGCAACGACTTCTGGCGGCTTCTGCACGACGCGGGCTTCACGCCGCACCTCTTCGAGCCGGGCGAGCAGTTCGCGCTGCTCCCACTCGGCCTCGGGGTCACGAACGCGGCCTACCGCACGACGCCTGGCTCCGGTGATCTCCGGCAAGGGGACTTCGACGTCGCCCGGCTCGAGCGGATCGCGCGCGAGCTCGACCCGCGGGCGGTCGCGTTCGTGGGGAAGGAGGCCTACCGCGGCCTCTTCCGTGAGCGCGCCGAGCTCGGCCCGCAGCCGCGCACGCTCGGGGCGACGGCGCTCTTCGTGCTCCCCTCGACCTCGCCGGCGAACGCGGCCGTCCCGTACGAGGAAAGGCTGCGCTGGTTCATCGCGCTGCGCGACTGGATCGTCCCGGTCGAGCGGCAGGCGGTGCGCGGCCTCGTCGTCGATGCGCAGCAGCGCGTGCTCCTCGTGCGCTTCGAGCATCCGGTCAGTGGCCAGGCCTGGTGGGCGACGACCGGAGGTGGAGTCGACGACGGCGAGTCGGATCAGGGAGCACTGCAGCGCGAGCTGTGGGAGGAGGCCGGCCTCGAAGCGGTCGAGCCGCTCGGCCCCGTCGTCTTCGAGCGCGAGCACACCTTCCCGTGGGGCAGCCGGATCATCCGGCAGCACGAGCGGTTCTACCTGGTCCGGGTCGGCGCCAACGAGGTCGCGCCGACGATCGACCTCCGGCCGGAGGGCGTGACCGAGCTGCGCTGGTGGACGCTGGCCGAGCTCGACGGAACGTCGGAGACGATCGTCCCGCCGGGGCTGGCCGACTTGGTGCGCGGCCTCACGTGAAGTCGTCCCTGAGGAGGACGGACAGATCGCCCGTGCGGCCGATGCCCAGCACCGGCGCAGCCTGCAGCATCTATCCCGTGACGCTCAACCTCGTGTTGATCGGCAACTTCGACCTCGGTGGGGCGAGGATCGAAGCGGTCGCAGTTCGCCTCGAGAAGGCACAGGCAGCTATGGGGTGGCTGCCCGAGGCCCGCCTCGGCGAACGCGGCGAGAACGGCAGGGGCGTGGGCAGCCTCGCCGCTTCGCGCACGATTGTCTGCTGACGGTCGATGCGCGGAGCGGAGGGAGGCGCCCACGGGCCCCCGGCCGTCTCACTAGCCTGAGGCCGTGTGGAGGGTGTCCTCGTCGCCGTGCATCTGCTGGCCGCCGCCGTCTGGGTCGGCGGGTCGACGGCGCTGATCTTCGTCGGCGTCCCGGTCCTACGCACGCTCGACCTGCCCGAGCGGGGCCGCGCGATGCGCGAGCTCGGGCTGCGCTGGCGCCCCCTCGGCTACGGCTCGCTCCTCGTCGCCGGCGTCACCGGGATCGGGCTCGCGGCTCGCGACTGGGAGACGACGGCGGCGTTCCAGATCGTCTTCTGGCTGAAGGTCTCGCTCGCCGTCTGCCTCGTGATCGTGTCGTACGTCCACAACTTCGTGCTCGGGCCGCGGCTCCAGGCCGAGATTCGCGCCGGCGGCCCGGAGCGCTCGCGCCGGCCCCTCGTCGTCGTCGGCTGGACGAGCTACGCGCTGACGATCGCCGTCCCGGTGCTCGGCGTCGCCCTCCAGCGGCTCGTCAGCTAGCCATCAGTTCGTCCAGCGGTTCGTGATCGGCGTCCGCCGGTCGCGGCCGAACGCCTTCGGCCGCAGCTTCACGCCGGGCGGGGCCTGGCGGCGCTTGTACTCGGCGCGGTCGACGAGCGCGAGCGCGCGCTCGACGACGTCGCGGTCGAAGCCGTCCTGCGAGAGCTCCTCGCGCGAGCGGTCGAGCTCCACGTACGCCTCGAGGACCCGGTCGAGCTTCGGGTACGGCGGCAGCGAGTCCTCGTCGAGCTGATCGGCGCGAAGCTCGGCGCTCGGTGCACGCTCGATGATCGACGCCGGGATCAGCTCGCGCCCCGAGCGCTCGTTGAGGCGCCGGGCGAGCCGGAAGACGTCGGTCTTGTAGACGTCCTTGATCAGCGCGAAGCCGCCGGCGAGGTCGCCGTACAGGGTCGAGTAGCCGACCGACAGCTCCGACTTGTTGCCGGTCGCGATCACGAGCCAGCCGAACTTGTTCGACAGCGCCATCAGCAACGTCCCGCGGATGCGCGCCTGCAGGTTCTCCTCGGTCAGGTCGGCCTCCCGCCCGGCGAAGTGCTCCGCCAGCACACCGTCGTAGGCGGCGACCATCGGCTCGATCGGGAGCTCGCGGAAGTCCGTTCCGAGAAGCTCGGCCAGGCGTCGTGCGTCCGTGCGCGTCTCGTCCGACGAGTAGCGGGACGGCATCGACACGCAGTGGACGCGGGAGGCCCCGAGCGCCTGCACGCACAGCGCGGCGGTGAGCGCGGAGTCGATCCCGCCCGACACGCCGACGACGACGTCGCCGAAGCCGTTCTTGGTCACGTAGTCGCGCAGGCCCAGCTCGAGCGCGAGCCGCATCTGCTCGAGGTCGTCGACCTGCGGCTTCGGTGCGGGGTGGCGGACGTCGTCCTGCACGGTGGGCGCCGGAAGCTCGATGACCTGCACGTCGCGCGCCCTCCGCCCCCGCGCGAGCGCCCGGCGTCGCACGTCGCGAAGCCGCCGCGCGATCGCCGAGACCGGGTCGACGTCGACGACCAGGAGCTCCTCCTCGAACCCCGCTGCCCGGGCGACGACCTGGCCGTCGTCGTCGATCACCACCGAGTGGCCGTCGAAGATCAGCTCGTCCTGACCCCCGACCGCGTTGCAGAGGGCGACGAAGCAGGTGTTGTCGCGGGCGCGCACCTGGAGCATCTCCTCGCGCTCGCGGTCCTTGCCGACGTGAAAGGGCGAGGCCGAGATGTTCGCGATCAGCTGCGCTCCCGCGAGCGCGAGGTCGGTGGCCGGCGGACCGGGCTGCCACAGGTCCTCGCAGACGGTCGGTCCCACGAGCACGTCGCCGAAGCGCAGCAGCATCAGGTCACGGCCGGGCGCGAAGTAGCGGTCTTCGTCGAAGACGCCGTAGTTCGGGAGGTAGCGCTTGCGGTACACGCCGCGCACCTCGCCGCGCGAGAGGACGAAGCATGCGTTGAAGAGGTCGGCGTCGAGCTGCGGCGAGCCGACGAGCGCGGTGATGCCGTGAACCTGCCGTGCGATCTTCTCGATCGCCGCCCTCGCCGCCCGGACGAATCCGGGCCGGAGCAGCAGGTCCTCCGCCGGATAGCCGGTGACGGCGAGCTCCGGGAACAGGACGACGTCGGCGCGGTCGGCGCGCGCGCGCTCGAGCCAGTCGGTGATGCGCACCGCGTTGCCGTCGATGTCCCCCACGACGCTATTGATCTGTGCGAGAGCGAGTCTCATCTGTCTTACGCACATTGTGCAGCGCGCGGCGCCACCGGAAGTAGACGACGACGGCGACGAAGAAGGGCAGGAACGCGACCCAGCCGAGGGCCGCCGACGACGTCTTGTTGGCGATCACGCTGAGCACGGCCGAGGCTGCGATCAGCGCGACCAGGAGCCAGCGGAGCCTGTTCGCGCTCATCAACCGACCGCCGCCGCGATCGCCTCGAGCGACTCCGGGTTCTCGAGCGACGAGAGGTCGCCGGGGTCGGCGCCGAGCGCCGTGGCGCGCACGGCGCGGCGGACGATCTTCGCCGAGCGCGTCCGCGGCAGCGAGTCGACGAAGATCACACGGCCCGGCGCGAACGCCTTTCCGAGCCGTGCGGACACGGTGTCGGAGATCGCCTGCGCGAGATCGTCGCTCGGAACGGTGCCGGGCAGCAGGCAGCAGAAGATCCACGAAGTCTCTCCCTTCACCTCGTGCGGCACGCCGACGGCGGCTGCCTCACGCACGGCGGGGTGGTCGATCGCGGCCGACTCCAGCTCCGCCGGGCCGATCCGCTTCCCGGCGATGTTGAGCGTGTCGTCCGAGCGGCCGTGCAGGAACCAGAACCCGTCCACGTCGGCGGACGCCCAGTCGCCGTGCACCCAGACGCCGGGCAGCCGCGACCAGTACGTGTCGAGGTACTTGTCCGGGTCGCGCCAGAATCCGCGCGTCATGCCCGGGAACGGCCGGCGGCAGACCAGCTCGCCGACCTCGCCCGTGCCGACGAGCGACGCGCCGGCTTCGTCGACAATGTCCATCGCCATCCCGAGCGCCGGCCCGCCGAGCGAGCACGCCTTGATCGGGCCGGTCACGGTCGGCGAGAGGAAGCAGGCGCCGACCTCGGTGCCGCCGGAGCAGTTGATCACCGGCACACGCGATCCCCCGACCTCCTCGAACAGCCAGCGGTAGGGCTCCGGGTTCCAAGGCTCGCCGGTGGTGACGAAGGTGCGGAGGCTGGACAGGTCGGCGGTGGGCGCCCCGTGCGGGAGCAGGGCGCGTGCGAGCGTTGGCGAGAGCCCGAGCGACGTGACGCGCTCTGCCTCGACCGTTCGCCAGAGCCGGTCCGGGGCGGGCCAGTCGGGCGCGCCCTCTGCGAACACGACCGTGGCGCCGAGCGCGCCTGCGCCGACCAGCGTCCACGGGCCCATGATCCAGCCCATGTCGGTGGCGAAGTGCATGACGTCACCCTCGTGGACGTCGGCCTGGTAGGCGGCCTCGCGAGCGATCGAGACCAGGAAGCCGCCCTGCACGTGCACGACGCCCTTGGGCGCGCCCGTCGTCCCGGACGTGTAGGTCAGCAGGTACGGCGTCTCGGACTCGACCTGGGCGGCGGGAAGCGTTCCGGGCCGGTGGTCGAGCTCGAAGGGCGCGAGCACGACGTGCTCGACGCCCGCCGCCCGTTCCATCGCCTCCTCGACGATCTCGAGCATCGGCACGGCCCTTCCGCGCCGCAGCGACCGGCGCTGGGTGATCACGACCTTCGCCCCGCTCGCCTGCAGCCGCTGCGCGACGGCCGGTGCGGCGAAGCCGGAGAACACCGGGACCTGGATCGCCCCGAGGTGGGCGACGGCGTGCGACGCAATCGCGACCTCCGGCGACATCGGCAGGAAGATCGCGACCCGGTCGCCCGGCTCGACACCGAGCGCCGCGAGCTCCTCGGCGAGCCGCGTCACGTCGCGCGAGAGCTGGGCGAAGGAGAGCTCGCGCCGGGCGCCGTCCTCGCCGAGCCCGATCGCGGCCGGCGCACCGGGCCGCCGCGTCGCCCAGCGGTGCACGCAGTTGTGGGCGATCGAGACCCGTCCGCCGGTGAACCAGGTCGCCCATTCGGGGCCGCGCGAGGTGTCGAGCACGCGGTCCCACGGCCGCGAGAACTCGAGCCCGAGGTCGGCGATCACGAGCGGCCAGAACCACTCGGGGTCCTCCCACGAGCGCCGGACGAGCGCCGGATAGTCGGGAGCGTCCGCCTGGCGGAGGAGCCGCGTCACGTTGGCGTGCTCGACGGTCGCCTCGTCGGGCCGCCACACGATCGGAGCGCTCACGACCGAAGCGTACGCCGTGCGCAGCCGGTTAGCGTCTGCTAACTTAGTGCGCGCTAACTTGAGCGATCGGAGGGGTACGCGATGAGGCAGCGGCTCGTGACCGCGGAGAACAAGCAGTGGTGGACGCTCGCGGCCGTGTCGGTCGGGCTGTTCATGATCATGCTCGACAACACGGTGGTGAATGTCGCGCTGCCGTCGATCAAGAGCTCGCTCGGGATGTCGCTGTCCGAGCTGGAGTGGGTGGTGGCCGGGTACGCGCTCACGTTCGCGGCCTTCATGCTGTCCGGCGGCAAGCTCGCCGACCTGCTCGGCCGCCGGCTCATCTTCATGACCGGCCTCGTCGTCTTCACGGGCGCCTCGCTCGCGTGCGGCCTCGCGCCGAACGGCGGGTTCCTGATCGCCGCTCGCGTCGTGCAGGGCTTCGGCGGGGCGCTGATGAACCCGGCGACGCTGTCGATCATCACCGCGACCTTCCCGGCGCGGCAGCGCGGGACGGCGATCGGCATCTGGGCGGGAGTGTCGGCGATGGCGCTCGCGATCGGGCCGCTCGTCGGCGGCCTCCTCACCGAGCACGTCAACTGGAACTGGATCTTCTTCATCAACGTGCCGATCGGCCTCATCGGGCTGCTCAGCGCTCCGCTCCTGATCGACGAGACGCGCGACAACTCGCGGGAGCAGCGTCCGGACGTTCCCGGGCTCTTCACGTCGGCCGTCGGCCTCTTCGCGCTCACCTTCGCGTTCATCGAGGGCAACAGCTACGGCTGGACGTCGTGGCAGATCCTCGGCGCGTTCGCCATCGCGGCCGTCTCCCTCGCCGCGTTCGTCGTTCTCGAGCTGCGCCAGCGGCTCCCGATGCTCGAGCTCCGCCTGTTCCGGAACCGCACGTTCAGCGGCGCGAACGTCGCGATGCTGTTCGTCGGCCTCGCGATGTTCGGGACGTTCTTCTACGTCTCGCTGTACATGCAGAACGTGCTCGGCTACTCGCCGGTCCAAGCCGGGGCCTCGTTCCTGCCGATGACGGTCCTGATCATCCTGATCGCGCCGCTCGCCGGGCGCCTCTCCGACCGCTTCGGCTCGCGCTGGCTCGTCGGCGGCGGGATGGCGCTGCTCGCGATCATGCTCCTCTACTACTCGACGCTCGGCGCCGGCGAGACGTTCTGGGCGATCCTGCCCGGCCTGCTCATCGGCGGCATCGGGATGGGCACCACGATGACGCCGACGACCGCCGCCGCGATGAGCGGTGTCCCGGTCGACAAGGCGGGCGTCGGGTCGGCAGTCCTCAACTCCATGCGCCAGGTCGGCGGCTCGCTCGGGATCGCCGTGATGGGCGCGATCGTCGCGTCGGGCGTCAGCTCGGCGATCGCCTCCGGCTCCTCGCCGCAGCAGGCGTTCCTGAGCGGCTTCCACGACGCGCTGCGCGTCGCCGCGCTGCTGGCATTCGCCGGCGCGGTGGTGGCGACGGTCGCGATCCGGAAGGTCGAGCACAAGCACGTGCCGGAGGCCGAAACCGAGGTCGCGCCGGTGATCGAGGCCGCGTGACCCAGACCAGACAGCGGTTGACCGCCGGCGAGCGCCGGCAGGCGGTGCTCGACACCGCCTGCCGCGTCTTCGCCGTGTCGAGCTACCGGGGTGCGACGACGGCTGAGATCGCCCGCGAGGCCGGCATCTCCGAGCCGATCCTCTACCGCCACTTCGGCTCCAAGCGCGACCTCTACCTCGCGTGTCTCGACGAGGCGTGGGCAGATCTGCGCGAGCTCGCCGAGACGGCGGTGGCCGAGCGCCCGGAGACGTGCCTCGGCGCCGTCGCGGACGCGTTCATGGCGAAGCGCGCGAAGATCCGCGTGATCGACCTCTGGATCCAGGGGCTGAACGAGACGGCCGAGGATCCCGTGATCACCAGGGCCCTCCGCCGGCAGATCGGCGAGGTGCACGACTTCTTCACCGGGCTGATCGTCGACGGCCAGGCGCGGGGCGTCGTCGCCGCCGACCGCGACCCGCGTGCCGAGGCGTGGATCTTCGTCGCCGGCGGCCTGCTCGCGACGATCGACCAGCGGCTCGGCGGGCTGCTCGGAAGTGACTTCGAGGCGGTCCGGCGCGAGCGCCGCCGCTGGATGCACGCGACACCTTCCTGAGGACAAAAAGGAAGAGCCCCGGCTGCGGCACCCGGGGCCCTTCCTGGTCAGGCGGTGCGCCTGCTTCGGGCGCCTCCGGTCAAACGGCTCTGCGGCCCAGACGTCCGATCCGGTTGGCGCGCCCTACTGGC
>Ga0335082_10003811_pt1 | contig 16411 bp, 21 predicted proteins | sample Lox_Sample_41_FD_206718 | JGI IMG/M metagenome (GOLD analysis project Ga0335082, IMG submission 206718) | Soil microbial communities from Loxahatchee National Wildlife Refuge, Florida, United States - Lox_Sample_4.1 | ecosystem: Environmental > Terrestrial > Soil > Wetlands | place: USA...
CAAAAGCTCAGGCACATGCCTACGTCTTTTGTGACCTCGACAACTTCCACTGGCTCAAGCAACAAATGACTGCAGCCGGATGGTGGGTTACCCGTACACCATTCATTTGCACCAAACCAAACAGCGGTCGTGTGCCCCACCCCGAGCATGGCCCGCGCAGACAATGGGAGATGATTCTGTATGCAATCAAAGGCAAGAAACCAACCACGGGAATCTATCCGGACGTTATCACAACTATGGCCGATGCCAACATGTCCCACGGTGCGCAAAAGCCGGTTGCTCTTTATCTTGACCTACTCAAACGAAGCGTCAGGCCGGGCGATACTGTCCTCGATTCGTTCGCGGGGTCTGGGACAATCTTTCCTGCGGCACACCAATTCAAGGTTAAAGCTGTGGGTGTGGAGATGAACCCCGAATACTACGCTTTGGGCCTCAACCGCATCAAAGCCCTCGATGCCGATGCTACCGCCAGTGCATCCTTGGGCCAGTCTCTTGCAAACGAACTCAAGGCAATGGGAGGCTGACATGATCCCTCCTCGAATCAAGCCACCAAAACCTTGGCAACCTGGCCTCATCATCGGCCTCAATGGCGGGTGTTTCAAACCTGAGCATGCCAATGAACATTTCATCGTAAACTCGACTCGACAAACCATCATGCGCGCCCTCGTTTCGAGTCGTGCCGCATGCAAAAAACAGCCAAAATAGGACTAGACAATGCCCATCCAAGCCTCAGGCCCCCTCGACGCGAAAGTGCTGGTGGTAGGCGAATACCCCCACGAAGCAGACCTCCGACGTGGTGAACCCTTCATCGGAGGGGCTGGTTTTGAGTTTACAAAAATGATGCAAGAGGCGGGGCTCCCCCGAGAGACCTGTGCGTTGACGTATGTTATCAAGGATCGCATCCTTGGTCTCTCGACCCTCATTGCAGAAAAGAAAAAGGACATTACCCCCCGTCATGTTCTCTACAAGGGAAAGTGGGTAATGCCCCAGGTAGTGGATGCCGTGGAGGCATTGCGAGAGGAGATCAAACGAGTGTCCCCCAATGTCGTTTGTACGAGCGGCAACCTCGCATTGTGGGCACTCACGGGCGAATGGTCGTCATTCAATTGGCGCTCTTCCGTGATGGAATCGGACCTCATCCCCGGATTGAAGGTCATTCCCACCCTGCCCTTTAGTATCGTGAATGTTCAATGGAGCCAACGAGGAATCATTGTGCATGACCTGAAGAGGGTGAAGAGGCATGAAGATAAGCCGGGGGTGATAGATCGAAAATATCAATTCACAATCCCGACTGATAATAGCGAAAAAGAGTTCCACAAAGTCTATCGCTATCTCACTGATATTCTCACTACACCCCCAGGTACCAAGATCGGGGCGGACATTGAGACGAGAGCAGGGCATATTTCATCAATTGCTTTTGCCTTGTCGCCTACGGATGCTGTTTGCGTTCCGTTGATGAAGACGAACCAACCGGAAGGTTTCTGGACAGCGGATCAAGAGGCCGAGTTGGTGTGGTTAATGTGCCGAGTCATGGCCTATTGCACGATCATCGGTCAAAACTGGAACTATGACGCCCAATACATCTACCGCCATTGGCATTTTCTCTGTCCCAATGTGGTAGACACCATGATTCAGCAGCACTCATGTTTCAGCAACCTACCGAAAAACCTAGCGTTCCTCTCATCCATGTATTGTGAAGACCATCTGTACTGGAAAGACGATCGCACCAATTGGGAAGAGGGTCAAGATGGAGAAGGCGAAATACAATATTGGCGATACAACTGTACGGACGCTGCGCGCACGCTTGCCATACATCACGTTCTTTCTAGTGTATGTAAATCGATGGGACTGGAGTCTATCAATCTATTCCAACAAAGTCTCAGGGAAAGAGTCCTCCGCGCGATGATTCGTGGTGTGCGAGTGGATCACAAACTCCGTGCGCAACTCTCTTTCGACCTCATGAAAGAGGTTGCCGACCGCGAGCAGTGGATGCAAGACGTCCTCGGCCAAACCATCAACATCAAATCCCCTGCCCAGATGGCTGACTTCTTCTACCGTCAGATGGGTCAACGTGAGATCAAAAACCGCAAAACCGGCAGCACCACTTGCAACGATGAAGCCCTCCACAAGATCGCCCAACGAGAGCCCATCCTTCTCCCCGTCACAAGAAAGATCGCAGAGTTGCGGTCTTTGGGTGTGTTCCACTCCACATTTGTGCAGGCTGGGCTTGATGTGGACGGTCGGATGCGATGCACATTCAATGTGTGTGGGACGGAAACCTACAGATTTGCCTCAAGCAAAAACGCCTTCGGGACTGGGATGAACCTCCAGAATATTCCGAAGGGTGGTGAGATGGAAGAGGGTGGTCTGGAATTGCCCAACATTAGAAAGCTCTTTATCCCAGATCAAGGCAAAACTATCTTCGATATTGATCTCGATAGCGCTGATCTACGCATTGTCACATGGGAATCGGACTGCAAATGGATGAAAGAGCAGTTTAAGGCTGGAAACAAGCCTTATGTTGAGATTATGCGGGAGTACTATCGTGATGCTAACAAAAACAAGAACAGTCCTGAATACAAAATCTTCAAGAGCCTTTGCCACGGTACAAACTATCTAGGGACCGCAGATGGTATCGCCCCCCGTATTGGTCTATTGGTGCATGAGACTGAACGTATTCAGAAGTGGTATTACGCGGTTTGTCCAGAGATCAAAAAATGGCAAGATGATCTGAAGAAACAAGTCTCTGGACGTCGGTATGTAGAGAATGCATATGGCTACAGAAACTATTTTTTTGACCGGATCGAGGGGACAATCTTTAACCAAGCCGTCGCGTGGGTGCCGCAGTCCAGTGTTGCATGCCTCATCAATCGTATTTGGGCAGAACTTGAAGACAACCTAGAATCAGAAGGATTAGAGATTCTGATGCAGGTCCATGATAGTCTTGTGGGGTCTTTTGACAGGTATCGAAAAGAGGAAATGCTCAAACGGATTGTTGAGACTGCATCAATTGCAATTCCGTATGATGACCCCCTTTATATCCCGGTTGGTGTGGTATCTAGTGATAATTCCTGGGGAGAATGCGGATGAGATCATTTTACTGTTACGTCAGGACTGTGGACAACCAATTTCTCTCTTATGCCGTCGCAGCCGAAACAATAGAAAACCTGCCTGCAATGGCATTTGAGAGGTTTGCAGAGCAAGGGATTGCGCTGACCGCGAAAACGGTCAAAAGCATGAGGTTCGTCTCGGACCCGCAATTTGGAGGATGCGGCGGGGTACGCGGAGGTACCGGAAACGGGTGATGGGTATTGCGTGATATCGGGTGAAACACCCACGCATTAGCCCCATCTGCTTAAACAAATGCCCACAGCTTAACCACCTGTGGGCATTTTCTTGTAGAAATTAATCTACCTTAATTCCTACAAATTATTTCTTCTTTTTCGCACTCCTCCGCTTCGTCTCCATCGCAATCGCCACAGCCTGCTTTTGTGGCTTACCTGCCTTCATTTCCGTGCGAATGTTTTCCGACACGGTTTTCTTTGAAGTTCCTTTCTTCAACGGCATGTCACACCTCCACAAAAGCACTGATAACAAGAAGAAGACTATCTGGATCGACCTTACTCGGCGGTTCGCTCAGCTCCTTCAACCACCCACAATGCTGAAGAGCAGCGGTGCATAGCTCCGAGCAGAACCATGCACCCTTGGTCGTCCAGTCCGTCCCTGCCGCGAATGCCGCAATAGCCCGGCTATCGTAGGGTTTCCCTACTTGATCCAGCACAAACTGGTAATAGTCAGATTGCTGCGCATCCGTGCACGGGATCGTCACGCGTTTGAGGGTGTAACCTACCTGATAGTCTGGCCCCCGCAATTGCACACCGGGGGGATACCCCGCCATCACGTCATTGCGTGCTCCCAACAGCAAGCCATCGGGCATCACCGTGTCCACATGAGCGTATCGCCCATGCCCGAACCATTGAATGATCTTGGACGTCAGGCTATCACTACCCGCAAACTGCATGACGATCTGACCCATGTCACACTCCAGATGCCGCTGAAGCCGGAGCAGGCGCAACAGGCGTCACTGGAGCTTGATTAAATACCACAAGGGCGCTGGAAAGAGCCACCTGAAAGGCAGTCAGCGAGCCGATGATAATGGGCTTTTGGTCTGCCGGGATCAGAGTGCTAGACTGGACAAGCTTCTCGGCCTGCGGAATTGACGTGCCGACCATCGTGGACAGCGACGAGACATTCACATTCGACACCGCCGCGCAAAACGCACCATTGGCAACCACGAACGGGGTCAATGCCGGGTCAATGACCTGCACACTTTCGAGTGTCGGTTGCACGATCAGGCAGCCATTGGCGATGATCTGTTGGGCTTTGGCTGCGTCTTGCTGTGCCGTTTGCTGTTGTGCGGTTGTGCAGGCGCCAAGAACCAGGGCCAATCCAAGCATCAAAATTCGTTTCATTTCGTCACCTCATTAGGAAGATCGGGGAGATCAGGGATTTGCTTTGCATACCCAAGCGCATGCACCACTTTTAGCAGAGTCCTGCATGCAACATACACACCAGCGATAGCAGCGACCAGAGGATGATAGTTGGCAGGAACGAGACCACTAGCAAGAGCGCCAGCAGAGACAACAGTGACTGCAAATTCACTGCTCTTGTAGCCTGTGGTGGGTTTGGCTGCGGGGGCTTGCGTTGCTGCGAGGGTTTGGGCCATCGGCGTTTCCTCATTCGGCACCTCGGTTTGTGGGATCATGTAAGGCTACCTCCTTGCAAGATGTTAGCGGCAATGCGGTTCATCCTACCGTTTGCATATTGTGGCTGTTTCAAGCTTGCAAGATATTGCAAACGCTTGGCATTGAATTTTGCAACCACTTCCCAACAGTTAGCCGTAGACAGGACAGAGCCTAATGCCGAGCCTGTGGTCTGCGTTTGCATAATGTCCTGCAGCCATTGAATGGGATGCCCACCATTGTACGCCGTGTCAAAGACCTGAAAAGCAATGGGCAGGGGGTAGAAATCACAGCCAAAGGGTGTCCAATAGTTGGCTTGAGCAATCTCTTTGGCTGTGGATTCGGGGAAATCCTTCATATTCCCCGTGTATCCCCACTTACGGGCCACGGCTTCAGTTGTCCCCCAACGGGTTGGTCCACCATTGTCCACTGTAAAGCCACCCTCATTCCCAAGAGTCAGTGCCCAGCACTTGTCAAATGCCTCACTCACCAGCCTTCTCCTTAAGTCTTCCCGTCCATTCAAGATATTTTGTAACGACTAGGGCCGTGCATTGCACCACAATATAGGCCAATGTAGCTAACTTTATCCAGTCATCCAAATGGTTGCCCAAAGTCAGCCACATCGACACTCCCGCAGGCGGTGCCAGCTTCGCTACACTTGAGGCGACCTGCTGTTTGAAGTCGTCCATGTTTATCATCCAAGGCCCCGGAATAGTTATGGATTATTTATAGAAATTAATAATTCTTAATTCCTACAAATTATATTTAATCTTCTTCAGTTTTCTTTTTCTCTTTCTCATGCATTCGCAATTGCATCAATTCAGGCATAACTCTGGCCACTTCTTTCCAGGGCCTTTGCCCCAAATAGTCAACCACCGCTTGCAGCACGTCAGCAGGGATGAGAAATTCTACTGTTGTTTGTTGATCCATTTTTAATTGCTCCAGGCAGGAATCCAATATTGATTCCCATCGATAATCAAACTAACCCATGTTCCAATGCCAGATGAACTGCCAGGCTTATTTGCAGTCAATACAGGAGTAACACCACCTGTACTCAGAGACGCTTGAAGTTGAAGTCCATGCGCCCCGTTCAGTGACAGACTTCCACTGCTATTAAGTCTGACTACTTCCGATCCTGAGACATAATACCCCAAACCAGTTCCATCGTATTTCAGCTGATTCGTTGAATTCACATCAAAAGCAATAGCCTGCCCCGCCGCCATTCTCATTGCTGCTATGTTTATAACACCTGCAGATGTGTCAAAACCGTAATTACAGTTATTGGCTACAACACTGAAAGCTTCATTAACCGTTACACTACTATCCCCATCGTTCTGAACTCTGACGCCATAGGAACAGGTTGTTGCAGCCCCACTTGTGTTATACCTCGCCGCTACAACATCGATGCCGATTCTATTCCCCGAGGCGTCTGTTCCATTTGAACGATTGTCTACCTCAAGTCCAACCAAGGCCGTTGACGGATTATTTATAGCCACGACTTCCCGAGCCTCCATAACGCCAGCCCACGTGGCTCCTGTTGTCGTCGTCTGTCTGTTACCTTGACCATATACAGCCACATTTTCCCCTGCGGTGGCCGAATTGTTCATTATCGAAGTTAAGGCCCATTCAAAGGAAGTTGGGGAAGCCCCTACAGTATCTACAATTCTGACTGTACCATTGACGCCACTACCCCCAGAATAATTTGCAGTTCTAGTCATACTAATACTTTGCTGGTCGGTTGCTCCTCCGGTACTGATAAAAGAAATTTGAGTTCCGGCAAAGTTAGGATTAGTTGCGCTAGCAGCGTCAATGGGGACGAACCAAGCACCAGCACCATTGGAAACAACCGTAATCGATTCATTCCCGTACAAAGTCCGGACTGAGGCTCCCTCTGGCTGGAGAAGATCCCCCCCTTGCGTAACCAAAGACCCGTAGAAAGGGGCTCTAGCCAACGTAAAACCTATCCCATAAGGGACAGTAGAAGCTAAAGGCAATGTCACTACAACCCCATTAGCCTGCAATATCCCCCACCTCCCCATCTGAGCCACTGTCAGAGTGGTGTTAGTAGTGAGCCCTATTCCCGCTGTCTGTGACCAATTCAGTCCTACATTCTGCACAAAAGCAGTAGTAGACAATTGGGTTGTATTAGTTCCGGCGGCTGCTGTAGGTGCTGTGGGCGTACCCGTAAAGGCCGGGGAATTTAAGGGGGCAAAACCGGATAATCCGGTTATATCCGCTGTTGTCAATTGTCTAAAAGTAGGTGCGGCATCCCCTCCAGAACTTGGTCCAGCAAACACTGTATTGGCTGTTTGTGTGGCTAATGTTGCTGTAAGTGTTCCTGTCGTTGTTACAGGACTTCCTGATACTGAAAGAAAGTTGGGCAATGAGAGCCCCACAAAGGTTACAGTACCCGAACCTGTAAGATTGCTAAAAGAAGGAGGCACTCCTGGGCCATTAGACACAAGCACAGTCCCTGCGGCCCCCTCTATTACAGTTGTTGTTTTAGCGTATCCACCACCCGCGACAAGCAGACCAGCCGTAGGAGGGTACACCACACTGTCGACGTCATTCAGCCAAGCGCTTACTATTGGGGTATTCTGATTATAATCTTGAAAAGTAGTATGTGCCATAAAAACCTCATCGCATTCTGCGGGCTTGGATTGTGCAGGTCGCTGTAGCCGTGCCAGAAGAAAAAGAAGCCAACGCAGTCAAATATACTGTCGTAGTTGATGCTACATTCTCCCTCACCATAGGCACAGAGAAGCTTTGATTAGCCCCTGCTGTTGGCAAATTTATCGAAGAATAAAAAGGAGGCGAAGGAAGTACACCAGAAGAGATACTTACACCAGCATTAGCCCCTGTGACACCCACAGAAGGGCTTATCAAACAACTTCCCCAAACGTCCCAATCACCAGCCGAAAGGGAAATGGATGTAATGTTGGAGGTAGAGCCGCTTGTAAGTGATATGGCATTTCCAGTTGCACTCACGTACTCCCCAATACTCCCTGCATTTGCGTTACCACCATTCGTGATGCCAACCAAATTAGGTTGATTAATTGTGGGAGAGGCTGTAACAAAAGCAGTAGTTGCTAGTTGTGTAGTATTTGTTCCAGAAGAGGCTGTCGGGGCTGTGGGAACTCCCGTAAAAGCGGGCGATGCAAGTGTTGCATAGAGAGCCGTATTGAGATTTCCAGAATCCCATGGAGTATACCCATTGAAAGTAGGCCTGATGGCGAAAGTCGCAGTTCCACTGACAACAAGATTGCCAACACTAAAAGTTTGGGCTTGGGAAACCACAGAAATGACCAGACCAACACACAAAAGTAAAAGCTTCTTCATGACACAATCCCCGCAGCATTAACCCAAAGAACGGGACTCAGTTGAGAACACCACACCATAAAACCAAGTGTAGTATCAAAATACCCTTGGCCAAGAAACCCCGGAGACGTGGGGCGGTTTACTGTTGGGCCTGACCCTCCGGAAGCTGTTTGCGTAAAAGCCGCAAGCACATTTAAAGGTATATCAGCCGTTTGTCCCGACACCACTCCAGTCAAAGTATCTGACGCTTGGAGCGCTCGACCATTTAGTGGATACGATCCTTGCTCTGCCATGTAAACCTCTCAACGAATGCGACGCGCACGAATAAAACCACTTCCTGACGCAGTGCTTGTGGTGAAAGTAGCCTGCCCTAGCAAGTATACAGTTGTGGTAGATGAAAGACTAAGACGAACAACAGGACATTGAAGCAATTGCTGAGACCCTGTTCCTAACGTACCTTGAATTGCTGTGAGTGTCCCAAAACCCCCAAAAGTTGCAGAGGTTGTACTAACACCACAATTCCAAGCACTTAAGACGGTGGAACCAGATGCCAGAACTTGGGCTATCCCTGTCACATCCCAATCACCAGCGGTCAAACTTATACTAGTCAGGTTAGATGGAGTTCCAGTGGTTAAGGAAACTCCCGAAGCGTTAGCTGTGCTGTATTCCCCTATACTGCCTGCATTCGCATTATTGTTGGTTGTAGTTCCAACAATGCCAGCAGTTTGGGAAGGTGTGATTGTACTGCTCGCGGTGACAGTAGTGAAAGCCCCACTTCCTGCTGTCGAGGAGCCAATTGATCCCGGAGAAGCAAACGTCGCACCTCCAAGAGTCGTGGCATTGATTGAACCATTGCACACAATGCCCGTGCCATTGGTGTATCCGAGGGCATTGGAAGACCCCGTGCAACTTGGCATTGAGAAGGCTACAGGGCTAGCCGTGGAACCCGTAAAGTTGGCAACCACCGTGTTAGCGGCTTCCGTTGCCAAGTAGGGGAGGGTCACGGAGCCATTGGCGAGAGTCAACGTACCGTTAGATGAGAGATTCGTGAATGCCCCCGTGGATGGCGTTCCCGAACCAATTGGCCCCGGTGCCGCGAACGTCGCACCCCCCAACGTGGCCGCATTCACACTCGAATTACAGCCAAATCCTGTGCCTGAAGTATAAGACAGAGCAGAAGAGGAACTGGAGCAATTGCTAACACTCACCGCAGAAGGTGAAGCCGACGATCCACTAACATTACCCAAAAGAGTGTTGGCAGCCTGCGCTGGCAACGTGGCTGTGGTGGAGACAGTCAACGTCGGGATGGTGACCGGACCCGTGAAGGTCGCACCAGCCAGCTTTGCATACAACGCAAACTGTGTGTTCAATTCCCCAGCCGTGAGAAGTTGACCGGGGGTGAACTGAGCGTTAGCCCCCGCAGACATGCACAGCAACAAGAAGGCTAGAAGTTTTTTCATAGCAGAATCGAAACATCCAGATAGAAATCGATATCGAGACGGCCCGGGAAACCGTAGGGACCGGGCGGATTCGTGGCGGAGGGAGTGCCAGGAGGGTAGATCATCTGACCATTGGTGTCGAGGATAGGGCAACCATAGGTGTCTTGGATAGCCCAGCCACGCCACTGGACTATGGAAGGGTAAAAAGCCGTGTTCACATAAGAAGGATAGGCGCATCCGGGGATGGCGAAACCGGGGATGGCGTTGGAACCCTGAAGGGTGCAATATTCAGTGTAAGGAAACGAAGTGGTGTCGCACAACGGAGGCTGCCACGGGCGGGACCATGGGACAGTCTGGTTGTCCTTCACGCCCCGAAGGAAATCCTGCGGATTGCGCCTTTCCTTGTGGTGCTTGCAGGTGTACAACCCATTCCACGTCAGCTCCATACGGTCGGCCTTCTCCTTCGCCCCGCACAGATCGCACGTTGCGTTCCAGGAACCACTCTTGAAGAAGTCTGCCCGGCCAGCCATATGATTTATTTGTCCAAATTAATGTAGATTAATTCCTATAAACAATTTTCACACCACCGTCCCAGCCCCATTCACCCACACATTCGGATTCACAGACTTCAGCCATATCGGTTGGCCTATTGTCGTATCGAACGTGTGTTGTCCAATCACCGCATTCGGGGGCCGTGTGGCGGTCGTACACGTGGCGGCATAGGCATCATTGATCGTAGCCACCGCCGCATCGAACCATCGTTTATCGGGTTGCCCATGCGGCGGAACCGGGGATACTTTCTGGCTCATAGCTTACCACTCCCAGGATTCGGCATAGCCAAGGGCCTGAAGCTTGGGCAATTGCTTCTCAAGCCGATTGCCAATATCAGTCCGATACATCGGGGAATTGGGGATTTCCAGCTCATCGATCACATCGTATGCCCGCTTCTTTGACTGTTGAACAGTCTTCCCCGTGCCCGTAGAAATAAGAAGGTAATCACCAGCGGACACCATCATAGGCTCGCGTTGACCCTTCTCATTGAAACCCTCACCAAGCATCATTTCAGCAGGGTGAATGTTATAGCGATTGCCCGCATTGATCCCCCACACAGGGAAACCCGTGACCTCTTTTCGGGTAATGTGGCTGTATGGAAATTCTGGCATCGTCACCACAACCCCCGTGGCAATATCAGTCGAGGGTTTGAACGTATCCTTCCCATGCAGGAGGTCAAGCATCCAATTGGCAACATCAGGATGGAGAGCCTGCTGGATCTGAAAGAGAGGCCAACCATGGCGGGAGGTGAACTCAAGGGGGCACAAAGATCCATCTTTGCCAATCATGACGGCAACGTCGATGTAGCCAGTGTACCCCTCGCGGATCAACCGACCTTCGAGCGGAGCGAGCAAAGCCTTCGCAAGGCCACTCTCCCCCATAGGCACATACCGCATCACCGTGCCCTGCTCTCCTGTATTGACCCCCTTGTCATCGTTCATAAACTTCTTGAACTCGAAGTTCTCCAGAACGTGTTCGGCGAAGCCATCCCGGCCCATCCACCCGCCGACAGCCATTTCAATGCCGGGGAAGAATTCTTGAAAGATAAAGGGAACGGGCTTTTTCCCGCTCTTCTTCCAATGCTCCAGCATGAAGAGCATGTCGGGGGCACCCTTCGACACATAGGACAGGGCCTTGTCCACGTCAGCACAAGGCTTCGACACATAGCGCTTGTCCATATTAGCCATCTGATGCGCGATGGCCTCATCGTATCGTTTGAACTCCACCACATCGGGGCAGGAAATGCCACAGTCTTTGAAGACTTGCTGACCCTTCATGCGCTCCAATTCCCATGAGGTGCATTCGAGATTGGCACAAAAGAGGGGGAAACCGCGATTGCGGTAGCCCTCAAGTTCGTGGGTGTACTTACAGTTATCACTGTTAAGGATGAGATCGGCCCATCCCATGCTAGTGCGCCAATCCCGAATCTTCGGCATCAGACCATCGCCAACAGTGTAGCGACCCCCGCCAGCGAGTTTGTCTGGCCCGAGAAACCAGCGGACTTCATGGCCTTGGGCTTCGCAGCGCAAGGCAAAGTCGAGGAAAGAGGCGGTGGGGTCGATAAGCAGGATTCGCATATAGGGGAGGTGAACCAATGATTGACCAGCCGGAGGCTGGCGCCAAAGCAGCAAACCGTTGCGAGTGAAGCCATTGCCTGCAATCCTAACACCCATAGCTAGGGTGCGCCATTTATTTGTAGGAATTAAGGTAGATTAATTCCTACAAATAACGACCGTAGGGAGCAAAACACTGAACACACCCAGCAATCCCCTACTCCGGCATATTCGCCACCGACCCCCTAGCGTCCGCCCATATTATACTTATAAGCTTTTAAAGCACTCCCCGCCATCCGCGGTCCGGTGTTGAGGTTATCACACTCGACGCACCTCCCAACAGGGGCCGGTCAACCATTTGTTCCGCCTAGCGGAACTCGCAAAAAATATCATGGAAGCGGTTACTCACATAGGCAAAAACTATTGGGTTCAATGGCGTATTTTGTATAAAATAGGGGTAATTCAGGGAGGGTTCCATGGAAAAAATGGATGCGTATTATGTCAGGTTTTATCTCGACTATAACCAAGAAACTGGCGAGTTTCGCTGGAAAGTTCCAGGAAATAGAAATGCCAGAGTTGGAGAAATCGCTACAAAGCCTTTCTCCGGTGGCTATCTCTCCATCCGTATGCATAATGAGCAGTTTTTAGCGCATAGAGTGGCTTGGGCTTGGATGATGGATGAATGGCCAACGGCTATGGTAGATCATGAGAACAGAGTAAAAAATGACAACAGATGGCTTAATCTGAGATCTGCCACGCAATCACAGAACATTCAAAACTCCAATTCCAGGGCTAATATGACCGGCTATCGTGGAGTTAGAAAACAGGGAGACAGATATGCGGCATCCATAACAGTGGATAAAAAGACGATCTATCTCGGAGCCTTTGCGACGGCTGAAGAAGCCTCAGAAGCTTACATGAAAGCTAGGAAAGCCCTTCATACCCATGCTCCTGAATATGAGGGGCCTCCAATTGTAGGAATTAATAATTCTTAATTTCTACAAATAAATAGGTTTACTCTGCGGCATGGAATCCCTCGAAGACACATTCTACAAGAAACACTGCGATAGCAATAGCCGGAATCGGCCCCAACCACCAGAAAACTCCACACACAAGAAGCACCCAAAAGAGCCTTTCCATAATCACTGTCCCTGTCCTTGCTGCTGTTGTTGACGATTCCGCTCCTCCCCATAAGCAGCCATCAGGGAGCGACCGGCCTGATACTTGATAGTGCGGCTCGTGCCGGCATAGGCCCGGCGCAAAAGTGCCCGCCCTTGCGGCGTCAAAAGCGCCTTCGCAGCCACATAATTCGGCACAATGAACGCCGGATGCAGTGCCAATGCGGCAATCTGCAAGCCTTGCGAAGCACCGCTAGGTTTTGCACCTTCTTTTTCGGAAGCTCTTTCCATTGTTTTCGTCACATCTCGGATGTCAGCCAAGTCTTTGGGGGTAAAACCCATCTCTTTAAGTTTGGGTTCGATCTTCTTATATTGGGTGAGGAACCTGTCAAACGACATTGGGGGTTGCCCCGGCGCGGTATTGGACGCTTTTTCTAGCATATCCCGCAACACATAGGCCTTGGTATCCTCCAACACTTGGGGACTGTTGCGTCGCAGGATATTGGTGACCTGCCTTGCCTGTGACGGCTGCAGTGTCATGAACCGATTAGCCATCAATTCAGGGGCTTTAGTCGTGCCGCTAGCCCCCGTGAAGGCTGCATCGGCCACGTCCTCACCAACAAGGTTGCCCAAGGCACTCTTACGCACATAGTCGATGCTCTTGCTGTAGTCAGCATAACGCTTATTGGCCTTTGCAAGGGCCTGTGCAATGGGCGTGTCGGCTTTCGACGCGGCCTCGAAGTCTTGGTTGATGGCTCCGAAGAGTCTGCCCGCGAATTGCCGCGAGAGGTTGGGGTCCACGTCGGTGAACACATTGCCCGTGCCCCGTGCCGCAGCCCCCCACGTCCGCCGTGTGCGCATCGCATCGTCAACCTTGAACGTGCGGGCACTGCCTCCCAACACAAGATCGTCCCGCATGGCGATGGCTTGGTTGTAGATGCGCTTGCTCTCACCCGAAGGCACATTGCGGGTTTCATCAATGATCTTGTTCAGCGCATTGACTGTATTGTCGTATTTGATGACCGGACGGTCTTGCGCCAGTGCCCGCACCGCCCCATAGTCTCGCGCGGCATCTGCCGAACGCAAATCATCATAGTGTTTGACAGTGGAGGTGAGGGCCGTTTGAAGCTTGCGACCCAAATCTTCTGCGTTCTGGGGTTCAGCAGCAAACCGGTCAGCAAGCTTTGTGACTGCTGCCACACCTGCCGTTGCCTGTCTTACCTTGTCCGCATAGGCTGCCCCACTTCCAAGAACGCTCTTGCCTAGAATGTTTTCAGCTCCTTGCAGAAGACCACTCCCACTTTCTTGGCCGAGGGTGAGGGGGATGCCCGTGCGTTCGGATTGTTTCGCGGCCTCAGACAACGGTTTTGCCGGGGCACGTTCGCTCGCCATGCCTCCCGCGACCCCACCCCCGAGGATTGCCCCGGCCACCGCCCCGGCCGGACCCGCAACGTCCCCGCCTACTTGAGCACCAATGCCCGATCCGGCTGCTTGAACCGCCCGACGCGCAAGAGAGCCTTCCCCGCCAATGGCTGTAGGAAGTGCCTGCAAGGCGGCTGCAGCATACTTCTCTGTCGGAGTCTTCGGCGCAGCCGCAGCCATCAACCCTGGCGCAGTCTTCTGCAATGCCGCATTAACCCCCGCTTCAGTGACAGGAGCCGCTGCAGCAGTGGTGGGGGCTTGCACATTGCGCTGAACAGGGCCCTTGCCGAACTGGTTAGCCAGATAGTTGATGACCATCTCAGGTGCGTCCACCACTTTTTGACCCATCTCAGCAACAGGTGCAATGGTACTGGCGGCACCTTTGGCGATGTTTCCGAGGGCAAATTGGGCGTAGCCAGCGGCAGTGCGACCTTCAGTAGGCTCTTGAGGCTTTGAGGCAGCCGTTGCCCTCATTTGCTGTTGCAAATACCCATAGGCTTGCTCCGGAGTGGTTCCTTCCGGAGCCGTAACCGTCCCAGAGCGCCCATCCGGCAGGTCAAATGTGAAGTCGGGCATGTTAGTGAATCCTTACAGTTACGCCGGGGGGTAGACCACCGCCTTCCGGAAGGGGGGGCAAGTTCACGGGGGCAGAGTCAGGCAAACCAACACCTCCGGACTGCGATTCTACTTGCATTTTCTCTGCGGTATCGGCCATAGAGCCCCCTGTCGTCAGCATCTGACGGCGAAGTTTGGCATCTTTCGTAGCCTTCAGCACATCTTCAGGCAATGGCACCTTCTGCATTTGCTTCAAGGCTTCTTGTCGCATCGCCTCTTGTTCCGGATTCGGGAGGGTGCCTGTGGACTCCAATCGATTGCGAATAATATCAATGGCGTTGGCATATTTGAAAACAGCCACTGCCTTTGGTGTTCCGGCATGTGCTGTAACAATATCTTGCATTTCGTTAATGGTGGCTTGATTCGCCCCCCGCCCCGCTCCTAGTGTCATAGCACGGGAGATTTCCAAACCAAGTCCTTTGGTCGCCACATTGTAATCTTGCATATCCTCTGGGGTGAGGACATTAGTTCCAGTGTTGGTAAGTTGGTGGACAAGAGTGCCATCGTTGATACCAGTAAAAGGGCCTGTGGTTTGACCAGTATCCATTGCACCAATAATACGCAGTCCACGAAGAGCTTCCCGGCTCGACGCCACGACAGCTTGTGACACATTGCTAGCATTTTGACCTTGTTTCGACGCCCCAATCTTTACATATGCGGGATCGGCCAAGTCTCTGGTGCCCTTGATTGACTGGTCAGGGTTATATTCGTAGATGCCGGTAGCTGTTTCTATGTGACTAGGCGCCTTTTCGGCTTTGGCTTGTTTCATCGACTCTCGCAGCAAGGCTTGGTCAGTACGCTTTAGGCGAACATCCTCTTCATGATCGGCATGGGCTTCTCTCAGACGTTGCTGATTTTGCTGAAAATCATTTTGTTTTTGAATGAAGTCAGCCCTCTGCGCAGCAGTTTTGGAGGCCAGAGTTGCATTCGTCCGCCACGCCTCGAACTGGGGGGTACCAGGCGCGGGGATAGTTGTCGGATTCTGCCCAGCATCGATAGCCTTTCGCATCAAATCCTTGTAACCTTCAGGAGTGGGATTTGCGCCATAATCTTCGGCAGCCGTAGCCAATGCTTCTTTCTTCACCTGCTGTTGCTGTGCGACGGCTGCAGCCTGTTCCTTGGCTTCCTGAAGCTTGCCCTTTGCCAGCTCCCCCATCGTATTCGCGGTGACAAAATCGCCACCCTGCAGGGCAACCTGTGCGCCTCTTTCAAGCATCCCCGCAGCCTTCACCGGGTCCGTCACGTTGCTTGCATCTTTTGCCGCTTCGGACGACAGGAAAGAGCCTACAGCCTGCTGGGTTTGCTGTTGGCGTTGAGCATTGGCAATGGCGATCTGCCCCATCGCAATCTGTTGTTTCTTCAGTTGAATGTCTTCTTGCTTCTCTTGAAGCTCTTGGCCTGTGATGATGTTTCGCCCGGCGGCCAGCCCGAGATTTGTCAAAAAGCCTGCCATGATGGTTTCCTTTAGACGGAGAAGCCCCAGGAGTTGCCGCCACCCCCGAATCCATAAGTATCCCCGCCGCCGCTATAGTAACTGCTGGCTGTTCCGGAGGGGACCGAGTAGCCAAAAGCATTAGCAGAGTCTGGGCTAGCGAAGGGATTTATGTTACCGTAGTTGTTTAATCCAGTGGTGACAGCTCCGCCGATTTGGT
>Ga0335082_10003812_pt1 | contig 16410 bp, 14 predicted proteins | sample Lox_Sample_41_FD_206718 | JGI IMG/M metagenome (GOLD analysis project Ga0335082, IMG submission 206718) | Soil microbial communities from Loxahatchee National Wildlife Refuge, Florida, United States - Lox_Sample_4.1 | ecosystem: Environmental > Terrestrial > Soil > Wetlands | place: USA...
CGGCCGCCGCGCCACTTCGCGGCCGCCCCCTCCTTGCGGATCTCCTCGCGCGCTGAACGTGCGCCGCGCGGCGAGTACGCCGGACTAGGGTAAGCTCGCGCCCCGGGGAGGCGCGCGAGTGACCGACTCGGCACGACTGGAGTGCGACGTCCTCGTCGCGGGATCGGGCGCGGGCGGGCTCGCGGCCGCGATCACCGCCGCGCAGCACGGCCTCGAGGTCATCGTCACCGAGAAGGAACCGCTCTTCGGCGGAACCACCGCATACTCCGCCGGCGGAGTCTGGATCCCGTGCAGCTCGCACGCGCGACGCGCGGGCGTGAGCGACTCGACGGACGCGGCGCTCCGGTATCTCGAGCAGGAGGTCGGCGGACAACTCGACCGCGCCAAGGCGCGCGCGTACCTCGCGGCCTGCGCCGAGATGCTGGACTTCATCGAGCGCCACACGGGCGTCCGCTTCACGCTGATGACCGCGTGGTCGGACTATCACCCGGACCTCTCCGGCGCGTCGGCCGGCGGCCGCTCGCTCGTCCCCGAGCCGTTCGACGGGCGCCTCCTCGGCGAGCACTTCCGGAGCCTCCGCCCGCCGCTCGCGACGATGATGCTCTTCGGCGGCATGTCCGTCGGCCGCACCGACATTCCGCATCTCCTGAACGTGACGCGCTCGCCGCGTTCCGCGCTGCACGTCGCGCGCATGCTCGGCCGCTACGGCGCCGACCGTCTGCGGTGGCCGCGCGGCACGCGGCTCACCAACGGCAACTCGCTCGTCGCGCAACTCGCGAAGTGGCTTTTCGACCGCGGGGTGCCCCTGTGGCTCCGATCGCCGCTGGTGAACCTCGTGCGGGCCGACGGCCGGGTAACCGGCGCAATCCTCCGGCGTGACGGCGCCGAGGTCGAGGTCACCGCCCGCCGCGGCGTCGTGCTCGCCTGCGGTGGCTTCCCGCGCGACGGGGACATGCGACTCGAGCACTACCGCCACGTGGCGGCCGGGAAGAATCACGTCCCGCTCGCGCCCTCCGGCAACACTGGCGATGGCATCCGCGCGGCGCGCGGCGTCGGCGCCGCCTTCACCGCGGAGTACTCTCAGCCCGCGGCCTGGACCCCCGTGTCGCTCGTGCCGCAGCCCGACGGTACGACGATCCCCTACCCGCACTTCATCGACCGCTGCAAGCCGGGCTACATCGCCGTCGACCGGCGCGGCCGTCGATTCGCGAACGAGGCCGACTCGTATCACGATTTCATGCCGCGGCTCTTCGACGCCTGCAGCGAGGACCGGACGGTCGAGGCATTTCTCGTCAGCGACCACCGCGCGATCCGGCGCTACGGCATCGGCGTCGCGCCCCCGGCGCCCGGCCGGCTCGGGTCGTATCTCCGCTCCGGTTACCTCACGCGCGCCGGGACGCCCGAGGCGCTCGCAGGCGCGCTCGGCATCGACCCTGCCGGCTTCGTCGCCCAGCTCGAGCGCTACAACCGGCACGCCGAGCGCGGCGAGGATCCGGAGTTCGGCAAGGGGACGAACGCATACCACCGCTTCGGCGGCGATCCGTCGCATTCGCCGAACCCGAACATCGCGCCGATCGTCACCCCGCCCTACTACGCCGTGCGGCTGGTGCCGGGCGATCTCGGCACTTTCATCGGCCTCTCGACCGACCCGCTCGCGCGGGTGCTGGACGTGAACGAGCGGCCGATCCCCGGGCTCTATGCGGTCGGCAATGACCAGGCGAGCGTGATGGGCGGCACGTATCCGGGTGCCGGCATCACCATCGGGCCGGCAATGACTTTCGGCTACATCGCCGGCCGCGATCTTGCCGGCTGAACCGCTACTCGAGCTTCAGGTTCGCGGCTTTCACGACGCCGCGCCACTTCTCGATGTCGGCGAGGAAGAAGCGGCGAAAGCCGGCCTGGTCGTCCTCGAACAGCTCGGCGCCGGTCGCCTGCAGCCGCTCGCGGGTCTCGGGCTGGGCGACCACCGTCTGGATGTCGCGCGCGATGCGCGCCGAGAGTTCCGGCGGAACGGACGCCGGGGCGAAGAAGCCCTGCCAGAGCCGCGCCTCGTACTCCGGCAGCCCCTGCTCGGCAACCGTCGGGATGCCCGGCGCGCCGGCGAAGCGCTGCTTCCCAGTCACCGCGAGCGCGCGCGCCCGACCTGACTTCGCGAGCGGCAGGCCCACCGGCATGCCGGCGAAGTAGTACGCGATCCGCCCGGCCATCACGTCGGTCGCGGCCGGCGCGCCGCCCTTGTACGGCACGTGCAGCGCCTGGATGCCCGCCATGACGTTGAAGAGCTCGCCGCAGAGATGGTCCGAGTTGCCGACGCCCGAGGATCCGTAGGCGAGCTTGCCGGGCTCGGCGCGCGCCTTCGCGACCAGCTCCTGCACGTTCTTCGCCGGGAAGTCGGGAGCGACGATCAGGAGGTGCGGCGTGGCCGCCACCGGCGCGAGCGGAACGAGATCGGTCTCCGCCTTGTACGGCAGGTTCGGCAGCGCCGCGGCGCTGATCGCGAGCCCGTTCTGCGCGAAGAGCAGCGTATAGCCGTCGCCCGCCGCCTTCGCCGCCGCGTCGGCAGCGACGTTGCCGGCGGCCCCGCCGCGGTTCTCGACGAATACCGTCTGCTTCCAGTACGCGCCGAGCCGGTCGGCCATCACGCGGCCGACGATGTCGGTCGAGCTGCCCGCGACGTAGCCGATCAGGACGCGCACCGGCCGGGCCGGGTATTGGGCGTGCGCCGCGAACGGCGCGGCGAGCGCGAGCGCGGCGACAAGGTGGACGAGCTTCATCCCAGTTCTCCTCAGCGATGCGCGAACAGTTTCTTCCCGGCCACCGGCAGCTCGGCGGTCAGGATCTCGCCGTTCAGCGAGTCGGTGATGTAGAGCGTGCGACGCTTGGCACCGCCGAAGGCGATGTTGGTCATGAGCCGGTGCTGCTTCCCAGCGTGAACGAGGTGCGTCGGGAGGCAGTTCGAGTCGAAGCGCCACGCGCCGACGCCGAGGTGGCACACGACCAGACCGTCCTCGGCATCCATCTCGATGCCGTCCGGCCCTGCGTGGCCGCCCGAGAGCTGGATCGCCACGCCGGTCTTCGACGGCGTGCCCCCGGCCATGAGCGGCAGCCGCCAGATCTGCTGCGCCCGGGTGATCGCCACGTAAACCTGGCTGTTATTCGTGTTGAGCGTGATCCCGTTCGGCGACGGCGCGTTGTCCACCAGCCGCTGCAGCTCGCCGCTCGCGCGCAGTCGATAGACGCGCCCGCTCGGGTCGGCGATGCCGCTTTGCCCTTGGTCGGTGAAGTAGAGGTCGCCGTTGTTGGCGAAGTGCAGGTCGTTCAGGCCCTTGAAACCTTCGCTGAACGCGGTCTCGAGGGCGGGCTCGATCCGACCCGACTTCGGGTCGAGCACCATCAGCCCGCGCTTGTAGTCGCAGACGAAGATCCGGCCGTCCTTGTGGATCTTGAGCCCGTTCGGCCAGCCGTCGTACTGGACGACGAGTTCCCATTCGCCGCGGGGATCGACGCGGAAGATCCGACCGAACGGGATGTCGACGCAGTAGAGGTTGCCCTTGCGATCGAACGACGGCCCTTCCAGGAAACTGTCGACGGCGGCGCCCTGCCGGTTCGGATCGGACCACGCGGTCCGACGCCTCTTCCGGAACTTCGCCGGTAGCGACGTGAACGCGCGCACGGCGATGCGCTCGACGGCTTGAAACGGGTTGTACATTCCCCCTCCTCCACCCGCGCCTCTCGCGGCGCGGCGCATACTAACGCGTCCACGGCCATGCGGGCCCGATGGCGGAGGTCGCTCAGTCCGGTTTGATGTTCGCCGACCGGATGACCTTCGCCGCGGTGTCCGTTTCGGTCCGGATGTGCGCCGCGAACTGCTCCGGCGTGCTCGCAACCACGATCGTCCCGGCGCCGGTCAGCTTGTCGGTGACGTCCTGCTTCCTGAGCGCTTTGACGATCTCCGTATTCAGCGTCGCGAGCAGGTCCTTCGGCAGCCCCGCGGGGGCGACGAAGCCGTACCACGCGCTCGCCTGGTAGCCAGGGACCCCGGCCTCGGCGATCGTCGGAATGTCCGGCAGCGCCGTCAGCCGGCGCGCGGAGCCGGTCGCGAGCGCCTTCAGCTTGCCCGCCTTCGTCGGCGGCAGCGCCGTCGGCAGCACGTCGATCTCCACCGTCACGGCGCCCGCCATCAGATCGGTGTAGGACGCCGCGCTCCCCTTGTAGGGCACGTGCGTCATGTCGATCCCCGCCATCATCTTGAAGAGCTCCATCGCGAGGTGCTGCGACGAGCCGCTGCCGCCGGAGGCGTAGCTGATCTGCCCGGGCTTCGCCTTGGCGAGCGCGATCAGTTCCTTCACCGAGTCGACCTTGAGCGAGGGGTGCACGATCAGCAGCATTGGCGCCGACACGGCTAGCGTGACCGGGGTGAAGTCCTTGATCGGATCGTGTGGCATGTTCTTGTAGAGGCTCGCGTTGGCCGCGTGCGTCCCGGGCGAGGCGATGCCGAGGGTGTAGCCGTCCGGCGGGGCCTTGGCGACCGCGTCGATGCCGATCATGCCGTTCGCCCCCGGCTTGTTCTCGACGATCACCGGCTGCCCGAACCGCTCGCCGAGCGTCTGAGCGACGAGCCGCGCGAGGAGGTCGGTCGTCCCGCCCGGCGAATACGGCACGATGATCCGGATGGTCTTACTCGGGAACCCCTGCCCCCATGCGATCGCGGGCACGAGGGCGAGCGTCGCGCCGAGCGCAAGAGCGGCTCGCGTCAGGAACTGCTTCATCTGGCCGATCTCCTTGGTCAGTGCAATAGGGGTGTGCCGGGCTCGGCGGCCGGTCACACGTAAGCGGGCCCCTCGATGACCGGGTGCGCACGGAGGAACGCCTCGTTCACTTCCACGCCCAGCCCCGGGCGCTCGGTCGGTCGCACGCAGCCGGTCGCGTCCAGCCGGTCCGGCCGCTCGACGAGCTCGTCGCGGAACGGGTTCTCTCTCGCGACGTCGGCTTCGAACCAGCCGCCGTTGTCGATCGCGCAGAGGAACTGGATGCTCGCGGACATGTTGAGCCCGCTCGCCGATGTGTGCGGATTGATCGTGAGCTTGTACGCGGAGGCCATCGCCGCGATCCGCAGCGCCTCGGTGATGCCGCCGGTCTTGGAGAGATCCGGCTGGAGGACGCTGATCGAGCCGTCCTCGATGACGCGGTTGAACTCGAACCGCGTGTAGTGATTCTCGCCGGCGGCGAGCGGCACATGCCCGAACCTGCTCGCCGCCGCATAGGACCGGTAGTCGTGTGCGGGGAACGGCTCCTCGAGCCACGCCGCGTCGTTCGCCTCCAGCGCGGGCATGACCCTGCGGACGTCGTCGAGCACGTAGCCGGTGTTCGCGTCGACCATCACCGTGATCGACGGGAACGCCTTGCGGATCGCCTCGAGCCGCTCGATATCGCGCCGCGCGGTGTCGCCGAAGCGGAGCTTGATCGCCCGATAGCCCGCCTCGACGAGCGTGCGCGCTTCGTCGACGAGCGCCGCGGGTTCCTGGTAGCCGAGCGAGATCCCGCCCGCGTACGCCGGGATCGGCTTCGACGCCCCGCCGAGCAGCCGGTATAGCGGCCAGCCCACTGCCTTGCCGCGGATGTCCCACAGGGCCTGGTCGATCCCGCTCATCGCGAGCGCGGTGGCGGCGCCCATGCCGTGGCTCCCGAGCTGGCGCTGGTAGATGCGCGCCCAGGTGCCTACGACGTCGGTCGCGTCCATCCCGGTCACGAGCTGGCGCAGCGTCGTGTTCACGATCTGCCCGACCGCGCCGGGGCAGCGCCCGTGGTGCGCCTCGCCCCAGCCCGCGAGGCCGCCTTCGGTCGTGACCTTGACCGCCACCAGATCGCGCTTGACGGCGCGGCCGATGCCGAGCGTCGGCCCCTGCTTCACCGGGAACGACGACGGGAACGCTTCGACTCGGGCGATGCGCGTGTCCTTGCTGGTCATGACGTGCCTCCTTTCGCAGCCTGCCGGGCGAGATGCCGGTCCCAGATCTCGGGGTTCACCAGGAATTCGGGCCGCTCGCCGGCGATGAGTTGCAGCACCTGCCGCGCGGCGCCCTCGCTCATGCGCCGCGAACTCTCCTGGGTCAGGCCCGCGACGTGGGGGGTCAGGACGACGTTGTCGAGCCCGAGAAAGGGGTGGTCGCGCCGCAACGGCTGCTCGCCGAAGACGTCGATCGCCGCGCCGCCGATCCGGCGTTCGCGCAGAACGGCGACGAGCGCTGCTTCGTCGATCACCGGCCCGCGCGCAGCGTTGACGACGAGCGCGGTGGGTTTCATCATCCGGAGGCGCCGCGCGTCGAGCAGATGCCGCGTCTCGGGCGTGAGCGGGCAGTTGAGCGAGATGAAATCGCTTTCGCGGCAGAGCGCATCCATGTCCACGCCTTCGACGAAGCCCGGCAGCGTATCGAGCCGGCGCTGGTGGCCGAGGATCCGCATGCCGAAGGCGCTATGGCCGATCTCCGCCACGCGCCGCCCCACGCTCCCCACGCCAACCACGCCGAGCGTTCGCCCGAAGAGCTCCAGGCCGGACTCGGCGCGGCGGCGGCTCTCGTTCCAACCTGTCGCACGCAGGTCGCGATCCATCGCGTGCAGCTGGCGTGCGAGCATCAGGAAGCTCCCGATGCAGTACTCGGCGACGGTCTCGGCGTTCACGCCCGGGACGTTCGCGACCGGGACGGCCTGCGCCGTGGCCGCTTCGACCGGGATCAGGTCGAGCCCGGTGCCGTGGCGCACGATTCCGATCAGCTTGTGGGGGCGATCGAGAAGGTCGGGCGGCAGCTGGGTCCGCACGACGAGCACGTCGGCATCGCCGATCACGCGCCGGATCGTCTCGGAGCGGGGATCCGGGGCGACGACGACCTCCACGTGCGGCTCGAGCAGCCGCAGCCCCGCGGCGTCGGTGGGGAGCGTGAACAAAACCTTCGGTCGGGACATCGGGGCCGTCCGCTACGCGAGGCGGTACTTGTCGAGGATCTCGCGGTTGATCTCGATGCCGAGCCCCGGCCCGGTCGGCACGTCGACGAAGCCCTTCTTGTGCTTCAGGGACGTGCCACTCAGCTGGTCGCGGAACGGGTTGAAGGTCTGCTCGTACTCGAGGATCGGCGAGATCGGCACCAGGCAGGGCGGACACTCCGGCAGCGAGGCGAGGAAATGGATCGTCGCGGCGAGGCCGATCGCGGTGCCCCAGGCGTGGGGGATGCACTGGATGCTCGCCGCCTGTGCGAGCGCGGCGATCTTCTTGCATTCGGTGATGCCGCCGGCGGCGCAGACGTCGGGCTGCACGATGTCCATCGCGCGCCGGTCGATGATGTCGCGGAACCCGAACTTGGTGAACTCGTTCTCGCCGCCCGCCACCGCCATGTCGAGGCGCCGCGAGACCTCGACGTAGCCCTCGCGGTCCTCCGGCGAGACCGGCTCCTCGAACCAGTGGACATCGAGCTTCTCGAGCTCGCGGCCGATGTTGATCGCCTGCGGCACGTTGAAGCAGTGGTTGGCGTCCACCATCAGCCGGATGGCCGGCCCGATCGCATCGCGCACCGCCGCCACCCGATCGAGATCCTTCTTGAGCGAGCCGAGGCCGATCTTCATTTTGATCGCGCCGAAGCCCTGCTCCGCATAGCCGCGCGCCTCCTCCGCGGCCTCCTCGTTCAGGCGATCCATGTTCTTGAAGTAGAGCCCGGTCGCGTACGCTTCCACCTGCGGCCGGAAGCTGCCGCCGATCAGCTTGTGGATCGGCTTCTTGCACGCCTTGCCGATGATGTCCCAGAGCGCGATGTCCACGCCGCTGATCCCCGAGATCGTCATGCCGCTCAGGCCGTAGTCCTTGACCTTGTTGTAGAGCGCCTCCCAGATCACCTCGACGTCGAAGGGGTCCCGGCCGACGACCGACGGCTTGAGCAGCGTGTCGACGATCGCCTTGCAGACCGCCGCGGGTCCGTAACAGTCGCCCCAGCCGGTGATGCCTTCGTCGGTCCGGACCTCCACGACCAGTGCGCCCTTGGTCTTGTAATACCAGCCGCGCGAAGACGTGAACGGCTCGTCGACGTTGACCTGCAACTGATGCGCGATGACGTCGGTGATCTTCATTGCACCCTCCTATTCGGACGCGTAAGCGGGGCCGTTCGCCCACGGCGAGAACGGGGTCGGCACCAGGATCTTGTTCTCATGCAGTATTGCCACGCCAACTGCCGGAGGTCAAATGCCCTGCGGGACGATCAGCGCATCGAGCGCTACCGCTCCCCGCCCTTCCCGCCGCACCAGGAACGGGTTGATGTCGATCGCGGCGAAGTCGTCGCGGCGCGCTGCGGCGAGCCTCGACAGCGCCGCGAGCGCATCGGCCAGCGCATCGACGTCCGCGGGCGGGCGGCCGCGCGTGCCGCGCAACAGCGCGGCCCCCTTCACCTCGCCGATCATCCGGATTGCCTCCTCGCGGCCGAACGGGGCGGCGCGGAAGGTCACATCGCGCAGCGTCTCGACGAACACGCCCCCGAGCCCGAACATCACCACCGGGCCGAACACCGGATCCTGCACGACGCCGAGGATCGTCTCGACGCCCTCGCTCGCCATCGGCGCGATCGCCACGCCGCTCACGCGCGCGGCCGGCGCCTTCTCCGCCGCCGCCGCTCGCAGCCGCTCGTAGCCGCGCCGTGCTTCGTCGGCGCTCGCGACGTCGAGCATCACGCCGCCGATCTCGGTCTTGTGAGCGATGTCGGGCGAGACGATCTTCATCGCCACCGGAAATCCGATCTCGGCCGCCGCCGCAGCCGCATCCTCGGCCGAGGTCACGAGCCGCTCGCTCATCACCGGGATGCCGACCGCAGCGAGGATTCGTTTTGCTCCGGTCTCGTCGATCGCCGCCCGCGGGATCGGCGGATAGTCCTCCGCCCGCAGAGCCGGCGCCGCTGGCGGCGCGCCCCGGTGCAGGTCCGCGATCGCTTTGAGGGCCCCGAGCGCGATGCCCGCGCGCGTCGGATCCTCGATGTAGAGGCAGCCGGCACGCTCGACCCGGCGGCGGTAGGCGCCGGGCGCGATCGCGCACATCACCATCAGCGTCTCGGGGTAGCGCCGCCGAGCCCGGCCGAGCATGCGCAGATAGATGCTCCCCAGGTCGCGGCTGTACGGCACGCCGGTGATGAACAGCACCAGGAAGTCGAAGTCGCCGTTCTTGAGCGCGATGTCGAGGCACTTGTCGAGCAGCTCGGGCGACACGTTCACCTGCGCGGTCGAGTCGATCGGGTTTCGCGCACCGGCGAACGGCACGAGGTCGAGGATCGCCCGCTGGGCGTCGCGCGGCAGCTCGGGCAGCGTGAGGCCGACCTTCGCGGCCACGTCCGCGAGCAGTACACCGACACCGCCCGAGAGCGTGACGACGCCGAGGCGCCCGCGTGCTGCGCGGTCCGGGGGAAACCCGCGCTGCGCGGCGTGATCGGCAACGTACGCAATCTCGACGAGCGCTTCCAGCGACTCGACGCGAAGCGCCCCTTCCTGGCGGAGCACCGCATCGAACACGGCGTCGTTGCCGGCGAGCATGCCGGTGTGCGACGCGGCCGCCGCCTTGCCGACCTCGGATGCGCCGATCTTGAGCACGACGACCGGCTTGCGCGCCGCGCGCGCGAGCGCCAGTGCGGCGCGGAACCGCGCGGCGTCGCCGCACGCCTCCAGGCAGCAGATGATCACCCGCGTCCCCGGATCGCGCGCCATCCACGCGATCACGTCCGCGACGTCGATGTCGGCCTCGTTCCCGGTCGCGGCCCAGCAGCCAAGGCCGATGCCAGCGTTGCGGCAAACGGTCAGCAGATGCGAGCCCATCGCGCCGCTCTGGACCGCGACGCCGATGCCGCCCGCCGGCGCGGTGCCCGATTCGAGCGCGAGCTGGAACGTCCCGTAGCTCCGCTCGCGGACGTTCATCACCCCGATGCAGTTCGGCCCGAGGACGCGCAAGCCGCCGTCGCCGATCACCGCCACGAGCCGCTGCTGCAGCGCCTTGCCCTCGGCGCCGGCCTCGCCGAAGCCCGAGCTGAAGACGACGGCGGTCTTCGCACCGATCGCCGCCGCCTCGGCCACGACCGCCGGTACCTTCTGCGCGGGCAGTGCGACGATCACCTGTTCCGGCGGCGCCGGGCAGGCGCCGAGCGACGAGAACGCAGGCACGCCCTGCACTTCCGGATATTGCGGATTGATCGGGTAGATCGCGCCCGGATAGCCGTAGCGCTTCAGGAACGCGAGCGGCCGCCCGCCGATCTTGCGGGGGTCCTGCGAAGCACCGACGATCGCGATCGAGCGCGGCGCGAAGAGGGCGTCGAGGCTCTCCAGCCGCCGCCGCCCGGCGAACGGCCGGGCGAGCGCCTCGTCGTCGGGCGCCGGCACCGCGCGCTACCGGCCCTTGAACACCGGTTTGCGCTTCTCGATGAACGCGGCCTGCGCCTCGCGCGCGTCCTCGGTCTTCGACAGCGCGATCGTGATGTTCTGCTCGTACCGGTACGCGTCGCGGATGCTCATCTCCTCAACCGTGTTGGCGTCCTCCTTCGCGTACCGCATCGCGAGCGGGCTCTTGGCGGCGATCTCGCGCGCGATCTTCATCGCCTCGTCCATGAGCCGTGCGCGCGGGACGCAGGCCTCGATAATGCCGAGCCGGTACAGCTCCTGCGCCGAGACGCGGGCACCGGTGAAGAACATCCGCCGCGCTTTCGACTTCGGGAACAGCTCGCGGAGCATCCGCATCCCGCCCGACAGCCCAACGTCGATCTCGGGCATGCTCACGAACGCGTTCTCGGAGGCGATCATGATGTCGCAGAACACCATGAGCGCATAGCCGGCGCCCATCGCCGGACCGTTCACCGCGGCGATCACCGGCTTCGCGCACTCCTTGATCGAGTAGAAGCACTCGCGGGTGAGGCGGTTGTGCCGCACGTAGTCGCCGGGCTCCTTGACGAGCCCCGGCCGCTCCTTGATGTCGGCACCGGCGGAGAACATGTCGCCGGTGCCGGTCAGGATCGCGACGCGCACGTCGTCGCGGTCGCTGATCGAGTCGAACGCACAGGTGAGCTCGGTGCGGAACGCTGCGTTCTGCGCGTTGACCGGGGGACGGTCCATCACCACGGTGGCGATGTAGTCCGCCACGTCGAGATGGACGTGCTTGAGCTCCATGGTCTACTCCGCTTTCGCGCCCGAGATCTCGATCACCTTCTGCCACTTCGCCGACTCGGTCCGGATCACCCGTTCGAGCTCCTCGGGCGTGCTCCCCATCGGCGTCGCGCCCATCGCGAGCAGCCGGTCGCGGACCTCGGGCATCGCGAGCAGCGCATTGAGCTCGCGGTTCAACCGGTCGACGATCGGGCGCGGCGTCCCCGCGCGCGCGGCGACGTAGTTCATCGCCGAGGCGTCGAACCCCGGGAGCGTGTCGGCGATCGTGGGGAGGTCGGGCAGCACCGGCGAGCGCATCGGCGTCGACACCGCGAGCGCACGGAGCGCGCCCGACTTGAGGTACGGCAGGTACACCGGGATGCTGTCGATCGCCATCTGGATGTTCCCGGCGAGTAGGTCCTGCAGCGCCGCCCCGGTGCCCTTGTACGGGACGTGTACGATCTGGATCCCCGCCGCCGCCTTGAAGAGCTCGCCCGAGAGGTGGCTGGTCGCGCCGATGCCGGCGCTGCCGAAGTTGATCGTGTTCGGTTTGGCCTTGGCGAGGTCGATCAGCTCCTCGACCGTCCTCGCCGGTACGCCCGGGTGCACCACGAGCAGGTTCGGCACCACGACAAGGCGCGAGATCGGCGCGAAGTCGTTCACCGGATCGTACGGGAGCTTCTTCATCAGGTACGGATTGATGATCTGCGGCCCGGGGGTGCCGTAGAGCAGCGTATAGCCGTCGGGTGCCGACTTCGCCACCAGGTCCGCGCCGACGGTCGCGCCGGCGCCCGGCTTGTTCTCCACCAGCACCGGCTGGCCGAGGCTCTGGGCGAGGCGCTCGCTCAGGCTGCGCGCGATCACGTCGGCGCCGCCGCCGGGCGCGAACGGCACGATGAAGCGGATCGGGCGGCTCGGGTACTGCTGGGCAGCCGCCTCCCCCGCGGCAAGGCACAGCGTGACGACGAGGAGCGGCAGCGCGAGGCTGCGGCGTCGTTTCATCCGGGGTCTCCTCCAGCGGCTGCAAGTATAAGTAACCCGGGATGTGGCGGAGCGGTAATCCGGAATGGCGCGCATCGTGCTACCGTTCGCGGTACGCGGAAATATCGTTGGGCCCGCGTGTCATCTCCTTCGAAGCGTATGAGACGGACGACCACCCTGTACAGCAGTTCCGGCCGGCGGCTCGCCCCCGGCCGGCCCCGCACCGCCACACCTGCAGCCCCCGCAACCACCGCAACGACGGCGTCTCCAGCAGTGCCGCCAGCGGCGAAGCCCGTCCGGAGGCTTTCCCGACGCGTGCAGAGCGCGCTGCTCGTCGCCGCCGGCGCGGGCATCGCGGGGCTTATCGCCGTGTTCGTCGCGCGCGGCGGCCCGCCGCCGCAACCGATCACGCAGCAGGACATCGACGCGGCGGTCCGTCACACGCTGGAGACGAAACCGCTGCCGTCGGTCGCATCGCGCGCCGCGGAAGCGGTGCGCCCATCGGTCGTCCGCGTGCAGGGCCTGCGCGACGACCCCGACGGCTACGGCGACATCGAGCACGGCATCGGCACCGGGGTGGTCATCGTCGACAAGGGGCTGATCCTCACCAACCTGCACGTCGTCGCCGGGGCGGACAAGGTGAAGGTGACGTTCTTCGACGGGCTGGAATCCGATGCGACGGTGATCTCGCTGCAGCCGGAGAACGACCTCGCCGTCCTCAAGGCGCAACAGGTTCCGGACGATCTCGCCCCCGCCACCCTCCGCTCGACCAAGGACCTCGCCCCCGGCGACGAGGTGGTCGCGGTTGGCTTTCCGTTCGGCATCGGCCCGTCGGTGTCCTCCGGCGTCGTGTCCGGCCTGAAGCGCGAATTCCGCTCGCCGCAGGGCAAGCGCGTTCTGACGAACCTCATCCAGTTCGACGCGGCGGCCAACCCGGGCAGCTCGGGCGGACCGCTGGTGACCGCCGACGGCGCGGTCGTCGGGATCGTCACCGCGATCCTCAACCCGTCCGAGCAGCGCGTGTTCGTCGGCATCGGCTTCGCCGTGCCGATCGAGAACGCCGCCTCGGCGGTCGGCATGCACCCGTTCTGACCGGAGCGGGCAGCGCGCAACCCGAGCAGCAGCGTTCAACCCGAGCAGCAGGATTCAACCGGACAGCAGGAGCCCATGGAGAACAAGCCCGCCGCAACCGCGCACGTCGCCGCGTCGATGGAGCGCATCCTCTACGAGGTCAAGAAGATCGTCGTCGGCCAGGACCACTTCCTCGAGCGCGTGCTCGTGGCGATCCTCGCGCAGGGGCACCTGCTCGTCGAGGGCGTCCCGGGGCTCGCGAAGACGCTGACCGTCAAGACGCTCGCGCAGACGATGCGCGGCACGTTCCGGCGCATCCAGTTCACGCCCGATCTCGTCCCGGCGGACCTGGTGGGGACGCGCATCTACAACCAGAAGACCGGCGACTTCACCACCGCGCTCGGCCCGGTGTTCACCAACCTGCTGCTCGCCGACGAGATCAACCGCGCGCCGGCGAAGGTGCAGAGTGCGCTCCTCGAGGTGATGCAGGAACGCCAGGTCACGATCGCCGGGGAGACGCACAAGGTTCCCGATCCGTTCCTGGTGATGGCGACGCAGAACCCGATCGAGACCGAGGGCACCTATCCGCTGCCCGAGGCGCAGGTCGACCGGTTCATGATGAAGGTCCTGGTCGGCTACCCGAGCGAGGAAGAGGAGTTCGTCATCGTCGAGCGGGTCACCGGCACCGCCGCGGCGGTCGGCGCCGTCGCGACGACCGAGCAGCTCTCGGCGCTCCAGCGTGAGTGCCGCACCGGCTTCGTCGATCCGTCGCTCACCCAGTACGCGGTGAAGCTCGCCAACGCGACGCGCGACCCGGAGCGCTTCGGCATCAAGGATCTCGCGAAGTATCTGTCGTTCGGTGCGAGCCCGCGTGCCTCGATCCATCTGATCGAGGGCGCGCGCGCGCTCGCGTTCCTGCGCGGGCGCGACTACGCGCTGCCCGAGGACGTGACCGACATGGCGCCGGACGTGATCCGGCATCGCCTCGTGCTCACCTACGAAGCGCTCGCCGACGGAATCACGCCGGACGAGATCATTCGCCGCGTGATGCAGCACGTGCCGGCGCCGGCAAAGCCGCTGGAGACGCATGTCCAGGTCGCCTCCGCCGGCTGACGCAGCTCGCCCTGCCGCGCCGGCAGCCGCGCCAGCCGGCGACCCGACCGCGGCCGCGCCGCCACCCCGCCGCGCCGATCCCGAGCTCGTCCTGAAGCGGCTCGAGTGGACGGTGATCCGCCGTCTCGACGGCCTGCTGCACGGCGATTACCGGACCCTGTTCCGCGGCTTCGGGCTCGACCTCGCCGACCTGCGCGAGTACCAGTATCACGACGACGTCCGGCACATCGACTGGAACGTGACCGCGCGACTGCAGACACCCTACGTCCGCGAGTACCACGAGGACCGGGAGGTCAACGCCTGGTTCCTCCTGGACCTCAGCGCGTCGGTGGACTTCGGCTCGCAGGAGGTGCGCAAGCGCACCGTTTCGGCGGACTTCGTGACCGTGCTCGCGCGCCTCCTGACCCGGCACGGCAACCGCGTCGGCGCGCTCTTCTACGGCGACCGCGTCGACACGGTGATCCAGGCGCGGAGCGGCCGGCGGCACGTGCTCCACCTGCTCCACAAGATGCTGTCGCGGCCGGCGCAGCGCCACTCCGGCGCGACGAACCTCAAGGAGCTGCTCCAGACCGGCTTCCAGATGATGCCGCGGCGCTCGCTCGTCTTCGTGGTGTCGGATTTCATCAGCGCGCCCGGCTGGACCGAGGCGCTTGCCCTGCTCGCGCAGCGCCACGAGATCATCGCCGTCCGGTTGTACGACCCGCTCGAGATGGAGCTCCCCGATCTCGGGATGGTCGTGATCCAGGACGCCGAGACGGGCGAGCAGCTCTTCGTCGACACCCACGACCGGTTCTTCCGGCGCCGCTTCGCCGCGGCCGCCGAGCGGCGCGAGAAGGCGCTGCGGGCGGCGTTCCGCGAGGCCGGCGTCGACGCGCTCGAGCTCTCCACCGACGACGAGATCGTGAACGCGATCCTCCGCTTCGCCGACCTCCGCAAGCGCCGCAGCCAGCTCGCGACCGGCGGCATGCTGCCGCGGCATCTCCAGACAACCACATGACGTTCCTGTGGCCGGAGCTGCTCTGGACGCTTGCCGTCGTGCCGGTGCTCGTCGCGCTGTACGTCTGGCTCCTGCGGCGCCGCAAGAAGGCCGCGCTCCGCTACGCGAGCCTCACGATGGTCAAGGAGGCGATGGGGGTCGGCCAGAGCCTGCGGCGTCACGTGCCGCCCGCGCTGTTCCTCCTCGCGCTGGTCGCGATGCTCGTCGCGATCGGGCGCCCGGCCGCCGTCGTGACCCTGCCGTCGCCGCACGAGGTGGTGATCCTCGCGATGGACGTCTCGGGAAGCATGCGCGCGACCGACGTGCAGCCGAACCGGCTCGGGGCGGCCCAGGCGGCGGCGAAGGCGTTCGTCGCGGAGCAGCCACGCCACACGCGCATCGGCGTGGTGTCGTTCGCCGGGACGGCGGCCGTGGTGCAGGCGCCGACACTGAACCGCGAGGACGTGGTCGCCGCGATCGACCGTTTCCAGCTGCAGCGCGGGACCGCGGTCGGCAGCGGGCTGCTCGTGTCGCTGAAGACGATCTTCCCCGACGTGGAGTTCGACCTGCGGTCGGCGAATCCGCGCGTCGACGCAGCCGGCGAACCGCGCCGCCGTTCACCGCTCGCGGAGCCGAGCGAGCCGGCGAAAGCACCGCCGACACCGGTTCCGCCCGGCTCCTATCCGTCCGCGGTGATCATCCTGCTGACCGATGGCCAGACGACCGCGGGACCGGATCCGATCGAGTCGGCGCGTATCGCCGCCGACCGCGGGGTCCGCGTCTACACGGTCGGCGTCGGCACGGCCGACGGCCAAGTGTTGGGCTTCGAAGGCTGGTCGTTCCGCGCGCGCCTCGACGAGGAGGCGCTCAAGACGATCGCCAACATCACGCGCGGCGAGTACTTCTACGCCGGCACCGCGACCGACCTGAAGAAGATCTACCAGAGCATGAACTCCCGGATCGTGCTGGAGAAGAAGGAGACCGAGGTCACCGCGCTGTTCGCCGCCGGGGCCGCGGTGCTCGCGCTCCTCGCCGCGGCGCTCTCGCTCGCCTGGTTCAACCGGATATTGTGAATCCGGATCCTGCTGGAGTCGGGGGTTGAAGGGGGCTCGCGGCCCCCA
>Ga0335082_10003813_pt1 | contig 16409 bp, 21 predicted proteins | sample Lox_Sample_41_FD_206718 | JGI IMG/M metagenome (GOLD analysis project Ga0335082, IMG submission 206718) | Soil microbial communities from Loxahatchee National Wildlife Refuge, Florida, United States - Lox_Sample_4.1 | ecosystem: Environmental > Terrestrial > Soil > Wetlands | place: USA...
GCCCTCTCCCAAACCTGCAAGTTGATCATCTAATTTCAGTCCTTCATTTGTTGCTGGCACTTACAATCTCCTTGGAATTATTTTGCTAGTGTTTTACAAGCCTATAATGACAAGTAAGTTGCAAAAAGTAAATTTACTGAGATAATTGTTCAATTATAATAATTTTTGTATAATTCTAGACTTAACTATTTGTGAGTATTGAACTTGTCGTAGGCTTTTTGCATGGCTTTGTCGAAGGTGGCGAGGGGTTCATTGCTATGCACGGCGCGGGCGATCAGATAACAGTCAGCAAAGTCCAGCCTGGTTTCAGCGATTATCTTAATGAGTAAGCCAAGCATCGCCTCCTGGTCAAACATAAAGTTTGGCTGCTCAAGCAGGCCGGAGTACACTTTGGCTATCTGTTGACTGCTGTAACCCAGACTGCGCAGGACATAGAAGATTTCACTGAGTACGACATCGGTTATCAGGAATTCTTCAGGCGGGCTGGGCGCAAGTATCCGGCTGGCCCGAGCACTCAGTTCGGTGTGGTCTTCGAGGTACCAACGGAGAATAATGTTCGTGTCGACGAACGTCATATCTTGACGTTATACTTTTTGGCCAGATGACCGCCGATGAGTTTTTCGCGCTCTGTCAGGGGCTGGTCGCCGGATGGCGGACCGACTGCGGCGCGGATTTCGGCCGGTGTTCTGGGCCGGTTAATCACTACTTTGCCGCTTGGCTCGATATGAAAAGTGGCGTAGCCGCCAGACTTCAAGCCCAAGTGCTCGCGCACTTCTTTGGGTACGGTGATTTGGCTCTTGCTGGTTAGAGAATAGGTTGCTTTCATGCCTAACAGCGTATCAATAGTAATACTCTATGTCAATAGTAATACTCTTGATGACTGGTATTACTTCTGCTCTTCAAAATCCAGCGCTGCGGAGTTGATGCAAAAGCGTTGGCCGGTGGGCTGGTCGGGCGCATCGTGAAAGACATGGCCCAGGTGCGAGCCGCAGTTGGCGCAGGTAACTTCTGTGCGGACCATGCCGAGGCTGTCGTCGGGAGTCAGGACGACGGCGTGGTCGTTGGCCATGTCATAAAAGCTCGGCCAGCCGCTGCCGCTGTCAAACTTGGTGCCGCTCTTAAACACCACGGCGCTGCAGGCCGCGCAGCGGTAGTCGCCGTTCTTGTCGTTGTGCAGCAGCTGGCCGGTGCCCGGTGCCTCGGTGCCCTTCTCGCGCAGGATGTGGTACTGCTCGGGGGTCAGCTTCTGCTTCCATTCGTCATCAGTCAACGTCATAGACATCATCCACCTCCTTTTTATGTTTGGCTTCGGGCTTGGGCTTTGGGGTCGGCTTGTCGAGATTTTCCAGGTTGAGAACTTTCACCACAGCGTAAACGGCGGCGAGGACAAACAAAAAGTTTAACAGTCCATAGACGAAGGCCCCCCACGTAAAGTTGGCTGCGCGGCCATTCAGGTGAAGGGTGAGCGTTCGTTGGCTGAGCGTTTGCCCGAATAGCAGCTTAAACAGCGGGTCTATAAAACTGGTGACCAACTGCTTGACCAACGTCTGTGACTGCAGACCGATGACGAAGGCGATGGCCAGACTGACGACGGCGTGCTCGCGCAAAAAGTCGAGAAAGCCGCTGACCGGATGAATGTCCGGCGGGCTGACAATTACCATTGGGTGATGTTGCTGGCCGCGATTGCTCTTGGGTTGCTCAAAGCGAATGGCGCTGCCGCTGATGACTGGTTTTGTGCTCCGCTTGTTTTTGGGCTTGGCCATATCTGTTATTATCCTACATCTGTTCCGGCGCCGCAATGCCGAGCAGGCCGAGACCGGTCTTGAGCGTGTCGGCATAGCGCGCGACCAGCCAGAGCCGCGCCGCCTGGCGCTCGTCGCCGAGCACACGATTGTGCTCGTAAAACCGATTGAACGTTTGCGCCAGCTCGTATAAATAGGTGCAGATATGGTGCGGCATCAGCTCGGAAACGGCCAGATCGACCGTCTCGGCGTACTCGGTAAGTTTGCGCACCAGGGAGCGCTCGTCGGCCTGCAAGTCGGCCGGTTCGGCCGGCTGGCCTTCGGCCTTGCGCAGAATCGACCGGGCGCGGGCGTGGGCGTACTGCAGATACGGTCCGCTGTTGCCTTCTAGGCTGACGGATTCGATTGGATCATAGATGATGTCGCCGCCGATGCGGGTTTTAAGAAACGCGTACTTGACGGCGCCAAGCACGGCGTCCTCGTTTTGTTGGCCGGTTAATTTTTGATTAGCTTCGTGTGCAGCCTCGAGAATGTCGAGCGCGCCCACAACATTGCCCTTGCGCGAACTCATTTTGACGCCGCCGGCCAACTTGACGATGCCGTGCGTCAGATGGCGCGAGCGTTCGGCCGGCTCGGGCGCAAATTGCGCCACGCTTTTGAGCATTACCTGCATGTACTGCGCCTGCTCGTTAGCTGTGATCACCAGCGATTGGTCAAAATGATAATCCTGCCACTTAGTCATCAGCAGGCCCACGTCTTTGGCCTCGTATGTCGGCAAGCCCTGCGAGGTGATAAAGACGCGGGTGTGCAGCCCGTGCTCTTCGCCCTTGAACACAATTGCGTCGGCGCTCTCCTCGTACACCTTGCCAACGTGCTCACGCACGGTCTTGAGGCCGAGCGGTACGATCTCGCTCTCTGGAATCACCCGGTCAAACTGATGCACCTGGAGCTGATCGTATAGCTGTTTGAAGTACTCATAACTCCAGTCGCGGCAGGTCCAATAGATCTGCGCTAGGGCGGACTGGTGGTCTTGCTGCTCGTGCAGCGCGTAGACGCGCTTGTTGAGTTCTATGATTGCCCGGCGGCTCGTCTCGTCGGTTTCGTAGGCTTCGTTGCCCTCGACGTAGCGGGCGCCGAGCCAGTTTGGCCGCTCGCGGGCAGGAATGTGTTCCAGTTTGGCCGAGTCTTCGCCGCCCAGCTCGCGAATGATGGCCCACATGGTTTTGCCCACATGCAGCCCGACGTCGCCGCCATAGTTGATACGTATCACCTGCGCCCCGGCCGTTTCGAGCAGCCGGGCGATGACGTCGCCGACCAGCGTGGTGTACAGGTGTCCGGCATGCAGCGGCTTAAACGGATTGGGGTCGGAATACTCGGCCGCCACGATTTTGTCTTTGAGCGAGCGGGCCGGCTGACTTTGGACGGCCGCCGCCAGCGCCTGGCCGCTGAGCTTGAGGTTGATAAATCCGGGGCCTGCAACTGAGACCTCGCTGATCTGTTTGGCCAACGTTTGGCGCAGCTTAGCGGCCAGCGCCTCAGCGATCTCGCGCGGCGGCTTGCCAACCTGCCCGGCCAGCTGCAAAGCCACACTGCTGGCATAATCGCCGAACTGCTCCTCCGGCCGCGTCAGCTCAATCTGCGGTTCGGCGTCAAACAGCTCTTTGCAGGCCGCTGCGATCCGTTGTTCCAACTCTGTTTTCACTGCTTTCAGTTTAGCAGAAACTTCGCGTAACTTGATAATTTTTGTATAGTGTGTTAAAATACTGTCTACTATGACGACTTCCGGCCACGAAACTAATTTGAATTGGACGCCGGGCGAGAGTGAGGGTGTAATGATCGGTGAGGCGCAGCAATCAGGCCCCACCGTTTGTGTCATAGGCGGCATCCACGGCGACGAGCGAGCCGGCATCGAAATCGTTCGGAGTTTGCCAAATTATCTGCGCTTAGAGCGCGGACGCGTGATAGCCATACTCGGTAATCTGCAAGCCATTGCCGCCGGCCAGCGACCAGTTGACACTAACCTTAACCGCGCTTTCGTATCGGTCGACAGCAAGCACCGAATAGCAGACCCAGCTCCCCCATCATATGAGAGTAACCGGGCCCAGGAATTAATGCCCTACATTGATGCGTCAAAGGCCATTCTTGACCTGCATGAGTACGAGGACCCCGATGGCACACCATTCATCATCTGCGAGCGCGACAGCTTGGGTATCGCACAAAGCATCGGACCGGCCGCGATAGCCTTTGGCTTTACTAGAGTCGAGCCGGGTGCTACGGATGGCTACGCGCATCGGCGAGGTATTCAAGCCCTCTGTTACGAACTAGGTGAACAGAGCGGCCGGCATCAAGATGAGAACGTCCGCCTCGGCCGCCGAGCTGTTCACCGTTTTCTAGCGGCAATGGGTTTGGCTGACACCGGCTTACAGCCACTCAATCCGAAGCCGCTGCTTGTTGAAGCTGACTTTAAGCATATCAGGACAAGTGAGCAACATTTTGAGTTTGCCCGGAAATTTAGATCATTCGAAGAGTTGACACCTGGCGAGCTAATTGCCACCGATGGAGACAAAGAGGTACGTGCACCGGAGCTTGACGTTCCGCAAGTCATACTCTTCCCCAAGCCAAAAGCACCGGCGGTAGGCCGAGAAGCTTTTGAGATAGCCAAGGTTGTCGTAGCCTAGCGCATAGCTGGGATGGCGACGATTTCGTCGGCGTGGGCTTCGAGCACGGGGAAGTCGACTTGGCGGCCGAAGAGGATCCATTCGCCGTGGCGTTTCATGACGTCAGCATGGCGGTGGTACCAGGTGGCGTAGCGGTTGGTGACGTGCGAGCGCCAGAGCAGCTGCGGGTAGTCGCCGGTGATTTTGTACCAGAGGTTCTCGCCAATGCCGCGGCCCTGTAGCTGCGGCGACACGGCCAATTTATCGAGGTACGGCGTGCCGTCGGTCAGCCGCGTGACAATGCCAAAGGCCTTAAGATCGGTCGTAAAGTAGAGCTTTTCAAAGCGCTGCTCCCGGTAGTCCGGCGGCAACGACTTGCTAAAGACTTCGCGGACCAGCGCCTGCAGCTCGTCGAAGAATTCATTAATGTCGTGGCCGGTGGCAATCTTCGGACCTTTGCCGACAAAGGTGCCTGACCCCTGGTCGGTCAGCAGCTCGGTCAGCAGCTCGGATGGCTTGGTGATCGAGATGGCCGAGCCGATCTCCAGACGTTGCAGAATCGTCGCCAGCTCGCGCAGCTTGAGCGCCATGCCGCCGCTGACCGTGCCGTCGGCGATCAGGCCCTCGATGTTGCGGATGTCGATACCGGTTATTAATTCGTGCGCGTCGCTGCCCTCGATCGGCTTGAGTACGCCGCCGGTTGGGCTGAGAGTGGTCATACGGTGCGGCTGCAGCTCCGTGGCCAACGCCCGAAAAATAGTGTCGGCATTGACGTTGAGCGGCTCCCCGGTTTGATCGTCGCTGGCCAGTGAATGGATGACCAAAACGGCGTGCTGCTTAAGCTCTTCGGCAATTTTATCCGTATCAATACTGGTAATTTCTGTGCTGACAAGGCCAAACTCGGGATTGCGCTTGGCCTTAAATAACTCAGCAGCCGGAATCGTAACCGCATCAACATGATTATGGCGGAACGTTTCGACCAGCTCGGCGCTCAAGCCGGCAAAAGTCGTCTTGGCCAGCTTCAGAATCTTCTCATCGGTGTAGCGTTTGCCGTCGATAAAGCGCGGCTCGGCGCCCTGTTCGGCGATGGCCTGGCTAAGTTGCGGGCCGCCGCCATGCACGAGCAAGGTGTGAATCTCTTGCTCGGCCAGCTCGGCCAGCGCTTCGGCCAAGTCCAAAACGGCGATTTCGTCCTCTAAAAGGCCGCCGCCGACCTTGATGAGCAGCTGGCGATGCGGCTCAAAACTTTGCAGCGCCGTAATGTAGCGGCCGGCTTGTTTGGCAGGAAGATCGCTAATCCTCATGCCTACGCCTGGAGTGCCTCGTCCAGAATGGTCATTGCGGTCTCAACCTCGGCCGTAGTGGCAGTCAGCGGCGGCAGCAGGCGGATGACGGTGTGCTGCGTGCTGTTGACGTACAGGCCCTTGTCCAAGCAGGCGTCGGCAACAGGGGCGGATGGCCGATCAAGTTCCAGGCCGATCATCAGCCCTCTTTGCCTAATCTCTTTGATAGAATCGTGCTTGGCCGCCAAGTCCTTTAATTTTTTGGCTAACGTGTCGCTCAGCATGCGGACGTTGGCCTGCACCTCTGGCGACAGCAGCTCCTGCACGGTGGCGATGGCCGCCGCCGATACAACCGCGCCGCCACCAAACGTGCTGCCATGCTTGCCCGGTTTAACAAACTCGGCAACTTTGGCGTTGGCGATGGTGGCGCCAATCGGCAGGCCGCTGGCCAACGCCTTAGCGGCTGTGATGATGTCCGGCTCAATATCGTACGTTTGATAGGCGAATAACTCCCCGGTGCGGCCCATGCCAGACTGCACTTCGTCGATGATAAGCAGCAAATCGTGCTCGGCGCACAGCTGCTTAACTGCTTGGACATACTCCGGCGTGGCGATGTTGATGCCGCCCTCGCCTTGGATAAGTTCCAGCATGATGGCTACGGTGGTGTCGTTGACGGCCGCGCGCAGCGCGTCGGCGTCGTTAAAGGGCACGTGCGTAAAGCCGGGCATGTGCGGCGCAAAGCCCTTTTTAATCTTTTCTTGCGCGGTGGCGGCCATGGTGCTGGAGGTGCGTCCGTGGAACGACAGCTCCGCCGTGATAATACCGTAGCGCCGGTCCTGCCCGTAAAGCTTGGCAAACTTGATAGCTGCCTCGTTGGCTTCGGCGCCGCTGTTGCTAAAGAACACTTTGCCGCCGGCTAAGCTATTACCGACCAATAATTTGGCCAGCTCGCCCTGCTGCTCGGTATAAAAAACATTCGGCACGTGGATTAATTCTTTAATCTGGTGCTCGATGGCTTTGACCACGGCCGGCGGCCGGTGCCCAAGGTTGGACACGCCCCAGCCCGACAAAAAGTCCAGGTATTTTTTGCCCCTGTCATCATATATATAGCTGCCCTCGGCACGGCTGATCGTGATTGGAAAGCGCTCATAGGAAGGCAGGACGTAGCGGTCAAATTCTTCCGGAGTCATTGCATCCATTCTACCAGATGCATCACCTCGGCCCGAATCCGGCTGGGCCCGCCAAGTGGACAAAATGCTATTTTTGTGGTAATATGTTCAAATGCCTCTTCAGAAATCTTTTGATTTTCCTTCAACTAACCAGCAGCCAAGCAACTCTTACTTTAAGGGTCAGGTAGAAAGTTATGATTTTATATCGGACGGCCACGCAGCTACCCTTGGTTTTATAGGGGCAGGTTTTAACGGTACTTTTCCAGCAGATGATGGTGGCGAAGAGATTACATTGCTCAGTGAACTAGGTATACATGATCGCGGCGAGTTATCCATTGAAGTGTTAGGTGATGACGGAGCAGTAGAGGCAGCCCACAAATTAATTCATGAGGGTGATACAGCCTCAATCCCTGGTGGTAAACAGATGCGTATTTCAACTACCCGTGCGGTAGTAGAGTACGTTTGCGAATATCCTGGTAAACCGGTAGATACAGAGTCCCGGGTACAATTAAACAGTAATAATGTTCGTGCTGCCATTCGCAATGAAGAAACACGTGCTGCCACGGTCGCTCAGCTTACAGAGTTAGCTCGCAGCCAACCAAAGATACCTGTTGATGACCCACGCACTACTGCCACGGATAGGGCTGATCGCAGACATAAACCTTACCGTAATAATTTGGATACTTGCTTTAGGGCGATGAAGGGTGCTCACGAGGGCACTAACACAGCTTGGCTCGAAATGAAGCTTGAACAAGCCCAAGACAATGCGGGTATAGATTTACTGGATTTTTACGATAAGTATCCTGAATTATGTGATCGAGTTATTGCAGCAATTGATGCATCCGAGCCATATCGTACCCTTTATGAGGCTAGCATGGAGCTTCTTGAACTTAGTTGCGGGGCGGAGTTTCAAGAAATTAACGGGGCAACAGCTCACCCCCTCGGCGTTGAAGCGATTGGCATCTACTATTGGGATAGGATCAACCCCTTACTCGAAGAGGCTTATGCCGTGCTGGCAACTTTAAGCCCTAACGCCTCTAAGCTGGGCGGCTAACAGCCACCAAAGTCCCTGTGGGGGAAAATAATAGTTCCATACCTGCAAAGCTACGGCCCGCGAAGGTGTCTCTGTATTAGCTCAAGCGTCCAGAACTTTCATTACCAACACAATCGCTGATAGCAACAGGATGACGTTAACGCTGAGGCGGTAATATCGTTCGCTGACTTTTCGGTGAACATGCTGGCCTACCAATATAGCTACGAAGAAAAACGGTGCGCTGACCAGTGCCAAGCGCATGATATGTGCCGTAAACAGGTGTTGCGGAATCGAGATACAGAGGCGCACTATACCAATCACAAAGAAGAGCCATATAAATGTAGCCCGAACGGACAGCCTATCTTTTATGGCCACCATAAGATACATAATCACTATCGGGCCGCCGGTGCCGATTAGACCTGTAACAATCCCGCCGCCCAGACCAGCCGCGGCCGCTACCGCAGAGTTACGTTTGTGTCCCAGCGTAAAACCCTGAAACCAAACAGTTTTTACCAGAAATACCAGGATTGAGACCGCCAGGAATAGCTGTAAAAACGGTGTGCTTACGTGTGATAGTAGAAGCGTACCAACAAGGGTGCCAATTGCTGCCGGGACAGCCATAGGCTTGGCAGTTTGCCAGTTAATATGTGGATACGCTTTCCAGAGCAGTAGCCCCATACAGAACTGAAACAAAAGCACCAAAGTAACTGCGTCACGAACACCAAGCAATACACTCAAAAGAGTAACCGAAATAAGTCCGCCGCCAAATCCAAAGACGGCTTCACCAAAAAATGCACCGGCAATTATAACCGGTGCCAGAGCAGTTTCAGCTGACACTAAGCATTACTCGATTCCATAACCTTTACCAGCGCCGTGATCATATCGTTATACGGTGTGGCAACATTGTACTGCTTGCCAAGCTTGCCGATAGCTCCATTGATGGCATCGATTTCGGTTCGGTTGCCATTGTGCAGATCTTGCCACATAGAAGGGTAGAAGCTGGACATTTGCCAGTTGTCCTTGAGCGCGTCCAGGAGTGAGTAGTCAAACGTTATACCTTCTGCTTTGGCGACTTGCTCCAGTTCATTAAGCAGGTGCTCGGCTATGTCCAGGCATTCTGCTGAAGCCAGCATTTGCCCTAGGTTTAGGTTAGTCACCGCACTTAAGGCATTCTGTGCGACATTGAGTACCAATTTGTCCCAAACGGCTTGTTGAATATTGTTTGAAGGCTCGACCGGATACTCTCCGTGGCTCAAGGCTCCAACGAGTTTAACTGCTTTACTATCTACTAAGACCTTACGATTGTTGCCAAGCTTGACGGTGCGCTCATCGAGCCTGGTGCCGCCAATATACGTCACACCGGCAAAGACTCGCTGCGGGTTGGGTAAGACCGTGCGCAGCACATCAAAGGCCTGCAAACCATTCTGCAGAGATAAGACCTCAGCGTCAGGCTTTAGGAAGTTGGCTATTTCTTTGGCAACCACTTCAGTGTCATAGCTCTTGACCGTGATAATGATGGCGTCGCAATCAGCGAGCGCCGCCGGATCGGGAGAGGCATCGATGCCAGTGAAGTCTTTCTTATTGCCATCATGGTACACGAGACAAATGCCTTGCGCCTTCAGGATTGCTGCTTGCTTTGGGCTACGAGTCTTGACCAGCACATGAGCAGTTCCGGCTAACTGTGCAGCAAAGGTCAAGCCGACCGCACCGCCCCCGACAACAGCTATCTTGTACTGTTTGTCTGACATGTCTCAAGTCTAGCAAGAACCGGCTTTGTCTGCATTGTTGTTCGTGCTACTTTTAGGGAGTGGAAGAACCGCTCAGCTTCCCTTCCTTGCAGAGTTTCGCAGCACCGGCGGAGAAAGCAATCGTCGGCCTGCGCATGGAGCAGGCTATTTTATCCACTCGAGCCCGAATACTTGGAGAGCATGTCCTAGAGGGTGTGAGAATTGGCTACTTATATCTTAGTGTTATCCCCGTACCAGACATCCGAGCATTTAGACGCTGGGGTTAGTTGTACTCGACGTTGATGTCGACGTAGTCTTTGCTGAAGTCGCAGGTGTAGACGGTGGCGCTGGCGTCGCCAAGTTGGAGGCTGATGTCGATGTTGAGCTCGTCGTCGGCCGGATTGGTGACGTCAATTTTGAGGTTGTCTTCGGTGATGGGTAGGCCGAGTTTGCCGACAGCCTGAGCGATACGGCCCCAGTTGCCGGTTTTGCCGTGGGCGGCCGTTTTGACAAGCGGCGAATTAGCCACCGTGTAGGCCGCGGCCTTGGCTTGCTCGTAGTCTTGGGCACCGTTAACGTTGACTGTTACCAGAACCGTGGCACCTTCGCCGTCCCGGACGATCATCAGCGCCAGGTCCAGGCAGACCTGTCGAAGCGCCTCGACGAAGGTTTGATAATCGGCATTTTCATCGGTGATCTCGGTGTTGCCGGCTTGGCCATTGGCGAGAATCGCCAGGGTGTCGTTGGTGCTAGTTTCGCCGTCAACGGTGATCGAGTTGAAGGTCGTCCGGGCGGCTTCGCGCAGGGCTTTGTCGAGCAGCTCCGGCGTGATGGCCACGTCGCTGGTTAAAAAGCTCAACATGGTCGCCATATTGGGCTGCATCATGCCCGAGCCTTTTGCGGTGCCGCCAATGACCACAGTTTTGCCGCCGACTTCGCACTCGTAGGCCACGGCTTTGGAGCGAGTATCTGTCGTCATAATAGCTCGGGCAAAGTCATCGGCGGCAGTCGGCGCGGCGGCTGCAAAGGCGGCTTGAATACCCTTTTGGACCTTATCGATCGGCAGCGGCCGGCCGATAATGCCGGTGGAGGCGACTAGGATAGTCTCTTTCGGCGTGTGCAACAAGCCGGCTGTGTCGACGGCCATTTGTTCGGCATGGCGCTGGCCCTCCGCCCCGGTCATACAATTGGCGTTGCCGCTGTTGACGACCGCTGCCTGAATTTTGTGATCCTGGCAGTGCTCGCGGCTCAATACGACTGGCGCCGCCACGACGCTGTTTTGGGTAAAGATCGCCGCCGCCGTGGCTGGCGATTCCGACCATAGCAAGCCAATATCGAGTCCGCCGGCTGCTTTGACACCAGCTGCGGCGGCCCCAGCTTTAAAGCCACGCGGTGCCAGTACGCCGCCGTCGATTTTTTTCATTTGAGTCCCTCGCTCTCGTCAAAACCAAACATAAGATTAAAGTTCTGCACTGCCTGGCCGGACGCACCTTTGATCAGATTGTCGAGTGTGGCTGTGACAATCACGAGATTTTGGGCCGGCTCGGCCAACGCCCGGATCTGCACCTTGTTGGTACCAACAACTGTTTTGAGCTCGATCTCGGTTTCGGCCGGCACGACCTCGACGAACGGTGCGTTTTTATAAAAGTCCTCGAATATCCTCTGTACTTCGGCCTGCTCTAGCGGCTCGGCCAGCGTGATATATAGCGTGGCAAAAATACCGCGCTCAAACGGTAGCAGGTGCGGCACGAATACCAGCGGCAGCGGCCGGTTGGCTAGAGCCGAAAGCTGCTCAACAATCTCGGGCGTATGCTGGTGCTGGAGCACGCGGTAGGCCTTGAAGTTGTCCTTCATTTCGCGCAAGAGCCGTTCGGCGTGAGCGATGCCGGCGCCGCTGGTGCCGGATTTGGCGTCGATGTGAATACTCTGGGTCGACAGGCCGGCCAGCGGCGCCGCCGCCAGAATACTGACCGTCGGATAGCAACCCGGATTGGCAATCAGCCGCGCATCTTTGATGCGCTCGGCGTGCAATTCCGGCAAGCCGTAGACGGCCTCTTTTAATAAGTGCGGCGCCTCGTGATGCTCCGCCTTGTACCATTTGACATATTCATCCGGCGACGACAGGCGAAAATCACCGCTGATGTCGATCACCCGAACCCCCTGCTCTACCAGGTCAGGCGCCAGGCGCATGCTGACCTTATGCGGCGTCGCCAGAAAGATCAGCTCGGCTTTGGCGGCCTCACCCGCATCGTACGGCGCACAAACCAGATCGGTTTGACCGGCAAATTCGGGCCAAATCTCGCTCACCGGCCCGGCCGTCGTATTGGCTGAGACGTAAACCACCTCGGCATGAGGATGCCCCAGCAAAATTCGCAGCAGTTCACGGCCCGAATAGCCGGATATGCCGACGATTCCGACTTTAATTTTTTTTGACTCCATCTCTATCAACTATACCAGATACTAGCTGCCGGCCGGACTAATCAAGCTTGTGCATGTCCTCTCGATGGCCAGCAAGAGGCGCCGCCGGCCGCGTCGGCCAGGGAGCGCTGCCAACCAGCCGCTGCAACCGCTCGACGTCTCGCGGCTGGGGATGCGCTATCGTCTCACGTTCGTGTTGCCCCATCAGCCGGATGCCGTGCCAGGCCAGGCTGTACATGCTAGCCAGCAACACAAAAAACGAGCTAACAGTTACGAGCATTTGCGGGTAGGCGGCCGGGTGCTGCAGGCGATCGGCAATATCAAACAGCAGGCCGCCGGGGTTGGTTAAAACGTCCCAGCTGTTCCAGCGCAGATCGCGGCCAACATAGACCGCGCCGCTGCAAATCAACAGCGTGGCTGCGATCCATGCCGCCGAAGTCAGCTGAGAAAAGCGCCGTCGGAGCTGGCCATGCACCAAATACAAACTGCTAAAGCCAATCACCACCCCCGTATAAATGAATGACGTAAACATAACCGCATCATACAAAATGTCCACCCGCTGGACCTCCTGCAGGTGAATAAAGTCGCTAATCATATAAAAACTGTTTGGCAAAAATAGCAGCCAGAGCACGCTCATGGCCAGCGCTTCCCAGCTCGACCATAGCTTGCGCTTGAGAACTGCTATGAGCCGGAGAGCAAAGAGCAGCGGCAGCCAGGCTAACATTAAATTCCACAGCAAATAGTTATAAGCCAGACTGTGATTACGCCAAGCGCCATAGCCGAATAAGCCAATGCTTACCAGCGTTGCCGCCAGTAAGGTCAGCAAAAACTCCGTGCGCGCCGACCGCCACTTAATCATAACCGGTTAATTATACCAAGGAGCGCTGTTTTAACGGCCCAGCGCCAGGTGATCGGCGTTTTTGGCGACGTATTGGTAGTTGGCGTTCAGGGTCTGTGTCTGCGTAAGCACAATGTTTGTGGTCTGCAACAGCACATACGTGTACAGCCCAGCCAGAATCCCCAGGACTACGAACAGCCTCATGGGCGTAGTTATAGCAGGCGGCCAACCGCCGATGCAAGCACAGCCGTTTTAGAATCTAGTCTTTTAATAACTCTTTTAACTTTTCGACCAATCCGACCGGGGTTGGGTCGAGGCCGTTCAGAATTGCCACATATAGGCTGACAAAGTCGCAAAAATTGGATGTCCACAGCAGTTGCTGCAGCAGATTGTCGCCGTGCGGCTTAACAACCTCTGGCGAGGGCCGCTTGCCGGACAAAAGCTGCTCGCTCACCTCAAAACGCTTCTGCACCCGGGGGTGCTCCAGATTGGAACGAATCTCTACCACCGCATAGGGCTTCTGCGTCGGGTGGCTCGACCAGCCGATAAATTCGTTGTGATTAAACTCTGGATAATAGTTGACCCAGGCGACGTTTTTGGCGTTTTCGTTCAGGCAAATCTTAAATTTATTGGCCGCCGGAAACAGCTTGGGGCCGCTATACACCACAATCGACTTGCCGACCAGCTCTTGGGCGAGCTGCTTAGCCGGATTTTTGGCCGCCGGTACCTCAGCCCGCCAATCGCCAAGCTGATCTTTGAGCCAATCGCCAACCGCCTGCAACTCTTTGAGCGAGCCAGCCGGCACCGAACCTTGCGGCTCAAGAATCTGAATAAGCGCCGCCAAAAAATAAAACGACGACATGCGCGGCTGGATACCGCCGGGGATCAAAAACAGGGGGTGATCATGCTGCTTGGCCATCTCGGCCAGCTGGCCGCCGGCAGTCATAATCACAATGTGAGCCTTTTTGGCCTCGGCTTGTTTGAGCGCCTCAAGCGTCTCCTCGGTGTTACCGGAGTAGCTGGAAGAGATAAACAGCGTGTGCTCGTCCACATACGTCGGCACATCATAATTGCTAACCACCTCAAGCGGCACCGCCAGGCCGGGCCACGAGCGCAAATATAGCGCCGGCCATGCCGAGCCGCCCATGCCAGCCAGCACCACATTGGTAATCCCCTCTAGAGCCGGCAAGTTCATCTTAAAGTCATGGGTGAGCTGCTGCCATTGCTTCTCGGCAACGCCCAGCGCGTCCTCCGGATCCCTCTGGTGAATGAGCTTCAGATCGTCCAACATTTTCCCTCCAAACTTCTTGTGCTTTTAACGTAAGTTTGTATATAGTATAGCCTAAAGGCGACTAAGATCTTAGGGGGAAACAATGTTTGGGCACCACGATGACGACGATACACAAGCGCATAACAACGGCGACGAGCAAGCCATGGACGAATCGGTTCACGGCGCAATCGCCGATGCCGGCACCACCATTCAACCCGCAGCAGACGAGGGCGCCACTCCCGAGGTAGCTCAGCCCGAACAGCCCGAAGCTACGCCGCCCGCCGAGCCGGCGGCTCCGGCCGCCTGGCAGCACCCTGGCACACCCCTGCCGGACAGTCCTCAGGAGCCGATTGCCGATGTTATTTCGCCGGCCGGCGGTTTTCCTAAGCGGCCGACCTACCAGTACCCGCAGGGTGCGCCGCCGCAAGATGACGACCTGGCCGCACAAACAGCCGACGATCCGGCTACCCGCGACCTCATCGACGTCAAAGAGCACGCTCTTGAGGAGCTGGAGCCGTTACTCGACAAACTCGACCTTCCGCCCGAAGAAAAATTCCGCGCCATCATGATGATCCTGCAAGCCAAAGACGACAAAGACCTCGTCAAAATGGCCTACCAAGCCGCCCACGCCATCGAAGACGAAGAGACCAAGGCCCGCGCCCTCTATGCCATCGTCAACGAGGTCGACTACTTCACCCAAGCGCCGCAAGACACTCAAGCCGCTTAGTCGCCAAATCCCGGCCTGGGCCTTATTATGGGTAGGGTGACGTTCAAGAAGATAAACAATGTGCTGCTCGGGCTGATCATTTTGATCAATGGCTACGTTATCGCCGGTCCCTTTGTGCCGGCCATTATATTTCACGCACAAAGCCATTCGGCCAGGGAACAACTACAGCGTAAACTGGACACAAACGCCGCTGCCCGGACATCTTCCCTGGGGTCAAACGGCCTACTCATTCCCAGCATGTTGCTCGATCAGCCAATTCTGGAGGGCACGGTTGCCAACCAATATAAAGTCCTGAACCAGGGTATTTGGCGCTGGCCGCGCGGCAGCACGCCGGATCGTGGCGGCAATACCGTGCTCATCGGCCACCGCTTTACCTACACCAATCCGCACGGCGTGTTTTATTTTCTGAACAAGGTCAAAATCGGGGATGACATCGGCGTGATCTGGAATCGCACCTCCTATACGTACAAGGTGGCAAACATCACTGAGGTGCCGCCAACCGACACGACCATAGAGTCCCCTTCGTCCAGTGCAAAACTGACACTATTCACCTGCACGCCGCTGTGGCTGCCCAAAGACCGTCTGGTTGTAGTCGCCAACCTGGAGGCCAAGCCATGAGCGAAAAGACCCGTTTCTGGATCCTGCTATTACTCCTCCTGCTCAGCATCGCGCTGGCGGTCGTCCTGAATACCAGCCTCAACCGCCTGTCGGGATAGACTAGTGAGCGGAAGGGTTCTGAGTGCGCTTGGCCGGCCGGCGCCAAAATCGTACGAGCAAGGCCAGAAAAGCAAGACTGCAGGCGAGCGTTACTATCAGCAAGATATCAAACCCAGTGTTAGTTAGCAGGCCGCCGGAACTTACGCTGCCTGTGCCGCCATCCTGGTAGGTCGAGCTATTATAGGCGCCTTGACCATATACCGTGGCTAAGTAGGTGATATATTGCATGTTTTAGTTTTCCGCATTTTCCACATATAGTTTATTATACTTAAGGTATCATATCGCCGGGCACGGTGAAATTAAAAAGTGAGGTAACTAACTATGCTTAGTCAATTCGCATTCTTGGACTTCGGCGCGCCGGAGCTCATTATCATACTCGCCATCATCTTATTACTCTTCGGCGGCAAGAAGCTGCCCGAACTGTCTCGTTCTCTGGGTGATTCAATGCGTGAATTGCGAAAAGGTCTAAACGGGGATACCGATGAAAATAAAAAGGAAGCCGAGAAGCCCGAGCACGAGAGCAACGCCTCCTAAGGGTCCACTAGCGCGAAGCACAACTCTGCCCTTTGCTGACCACTTGCACGAACTGCGGCGGCGGTTCTCCTACATTGGCGCTTCGGTGGTGCTTTGGGGGTGTGCTATCTATGGCGTGCAGCAGCATGTAGTGAACGTATTGTTGCGACCAGCCAGAGGTCAACACTTTATCTATACCAGTCCGGGCGGCGGCATTGACTTTCTATTTCGCATCTGTGTGTACGGCGGCCTCATACTCAGCCTGCCGGTTATTGTCTATCATCTGTTGCGTTTTTTCGAGCCCTTGCTGTCCCA
>Ga0335082_10003814_pt1 | contig 16406 bp, 16 predicted proteins | sample Lox_Sample_41_FD_206718 | JGI IMG/M metagenome (GOLD analysis project Ga0335082, IMG submission 206718) | Soil microbial communities from Loxahatchee National Wildlife Refuge, Florida, United States - Lox_Sample_4.1 | ecosystem: Environmental > Terrestrial > Soil > Wetlands | place: USA...
CCCGCCGGCAGGCCGGTCTCGTCGTCCGGCCCGTTCACATCCTCCGAATAGTTGAGAATGTCCTCGGTGGCGGCGGCGATGCGCTGCATGAGGCGGTGGCTGGCGGCCAGTTCGTGGGCCAGCATGGCCGCCAGCACCTCCAGGCCGGCTTCGTCATCGGCAGCGCCGGCCAGCAGCTCCTCCGGCGCGGTCTTCACGGCGAGCTTGGCCGCCTCCCTTTGGGCCGACTTGATCCGTTCCTTCGTGGTCATGGCTTGGTGCTCCTTGCTGAGGGGGAAGCATGGAGTATACCTAGAACATAGAGCGAACACAAGCGCAAATTGACACACGATGACGTAACGCAATTTACGCGTAAATAATAATGATGCCTGTGCTTCTGCCCTTCGTAGGAAGGGGTGACGGGGCACGCCCGACTCTTGGCGCGCGACTTCGCGCAGACCCATCCCTCTTCCGAACCTTGCAAGCCTCGCGCGCCATCGTCTTGCGGCAACGCTCAGTAGAGAGTGCCAACTCTACTCACGTGGCTATTCCGCCGAGCATTTCGCCGGAATTGATCGCGCAATCCCCTCAGGGCTACCCTGCAACTGTCAGCGGATAGGCGGCCTCGACAAGGCCGCTGGGAAACGACAGGGCAACAGTCAGTTCAATTGCCTTGCGGCGCCCCACCGAGCAGAAATGTCGGCGGGTTGCCGGCCATGAAGCGCTGCCGCAACTCGGCAAGCTGTGCCTCGCTCACGCACAACCGGCCCGCCGAGAACGCCCGAGGATCGGGTGTGTGCATCAGATGGGCCTGCATTTCGTTGATCATCAGCGTCTCGTCGTCCTCGTTGTAGCCAGATTTTGACAGCATGGCCCGGAACAGATCGCGCTCTTTTCCGGTCAACCGGGCGCGCCAAAACCACTCGCAATAGCGCCGGTAGGCCTCGTTGGTGAAGAACTCGCCGTGGCTCACCTCGTGATGCAAGATCGTGGCGCGCAACGAAGCGTCGATAGTTTCGTTTTGCGGCGTCGCGGGATCGTCGCGTTGCAGCTGGACCGTCGTCACCACGGCGACCTGGGGTTCTCCGGGTGCGTAGCCTTCTGCGCCCCTGGCAACGATCACGCCCAAGGCGAGCAGGAGGTCGCGCAAGCGCACCTCCGCCTCGTTCAGCGATTGCCGCTCGAAGCTCGCCAGCGAGTAGAAGCGGGCTAAGGCCGGAGCTGCATAGTCGTGTCCGATGTAGAAGGTCGCTGCGCTGCTTCCTTCCGCTTGGATCAGCGCCGTCAGTTCGCCCTCGGCCAGTACACGGTCGCGTGGCGCCCCCGTCTTCTCGATGAGCGCCGCGAGCCGATTCATCATTTGGCCCTGTTCTGCCAGCGTCGCGAAATCGACTACTATGATGCGAGGATTTTCACGCAGACGATAGACAGCGGTCTGGACGGAGCGCGCGCCAAGGATGGTCTCGAAGGTCGCCGTCACGACTGAGGCCTGGACGTTGGGCGGAAGCGCAACCGGGGTGTCGATCGGCGTGAGCGGGGCTGCGGACCACTGCGTGCGGCCCTCGACGAGCGATTCCCACACCACGCTGCCGACAAGTCCGCATGCGATCAGAACCGCAGTTGCCAGCATTATACTTGCGGCGGCTGTATGCGAACGCCACCAAGGTCTCCTGCGCTCCCACGTCATGTTCTGCTCGCGCGACTCCGCTGAAAACCACTCGCCTGGACTATAGCGCCAATTCGACGCTCCAGGGAGGCTGGTGCGCGACGGTGACGGAGGGAAAGTGCCGTGCCAAGGTTCCGGCCGACGCTACCGCGAGCTTCCGACGGAGACGCCCTGCTAAGACGGCGATTCCCGCCTTCCGGGCTGATTATCTTTGCCGAGCGCCTCGCCGGAATTGACCGCGCAATCCCCCATGGCTACCCTGGCAGCGATGGTTCCCCTCGGGGATCAAAAGGGAATGTGGTGAGGGCGGCGACGCCCAAGTCCACGGCTGCCCCCGCAACTGTCGGCAGATAGCCCGCCTCCACAAGGCCACTGGGAAACCGGGAAGGCGGAGTCGGGCATCCATCTGCAAGCCAGGAGACCTGCCATCACGGTCGTCAGAGCAGAGCCATCGGGCGGGGTGTCCCGATGTTTGCGCTTAGCCTGCGGGCCAGGCGCGCTCCCTGCAATGACACGAGACGGCAACTGCAGGGAGCATCCGATGCTTGTCGCGATCAAACGTCTTTTTGATGAAACGTCACCCGATCTCCGCGGGAGGCTGGTCACCGCCTACGCCGCGCTTTTTGTGCTGAATGTCGGCGCGTGGCTGTGGGCCTGCATCAGCTTCTACGACGCCCCGGCGCTTCTCGGGGTCGCCCTGGTCATCTACGGACTCGGGCTCCGCCACGCGGTCGATGCCGACCATATCGCCGCCATCGACAACGTCACCCGAAAGCTCATGCAAGCGAGGCAGCGCCCGGTCGCCGTCGGCTTCTTCTTCGCCTTGGGTCATTCCGCCGTGGTGATCATTGCAGCCGGGGGCGTCGCCATAGCCGCCTCTTTGCTCAGCAGCATCGCCGCTCTGCAGAGCATCAGCGGCACGATCGCCACATCGGTCTCGGCCTCGTTCCTGCTGGCGATCGCGGTAATGAACATCGTCATCTTCGCTTCGATCTACAAAAGCTATCGCCGCGTCCGGCGCGGCGGCGCCTATGTGGAGGAAGATCTCGATCTCCTCCTCAACAACCGCGGCATGCTGTCGCGGCTCTTCCGGCCCCTATTCCGCCTGGTGACCAAGAGCTGGCATATGTTCCCACTGGGGGTCCTGTTCGGGCTCGGCTTCGACACCGCCACGGAGGTGGCCATGTTCGGCATCGCGGCCGCCCAGGCCGCCAAGGGCATACCGCTCGAAGCGATCCTGGTCTTTCCGGTCCTCTTCGCGGCCGGCATGTCCCTCGTCGACACGACCGACGGCGTCCTGATGCTCGGCGCCTACGACTGGGCGTTCGTGAAGCCGATCCGCAAGCTCTACTACAACATGACGATCACCCTTGTCTCGGTAGTTGTCGCCGTCTTCATCGGCGGGATCGAGGCGCTCGGGCTCATCGGGGACAAACTCGCGCTCACCGGCAGCTTCTGGGACGGGATCGACGCCGTGAACGACAACTTCAACAATCTCGGCTTTGCGATCATCGGAATCTTCCTCGCGGCCTGGGCATTGTCCTACGCGATCTACAAGGCGAGGCGACTGGACGATCTCGACATTCGCGTCTCCAGGGGATGATCAGAAGGTGCGGCCGAGGAGGCGCTCGATGGAGCGCCTCCTCCTGCTATGGGAGCACTGGCGGAGAAAAGGCATGACAGACAGCGCGACATGGGCCGCACCCGCAGCGAAGTGGGTCGGCCCGACCAGAGGCGATGTGCGCATCGGTTCGGACCAGCACAAGCAGCTCTTCTGCCGCATGCTGCTGGACACCTACGACCCGTACAAGCCGGCCGTCATCCCCTGGCCGAAGCTCGAGCCGGCGGCACTCGCGCGCCTGACCGGGCTGCCGATCTGGGGGCTCGCCGTCGAGACCGAGGGATATGCCGGCCTGCGTATGCAGGCGATGGCCGACGTGACCGACGACCCGCTGATCCGCGAGGCCATCGCCTTGAACGCCTTCGAGGAGCGGCGGCACAAGGACGTGCTGGCCCACATGATACGGTTCTACGGGATCGAGATCGGCCCCGAGCCCGACTACCGGCAGCCGAGCGATCCCGAATGGATGTTCGTGCGCACCGGCTACGGCGAGTTCATCGATTCGTTCTTCGCCTTCGGTCTGTTCACGCTGGCCAAGAACTCGGGCTTCTTTCCGGTTGAGCTGGTCGACGTCTTCGAGCCCGTCATCCAGGAGGAGGTGCGCCACAACCTCTTCTTCGCCAACTGGCTCGCCTACCAGCGCGCCCGCTGCCCGCTGTGGCGCCTACCGGGCCTGTTCGCGCGCCGGCTCGGTGCGCTCGGCGTCGAGCTTCGCATCCGCATGCATGTCAGCAACAAGATCGACCACGACAACTTCACCATGAAGGGAAGTGAGGCGATGGGCTTCGACCTCACCTTCCGCGAGCTGATCGACCTCTGCCTCACGGAGAACGATCGCCGCTTCGCCCTCTACGACGACCGCCTGGTGCGCCCGAAGATGGTGGCGCGGCCGGCGCGGCTCGTCCGCGCTCTGTTCGGAAAGCCGCGCCGCGCCGCGCCCTGATCGGATCGCAGTCTTCGGTCGATCAGTTGTCGGGCCCGGTCGCGCCGACCGAGCCCACATGGACCTGCACGTCGACCTTTCCCGCATGCTCGAAGGTCAACGTGAGCGGGAAGACGTCGGACTTCCGCAGCGGCTGGTGCAGTCCCATGAGCATGATGTGGAATCCGCCGGGCTTCAGCTCCGCCGCGGCACCGGCGGCCACCTCGATGCCGTCGACCGGGCGCATCTGCGCAACGCCGTTCTCCACAATATGCGTATGCAGCATCACGGTATCGGCCACGGGCGAGGCCGCGGCCACCAGCTTGTCGCCGCTGGCGCCGTGGTTCTCGATCGTGAGATAGACCGCGCCGGTCGGAGCGGCGCCAGGCGTGGCGCGCGCCCAGGGCTGGGCAATCGTCAGGTCGCCGAGTTTGGTGTCGTCTGCCGCGGCCGTGCCGACAGCCAGCATCAGCAGCAGCGCGCCGATCAGCGTGCGCATTGAATGGGTCTCCTTCTACAACAGGTCCTTGAGACGCTTCGCCATCTCGTCCGCCGAGAGATCGTGCGCCAGGAGCGAATTGAACCGACCGTCGGGGCCGACGACGTAGAGGGCGGTGCTGTGGTCCATCGTGTAGTTCGCTCCGTCGCCGACCTTCTGGTAGTAGACGCGGTAGGCCTTCGCGACGGCGGCGATCTGCTGCGGCGTCCCCGTCAGTCCGACGATGCGGTCGTCGAAGGCCGCGACGTACTGCTTCATGACGGGCGGCGTGTCGCGGTCGGGATCGATCGTGATGAACAGTGGCTGGATGCGCGCGGCCTCGGGGCCGAGCGCATCCAGCGCCCCCGCGATCGTGTTGAGGGCGGTCGGACAGGCATCGGGACAGAATGTGAAGCCGAAATAGACCACCAGCCACTTGCCACGATAGGTCTGGTCCGTGACGGTGCGGCCGTCGCCGTCGACGAGCGTGAACGGCCCGCCGACCGAGGGTCGTCCGGCCGTGTCTCCCGGCAGGTATACGACCCGATACCAGCCGATGACGATGGCTATAGCGAGGGCTGCGCAGATCACGCTGATCGCGATGGCGATGCGGTGCAGCCTCATGATGGCCTCCTTTCCAATGCTTGGTCCGGCGCCGCCGACCGATCCGGCATCCGATCCGTCACGCGCTCCGATATCCCGCTTCCTTGAGCCTTCTCGGCAAAAGGAAATCGATGACCGCGAACGCGACGATGCTGAGGCCGGTGAGCGGGAAGAGCACCGAGACGGCCGCCGCGATGGCGAGGATCGCGCGCGGGATGCGATAGTCCCGGGGATAGAGCGGCGAGCCGATGGTGCCCGCGGGCCGACGCTTCCACCACATCACGACTCCCGACAGGCTCATGAAGACGACGGTCAGGCAGAACAGCGTGTTGAGCACCGTGTTCCAGAGCCCCATGGTCGCCTCGTGCAGCGCGATGCCGACGGCCATGGCCTTGCCGGCGAGGCCGTAGTCGGCGAACTTCACGTCGGCGAGGATCTTGCCCGTGTACTGGTCGATGTGAACGGTTCGGTCGCCCATGGGGTTGGTCGTGTCGGCATCCATCGAGTCGGCGGAGATCGTGTAGACCCCATCCTCTCCGCTCGGCAGGTTGATGCGGAACTGCTCGTTGAAGCCGATCGACTTCGCGAAGGCGGCGACCGAGTCGAGATTGATCGGCGTTCCCGCCGGGATGCCCGTCGATCCCGCATTGGAGCCGGAAGCCGGAAGCGGCGTCTGCTCGAGTGTCCAGGGCTCCTCCTTGAGCGCCCCGTGGTTCATGCTGGCGTGGGTCTTGTCGGAAAGCGGCACATTGTCCCACTTTGCGGCGGGAAAGGTGCTCCAGGCCTGCGTCATCTTCTCGCCCCAGACGCCGGCCCAGGACAGGCCGGAGACGAAGAAAAACAGCAGGACGATGCCGATAAAGAATCCTGCGGTCATGTGGAGCTCCTTCCAGAGCTGCCGCCCGCGCGCCCTGATGTCCGGCACGAGCGCCTGCAGGAGGCCGCGTCCGTTGCGCGGCCACCACAGGTAGAGGCCCGTGAGGACGAGGACGATACCCAGACCGGCGGCGGTCTCGATGAGGCGGTCGCCGATCGTGCCGATCAGCAGGGTGCCGTGGATATGGTTGGCCCAATAGAACCAGGTGTCGTCCTTGACGATGGCGCCGAGGATCTTCGACCCATGGGAATCGACGGAGACGACATGGTCCTTGTCGTCGGCATTGACGATGAAGACGCTGGCCCGCTCATCCGTCGGCGCACTGACATACAACCTCACGGTGCCGCCGGGCACAGCGGCCTGGGCGGCCAGCGCCTGCGCGACGATGCTGGCCCGCTCTCCTCCGGAGGCGACGGGGTATTTCTTGCCCAGGAACGTCTCGATCGAATTGCCGTAGACCATGATCAAGCCGGTGACGGCCAGGGTGAGCAGGAACGGCACGACGACGAGGCCTGCGTAGAAATGCCAGCGCCAGACGGCGCGGTAGAGACCGTTGAGCGTGGAAGCGGTGTTTGCGCCGCCTGGTGCGGCCATTGTGATATCCATCGAAGCCCCCGAGATTGACGCCGGCTCGGCGCATGCTTCTGCGTCGCGAGCGGGTGAGTGGCATGGGAACGGCGGGCGAGTCCGCGGGCCGTCATGGACGGCCGTGCGCCTCACCCTCGATTGCGTGCTAGGGGTTCAGGCCGCGAAGGGCGGGGCGCGCGGTCGCGAGTCCGCGTACGGCCGTGCAACGGGCGGCGCGGGGTCGTGGAGGGCCGGTCTCTCGGCCGTCAGGACGATGGACTGCGCCGGCACGGTGGAGGCCGGCACGATGGCGGCCCAGTTCACTGGTTGGATCAGGCAGCAGAGGCAACTATGGTGCGCGCGGGGTGGTCCGGGATCGTGATCGTTGGGCGCATTTCCGCCGGGAACGCAGAGCGAGGCCGGGTCGCCCGCCATGATACTAAACGCATCCGACGGGGCCGCCATAAAGCCGGCGAGGACGCTGAGCAGCATCGCGAACAACGCCAACACGGCCGCCGTCTCGCGCCAGCTGCCGGGCGGCGCAGACATCGCGGTCCGTTTTCGCGTTCTGGGGAATCCCACCATCGCCACCATATACCGTGCCAGCGGCACCGCCTGCTCGCGTGCCAGGGTGGCACGGGGGTCAGCCGGTCGCTCTGCGACATGAGTTCGCAGTCTGCTGCACTGGGATCGGCTGCGCAATGCTTGAGCGCCGAGTGCTCCAGGTCATGGTGCGATCTCGCCCTCCAGGCGGATTTGTTTGAAGTCGCTCACCAGGATATCGATCCGCACGCGCCAGAGCGTGGCACGCGGCAGCGACAATCCGCTGACTTGCCAGACTCCATCCGCTTGTCGCTCGGCGATCCGCCTGATCGGCTCCAAGCCCTGCCGGGGATCGTCGAGCAGCAGGGTGACTTGTTGTGCATCGAGCGGAGCGCCGCCCTTCTTAGGGCGAACCACGATGGTGGTCAGCGCGCCGCGCACGAATGAGGCCTCAATCTCTGCGGTCGCATCGGCCCCATGCAGGTGGATGTCGAGCGTCGCCTGCGGCCCACCTTCCAGCGTCCGCGGAGGCGGCGTAAAACGCCAACCCGCCACAAGCGCCAGTATCGCGCCGACGAGCAGCAGTTCGAGACCGACGCTTCTCGCGAATCGGCTTATCGCCGCACCGTCACCCGCCTGAAGAAGGGGCGAGAGGTGGTAGCGGTTCCAGGCCGCAATCGCCAGCAGCGCGACCACTGCACCGAGCTTGCAACAGAGGATGATGCCATAGGCTGTCGTCCAGAGCGGCGGCAAGGCTCGCAGCTGGATCACGGCGAGGACGGCGCCCGCAACGATCAGGAGGATCAAAATCCATGGGATCGCTCGGGAGAACCGCTGCAACGCGACTTGCCGGGCCGCATGCTCGGCGCGGAACAACTCGGCCAGGGGCAACAGCGCGCCGATCCAGAACGCCACGCCGATCGCATGCAGGAACACGGCGGGTCGCGTCAAGCTCTCCGGCGGCGCGCTGGCGGCATGGCCCGTTGACGCGAGGGCGCCACCCACCGCGACCATCGCCGTTGCGGCCAATGTCCGGCGCCCTTGCTTCGCAGTCAGCGAACCGAGCGCAAGGCCCAGCGCCAGAAGAGCCAGGAGGGCGAAAAGGCCGGCGCCTCCCGACAGGCCGGCACGCCAGACTTCCGCGTCGGCTCCGTCGCTCAGCGGCCGATCGAGCACGTCCAGTCCTTGCAGACAGACATGGCCCGCCGTAGCGCCAATGCCGATGAAAATGACCGAGAAGACCGCGCGCTCCACGATCCGCGGCATGCGGCCTCGATCCATGAGGAGGGCGCCCGCGAAAGCGCCGCCGACGCCGACGAAAAGGCCGAAATAGAGATTGAGCTTGGCGAACCACAGCAGGCAATGGACTGCGCTTAGGGCCGCCTGTTCCGCCCGAGGTGGGGCCGAGGGCGCGCCGACGGCAAACACGAAGGAGCCGCCGACCGGATGACCATCGGCCGAGGTCACGCGCCAACTCACCAAGTATGTGCCGGTGGCCATCGATGCCGGCAGGACCAGACGGACCACGTTGTCGCTGGCCTCGATCTTGGTCAGCTCGGTCGCCGCGCCGTCCGGGGCGATCAGGCGGAAGAAGATCGGCGCGACCGGCTCGTTGAAGTGCATCGTGGCAGTCGGCGGCGGCTTGGGGAGCACGGCGCCGTCCGGCGGATCGGTCGCCAGCAGCGACGCGTGCGCCCAGGCGGCCGGCGTCTGGACTGCAAGCAGCCATACAGCAAGAAGAAAAGCGGCCGTCCTGACCGAGATGCGGAGCACAATTCACCAGTTCGGCAGCCCGGGGCGTCCGCCAGGTGGACGCCCCGACTGCCCTGTCGGCTATTCCTCGGTTTTCGGCGCAATGAGCTTCAGGCCGGGGGCGGGAAACTCGTAGTCGTCGGCCGACTTGCCTTCGGCCGGAATTTCGATCCAGCGATCCGCCCCCTTTTCGCATTCTTGGATCGTAGGAATGTAGAGCATCGTGCCGGGCGTGAGACTGTCGGCCAAGTAGCCCCGGAACACGAACTCGTCGTAGTATTCGTCCGGAAGCTTTCCCGTCCAGACGATCTCCTTCACGCCCTCCGAAACATCGCTGCCGTAGAGTTTGTAGGTCTTTTCATACTTGCCTTTCACCGTTTCCAGCTGCCAACCGGCCTTCGGCATCGGTTTCACGCTGATGAAGCCCTCAGGTATCTGGACGCGCACCTTGAGCGTGGCCGATCCGTCGCATCCGTGTGGGACGCGCATGACGGCCTTGTAGGACGACTTGATCGGTGCCTCGCTGGTTTCGAGCGTGGCATGGGCGAAGGCCGTTCCTGCATCCGCAAGGGAGAGAACGGCAGCCAGAGCGTAGCGAGCAAGATGGTTCATGGATGTCTCCAATTGTCGAGATGGTGGAGCTGGAGCGTAGCGCCCGGCCGGCGAGCGAGGCGGCAAACGGCACGCCTCGCATATCGGACGGCCGTGCCCGCACCTCGGTCAGGGCTTGACGGTGAACTGATAGGAGCCCTCGGTCTTGTGGCCGTCATCCGTAGCAATGGCGCGCCAATTCACCTTGTAGGTGCCGGCGCCCATCGATTTCAAGCCGACGGTGAGGACTTTGGGGTCGTTGTCGTCTGCTTGCGCGGCTCCGTCGTCGGCGCGCATTCCCATGGGATCGAGCACTTCGATCGTCGAAAGCTTGGGCGCCACCTCCTCGGTGAACGTGATTGAGATCTTTGCCGGTGCTGCGGCAATCGTGGCGCCGGATGCCGGATCGGAGCTGGCAAGGTCGGCGTGGGCGAAGGCGTCGCCGGCCGTCAGCAACAGGGCGGTCACGCCGAGCGACAGAAGGAGACGAGTCATGGTTCCTCCAAACGGAAGCGATGGCGCAGTCGTCGCACATCAATGAATGACGATGGATCTTCGCGGATAGTTGCTGCCTGATCTGCGCGGACTGGCGCGTCGGCAGCGACGTTCAGGCTACAAGCGGCGGACCCCGCGCCAGGAAGTTGCAACCATGCCAGCGCGAAGGCATCGGCCGTGACGCCGGCATAGGTGCCACGGCCTCAGTCACCAGCGGCGGGGGCAGATACCCGGTCACGGGCAGAATTCCAGCACCCAGTCCAACGTTGCAGAGCAGGCATTGTTCGTGATCGTGGCCGCGTTGGTTGGGAACCTGGCCATTGCGCTGGCCACTTGTGGCATCCTGAGGCAAACCGGCGCAGATGCTTTCGGCGATGCCCAACGGGTCGCTTGCTGCCACCCACATCTGCAGCGCAGCACCCGAACCGAGCAACGTCTGCAACAGGAAAAAAGCCGTCAGCAGCACGACGCCTGCTGCCCGGACGTCAGCCTGTCGACTTGGGGACCGTGCTAGGAAGCTGAGCCGCACGAGAGCACCGCTGCATGAAGGGCGGGTGTGACGAATAGTTTCACATCTTGATCGCACATGCCAAGTGGCATTCGACGGTGGCGCTAAGCAGACGGCGATCAGTGATCAAGGTCGCGAAAGGAGGAGACCGACTGTCAGGTGCGTCCGGATGCTTGCCGCGAGGCAGTCGGCGCATTGATTGGCAGCGGAAGCGGGATTTTCGTGAGCGCTTACCGCCGAATTCGCGCGACGCCGCCGCCAGCCATGCAGGTCGCAGCATCTCACCTCATGTTCCCGGTGTGGCCGAGCGAATAGCGGCCCGGCTGCGGCCAGACGGTAAGTCCATGCGGCTCCTTGCCGACCGGAATGATCTTCATCGCGCCGGTCGCCGTATCGATGACATAGACGACATTGTCGAAACGGCCAGAGAGCCAGAGGTACTTCCCATCGGCACTGACGTTGCCCATGTCCGGGCTGCCGCCGCCGGGGATCGGCCAATTTTCCAGGACTTTCCGGGTCGCGAAATCGATCACGGAGACGCTGCCGCGCCCGTGCGGCGAACCCTCGACGCGGTGCGACCCGCGATTGGCGACGTAGAGCTTCGATCCGTCGCGCGAAGGATAGAGGCCATGCGTGCCGACGCCCGTGGGGATGAACCCGACCTTCTTGAAGGCGTCGCCGTCGACGAGATGGACCCCGTCGGCCAGCATGTCCGCGACATAGAAGAGCTTGCCGTCGGGCGAGACGCGGATGTCCTGCGGCATGCTGCCGAGGGCAACGCAATATTGCAGGTTCACGCGGGTCGTTCCGATGTCGATCTCATGCGGCAGGCTCGCGGCGCGGTTGCGTGCATCCTCGGAGGCAAGGTCGAGAAACCCGATCACCTGGCGCCGGACCATGTCGACCTTGAGGAGTCCGGCGTCATACTCGCAGGTGAAGATCGCATAGCGTCCGTCGATCGAGAAATCCGCATGATTGATGCCATCGCATTGCGCAGTCGGCAGCGTTTCCTGCAGCGCCATCGTGTGCGGGTCGCGGAAATCGAGCTGGCGCTTCGCTTCCACGACGACGACTGCGGATGCGCCGTCGGGCGTGAAGTACATGTTGTAGGGATCTTCGGCGACGATCGCCCGCCCCGGTCTTCCCGTGCGCGGATCGATCGGAGTGATGGTGCCCTCGGCCGTCCCCTCCGCATTGTTCACCACCCACAGGGTCTGAAGGTCCCACGAGGGAACGACGTGCTGCGGATTGACGCCCACGCCGAAGCGGCTGACGATTTTGAGGGTCGCGGGATCGATTACGGTGACATTGCCGGAGATGCGATCGGGAACGTAGACGCGGGGCAAGGCGCCGGCCACGGCCGGGCTGAAATTGCCCGCGCGCGCCTCGCTATAGAGGTTTTGAGAATCGACGACCGGCGGCATGCCCGGAATTGCCCGGACGGGCGGGGCCGGCGGGGCAGCCGGCTGGTCGGCCGCCGGCGTGTGGCCGGGGGCAGACGGGGCGGTCGGCTGGTCTGCCGGCGGCATGGAACCGGTGCCGATCCTCAACCAGACGGCGCCCGCCGAGAGCAGAATGGCTGCGCCAATCAGCCCCCCGATGGCTATGAACCGAGCACGCATGGCTTCCCTACCCGTCGCGGGAACGGCGGTCTCACGCCGCTGGCCCGCCAGCGCAGACGGACGATGCAGGGTGTAAACCGTTCCGGCTTCCCGCAAGCCGTGTTACCACGGCCCCGCCCTCCCCGAAACGCGACACCCCTGCCCCCAACCGCTCTGCGACACAAATTCGCAGTGCCGGACAGGGTTGAGCCGATTCGAGGGGGCATCCCGGCAGATCCCGCGGTTCAGGCGAATCGCTCGCTCCCCTTCCTCTCCGGCAAGGGACGGGAATATCGCTTTCAGAGCCGCCTATAGTTCGCTCGAAAGATTATCCAGGCGCTGTCGAAATGGGCGGGGTCTTCGTGTCCTTCCCGAGCCATTCGCATGTTTCCGCTGAGCGAATGTGCGCGGTCATCTCGTCATGCCGGGATTTGGGCCGAGCCGTGCCGTCAGCAGAGGTGCTACACGCTGCGCCGAAGATGGCCTATGGCTTTACGGCGGCGCCCCAGGGTTCCTCGCCGACGGGAATCGACTTTATCGGGTTCAGGCTGGCGACATCGATGACCGTCACGTCGTTGCTGAGCCCGTTGGCGGAATAGAGGCGCGTGCCGGCCGGATCGATGGTGATGTTCCAGACCCGCTGGCCGACGAGGATGTAGTCCTTCACCTCGTAGGTCGTGGCGTCCACCACCGCCACGCGGTTGGCCGGGCCGAGCGCGACGAACGCGGTTTTGAGATCGGGCGTGAAGGCGATGCCCTCGCCCTGAATCGCCTCCGAATTCAGCCCCTGGACTGCGAACGAGATCTTCTTGAGGACCGTGAAGCTCTTCGCATCGATCACGCTGACGGTGCCGCCGATCTCCGACGAGACCCAGAACTGGGACCCGTCGCTCTTCCACGCCGCGACCCGCGGCCGCGGATCGACGAGCACGTTGGCGACGATCTTGTGTTCGCCGATATCGATGACGTGCGCCATGTTCGTCGTCTCGGACGTGTTGACCACGTACTTCCCGTCCGGGCTGACCCCCATGCCCTCCGGCTCGACTCCGACGGGAATCTGGTCGATCACGGTCTGCGCCTGGATGTCGATGACGGACACGAGGTTGTCGTCCTCGTTGGAGACGAAGAGGAACTTCCCGTCCGGGCTGATGTCGATCCGCTCCGGATCGCGCGTGCTGACCAGCGACGTCACCTTGTCGGTGTCGAGATCGATGGCCTCGATCTCGTCGTTGTCGCTGGCGCAGATATAGAGCGTCTTGTAGTCGCGCGCCATGACGAAGCCGCGCGGCCGCTCGCCGACGGGAATGGTCTTCACGACTTCCAGCGATTGGCCGTCGATGACGGTCACGGTGTTGCCCTTCTCGTTGGTGACGTAGATGGTTTCGGCAAAGGCGTGCCCGCAGAGACAGATCCATGCCGCGCTTCCGACGGCCATGCACCACAATGTTCGCTGCACGTGGAGCCTCCGTTCCGCTACTGGGTGCAGTCCTTCAGTTCCTTCTCCTGGATCGAGAAGGCGTATTTCCCGCCGGCCTTGACCTCCACATTCTTCACCAGGCATTGCCGGCCCTTCGCGTCCTTCAGCTTCACGTCATAGCGGCCGGGCCTGACGTCCTTGAGGTCGAGGCGCTCGTCGGCCTCGACCGACTTGTCGTCGTCGTTGAGGCACTGGTTGGGCCCCCACTGGTCGGTGCCGGCGGGCGCCAGGTAGAGCTCGTCGATCTCCTCGGCCGTGAGGTTCCAGAAGCGCATCTTGTCGGCGGCAGCAGCCGAAAACGCCGCCAGCAGAACGATGGACGAGAGCAGGATCGCGCGATTCATTGCCAGGCCTCCCATGGACGCAGCCGCTTCCTCTCGAGGGCGGCAACCGCGCGAGGTCTTCGATCTGCGGCAGCCGCCCAGTCATTTGCACCGGAATCCATCGATCGGGCTATGTCATACTTGCCCGATTTCTCCGGGAAATCTTCCCGATTGATGTCACTCCGCGGCTTTGCATGCATTTGCCGCCGGCCCGTGGCATTCTTTGCACCCGCCGCGGGAAGGCTGATCTGGAATGTCATTGCGAGTGCGCCTTATCGGACTGGTGGCGTTGGCGTTCTTCGTCAGTCTGGCGCTCGGAGGCGCGATCGTTTCGTTGATCGCGTCGCGGTCGGTCTCGACCGAGATGGCCGCCGCGCTCCTGGTCGGGCGTCAGGCGGTGGAGCATGGCCTCGTCGACCTGGAGACCTCGAACGATCCGCAGCGCGACCTCCGCAATCTGGTATCTTCCTTCGACGGCAATCGTCACCTGCGCGTGACCCTGACGGGCGGCAACGACACCGTCACCGCCGCGCCGACCGAGGAGAGGTCTCCGTTCGGCAGCGTCCCCGGCTGGTTCATGAGGTTGATCGCTGTCGGCGGGGCGACGGATGCGCACGTCGCGGTCGACCTCCATGGCCGTCTGGATGGCACCATCGCCATCGAGGCAGACCCGCATAACGAGATTCTCGAGGTCTGGACCGAGTTCTGCGAGAGCCTGGTCGTGTTGGCCCTCTTCTGCGGGCAGACCATCCTGCTGATCTATCTGTTCACCGGCCGGGCGCTTCGGCCGCTCGACCGCATGGCCGTGGCCCTGCAGAAGGTGGGGGACGGCGACTACGGCACGCGCTTTACCGAAAACCTGGCTCCTGAGCTGGCCCGCCTGCGGGACAGCTTCAATCGCATGGCGGCACAGCTCGCCGGGATGGATGAAGGCAACCGCAGCCTCAACGAGCAACTGTTGACGCTTCAGGAGCAGGAGCGGCGCGAGCTGGCGCGCGACTTGCACGACGAAGTCGGTCCGTTCCTCTTTGCGGTCAATGTGGATGTCGCGAATATCTCGCGGCTCCTGAAGGAGGGCCGCGTGGCGGAAATCGCGGATCACGTGCAGTCGATCAGCGACGCCGTCAGTCATATGCAACGGCAGGTGAAGGGCATGCTCGGTCGCCTGCGACGGTCGGGGCTTGCCGAGATCGGGTTGACCGAGGCGATCGGCAACATGGTCGAGTTCTGGCGGCGGCGGAATCCGGAGATAGACTACCGCGTGAATATCGCGCCCGAATGCGAACGGGTGAGCGAGACCGCCGACATCACGCTCTATCGCATCGTGCAGGAATGCGTCAGCAATGCCGTGCGGCATGGAAAGCCGAAGGAGATCAGTATTTCCCTGATGCTTTCGCAAGTTCCGGGAGAGGATCGCGAGGCGGTGGTGATAGACGTGACCGACGACGGGCAAGGCATGAGTGAAGCGTCCCCTGTCGGCCTCGGGCTGGTCGGGATGACCGAGCGCGTCGCCAATGTCGGCGGCCACCTGACCCTCATCAACAAGCAGGGCGGCGGCCTCTCGGTCCGCGCCGTGCTGCCGTGTCCGCCGGAGCAGCCGCGGATCGATGGCCACGTTCGGGCGGCTGCGCCATGAGAGTCCTCATCGTCGATGATCACCCCATTGTCCGTGCCGGGCTGCGTCGCCTGCTGAGCGCGCACTCGGAAATCGAAGTGCGCGATGCGACGACCGGCAAGGAGGCTTTGGCGCTCGTCCGGGACTATCACCCGGATATCGTGATGCTGGATCTGAACCTTCCAGGCATCGGCGGACTCGAGATCATCAGCCGGCTGAAGCTCGAGGAGCCGGCTGCGAAAGTTCTTGTCTTCACGATGCACGACAATGCGGTCTACGTGACGCGTGCCCTGCAGGCCGGCGCCACGGGATACGTCAGCAAGAACGCGCCGCCTGAGGAGATACTCGAAGCGATCCGGCGCGTCGGCAGCGGACGCAGCTACATCGAGCAGGCTATCGCGCAGGAGCTCGCCATTCTGAACGTTCGGACGCCGGCGCACGCCCTCAAGGATCTATCACGCCGAGACCTGGAAATCCTCCGGCTCCTGGGCGAGGGTCACAGCCTCTCGCAGATAGCGGACATCGTCGGCGTCAGCTACAAAACCGTCGCCAACAATTGCACGCAGATCAAGGCCAAGCTCGGCGTCGACCGGATCGCCGAGCTTATCCGCATCGCCGTCCTCTATGGCATCAGCGACGGCGGCGCCATCGACGGGCCGGCGCCTCCCGACGAGTTCCGATAGCCGCACCCATCATCCATCTACAACCAGACTGCGCGATTCACCCTCACCCTCACCCTATCCCTCTCCCGCTCGCGCGGGAGAGGGGACACTGGCGGAGCGGGTCGC
>Ga0335082_10003815_pt1 | contig 16403 bp, 14 predicted proteins | sample Lox_Sample_41_FD_206718 | JGI IMG/M metagenome (GOLD analysis project Ga0335082, IMG submission 206718) | Soil microbial communities from Loxahatchee National Wildlife Refuge, Florida, United States - Lox_Sample_4.1 | ecosystem: Environmental > Terrestrial > Soil > Wetlands | place: USA...
GCGACCTTCGGGAAGAGCATCACGTTCACCGACTGCTGCCCGTCGAGCTGCAGGAGGAGGTAGAGCGCGCGCCCGGAGTCCTGCACCTCGATGGGGCCGATGAAGTCGCGCTCACCGGGCCAGACCTCGGTGCGCAGGCTCTCGACCATGATGCGATTGGAGCCGTGCGCGTCGAAGGGGTGCGGCGGCTTCTGACCGACCGGCAGGTGGCCCACGGCGAAGTCGGTGCTGTTGTCGTCGCCCTGGATGACCGTGAAGCCCTGACCGAGCTGTCCGGACACCATCTGCGTGCCGAACGTGTTCGCGAAGGGGGCAATCAAGTTCTGCATCAGGTTCGCGACCGGCTGCTCGATCTGCAGCACGTTGAACTGCGGCGGCGACACGGTGCGCGTGTCGAAGTACGCGTAGATCGAGTTGTCGTCGGCGCACTTGAAGTCGTCGTTGTACTGGATGGTGGCGCCCGAGGTGAACGTCACCTTGCGCGACATGCTCGTGTACGCGTACCCCATGCCGTCGAACTGGACCCAGAGGTCGCCGTTGTCGAGAGTCTGCTGGGTGCAGTGCTGCGGGTAGAAGCGGCCGATGACGTTCGCGTCCGGCGTGAGCTTGAGCGGCGCGTTGTGCGAGGTCAGCTGCTTGCAGAACTGACCGAGGCCGAAGCTCATGATGTTGCGACGCATCGTCCGGTTGGACGGGTCGTTGATGCCGGCCATGAGCTTGCAGACCGAGTTCGGGCTGCAGGCGACGATGGGGGCGATCGCGCCAAGTGACGAGAGGAGTGCTGCGGCAAGCCAAGCGCGCATGGCGACAGGCATGATAGCTTGAGGAGCATGGCCTCCAAGGTCGCCGTGCTCGGTGCCGGCGCGTGGGGTACGGCGCTCGCGTGGCTCCTCGCCGACAAGGGCGACGAGGTGACCCTATGGTCGCGCCGGCGGGACCTGTGTGACGCCGTCAACGCGAGCCGCGAGAACGCGCGTTATCTGCCGGGGGTGCCGCTGCCGGACACGCTCACGTGCTCGGACGACCTGGAAGCGTCGCTCCACGGCGCGCGCATGGTGCTCTTCGTGGTCCCGAGCCACGCGACGCGCGAGGTGGCCCGGGAGGCGGCACCGTACGTGCAACGCCTGAAGAGCGTTCCCATCGTGAGCGCGACGAAGGGCATCGAGAACGAATCGCTCATGTTCATGGACGAGGTGCTCGCCCAGGAGCTGCCGGGGCAGGCGCACGAGCACATGGCGTTCCTGTCGGGTCCCAGCTTCGCGAAGGAACTGGCGAATCGGCTGCCGACCGCCGTGGTCATCGCGGCGCGCAACGCCGACGTGTGCGCGCACGTGATGAAGCGGTTTCACACGCCCTATCTGCGGACCTACGCGAGCGACGACGTGGTGGGGGTCGAGTGCGGTGGGGCGTTGAAGAACGTCATCGCCATCGCCGCCGGGGCAGTCGACGGCATGGGATTCGGGCACAACACGCGCGCCGCCCTCATCACGCGCGGCCTCGCGGAGATCGCGAAAATCGCCATGGCGCGAGGCGGCTCGGCGCTCACGCTGGCAGGGCTCGCCGGCATCGGCGACCTGATGCTGACGTGCACGGGCGAGCTCTCGAGAAACCGCACCGTGGGCTACGAGATGGGGCGCGGGAAGAAGCTCGTGGAGGTGCTCGCCGGGCTCGGCCACGTGGCCGAGGGCGTCAGGACGGCCAAGAGCGCGTACGATCTCTCGAGGAAGCTGGGCGTCGAGATGCCCATCACGTGCGAGGTGTACTCGGTGCTCTACGAGGACAAGCCGGTGCAGCAGGCCGTGCGTGACCTCATGGCACGCGAGCTGGGCTACGAGTTCGACCCGCGCGCGGTCGCGCGCGCCACTTTGAAGTGAGCGAGGAGGACGAGCATGCGTTCGAGGGCGCTGCGGGGAGTCATCGGAGCTTCGACGTTGCTTCTCGTGACCGCGACGGGCGGCGCGGCGTTCGGGCAGTACCCGCCGCCGCCGCAGCCGCAGCCGTATCCACAGCCCTACCCGCAACCTGCTCCGCAGCCCTATCCGCAGCAGTATCCCCAACCGGCGCCGCAGCCGTATCCGCAGCCCTACCCGCAGCCGTATCCGGCGCCCTACGGACAGCCGCCCCAGCCTTATCCTGCGCCCTATCCGCAGCCTTACCCGCAGCCCTATCCGCAGCAGCCGGCGCCCGCGCCCACGCCGCCTCAGAACCAGTACCGAAGCCCCGGCGAGATGGCGTACCTCTATGGCGTCAGCATCGCCTACGGCGCGGGCACCGGCATCTGGATCGACTCGCTCGCGAGCGTGAGCGATCCGGGCATCTGGACGATCGCTCCCCTCGCCCTGGCCATCGCGGCTCCCGTGGGCGTGTACATCTGGGACGCGAGCTCCGAGTTCGATCGCGGCGTGCCGTCGGCGATCGCCACGGGCATGTTGCTCGGCGGCCTCGAGGGCATGGCCGTCTCCGGCCTGCAGTGGCAGGCGACCGGCGGCATCAACGGGGGGCCGAGCCAGTGGACCTTCCCGGTGTGGTCCACCCTGACGTTCGCCGGTGCCACGGGCGGCGCCATCGGCGGCTACCTTTTCGGCGAGCTGGCACATCCCGATCCGCACAACCTCGTCTTCATCACGAGCGGCGCGGGCTGGGGCACGCTCGCCGGCGTCATGATGGGCGCCGGCGTGGTGGGCGACGTGCACAACAGCTGGGACGGTGCGTCCGTCGGTGGCTTCATCGGCTACAACGCGGGCATCGCTGCGACGGGACTCGTGTCGCTCGGGTACACGCCGTCGTGGACGTCGCTCAAGGCGATGTGGCTCGGCGACATGCTGGGCACGCTCGCGACGACGCCCATCTACCTCTTCTACATCGGTGGCGGTCAGGCCCAGCACGGGCTCATCGCGAACTCGCTGGGTGGCCTCGTGGGACTCGGCATCGCCGCGGCGCTCACCGCGAACACGACGGATCCCCCGAACAGCGCCTCGTGGACGCCGCCGTTCCACCTCGCGGTCGCGCCGACCCAGGGCGGCGCGCAGCTCGGCGCCTACGGCATGTTCTAGTCAGAGCCCTAGAGCAGCCTGCGAATCCACTTCGACTTGGTCTCTGTGTACGGCGGGTACATCAGGGCCGGGTCGACCGACGTGGGCTTCGTGAGGACGCTCTTGCGGTGCGTGAACGTCTCGAACGTCGAGCGCCCGTGGTAGGCGCCCATTCCGCTCTCGCCCACGCCGCCGAAGGGAAGGCCGGGCACCGCCAGGTGCAGCCACGCGTGGTTGACGGTCGCTCCGCCGGAACTCGTGCGATCGATCACCTGCCTCTGCACGTCCCGGTCGCCCGCGAAGACGTAGAGCGCCAGCGGCTTCGGCCGGGCGTTGACGAACGAGATCGCCTCGCCCACGCCCTTCACGCGCAGCACGGGCAGGATCGGCCCGAAGATCTCCTCGCCCATGACGGGGGAATCGTGCGGAACGTCGACGAGCACCGTCGGCGCGATGTACCGCGTGGACTCGTCGGCCTGGCCGCCCACTGCTGCCTTGCCGCTGCCGATCAGCTTCATGAGACGTCGGTGATGGCGCTCGTTCACGATGCGCGCGAAGTCCGGGCTCTTCTTCGGGTCCTCGCCGTAGAAGTCGCGGATCGTCCTCTTCAGCCGCTCGACGATCTCGTCGTGCACCGACTCGTGCGCCAGGACATAGTCGGGAGCCACGCACGTCTGGCCTGCGTTGTAGAACTTGCCCCACGCGATGCGCTTCACCGCGACGTCGAGATCGGCGCTGCGGTCCACGATGCACGGGCTCTTGCCGCCGAGCTCGAGGGTCACCGGCGTCAGGTGCTTCGCGGCGGCCTCCATGACGATGCGGCCGACCGCGCCGTTGCCCGTGTAGAAGATGTGGTCGAACCGCTCGGCGAGCAGGGCGCTCGTCTCGGGAACGCCCCCCTCGACGACGCGGATGCAGTCGCCGTCGAGGTACTCGCGCACCAGGCGCGCGACGAGCGCCGACGTGGCCGGCGCCACCTCGGAGGGCTTCACGACGGCGCAGTTGCCGGCAGCGATGGCTCCGACGAGCGGATAGACGACGAGCTGGAACGGGTAGTTCCACGGTCCGACGATCAGCACGACTCCGAGGGGCTCGCGCACGATCCGGCTCTTGCCGGGAAGCGCGAACATCGGCGTGGGCACGCGCTCGGGCTTCATCCACCGGCGCAGGTTCTTGCGCACGATGGCGAGCTCCGACAGCGTGTAGTGCACGTCGGCCATGAAGCCTTCCTGCTCGGGCTTGCCCACGTCCTCGCGGAGCGCCGCGAGGATCTCGCCCTCGTTCTCCTTCGTCATGCGCTCGACGGCGTCGAGCTGGCGCAGGCGCCACTCGAGCGGGCGGGTCCGGCCGCTCTCGAAGCTCGCGCGCAGGTTCGCTACGAGCGTCGGTATCGTCTTCACCGCGTCGCCGTTGGTCTTTCGTGACGCGCCCGTCTTTGCCGCTTGCTCGTGATGCTGCATGGCTTGCCCCCTTGGCGAGGAGTTGGAGCGGCCACCATAGGCCTGTGCGCGTGCCGGGGCTACGGTCGCCGTTGTCCGGCGCCGGCCCCGACCCTAGGTCTCGGAACGGAGGGAAGGACGATGGGAGCCATGCGACGCTTCGACAAGAGCTCGCTCAAGATGGTCCTGGTCTCGTACCCGCTGCTGCTCGCGGTGGACGCGCTGGTGATGCAGGCCGTCGTCCCGTCGCACCTGGCCGTCCTGCAGATCGCGCACGCTGTGCTGGGGGTGTGCGGATTCGTATGGCTGCTTCGACTCTACTTCCACGCGTCCGCGTAGGTCTTCGCGTCCACCCAGGACATGCGCCCGAACCCTCCCACGTAGCGCACGTGCTCCGGCTCGAGCCGGAAGAAGCCGAAGTCGGCGAAGCCGGCGTACGTGCTGGCCTCCGGGTGCACGTCGAGGAAGGTCTTCCGGCACGCCTCGAGGTCCCCGTCCGGCACCCGACCGCACGATCCCACGAGCGTCACGCGTCCCAGCGCCAGGGGGTCGGCGCCGGCGCCGTCCACTGCTTCGCTGACGAGCAGGGACGCGTGACTGCACGCCTCGAGGTTCGCCGTGTGCTCCGCCAGGCGTGAGAGAAGGAGCAGCGCTCGCCCCTTGCCATCGAACGCGATGGTCACGAGCGTCACGAATGGGTGCCCCGGCACGTCACGGGCGACCGTCCCGAGCGACGCCACGCGGGCGCGCTCGCAGAGGTCACGGCAGCTTCGTGCGTGAGAGATCGCGTCCACGGCAGATCCCTACCGCCATCCGCCCGTCGCACAAGAGGACAGGCCGTCGCGCCGCCGTCCGGCTACTTGCTCGATGCGGGGGGCGGTGTGGCGGGGGGCGTCACCTCAGGTCCGCCATCCCCGAGACCCGTCGTGTCGTTGTCCGGCGTCATGGGGGGCTTCGGCTCCCCTCCACATGCGCCCACGGCATACACGGCCATCCCGATCACCAGCAGCACCCCGAGAACACGGACCATCGCGATTCCTCCTCCTGCTCCGCCCGGCTTACTCCCACACTCCCACAAAACGACGAAGCGGGGCCTCTTGTCGAGACCCCGCCCGTCACGCGAATCACTGTGTCACTTGCTGGGCGAAGGCGCAGCCGGGGCCGCGGGGGCCGACGGCGCCGCAGGCGCCTCGGGAGCAGCCGACGGCATGCCCGAGGGCGCAGCCGGCATGTTCTGGTCGCCGCCACAAGCGACGATGGCGCCACCGGCAGCCATGAGCGCCAGGATCGCGACGATGACGATGTTCTTCATGATGTCTTTTCCTCCGAGGGTCCTTTGCAGCGCCGCCTCTTATGCCAGAGCTTGCGCTATCCCGTCAAATCCGAGCCGTTTTGCGGTAGGTTGAGGCCAGGTCCGCGCTTGCCCATCCTCAAGTGGTTCCCCCCCCAGGGCCAGCCGCGCACGTTCGTCCTGTACAAGCCGGTGACGACGATCGGGCGCGCGCTCGGCAACGACGTGGCCGTCCCCAGCCACGCCCTGGCCGAGACGCATGCGCAGGTGCTCTTCGACGGGCGCGACTTCAACCTCGAAGAGGTCGACAAGCAGGGGGAGATCCTCGTCAACGGCAAGAAGAAGCGCCGAGCGCGGTTAGTCCACGGCGACAGGCTGACGCTCGGGGACGTGGAGCTGTCGTTCGGCATCTTCGACGAGCCGCAGAAGGTGGCGCGGCCGGCGCCCAGCGCCGAGGCTGCGGCCGGTAGCCCGCCGCCGCGCGCCATCAGCGAGACCCAGCTGCAGCTGACGAACCAGCAGCTCGCCGGCCTGCGCAAGCTCTACGAGTTCAGCGAGAAGCTGATGACGATGAAGGACATCGACCAGCTCCTCGAGTCGATGCTCGACGCCGTGATCGAGGTCACCGGCGCTGAGAAGGGGCTCATCCTCCTGAACGACGACGCGTTCACGCGCGAGCCCGCCACGCCGCGCGCTCCCGAGGACGGCGAGCCCGTGCCGTCGACCGAGCCCGCGCCCGAGGGCGCCGGGGCCACGACGGCCGGCGGCGTCCGCATCCGCGCGGCGCGCAACGTGAAGCGCGAGGCGCTCGGGGATGGTCCTCAGGCCGCCATCAGCGACAGCATCGTCAAGAAGGTGATCGAGACGGGGCGCCCCGTCATCGTGAGCGACGCGCTCAGCGACTCGCAGTTCAAGACGAGCGAGAGCGTCCTCGCGCTGCGCCTCTCGAGCGTCATGTGCGCGCCGCTCGTCAGCCAGGGGCACGTGCAGGGCGTGCTCTACGTCGGCAACGACCGCGTCAAGGGGCTCTTCGACCGCGGGCAGCTCGACGTGCTCTCGATCTTCGCCTCGCAGGCGAGCCTGATCCTCCAGAACGCGCTGCTCCTCAACGCGCTCCGCGCCGACAAGGAGAAGCTCGTCGCCGAGCTCAAGGATCGCCGCTTCGGCGAGATCATCGGCTCCTGTCCCTCGATGCTCGAGGTGTTCCGCAAGCTGCAGAAGGTGGCGACGACGGACATCTCGGTGCTCATCACCGGCGAGACGGGCACGGGCAAGGAGCTCATCGCGCGCGAGATCCACACACGATCGAACCGCGCGAACGGCCCGTTCGTCGTCATCAACTGCGGCGCGATCCCCGAGAACCTCATCGAGAGTGAGCTCTTCGGCCACGTGAAGGGCGCCTTCACCGGCGCCGTCGCGTCGCGCCCCGGCAAGTTCCAGGTCGCGGGCGGGGGCACGCTCTTCCTCGACGAGATCGGGGAGCTGCCGCTCAACCTGCAGGTGAAGCTGCTGCGGGCGCTGCAGGAGCGCGTCGTCTTCCGCGTGGGCGACAGCAAGCCGGAGAAGGTGGACATCCGCGTCGTCGCGGCCACCAACCGCGTCCTCGAGGAGGAGATCCGCGCCGGGCGGTTCCGCGAGGACCTCTACTACCGGCTCAACGTCGTCAACATCTACCTCCCGCCGCTGCGCGAGCGCGGCGACGACATGCTCATCATCGCCAAGGCGCTGCTCTCGAAGCACGCCGAGGAGCTCGGCTCGCACGTGCAGGGGTTCACGCCGCAGGCGCTCGCGGCCGTCAAGAAGGGCCAGTGGCCGGGCAACATCCGGCAGCTCGAGAACCGCATCAAGAAGGCGCTCGTGCTCTGCGACAAGTCGCTGCTCGGGCCCGAGGACCTCGACCTGGGCAAGGAGGCGGAGAGCCCCATCCTCCCTCTCGAGAAGGCGAAGGAAGAGTTCCAGCGCAAGTACGTGCTCGAGGTGCTCGAGCGCAACAACGGCAACCGCACGCAGACGGCGCGCGATCTCGGCGTCGATCCGCGCACGATCTTCCGCTACCTCGAGCGCGAGGCGAATCCGCCTCCCCCGGGAGGCGTGAAGGCGGCCGACGAGTGAGCGCGGCCTTCGATCGTCACTGCCCGGCCTTGCGCACGCTCGTGACGTAGTACTCGGTCTCGCCGAAGCAGTCCGTCGGCACGCCGACGTGTTGCTCGTAGTCGAGCACCACCTGACTGCCGCTCGCTTCGTCGATCGCCTGGGCCACCTTGGAGTCGCGGACCGTGAAGCGGAAGATCTGCGGCGCCGTCCCAGGGATGGGGGTCATCGCGAGCTCGCCCTCGTACGTCTTGCAGAGCCACCCCTTGTGCGAAAGCTTCTGCACGTAGCCCGTGCGCTGACCGCTCGAGTACGGCACCGCGAGCACGAGCGCCACGTAGCCCACGCACAGGAGCGCCGCGACGACGAGGAAGCCGATGAGCCAGCGCCAGACACTGTGCTTGTGCTTTTTCTCCGGCGGATGGGGCGCGACCGCGACGGGTGAGACGGCGGTTGCCATGCGCCGTAGCAAGGCAGGAATTGCGCTAGGCCCCTGCGCGCTCGCGCGACAAAGCTTCACGAGTGAAGCGTTTTCGTTCGCGACCGTCGACCCTTGACGAGGCGCCGATCGAGCTTCATTGTCGAACGTAGCTCCCGGACCGACTCGCTCCGGGCCTTGTTGCGAAGGATTGACCTGGCCCTCTCGCTCCAACGCTGGAGGCCGGCACCTTGAGTGCCGGGCCGCCCCGGCGGCGTCCTACGTGTCCCTTCCTTCGCAGCCCGAGGCGAGATTCGTTCCAACTGGCTGCCTCCCAACGCGCGCCGTTCGTTTCTTCCCCTCTTGGTGTCCGGAAACCTCGAGCGTCCCGCCGCACAACACCAGACAGACGGCGGACGAAGAGAAGCAACACGACCCGCGTTCGAGCAGCTTTCATCACAACACCCATAGCAACGGTGCACAGCAGTCGGAGGGTGGGCCCGCGGAAGTGGGCGCCACCCTTCGGCCTATTTAGAGCGGGCACAAGCGATGCAGTGCCAGCGCGGCGTGCCGTCGCGCATCGAGGACTACGCCCTCATCGGCGACTGTCAGACGGCCGCGCTCGTGTCGCGGAGCGGATCCATCGACTGGCTCTGCCTTCCGCGCTTCGACTCGGGCGCGTGCTTTGCCGCACTGCTCGGCGGTCCTGAGCACGGGCGCTGGACGCTCGCGCCCAAGGGACGCGTGCACCGCGTCACGCGTGCCTACCGCGAAGGCACGCTGGTGCTCGACACGACCTTCGAGTGCGACGGCGGCGTGGTCGTCCTCACCGACTTCATGCCGCTTCGCGAGCGCGTGCCGCACCTCGTTCGCATCGTGCGCTGCACGCGCGGGCGGGTGCGCATCGCGACCCAGCTCGTCGTGCGCTTCGACTACGGCTCCATCGTGCCGTGGGTGCGGCGCCAGGGGGAGGAGGTGCTCGCAATCGCAGGACCCGACTCGCTGCGCATCCAGAGCGAGATGCCGCTGCGCGGGGCGCACCTGACGACGGTCGGCGAGATGGACCTGCCCCAGGGGCTGGAGGTGGCGCTCTCGGCGACGTGGCACCCGTCGCACGTGAAGTCCCCGGAGCGGATCGACGAGCGCGCGATGCTCCGCCGCGCGGAGCGCGACTGGCGCGACTGGTCGAGTCGCTGCACCTACGACGGTCCCTGGCGCGATCAGGTGCTGCGCTCGCTGGTGACCCTCAAGGCGCTGACGCACGCGCCGACCGGCGGCATCGTCGCCGCTCCGACGACGTCGCTGCCCGAGTGCCTCGGCGGCGTCCGCAACTGGGACTACCGGTTCACGTGGGTGCGCGACGCGGCCTTCACGCTCATCGCGCTCATCGAGAACGGTTACACGGAGGAGGCCCTGGCCTGGCGCGACTGGCTGCTCCGCGCCGTCGCGGGAGATCCCGCCAAGATGCAGATCCTCTACGGCGTGGACGGCTTCCGCCGCGTCGAGGAGCAGAAGATCGAATGGCTGCCCGGCTACGAGGGAGCCCGCCCCGTGCGCATCGGCAACGCGGCCCACACGCAGCGGCAGCTCGACGTGTACGGCGAGATCATGGACGCGATGCACCAGGCGCGGCTTCGCGGCTTTCCGCCGGATCCCAAGGCGTGGGACATGGCCTGCGCCCTCCTCGATCACCTCGAGGCGTGCTGGGCCGACGCCGACGACGGCATCTGGGAGATGCGCGGGCCACGGCGGCAGTTCACGCACTCCAAGATGATGACGTGGGTGGCCTTCGACCGGGCGGTGAAGCGCGTCCAGGCCATCGGTGGCGCCGGAGACGTCGAACGCTGGAAGGCGGTGCGCGATCGCATCCACGAGGAGGTGTGCCGGCTCGGCTTCGACGCGAGCGTCGGAGCCTTCGTGCAGTACTACGGCTCGAAGGAGCTCGACGCGTCCCTGCTCATGATGCCGCTCGTCGGCTTCCTGCCCGTGACCGACCCGCGCGTGCAGTCGACGGTGGCCGCGATCCAGCGCGATCTGGTGACCGACGGGGGGCTCGTGCTTCGTTACAGGACCGACCGCGAAGTCGACGGACTGCCCGAGGGAGAGGGTGTGTTCCTGCCCTGCAGTTTCTGGCTCGCGGACGATCTGGCGCTCCTGGGCAGACACGACGAAGCGTGCCGGCTCTTCGAGCGGCTCCTCGGGCTCTGCAACGACGTCGGGCTCGTCTCGGAGGAGTACGACCCGCACGCACGCCGCCTCGTCGGCAACTTCCCCCAGGCCTTCACGCACGTGTCGCTCGTCAACTGCGCGCGCCAGCTGGCCGAACCAGGGCGCCACAAGCGTGCCGTTTCGTCACGGACTCTTCCTGCGCACGCGTAGCGGGTTGCCGCGTAGCTCGACCGGATCGCCGATTGCAGAGCGCGCAGCGCCCTCTGCCACGGCATGGAACCGCTCTTCCCTCCCTGGTCGGACACCGTTTTCCGCGTGTGTCTCGTGCTGGCGGCCACGGGTGTCCTCGCGATGCCCGTCGCGGCGATGCTCTGGGTGCGTACGCCGTACGTGACCAAGGAGAACGACCCCGTCGACCAGCCGGTGGCGTTCGACCACCGGCATCACGTGCGCGACGACGGGATCGACTGCATCTACTGCCACTACGAAGCCGAGCGATCCGCGTTCGCCGCGGCGCCGCCGACCTCGGTCTGCATGAACTGCCACAGCCAGGTGTGGCAGCGATCGCAGCGGCTCGAACCGGTGCGCGCGAGCTGGTTCGACGACGAGCCCGTGCGCTGGCAGCGGGTGCACCAGGTTCCGCAGTTCGCCTACTTCGATCACTCGGCGCACGTCTCGCACGGGGTCGGCTGCGTCGAGTGCCACGGGCGCGTCGACCTGATGGGGCAGGTGCACGCCGTCGAGCCGCTCACGATGTCGTGGTGTCTCGGGTGCCACCGCGATCCGGCGCCGCACCTCCGGCCGCCGAGCGAGATCACGAACATGGAGTGGGAGCCGCCGCGGGGAACCACGCGGCGCGAGATGGGCGAGGGGATCGCGCGCGAGCTCCACGTCGACCCGCCCGTGAACTGCACGGGCTGCCATCGCTGAGGAGAGGGGAACATGGCCGACGTCTCCCGCCGCGTGATTCTCCGCCTCTTCGGGGCGAGCGCCGCCGTGGCGGGCGCCGAGGCGTGCAGCCGCGGTCCGCAGGAGTACATCGTCCCCTACGTCAATCAGCCGCCGGAGGTCACGCCGTCGGTCGCCACCGTGTACGCGACCACGATGACCGTGGGTGGCTACGGCGTCGGCATCCTGGCGACGAGCCACGAGGGGCGACCGACGAAGCTCGAGGGCAACCCCGAGCACCCCGCGAGCCTCGGCGCGCTCGGCACGATCGAGCAAGCGAGCCTCTGGGGGCTCTACGATCCGAAGCGCGCGCAGGGCATCCGTCATGGGGACGATCCCGCGACGTGGTCGGCGATCGCGGACCTGCTCGCGCGACCGGCGCAGGGCGGCAAGAAGACGTTCGTGCTGCTCGAGCCGACGAGCTCACCGCACCTCGTGGACCTCGTCCGGCGCGTGCGCGCGCGCGGCGACGTGTTCGTGGGCTTCCACTCGCCGCTCGAGCGCCGCAGCGCCTGGGAGGGGGCGAGGCTCGCCTTCGGTCGGGTGCTCGAGCCGCGCTGGGACTTCTCGCGCGCCGACGTGGTCCTGTCGCTGGACGCCGACTTCCTCGCGGCCACGGGATCGCCCCAGGCGTGGGCGAGAGCGTGGGCCTCGCGGCGCCGCATCGAGTCACCGAACGGCACGATGAGCCGCCTCTACGTCGTGGAGCCGCGCGTGTCGGTCACCGGGAGCAACGCCGACGAGCGGCTCGCCGTGCAGTCGCGGCAGGTGGCGAGCGTGGCGGCGGACGTGCTGTCCCAGATCAGCCCGCGGGGGGCGCCGCGCAAGGAGAGCGCGTGGCCACAATGGGTCCACGCGGTGGCGCGCGACCTCTGGGCTCACGTGGGGACGAGCCTCGTCGTGGCGGGGGATGCGCAGCCCGCGGTGGTGCACGCGATGGCGCACGCGCTCAACGAGGTTCTCGGGAACGTGGGGCGCACCGTGACGTACGCGCCGTCTCCCATCTTCGAGGCGGGCGAAGGCTCCCACGGGATCGAGGCGCTGGCGGCGGCGATGGACGCGGGGGACATCGGGCTCCTGGTCGTCGCCGGTGGCAACCCGGTGTACACGGCCCCCGCCGACGTGGACCTCGAGAAGCGCATCCGCGCGCTTCCCGCCAGCGTGTACGTCGGCTCGCACGAGAACGAGACGGCACGCGCGTGCTCGTATTTCGTGCCCGAGGCGCACTACCTCGAGAGCTGGGGAGACGCGCTCGCGTTCGACGGCACGGCATCGATCGCCCAGCCGATAGCGCGTCCCCTCGTGGCGGACGGCAGGACGCCGGCGCAGGTGCTCGCCGCCATGCTCGGGAGGCGCGACGCCACGTCTCGCGACCTCGTCGAGGAGCACTGGCAGGTCGCGCCGCCGAGCAAGGACTTCGCCTCGTTCTGGCGACGCGCCCTTGTGCAGGGCGTGGTGCCGGGAGAGGGCACCGCCACGGTCGACGCCCGCGTGAGCTGGGCGCCGGTGACGCGAGCGCTCGGCGCGCCCACCGTTCCGCCGGCGCCGTTCGAGATCGTCTACTTCGCCGACGCCAAGGTCCACGACGGCGGCTTCTCGGAGAACGAGTGGCTGCAGGAGCTGCCCGACCCGGTGACGCGCATCTCCTGGGACAACGCCGCGCTCGTGAGCGCGCCGACGGCCAGGAGCATCCCGGCGAGCACGGGTGACGTCGTGCACCTCGAGGTGGGTGACCGCTCGGTGCGCGCGCCGCTCTTCGTGCTCGACGGGATGGCCGAAGGCGTCGTCGCCCTCGCCCTCGGCTACGGGCACGAGATCCCCGACCGGGTGTCGACCGGCGTCGGTGCCAATGCCTACGCCCTGCGCCGCGCGAAGGCGCCCTGGGCGGACGACATGCGGCCGGGCGCCGTCTCCGGAACGTGGGAGCTCGCGCGCGTGCAGGAGCACGAGTCGATGGAGGGCCGCCCCATCGCGCTGCACAAGCGGCTCGACGAGTACCGCAAGGACCCTGGCTTCGCGCGGGAGCTGAACGAGACGCCGCCGACCCTCTACGACCTGCAGCCGAGCGGCGGGCGCCAGTGGGGCATGGCCATCGATCTGAACGCCTGCACGGGCTGCAGCGCGTGCGTCGTGGCGTGCATCGCCGAGAACAACGTCCCGGTGGTCGGCAAGACGGGCGTCGCCCTCGGGCGCGTCATGCACTGGCTGCGCATCGATCGCTACGCGGTCGGCGACATTCGAGGCGGAGCCACCGTGGCGCAGCCGATGCTCTGCCAGCACTGCGAGAAGGCGCCCTGCGAGTACGTGTGCCCCGTGAACGCGACGGTGCACAGCTCCGACGGCCTCAACGAGATGATCTACAACCGCTGCGTCGGCACGCGCTTCTGCAGCAACAACTGCCCCTACAAGGTCCGCCGCTTCAACTTCTTCCAGTACAACCGCGACAAGCCGGAGTCGCTGCGCCTCGCGATGAATCCGGACGTCACGGTGCGCGACCGCGGCGTGATGGAGAAGTGCACCTACTGCGTGCAGCGCATCCGCCAGACCGAGATCCGCGCGCGCCGCGAGCAGCGGCCCATCCGCGATGGCGAGATCCAGACCGCGTGCCAGCAGACGTGCCCCACGGGGGCCATCGTCTTCGGCGACATCGCCGACGGCGGCACGCGCGTGTCGGCCCAGATGGCGAACGGACGCGTCTACCAGGTGCTGCAGGACCTCGGGACCATGCCGCGCACGCGCTACCTCGCGCGCATCGTCAACCCGAACCCGGAGCTCGACACGTGACCGCTCACGCCGAGATGCCCGCGGGCGCGCTGCCGCTGCTGCGCGAGGAGCCGACGGGCGGCGAGGAGGTGCTCCTCACCGACGAGAGCGATCTCGCCCTCACAGATCGGCTGCTCGGACCTCTCTGGCGCAAGTGGCCGTGGTTCAGGTACGCGCTCGGCGTCACGGCGCTGGGGACGCTCGTGCTGTTCCTCGCGCTCACGTACACGGTGCTCACCGGCATCGGGCTCTGGGGCAACAACATCCCGGTCGCGTGGGCGTTCGGGATCATCAACTTCGTCTGGTGGATCGGGATCGGCCACGCCGGCACGTTCATCAGCGCGATCCTCTATCTGTTCGAGGTCGAGTGGCGCACCTCGATCAACCGCTTCGCCGAGGCGATGACCCTCTTCGCGGTGCTCCAGGCGGGGCTCTTCCCCATCTTCCACATGGGGCGGCCCTGGTTCGCGTACTGGCTCATCCCCTACCCGTCCGAGATGAACGTGTGGCCGCAGTTCCGGTCGGCGCTGCCGTGGGACGTCGTGGCCGTCACGACGTACTTCACCGTGTCTCTCCTCTTCTGGTACACGGGCCTGCTCCCGGACCTCGCCACCGCGCGTGACCGCGCGCCGACGCTCTTGCGCCGCCGCATCTACGGGATCTGCGCCCTCGGGTGGCGCGGCGAGTCGTGGCACTGGAAGCACTACCGCATCGCGTACCTGGTGCTCGCGGGGATCGCGACGCCGCTCGTGCTGAGCGTGCACACGAACGTGAGCTTCGACTTCGCCATCGCGCAGCTGGCGGGCTGGCACTCGTCGATCTTCCCCCCGTACTTCGTCGCGGGCGCCATCTACTCGGGATTCGCGATGGTGCTGCAGCTGATGATCCCGGCGCGCGCCATCTTCGGACTGCAGAAGATCATCACGCGCAACCACCTCGACAACATGGGCAAGATGCTGCTCGTGACGGGGTGGGTCGTCACGTACACGTACCTCGTCGAGCCCTTCATCGCGTGGTGGAGCGGTGACACGTACGAGATGTACGACCAGCTCGTCGACCGCCCGTTCGGGCCGTACGCGTTCGTCTACTGGGGCGTCATCTTCTGCAACTGCGTCGCCGTGCAGTCGCTCTGGCTGAAGGGCTGGCGCACCAGCCCCTCGCGTCTCTGGGTCGTCGCGTGTCTGGTGCAGCTCGGGATGTGGAGCGAGCGCTTCTTGCTCATCATCACGTCGCTGCACAGCGACTTCCTGCCCTCCAGCTGGCGCATCTACGTGCCGAGCTGGGTGGACTGGACCATCCTCGGCGGCACCTGCTGCTTCTTCCTGTTCCTCTTCCTCCTCTTCTTGCGCTTCGTGCCGTTCATCCCGATCTCGGAGCTGAAGGAGATGCGGCACGCGATGGCGGCGGAGCGCGCGAGAGCGCGACGCGCCGCGGTGGGCGGGTCCGATGGCGGGGAACCGGAGGTGCAGCATGCGTAGCGGAATCGTGGCCGAGTTCGAGACGGTGGAGTCCCTCGAGAGCGCGTACGAGACGCTCGAGCGCGCCGGGTACAAGCGCCTGACGACGTGGACGCCCTTCCCCGTGAAGAAGGTGCTGCGGAAGCTGCCGGAGTCGATGGTCCCGTGGATCATGCTGGGCGCGGGTCTGCTCGGCGGAGGCACCGGCTACATCATCCAGTGGTGGTGCAGCGCGCGCTCCTTCCCCATCGACGTGGGAGGGCGGCCGCTGCACTCGGCACCTGCGTTCATCCCGATCACCTTCGAGTCGGCGGTGCTCGCGGCCTCGGTCACGGGGTTCTTCGTGCTGCTCGGGTTCTGCGGCATGCCGCGACTCCATCACCCGGTGTTCGAGATCGAGGGATTCGAGCGCGCGATGGTCGACCGCTTCTGGATCGGCGTGGACGACACCGACCCCGCCTACAAGGAGCAGGTGAGCGAGGAGCTCACCGAGATGGGCGCGCTGAGGTGCGAGCGCATCGGAGAACGCCCATGAGAATTTTCACAGGAAGACGGGAAGGCGGGAAGTGTTTGTCGTGGAGGCCCACAAACCTTCCCGTCTTCCCCTCTTCCTGTTTTCTCCTCCTCCTTCTGTCGTCGTGCCGCACGCGCGACACGTTCGTGAATCCTGATCCGCACCTCGAGCGGATGCTCTACCAGCCGAAGGTCGTCGCGTACGGGCAGCCCATGATGCAGCCGCCCGACGGGACGCTGCCGGCGAGCGCGTCGCTGGAGGATCCCGCGGTGCGCACCGGC
>Ga0335082_10003816_pt1 | contig 16401 bp, 7 predicted proteins | sample Lox_Sample_41_FD_206718 | JGI IMG/M metagenome (GOLD analysis project Ga0335082, IMG submission 206718) | Soil microbial communities from Loxahatchee National Wildlife Refuge, Florida, United States - Lox_Sample_4.1 | ecosystem: Environmental > Terrestrial > Soil > Wetlands | place: USA: Florida...
GATGCCGCAGCCGAGCAGGCAGACCTTCGCCAACGGCGCGTCGGCGCGCACCTTCGCCAGTGCGATCTCCGGCACGACCGTGTACTCGGCGAACGTCGATGTCCCCATGTAGTGGTGCAGCACCTTCCCGTTGTGAGAGAGGCGGCTGGTGCCGTCAGGCATGACGCCCTTGCCCTGGGTTGCCAAGATGGCGCCGCACAGGTTCGTCTTACCGCTGAGACAGAACTTACAGTTGCGGCACTCGGGGATGTACAGCGGAATGACGTGATCGCCCGGCTGCAAGCTGGTCACGCCCGCGCCGACCTCTTCGACGATGCCGCCGCCTTCGTGACCGAGCACGGCCGGGAAAAGGCCGGACGGATCGCGCCCGCTCATGGTGTACGCGTCGGTGTGGCACACGCCCGTCGCCACCAGTCGCACCAAGCACTCACCCGCGCGCGGGCCGTCGAGATCGATCTGCTCGATCGCCAGCGGCCGCTGCGGCTCCCAGCACACTGCAGCTCGGATCTTCATGGAGCGCAGGATTACACCCAGCCGCGCAGCGATGCCAGGGCAGCGCGCGTTGGGGTACGGCATACGTGGATCTGCGCGGCTGCTGTGCTACGTAGACACTCGATGAACGCGATCGAGCGGCTGCCCGATCTCCTCGCTGCCCTCGGCTCGGAAGGCGTCGAGTACGTTCTCTTTGGTGGGCAGGCCATCAATCTGCATGGGATCTTGCGGTTCACAGACGACATCGATCTGTTTGTCCTCCCCACGCCGGAAAACGTCGAGCGTCTGCGCCGCGCCCTGCGTCGGATCTGGGAGGATCCGTCGATCGACGAGATCCGCGCCGAGGATCTCGCGGGCGACTACGCCGTCGTCCGGTACGGTACGCCGGATGACTTCTACATCGACCTCGTCGCGCCCCTGGGCGAGGCCTTCAGCTTTGCGGACATCGAATCCGAGTGGATGGATCGCGACGGCGTTCGCATTCGCATCGCAACACCGCGCATGTTGTATCGCATGAAGAAAGACACGGTTCGGCCGATCGACCGTGCCGACAGCGCCGACCTCAAGGAGAAGTTCGGGATCAAAGAGGACTGAAGTGGCCGTCCAGAAGTTTCGCACGTTCGATGAGGCGCGGCGCGCTCTTTGGCTGCCGCCGGGGGACCCACGGATCGCACAGCGCATGCGCCACCTGGCGCAGATGGCTGGCCGGTCGCGACCTGTCCAGCGCGGCGTGTCACGCGTGCGCACCATCCAGGAAGCCAAGCAGCACAAGGGTGCCGCCTGGCAGGTGCGGCCAGAGCTGGGCAGATCCTGAGCCGCACGCGCCGCCTACTCCGGCAGCGCTCACGTCATCTTGCGACTCTGGCCCGCGTCGCGTAAGCAAAGGGACCGTGGAATGGTCATGACCCTCGATACGCTGCAGGTGAACGACGGGCGCCGCGACATCGAACGCGCGGTTGCGGACCTGGTGGAACGCTTGCCACCGCCGTTGGCACCGTTAGCGCGCATTGCCTACAACTACCGCTGGGCCTGGTTCCCGCACGGCCTCGCGCTCTTCCGCGACATCGATCCCGCCATCTGGCGCCGCAGCGAATGCAATCCCCGCTACGTCATCGAAGCCGCCACGCCGCAACGTCTCCAGGCCCTGGGGCAGGAGTCGGCGTACGTCGAGCGCGTGCAGCGCATCGCCGCGGCCATCGATGCCGATCTCAAGCGGCCCCCCGCGGACACGCCGATCACCGCCGCGCGGCCGATTGCGTATCTGTGCTCGGAGTTCGCCGTCCATTGCTCGCTGCCGCTGTACGGTGGTGGCCTCGGGGTGTTGGCCGGTGACGTCCTCAAGGCCGCGTCGGACCTCGCCCTGCCCATGGTCGGAGTCAGCCTCCTGTATCGCCACGGATACTTTCACCAGCGCCTCGACACGACTGGCTGGCAGCACGAGTACTGGACGAGCACGAACTTCGAGCGCCTTCCCGCAGTGCTGGTGACCGGGAGCGATGGGAGTCCGCTGACGGTGGAGATGGTCATCCGCGATCGGCGCGTCTGCGTGCAAGTCTGGCGCATCGACGTCGGGCGCGTGCCGCTCTACTTGCTCGACGCCGACCGCGAGGACAATCACCCGATCGACCGCTGGATCACGTCGCGCCTGTACATCGGCGACCGACACACGCGCCTGGCACAGTACGCCGTCCTGGGGATCGGCGCGGTCCGCGTCCTGGATGCGCTCGGCATTCAGCCGGGGTTGATTCACCTCAACGAGGGGCACGCCGCGCTCAGCAGCTTCGAACGCCTGCGCCGTCTTGTGGAAGCGGGTCGGTTGGAGGACGAGGCATTGGACCGCGTGCGCCGGGAGACGATTTTCACCAGCCATACCCCGGTGGCAGCGGGCAACGAAGGCTACCGCGAGGAGGAGGTCGAGCCGGTGCTGAGCCGCTTCATTGACCAGCTCGGGCTGCCGCGCAGTACCTTCTACGACCTGGGCCGCATCCATCCCGGCGACCGGCAGGAACCGGCCAACATCACACCGCTGGCGCTGCGCACCAGCCGTGCCGCCAACGGCGTGTCGCGACGCCACGGCGAGGTGGCGCGCGCCATGTGGCATCCGTTGTGGCCCGAGCGCAGCGAGGCGGAAGTGCCGATCACCCATGTGACCAACGGGGTGCATACAACCACCTGGATGTCGCCGGGTATGCAAACCTTGCTGGACCGGCATCTCGATGCGGATTGGCGCGCGCGCCTCGGTGATCAGGCGATGTGGGAACGAATCGCGGAGATCCCCGATGCGGAGCTGTGGGCGGTGCGCTGCGAGCAGCGCGAGGCGCTGGTGCGCTACGTGCGCGAGCAGTCGATGCGCGACCGCCTGGCGCGCGGCGAAACACCGGAGTACGTCGAGGCGGCGGCCCGCGCCTTCGACCCGAATACCCTGACCATCGGTTTCGCGCGCCGCATGGCGACCTACAAGCGCTTCTACCTGCTGAGCCGCTTCCCAGAACGCGGCCTGCGGCTGCTCACCGACGGGCCCACCGCGATTCAGATCATCGTCGCCGGCAAGGCGCACCCGCAGGACGGCGAGGCGAAGCATGCCCTCAGCGGCTTCATCCAAATGAAGCGGGCGCCCGAGGTGGCGCGGCGCATCGTCTTCCTCGAGGATTACGACCTCCACATGGCGCCGCGCCTGGTCTCCGGCGTCGATCTCTGGCTCAACCTGCCGCGCCCGCCGCTGGAAGCGAGCGGCACGAGCGGGATGAAAGTCGCCCTCAATGGCGGCCTCAACCTGAGCGTCCTCGATGGCTGGTGGGCGGAGGCCTACGACGGCGAGAACGGCTGGGCGATTGCGTCGCCGCCGGCCGATCCGCGGGTGCAGGACGATCACGACGCTGGCGCCCTGCTCGATCTGCTCGAGCTCGAGGTGATCCCGCTCTTCTACAAGCGCGACGCCCAAGGCATCCCGCGCGGCTGGGTACAGCGCATCAAGACGTCGATGTGCACGCTCATTCCGCAGTTCACTGCGGAACGCATGCTGCGCGACTACGTCCAGACGATGTACGCGGGTGGGGGGGACGAACGTAAAGCGTAAAACGTAGAAAAGAACTGCGCCCAGTTGCCGAGCAGGATGGTTACGTTTTACGTTTCACGTTTACTTCTGCCTCACCTCATCAACGTTCCCTCGGGCACGATCACGACACCGCCCGGGGTGACCACGAAACGGCGGCGATCATCGTCGTGGTTGCAGCCGATCTTGACGGCCGCCGGGATGAGCACGTTCTCGTCGACGATCGCGCGGCGGATGTGCGTGCCCTCCCCCACGCGTACACCGGGCATGAGAATCGATTCCTCGACCGTCGCTCCGGCGCCGACCGACACCTGCGGCGACAGAACGGAACGCACCACCGTGGCGCCAGACACGATGCAGCCCGGCGAGACGATGCTGTTGACGGCGCGCGCCTCACGCTCTCCCGCATTGCGGATGAACGCTGGCGGGTGCTGCCCGGCGTGGGTGCGGATTGGCCAGCTGGGATCGAACAAGTCGAACGCCGGCTGCGGCAGCAGCAGGTCCATGTGGGCGTCGAAGTAGCTGTCCAGGGTGCCGACGTCTTGCCAGTAGGGCTGCGTGGCCGGCGAGTGGGCAACGATGTCGAACGCGAAGATGCGCCGCTGGCTGCGCACCATCGCCGGAATCACATTGCGGCCGAAGTCGTGCTCGGAGTCCTGCTTGGCGTCGGCGATGACGGTGCGCACCAGGGTCTCGGTGTTGAAGACATACACCCCCATGTTCACGAGCGCCCGGCTCGGCTGCTGTGGGAGCGGCGCCGGCGCGCTGGGCTTTTCGGTGAACGAGAGCACGCGCGCCGCGCCGTCCACCTCGACCACGCCCATCCGCGTCGCCTCGACGCAAGCCACCTGGGCGCAGGCGATCGTGAGGTCCGCGGCCTGCTGCTCGTGGAACGCGAGCAGCGGATCGTAGTTCATGCGATAGATGTGATCGCCGGAGACGATGAGCACGCGGTGTGGCCGCTCCTCTTCCAGCAGCTCCAGGTTCTGAAAGACGGCATCGGCGGTGCCGGCATACCAGCGCGACACCAGTTGCTGCTGCGGCGGCACCGTTTGGATGAACTCGCCCAGCTCGGGGTGCAGGATGCTCCAGGCCGCACGGATGTGCCGGTCGAGTGAGAGCGACTTGTGTTGCGTGAGAACGTAGATGCGCTTCAACCCGCTGTTCAGACAGTTCGACAGGGTGAAGTCGATGATCCGGTAGAGGCCGCCGAAGGGGACGGCAGGCTTCGCTCGCTTCTTGGTCAGCGGGTACAGGCGCTCACCCTGGCCGCCCGCCAACAGCATGACCAAGGTCAGATCGTTCCCGCGCGCCGTTGGCATTGGGGGGCTCTCACTCGTCGGATTTCTTCGTCAACACCCGGCTGACGGCGTGGATCAGGTCATCGAGGTTCGAGGACTTGGTCACGTAGGCGTCGGCGATCCAGCTGACGAACTGATCTTGGTACGTGGCGTAGGCGGAGTGCAGGATGACGGGCAAGCGCCGGTTGAGATCGTGAATCCGTGCCAGCGTCTGCAAACCATCCATGCCCGGCATGTTGATGTCGAGGATGACGGCGTCGGGCGGATCGCGCTCGATGCAGGCGAGCGCCGCGTGGCCGTCGCCCGCTTCCACCACCTCATAGCCCTCGTCCTCGAACAGCTCACGGTAGAGGAGCCGCTGGTTGTCGTCGTCGTCGACGATGAGGATGCGCGACATGCCATCACCGTATGATGGGCAGGGAGATGATGAAGCAGGCGCCGGACGGCTCGTTGCGTGCCTCGATGGCGCCCCGGTGGTCGTCGATGATCTTTTTGACCACCGCCAATCCCAATCCCGTGCCCCGTTGCTTGGTGGTGAAGAAGGGTGTGAAGATCTGCGGCAAAGCGGCCGGCGTGATGCCGCAGCCGGTATCGGAGAACGATATCTTCACCGCGTCGCCGTCGCGCCACGTGCGCACAGACAGCATGCGCGCCCGGCCGGCGGGTGCCTCATCCATGGCCTGCAACGCATTCTGCCACAGGTTGAGCAAGACGCGTTGGATCTGACGCGGGTCGGCTAGCACATCGGGAAGATAGGGCGCGAGATCGATCTCAAGGGTGACCTCGCGTTCTCCGAGCTGGCTGCGGTGCACGTTGGCGAGCGCGGTGATGACGCGGTTCACATCGGTGCGTTCGAATGCCGGTGGCCGCGGGCTGGTGAAGTCGAGCATCTCCTTGAGCAATGCTTCCAGCTTCTCCACTTCCTCGACAATGATGTGGGCGTTGCGAGCGACGCGTTCGATCTCGTCGGGATGCGCGCTCAGCGTGCGCGCGAAACCGCCAATGGTGGTCAGCGGATTGCGGATCTCGTGGCTGACCCGCGCGACCACCGCGCCAACGGTGGCCAGCCGCTCGCTATGAATCAGTTGCTCCTGCGCCGCACGCAGCTCTTCGAGCGTGCGCCTCAGTTGGCCAGCCTGCTGCTCGAGCTGCTTGTAGATGCGCGCGTTATCCAGCGCCAGTCCGGCGAGCAAGGCCAACAGCTGCAGCAGCTGTACGCGTTGTTCGTCGATCGGTGCCCGACTGTAGGCGTTGTCCGCGATGATCAATCCGACCGAGCGCTCTTTCGCCACCAGTGGCACACACACCACCTCGGTGCCGTCGAGGACGTCGCGCAGGTCTCTCGACATGTCCCGCAACGAGGCCGGGTCAGCGATCTTCACCACCTGGCGGTTGCGGTAGGCCATCAGCAGGGGATTGGCACGGGTGGAGTGTGTTGACGCGTCAGCCAACGGGATAGACAGGCCCTCAACCCGTGCCCGAAACGCATTCTTGCAGCCGGCGCTCAGCGGCTGGTGCAGAAGCTTGTCAAGGGTTACCTGCTCCCTTGCAAGTTTACTCCATGTGGTACGCGCTTCCTCGGGGCTTGAAGGGCCGATGGCCATCGCGGCAACCAACTGGCTCTCGGCATCGTCGGCCAAGAACAGCACGGCACGGTTGAACCCCAGACCCGGCCCCGCCGTGACGCAGGTGAGGATCGCATGCAGCAGCCCCTGAAGGTCCAAGCTGGTTTCCACCGTGCGAGTCCTTTCAACCGTCATGCCCCAACCGAGCCATCCCACCTGCGTCGCAGCTACCACGGCGCTTCGCAAAAGCAAGTACGCAGCCGGTTGCAGCTTCCCAACAATGGGACGCCACCGGGGTGCCGGCAACTTCCGGCGAAGACTCAGCGCCGCCGCTACGCCGGAGCCGAAGCACTATGAGGGCGTGCGCTCAAATTGGCGATGCACGGTTATTGTCGGCGGATGCGGGGCTGCGCGTGCTTTCGAGCCAACGGGTGGGCATGAAACCATCGCTGGTGCGCCAAGTGACAGTAGGGGCAACGGGCTTTCGCACAGCACACGGTCAGCTGCCGTTTGTCGTCGTAGCAGTCATTGCAAAGAAGCGCGGTCATTCACTACGTCACATGTGCACGATCAGGGCCACGAGGTTGGCCGGACACCTCGCGCGGACTTCTAACGGCAGGACGGGCAAGCGTTCCCATTGACGCGAAGAGAATACCGGACCCGCAAACAGGGGCACTACTGCCGAAACCGGGCTACGAGCCTGTGAAAAAAATCCGCTGTCGATATACCGCGCGATCGCCGCACCCGGGACTCAAGTCCCGGGCTACCCAAAACGAAGCCGGCTCAAAGCCGGCTACACGTACCCACCAGCCCGTCAGGGCTTCGTTTGGGTAGCCGGAGACTTGAGCCTCCGGGCCGGCGCCGACGCGCCCAAGCAATTTCTTCACAAGCTCAACGTCCCTGCATGGCTTGCGGCGTGGTACGGACAGGCGTAAGCATCGCGTCGGGGACGTGAGGAGCCCACCCCATGACCATCGACTCTGTAGGTGTGTGCGATGGACGGCGCGACATAGCTCGAGCTGTCGCAGAGCTGGCCGAGCGTCTCCCCGAGCCGCTCCTGCCGCTGGCTCGTGTGGCGTACAACTATCGGTGGTCGTGGATGCCCGATGCCCCCGCGCTGTTCTGCGACATTGATCCGGGGGTCTGGCGACGCAGTGAATGCAACCCGCGTCACGTCATCGAGGTTGCCGCGCCACACCGTCTCCGCGAGCTCGCCGGACATCAAGAGTACATTGAGCGTCTACGGAACGCGGCGGCGTGCCTCGATGCAGATCTCACCCGCCCGTGGGCGCCGACGCCCATTTCACCCGACCGTCCCGTGGCGTACTTCTGCTCCGAGTTTGGCATTCACTGCTCGCTGCCCTTGTACGGCGGCGGGTTGGGCGTGCTGGCTGGCGACATGGTCAAGGCGGCGTCTGATCTGGCGCTGCCCATGGTGGGGGTCGGCTTGCTTTATCGCCAAGGATACTTCCACCAGCGGATGGACACAGACGGCTGGCAACATGAGTATTGGACCGGTACGCGTTTTGAGCGCCTGCCGATGGTGCGCGTCACCGGTCCTGACGAAAAGACGCTCACGGTCCAGTTGGTCATGCGCGGCCGCACGGTTCATATTCAAGTGTGGCGCCTCGATGTCGGTCGCGTGCCGGTGTACTTTCTCGACACGGATCGCGACGACAACCACCCAATCGATCGGTGGATCACGGCACGGCTGTATGTCGGTGACCGGCACACACGACTGGCGCAGTATGCTGTGCTCGGTATTGGAGGGGTGCGTGTGTTGGAGGCGCTGGGCATTGATCCGAGCCTCGTCCACCTGAACGAGGGGCACGCGGCCTTGAGCGGTCGCGAGCGCTTGCGGCGTCTGTTGGCTACGGGACGTTCCTTCAAGGAGGCCCTCGCCTCGCTACGGCAAGGGACCGTCTTCACAACGCACACACCGGTGCCGGCCGGGAATGAGGGCTACAGCCAAGACGAGGTCGAGTCGGTGCTGGGAGACTTCATCGACGACGTCGGCATCCCGCGCAGGACCTACTACGACCTCGGCCGCGTGGTCGCCGGCGACGACCGGGAACCCACCAACATCACGCCGCTCGCACTGCGAACGAGCCGCGCCGCCAACGCCGTCTCCCGACGACACGCCGCGGTGGCGCGGGCGATTTGGCGGCCGCTGTGGCGTGATCGTCGGGTGGAGGACGTGCCGATCGGCTACGTCACCAACGGCGTACACACGGCAACGTGGATGTCTGCACCGATGCAGGCGTTGCTGGATCGCCATCTCGGACCGGATTGGCCCACCCGCCTCGGCGAACCAGCCCTGTGGGCGCAGGTGCAAGAAATTCCGGCAACTGAGTTATGGCAAGTGCGCTGCGAGCTGCGAGAGACGCTCGTCCAACACGTTCGCGCGCAATCGATTCGCGATCGCCTCGCTCGTGGCGAACCGCCCGCCTACGTCGACGCCGCGGCGGAGGCCTTTGATCCGCACGTGCTGACGATCGGGTTCGCACGCCGGATGGCCACCTACAAACGTTTCTACCTTCTCACGCGGTTTCCCGACCGTAGCCTGCGGCTGTTGAGCAACGACACAACGCCGATCCAATTCGTGATCGCCGGCAAGGCGCACCCGCAAGATAATGAGGCAAAAGAGGCGCTGCACGGCTTCTTTCAGATCAAGTCGGCACCCTCTGTCGCCCGCCGCGTCGTCTTCCTGGATGACTATGACCTCCACCAGGCGCCCAAGATCGTTGCCGGAGCCGACCTGTGGCTCAATGTGCCCCGCCCGCAGATGGAGGCGAGCGGGACAAGCGGGATGAAGGTAACCTTGAACGGCGGCCTCAACCTCAGCGTGTTGGACGGGTGGTGGGCGGAGGCGCACGACGGCGCGAATGGCTGGGGGTTTGAGTCGATCGATGCGGACGCCCGCATCCAGGATGATCACGATGCCGGAATGTTGCTGGATTTGCTCGAGCGCGAAGTCATTCCGTTATTTTACCGCCGCGACGCCGATGGCATCCCTGTCGGCTGGGTGCAACGCATCAAAGCCGCGATGCGGACGCTCATCCCGCGCTTCAGCGCCGAACGCATGCTGCGCGAGTACGTCGATACGATGTACGTGGATAAGGGAGGCGGGTAAATTGGATTGACACTGTGTGATTCCTCAATCACGCATAGGATTTGACGCGTCTCAGAAGAGCATGCATCAACCCTGAAGATGAGTACGCCGTCTACGGAAGACTGCCTCTTCAAACCATGGCGCCCTTCACCATGGCGTGCCGTGCACGGGCCTGCTTGTTAAAAGCAGCAGGTTCCGGGCGGCCGCTTCTCACCAATGGGAGAGCGCGCGCGCCTCATCCGACCAAACCACCGGATTTTTGGGAGCCATCCATGGTGGTGCGCTTGTTGGAGCGTTCACAGCGCTAAGCGACTAGTTGAAATGAACGGGTCGCCCCCGCCAGGCGGCTTGGAGGTAAGGAGCGCGAGATGGCGAAGGGCTTGGACAAGGAAACACTTGAGGCCACGCTCGTGGCTCTCAATGAGTTTGCCGCACGCCGGATGCCTGATCGGGAACTGCTCGAACTCGACGCCCGCGATGAGTTCCCCGCCGACATCATCCGCGACATGTGCGGGCCGCAGCTCGGCATCCAACTCTTCTTCATCCCTGAGGCCTTCAACGGGATGGGCGGCGGCGCCTTCGATCTTTACCGGATTTGCGAATGCATGGCGCGTATCGATGTCGGCATCGCCACCGGCGTGCTGGCAACCTTCCTCGGCAGCGACCCGATTAGCGTTGGCGGCACGCCGGAGCAGCAGCAGCACTGGATGCGGCGCATCGCTGACGAAGGCATCCTGATGGCGTACGGCGCGACGGAGCCGGCTGCGGGCAGTGACCTTGGGGCGCTGCGCAGCACCGCGACGCGCGTTGAGGAGGACGGCAAGGTCGTGGGCTACAAGCTCAACGGCGCCAAGCAATGGATCAGCAATGGCGGCGTCGCCGACGTCTACGCCATCCTCGCCAACGCACCGGGTGGACCGAGCTGGTTCATCGTCGAGAAGGACACACCCGGCTTCTCGCACGGCAAGCCGGAAGACAAGCACGGCATACGTGCCAGCAATACCGCGGCGCTGTCGCTTGAGGATGTCCGCGTCAACGCGGATCGTCTGGTCGGCGGCGTGGAAGGACAGGGACTGCTGCAAGCGCAGGCAGTGTTTGGATACACCCGCTTGATGGTCGCCGCCTTCGGCCTGGGCGCCGGGTGGGCGGCGCTCGATCGCGCCATTCCCTACTCGACCACGCGGATTCAAGCCGGTGGCCCGCTATCCGAGAAGCAAGGCTACACGCACAAGCTCATCGTGCCGCACGTGGCGCGATTGGAGGCCAGCCGCGCGTACATGGAGCACGTTGCCGAACGCCTCGACCTCGGCGAGCAAGGCCTCAACGCGGAAGGGGCGATCGCCAAATACCTGGCGACGGAAGCCGCCAACTGGGCCGCCGATGCCAGCATCCAGGCGCTGGGCGGCTATGGCTACACCAAGGAGTACATGGTCGAGAAGATCAAGCGCGACGTGCGCATCACGACCATTTACGAGGGCACCTCCGAGATCATGGAAATGACGATCAGCCGCGACCGCTGGCAGCTGCACATCAAGACGCGCGGACAACACTATCGCGACCAAGCTCGGCAACTCGGAACGCTGCACGCCCGTCACCCTGCTGCTGGCGCGAACATCGCCGCGCTCGGCCTGTCTGCACTGGCAGAGGTAATGGAACGCGCCCGCCTCGCCCGCCTCACTCGCCACCAGCACGTCTTGTTGCGGCTGGGCGAATTGATTGCGTACGCCGAGTGCGCCGCGCGTCTGGCTGAGCGCGCCGTCGCTGCAGCCGAACGACAACTCAACCCGAAGAGCGACGGCCGCTTTGATGCAAGCAGCATCGCGGCACTGAGCCGCATCTTCGCGCGTGAAGCCGCAATGAAGGTGGCGGTCGACGGGCTCCGCTGGATCTGCGGAGCCGGCGGCGTGACTGATGCGGACGTGCCCGCCTTCGAGAGCAGCCTCGGGCTGCCCGCCATTCATCGGGCTCAGGCAGGCCTCGTCGCCGACATGGATGCCGTCGCCGATGCCCTCTACGGTCGCGGCGCCGCCGCGTCTGAGCAAGCCGCGTAGGTGCAGCACTGGAGAGTACCATGGAACAAACAGCACACCGGGCCATTGCGATTGTCGGGGTGAGCGCCATTCTGCCCGACGCGCCAAGCGCGGTGGCGTTCTGGCAGAACGTGAAGAGCGGTCGCTACAGCATCACCGACGTGGCGCCGGACCGCTGGAATCCGGCACTGTACTACGATCCCGATCCGAAGGCGCCCGACAAGACGTACTCGAAGATCGGCGGCTGGGTGCGGCAATGGGAGTGGAATCCTCTGCAGTGGGGTTTGCCGATCCCACCGCGTGTCAGCGACGCGATGGACGACGGGCAGAAGTGGGCGGTGGCGTGCAGCCGCGCGGCGCTCCTCGACTACGGTCACCCGCAACGCCCGCTCGATCTCGAACGCACCGCCGTCATCCTCGGGAACGCCATGGCCGGCGAGAGGCACTACCTGACCGCACTGCGCATCTACTTCCCAGAGTACGCGCAGGAGCTTGCCGCGGCTCCCAGCTTTGCGGCGCTGCCACCCACTGTGCAGGCAGCCATCAGCGCTGAGATGCATGCGGGTGTTGGCAAGCGCTTCCCCGAGATCACCGAAGACACGATGCCGGGCGAGCTGTCGAACTGCATCGCCGGGCGCATCGCCAACCTGCTCAACTTGCACGGCCCCAACTACGTGGTCGATGCTGCCTGCGCCTCGGCGATCGCGGCGATCAGTGCCGCCGTCGAGGGCCTCACTGAAGGCGACTATGACGCCGCGCTCGCCGGCGGCGTCGATCGCAACATGGGCGCCTCAGCATACATCAAGTTCTGCAAGATCGGCGCGTTGTCCGCCACCGGCACGCGGCCCTACGCCGACGGTGCGGACGGATTTGTGATGGGTGAGGGGGCGGCCATGTTCCTGCTCAAGCGTCTCGCCGACGCCGAACGCGCCGGCGACACGATCTACGCGGTGCTGCGCGGGATCGGCGGCGCCAGCGACGGCAAAGGGAAGGGCATCACCGCGCCCAACCCGGTCGGCCAACGCCTGGCCGTACAACGCGCCTGGCAGAACGCGGCGCTGTCTCCCGCGACGGCAACGCTGGTCGAAGGCCACGGCACGTCGACCCGCGTCGGCGATGTGGTCGAGGTGCAGAGTCTGACCGACGTCTTCGCCGAAGCCGGCGTCGCGCAGGCGACGGTCGCGTTGGGCTCGGTGAAATCGAATATCGGCCACCTCAAGGCGGCGGCCGGCGCCGCCGGGCTGCTCAAGGCGGTCATGGCGCTGCACGAAAAGGTCCTGCCGCCCAGCCTGCACTTCGACCGTCCAAACCCCGACATCGATTTCGCCCACTGCCCCTTCTACGTGAACACCGAGCTGAAATCGTGGGACGCGCCGGCAGCGGGCGTGCGCCGCGCCGGAGTCAGCGCCTTCGGCTTCGGCGGCACCAACTTCCACGTGATCCTGGAGGAGTACGTCCCCGGCCGCTTGACGAGCGACGCCAAGTCTCCCGTGCGCGGCGTGGTGGTTATGAAGCCCAACTCCACGGCTGCAGCAATCCCACCAAAGGCAACGCTCCGAGGCGCACTGGTCGTCGGTGCGGAGTCCGAGCCAGCCTTGATTGAACGCCTACAGGGCATCCAGCAGGAAGCTGCGGCGGGGCGTGCGCCGGCGCTGCAAGCGCCTGCGGACGCCGATCTACGCGCCCAGGAACGCATCGCCATCGACTATGGTGACGCCGCCGAGTTGGCGGACAGGGCGGCCAAAGCATTGAAGGCGCTGGCCGCGAACAACGCCGGCATGTGGAAGGCGCTGCGGGCGCAAGGCGTCTTTTGCGGCCACGGACCGGCGCCGAAGGTGGCGTTCCTCTACACCGGGCAGGGCTCGCAGTACGCCAACATGTTGCAGCAACTGCGCGCCGTCGAGCCGATCGTTGCCGGTACCTTCGCGGAAGCCGATCGCGTGATGACTCCGCTGCTCGGCAAACCGCTCACCGACTACATCTTCGTCGACGGCGACGACCCTGCCGTCTTCGCGAAGGCGGAGGACAACTTGCGGCAGACGGCCATCACGCAGCCCGCCGTGCTGGCCACCGACGCCGCTCTCACCCGGCTGCTCGCGGCCTACGGCATTACGCCGGACATGGTCATGGGGCACAGTCTCGGCGAGTATGGCGCACTGGTCGCGGCCAGCGCGCTGCCATTCGCCGACGCCCTCGAAGCGGTGAGCGCCCGCGGCCGCGAGATGGCCAACCTGTCGGTCGAAGACAACGGCTGGATGGCGGCGGTGTTCGCGCCGCTCGCGGAAGTGCAGCGTATCCTCGAGACCATCGACGGCTACGTCGTCATCGCCAACGTGAACAGCAACAGCCAGTCGGTCATCGGCGGCGCGACCGCGGCGGTGCAGCGGGCGATGGAGGCATTCGTTACCGCGGGCTACAACGCCGTGCAACTACCGGTGAGCCACGCGTTCCACACCAAGATCGTGGCCCCCGCGAGCGAACCGCTGCGGCGCACGCTCGCGCGCTTGCACTTGCAACCACCCGGCTTGCCGATCGTTGCCAACGTGACCGGCGAGCTTTACCCGGTGGGGCCCGGCGTCGTGCCGCAGATGCTCGACATCCTGGCGCAACAGGTCGCGTCACCTGTCCAGTTCGTGAAGGGGTTGCAGACGCTGTACGCCGCCGGCGTGCGCGTCTTCGTGGAAGTGGGGCCGAAGAAGGCGCTGCAGGGCTTTGTCGACGACGTTTTCGCCGACCGCAGCGATGTGGCGTCACTGTTCACAAATCATCCGAAGCTCGGTGACGTCGTGTCGTTCAACCAGGCCCTGTGCGGCTTGTACGCGGCTGGCCTCGGTATCGGACGGGCAGCGGTAGAAACGGGAACTATCGCGGCACGCCCGCCGGTGGCCCCGCCCCCTTCGACGGGGCTCAGGGCAGGCTTCGAGACGCCGCCAAGAGAAGGCGGCTCCTCAGGGCGAACGGTTGGTTCATCAACTCGACAGGGGATTTCCGTTCGGGCTGAGGAGGCCCCTCCTGAGGAGGCGCGCTTCTCTCGCGCCGTCTCGAAGGACTCTCAGGGGCCGTCTCGAAGCGCTGTTCGCGGTTTGTGCCCTTCCACCGATACCTACGTGCAACTCGGCCACCTGACGGCCGACTTCCTCGAAAAGGCCGGGCAGATCTACCGCGGTCAGGCGCCGGCCGCGCTCAGCGAGCCGGTGGTGATCAGCGGCGCGGCGCTCGGCCTGCCGGGAACAGAACGGATCTTCGACGACGCCAACGTCGGACGCATCTTGAACGGCGAGCAGTGCATCGACGTGATTCCCACCCGCCTGCGGCGGGCCATGCTCGACAAACACATCACGCGCCTGGTGAAGAGCGACCAGGGTGGCGCGACGTTCGAGGTGATCGACAGCGCCACGGAGGTCATCAAGCTCGCCGGGCGCGGCGGGGCCTTCGATCTAGGCAGCGAGTTCGGAGTGTCCGCCGAACGCTTGCCCGCGCTCGACATCACGACGCGCCTCGCGATCGGGGTAGGGCTCGACGCGCTGCGCGACGCCGGCATCCCGCTGGTGATGCGTTACAAGACGACCAGCAAGGGCACGCACCTGCCGGATCGCTGGGTGTTGCCGGATACGCTGCGCGACGACACCGGCGTGATCTTCGCGTCGGCGTTCCCGGGCTACGACGAGCTGGTTGCCGATCTCACCCACTACTACACCGATCACGGGCGCCGCGAAGCGCTGGCGATGCTCGAGAGCCTGCGCGGCCGACTCGTGCAGTCGAGCAACGGCCACGACGCGGCCCTCACTGAGATCGATCACCGCATCCACGATCTGCGGGCAGCGATCGAGCAAAATCCCTACGCGTTCGACCGCCGCTTCCTGTTCCGTATCCTGTCGATGGGGCATTCCCAGTTTGCCGAGCTGATTTGTGCGCGCGGCCCGAACACGCAGATCAACTCCGCGTGCGCCAGCAGCACGCAAGCCGTCGCGTTGGCCGAGGACTGGATTCGCGCCGGCCGCTGCCGCCGGGTGATCATCATCGCCGGCGACGATGTGACGAGTGACCGGATGCTGGAGTGGATCGGCGCCGGTTTCCTCGCCAGCGGCGCGGCGGCGACCGATGAGGTCGTCGAGGAGGCGGCGATCCCGTTCGACCGCCGCCGCCACGGGATGCTGCTCGGCATGGGCGCCGCCGCGATGATCGTCGAGAGCGCGGAGGCGGCGCGTGAGCGCGGCATCCGGCCAATCTGCGAAGTGCTGAGCACGCTCACCGCCAACAGCGCCTTCCACGGGACGCGCCTCGATGTCGACCATATCTGCCAAATGATGGAGTCGGTGATTACGCAGGCGGAACGCCGCTGGGGCATTCAACGCCAGCAGATCGCACCGGAGACCGTCTTCGTGTCGCATGAAACCTACACGCCGGCACGCGGCGGCAGCGCCGCGGCCGAGGTACACGCGCTGCGTGCGGTCTTCGGTCCGGCAGCCGATCGGATCGTGGTGGCCAATACCAAGGGCTTCACCGGCCACGCGATGGCCGTCGGCATCGAAGACGTCGTTGCCATCAAGTCGCTGGAAACCGGTCTGGTACCGCCGGTCGCGAACTTCAAGGAGGTCGACCCGGAGCTTGGTCCCCTGAACCTCTCCAAGGGCGGTGCGTATCCGGTGCAGTATGCCCTGCGCCTGGGCGCTGGCTTCGGCTCACAGATCAGCATGACGCTCATGCGTTGGGTGCCGACGCCTGACGGCACGCGGCCGGACCCGGATGCGCTCGGGTTCTCCTATCGCGTTGCCGACGCCAACGCCTGGAAGGCATGGCTCAGCTGTGCCAGCGGCTCCGCACGCGCGGAGCTGGAAGTCGTCAACCG
>Ga0335082_10003817_pt1 | contig 16397 bp, 18 predicted proteins | sample Lox_Sample_41_FD_206718 | JGI IMG/M metagenome (GOLD analysis project Ga0335082, IMG submission 206718) | Soil microbial communities from Loxahatchee National Wildlife Refuge, Florida, United States - Lox_Sample_4.1 | ecosystem: Environmental > Terrestrial > Soil > Wetlands | place: USA...
CGGTGAAGCCGCGATCGGGGTCGCGATCGAGGTCGCGGCCGGGGTCGCGCTCGCGTTCCACTCCGCCGTCGCGGTCGCGCCGCTGCCGGCGGGGGCCCGGTCAGTCCCCCTCGGGCGTCCGGTGGACGGCGAGCTCGGGCTCCGGCGGCAGGTTCAGGATCTCCTCCGGGCAAAGCTCCACGATGAAGTCCACCAGATCGCGGATGGACACCAGGCCCGCAGGCGCGCCGTTCCCGTCCACGACCGGGACGTGGCGGAACCGGCCCACGCTCATCTTGTTGAGCGCGTAGGCGACCGGGTCGCTCAGGTGCAGCGTCTCGGGACTCGCGCTCATGAACTTCTTCACCGGCGCCCGCGCCCAGTTCTTCTCGGCGAGGGCGCGGCCGACCAGATCGCGCTCGGTGAAGATCCCGGCCACCACCTGCTTCCCCTTCTTCTTCTCCACCACCAGGACCGCGCTCGCCCGCTTCTTCCGCATGATCTCCACGGCCTTCGCGACGGTCGCGGTGGGCGCCACCGTCAGGGCCGGCGCGCGCTTCACGTCGGCGAGCCGGGTCTCCAGCATCTCGCGGCCGACGTCGCGGTGCCGCCCGACCTCCGGCTCGCCCTCGTCGCCCTCCAGCACCTCGACCTCGTCGTCCCGTGCGCCGATCATGTGAGCCTCCCGTTGCGAGTCCGCGGCGCCGGCCTCGCGGACGCCGGCGTGGACCTCGATTACTCCATTCCGGTGAAACCGCGGGCAATGCCCCAGGCGGGTGGAATGGACGCTCCGCAGCCCTTCGACCTCGATCTCACGGTGCGGAGCCACGGCTGGTACGACCTGCCACCGTGGCGCTACGACGCAGACCGCCACGTGCTGGGCCGGCCGCTGCGCCTCTCCAGCGGGCGGACGGCCGACGTGGAGGTGGCGGACGGCCAAGGCGGCAGCCTCGCCTTCCGGGCGCTGGCCGGGGGCCGGCTCACCGGGGCGGAGGCGGCGGAGGCCCGCGACGCCGTGCGCACCTGCCTCGCGCTCGAGGAGGACCTGGAGCCCTTCCGGCGCCGCGTCGCGGAGCTGGAGCAGGCGCGGCGCGCCGGCTCCGCCCCCAGGGACCTCCCGCGGCTCGGCTGGGCGCTGGCACGGGGTGCCGGGCGCCTCCTGCGCTCGCCCACGGTGTTCGAGGACGCCGTGAAGACCCTTTGCACCACCAACTGCTCCTGGGCGCTCACCCGCGCCATGGTGTCGAACCTGTGCGCCGCGCTGGGCGAGCCGTCGCTGCTGGGCGGGCGCTGCTTCCCCACCGCCGAGGCGATGGCGCGGCGGCCCGAGCGGTTCTACCGGGAGCGGATCCGTGCCGGGTACCGGGCCCCGTTCTTCGTGGCGCTGGCCCGCGCCGCCGCCAGCGGGCGCTTCGACCTCGAGGCCCTGCGCCGCTCCCAGGAGCCGACGGACGCCCTCGCCGAGCGCATCCGCGCGCTGCCCGGGTTCGGGCCGTACGCGACCGAGCACCTGCTGCGGCTGGTGGGGCGGCACGACCACCTGGCGCTCGACTCGTGGTCGCGGGCGAAGCTGGCGCGGCTGCGCGGCAGGCGGCGGGTCCCCTCGGACCGGACCCTGCACCGCTGGTTCGCGCCCTACGGCCAGTGGGCAGGGCTGGCCATGTGGCTCGAGGTGACCGAGGACTGGCACGGGACCGCGCCGGCGTGGCCGTGATAAGAAGCGGCCGGGTCCGCCCGGATCGCCGGCGGCGGCCTCGACCGAGCGAAGGGCGAGGCGGAGGAGCCTCCCGGGAGCGAGCGGGGGTCCGTGGGGCTCGGCCCCCCTAGCAAGAAGATGACCGAGCGAAGGGCGAGGCGGAGGAGCCTCGCCCGGAGCGACCAGGGGTCTGGGGGGCTGTTGCCCCCCAGCAAGATAGGAGGCGACGCGATGAAGGCGGCATTCGTGATGGTGAAGTGCGAGCCCGGGCGCCTGGAGGACGTCGCGAACGCGATCATGGAGCTGGACGGCGTCTCCGAGGTACACAGCGTCACCGGCGACTTCGACCTGATCGTGAAGCTCTACGCGCCGAGCTACGACGACTTCGGCGACCTCATCCCCGACCGGCTGCAGAAGGTGGCGGGGATCCGCGACACCATCACCATGCTGGCCTTCCGGGCGTTCAAGCCGACCGCCTGAGCGGCCTCACGCGACCGGCTCCGCCCCACGGCCGCCGTCCTCGCGGGCGGCGGCGCGCCGAGGTCCGGCACCCTCTAGAAGTTGACGTGGACACGCTCGGCGGGGAGCCCGGCGCGGGCGAGCGTCCGCCTGACGTCGTCCACCATCGCGGTCATGCCGCAGACGTACGCCATCGCGTCCTCGGGCGCTGACCCGCCGAAGGCGAGCGCGCGCGCCACCGACTGGACCCTGCCGCGCACCCCCTGCCACGCGTCGTCCTCGCCCGACGGGCAGAGGATCACGCGGACGCCCCGCCGCTCCCAGGACAGGTGCTCGTCGCGGTAGGCGAAGTCCTCGCCGCGCCGCTGCCCGTAGAAGAGCGTCACCCGCCCGAAGCCGTCGCGGCGCTCGATCAGGTGCTGGACGATGGCGCGGATCGGACCGATCCCGCTGCCGGCGGCGAAGAGCAGGACGTCCTTTCCTCTGGCCTCCTCGATCGGGAAGCCCTTCCCGAACGGGGTGGTGACCTCCAGCGACCCACCGGGAGCGCCGCGGGTGATGACGGCGTCGGCCACCGGATGCCCGCGCTTGAGCAGGAGCTCCTCCTGGCCGTCCGGGCGCGGCGCCGTGGCGAGCGCGAAGAACGCGTCGCCCGCCGCCGTGCGGACCTCGACCACCTGCCCCGGCCATTGGTGGGTCCGCTCCAGCTCCGGCGGGAGCGCGAGCCGGATCCCGCGCAGCTGGCGGGTCTCGTTCCACGCGTCGGCCACGTGGACCGCGTGGTATTCGGACGGGCCGAGCATCGGTCTCCCCATAGCACCGGTCCTGGTCATGCGGTGGGCTCGATCGCCGCACCCTCCCGTGCGGGCGTGCTCCATCCTGCCGCGGCGGCCGCGGGCCAGTCGTCCGCCCGCACGCAGCCCGCGCGGAGGGCGGCGAGGGGGTAGCGCGTCCCGCGCCACACCACGGCGCCCCTGAACCGCGCCGCGACGGCGCTGGCGGCGAGGACCGCAGCGATGAGGAGCGCGCAGGGCGCCTGGAGGAGCCCCTCGAGGCCGCTCCCCGCCGCGAGCCGCCGCGCCGTCCCACCGTGGATCGCCGCGGAAAGAACGGCGCCGAGCGCGCCGGCGGCGCGGGCCGCCGGGTGCGAGGCGAGGAGGAGGGCGGCGGGCGGGACCGCCCCTGCGAACGCGACGACCAGGGCGGTGGCCGCGGCGTGCGCGAGGCGGTACTCGCTCCCTGCGAACGCGTTCTTCACCAGGCCGAGCACGCTCGCCACGAACCCGTGCTGCCAGCGGACGGCGACGAGGCCGGCCGAGTCGACGGCCCCCTGGGGAACGCCGCTGCGGCGCAGGACGAGCCCGAGCTTCAGGTCGTCGGCGACCTCCAGCGCGAGCCGCCGGTGCCCGCCGATCGCGTCGTAGGCGTCGCGGCGGACGAGGTTGAACGCGCCCACGCCGGCGAAGCCGCGGGTGCCGGGCCGCTGGAGCTCGAAGACGCGGAACAGGTTCGAGAGCCAGGCCGCGAACGCCGTCACGAAGGCGCGCTCCAGGAACCCGGGCGCGACGAACCGCGGCAGCGCCACGACGTGGCCGAGCCCGTGGGCCCGGGCGAAGGCCAGCGCGCGGCGCAGCGCGTCGGGGGCGAAGACCACGTCACCGTCGGTGAACAAAAGCCAGGCGCCTCGCGCGCGGGCCGCCCCGGCGTGGCAGGCGTGGTTCTTGCCGAGCCAGCCGGCGGGCAGCGCCGCGACGTGGACCACCGCGAGGCGCGGATGGGCGGCGGCGAGCCGGTCGAGGATGGCGCCGGTGCCGTCGCTGGAGCGGTCGTCGACCGCCACGACCTCCAGGCCGGAGAGGTCCTGCGCGAGCAGCGAGCGCACCGCCCGCTCCACGTCGCGGGCCTCGTTCCGGCAGGGGACGACGGCGGTGACGGACGGCGCGGCCCGGTCCGGTGCGACGCGGTCCAGCGCGGGGAGGGCGCGGAGCGTCCGCAGGCCCAGCCAGCCGAGCCGCAGCCACGTGGCCGCCGCCAGGCCCGCCGCCGAGACCCAGATCGCGTCACCGGTGGTCACGGCGGAGTCCCGCGGCGCGCGGTCAGAACTGGAGGAGCGAATGGACCTTCGCGGAGCCCAGCCGCCTGGCGCCGTTCAGGAACGTCAGCTCGACCAGGAAGGTGAAGGAGACCAGCGTCCCGCCCTGCCGCGCCACCAGCCGTCCGGTCGCCTCGGCGGTCCCGCCGGTGGCCAGCACGTCGTCCACCACCAGCACCCGGTCGCCCGGTCCCACCGAGTCCACGTGCAGCTCCAGGGCGTTCTCTCCGTACTCCAGCGCGTAGATCTCGCGGATGGTGTTCCAGGGGAGCTTCCCGGGCTTTCGCACGATGGAGAAGCCCGCGCCCAGCGCGTACGCGAGCGGCGCGCCGAAGATGAACCCGCGCGACTCGATGGCGACCACCCGGTCGATGCGCTCGTTCCGCCAGCGGGAGGCGAAGGCGTCGATCACCTCGCGGAACAGCGCCGGGTCGGCGAGGACCGGGGTGATGTCCTTGAAGACGATCCCCTTCTGCGGGAAGTCGGGGACGTCGCGGATCCGGGCGCGGACGGCATCCATCGTCATAGGGAGGCCGAAGATAGCACGTGGCCGGCCCCCTTTCGTTCCGGGCAGGGCGGGCGGCGGTGAAGGAGCGGACCCGGGGGAAGCGTCAAGGAAGGTAGAGGAGCGGATTGCGCGGCCGCGTCCCGACCCGCACCTCGAAGTGCAGGTGGGGTCCGGTGGTGCGGCCGGTCTGGCCGACGCGGGCGATGGGCGTGCCGCGCTCCACCGTGTCGCCCTCCTCCACCAGGATCTTGCTGGCGTGGGCGTACAGCGTCACGAGGCCGTCCTCGTGCCGGATGATGACGAGGTTGCCGTACCCCGACTGCTCGCCCACGTAGATGACCTTGCCGCGCGCCGCGGCGGCCACCGCGGTACCCTCGGGCGCCGAGATGTCGATGCCGTCGTGCCGGTGGCCCTGGCGGACGCCGTACCGGCCGTAGAGCACGCCCCGGAGCGGCCAGGCGAGGGAGGCGGCGCGGCCCTGCTCCGCCGCCGGGACCGGGGCGGGGGTGGCCACCTGCGCGGCGCCGGGGCGCGGCGTCCCGCCTGCGGGCGCGACCGGGGCGGGCTCCGCCGCGGTTCCGCCGCCGGGCGAGTTGGGCGGGGCCGGCAGCTCGAGGACGCGCTCCGCGCCGGGGACGAACAGCTCGGCGCCGACGGAGAGCGACCGCGGGTCGGAGATCCCGTTCGTCTCCATCAGGTCCGCGGGGTCGATGCCGTAGGCGCGCGCGATCCGGTAGAGCGTCTCGCCGCGCCTCACCACGTGGAGGACTCCCGCGATCTCCGGCTCGTCGTGCTGCTCCGTGGTCGCGAGCGGGAAGGGCGCGGGGCGCGAGGCGCGGGGCGCCGCGGCGCACGCGGCGAGGAGCGCGGCGGCCGCCGGGGCGGCGGCCGCCCACCGCCTCACGGCGACCGCTCCTGGACGTACCCGGGGATGGTCCACCGCGACAGCTCCGCCAGCGCCGGCTCCAGCGTGGTCTCGAGCTGGATGGGCGTCACCGAGGCCACCCGGTCCACGAGGACGGCGTTGCAGTCCGACCCGGGGATGTCCTCGTTGCGGGCGCCGCCCTCCCCGCCGATCCAGTAGTACTTGCGGCCGCGGGGGTCGACCTTCTCGATCACCTCGTTGCCGTAGGTGCGCCGGCCGAGCTTGGTGAGCCGGAAGGCGCGCACCGGGCCGGGGGGCACGTTCACGTTCAGCAACATGGGGGGCGCCGCCCGCTCCACCAGGCGCCGCGCCAGGCCCACCGCGAACCGGGCGGCGTGCGAGAACTCGTGCGGCGGCGGCGCCGCGAGCGAGACGGCGATGGACGGGACCCCGAGGAGCGCCCCCTCCATGGCCGCCGCCACCGTCCCGGAGTAGTGGACGTCGTTGGCGAGGTTGGGGCCGTGGTTCACGCCCGAGACGACCACGTCCGGCCGGACCTCGCGCAGGACGAGGTTGAGCCCCATGTACACGGCGTCGGTGGGGGTGCCGTCCACCGCGAAGGCGCGGGGGCCCACCTCGGCGAGCCGCAGGGGACGGTGCAGCGAGATGGAGTGGCTCGACGCCGACTGCTCGCGATCGGGCGCGACGATCCAGACCTCGTCGCCGTCCTCGAAGGCGGCCGCCAGCGCACGGAGGCCGGCGGCGTGGACGCCGTCGTCGTTGGAGAGCAGGACGCGCACCGGCGGGAATCTACCAACCGGCGGCCGGCGCCGCCAGACGGCGCTCCCGGCCCGGCGCCGCCCGTCAGGCGAGCCGCTCGAGCTCGGCGGAGATCGCGTCCACCGCCTCGCGCGCGGCCTGGACGGTCCGCGGCCGGAGCCGCTGGAGGCTGCGGCGCACCGCGGCCTCGACCGTCCCGGAGCGGACCTCGTCGATGCCGCGGCCGCGGGCGGAGAGGTGGAGGAGCACGCGCCGCGCGTCGCGCGGATCGGCGCGCCGCTCGACCAGGCCGCGATCGGAGAGGCGCTTCAGGATCCCGGTGAGCGTGCTCGGGTGCAGGTGCAGGATCTGGGAGACCTCGCCGGCGGAGATCCCCGGGAACCGGCCCACGATGCGCACCACGAGCCGCTGCGGTCCGGTGACGCCGGACCCGGCCTCCATCCGCTTCGAGGCGGACTGGAGCTGGTGATCGAGCGCCCACAGCGAGCGCATGAATTCGAGCACCTGGCCCAGGCTCCTCGCCCCCTCCGGCTCCCCATGCTCGACGAGCGCGCGGATCGCCATCGCAGTTCTACCTCCGTGGCGGGCTGCGACCACTTGCCCCGGTTCCCCCCCGGCGCGACCGCGTGGCGCATTTGCGTTGTATCCCGAAAGGGGTTTACTAAATCGGAAGGCAGACTGGAAGTAGATCAGTTGGGCAGGGGGGGAACGGGATGAGTCCCGGTCCGCAGGACGACGCCACCGGCGCGTCCGATGGGCGGCTCCGAGTCGCCGAGGCTCTGGCGTGGCGCACCGCGCGGCTGCAGGTCGCGACGGCGGCGCTGTCCGAGGCGCTGACGCCCGACCAGGTGGCGGAGGCGACGCTCACCGCAGGCCTGGCCGCGCTCGGCGCCCGCGGCGGCGCGCTGCTCGTCTCCGGCGGGCCCCATGACCCGGTGCTGCTCCGGTCCGCCGGCCTCTCGCCCGAAGAGGCCCGCGCCGTCGCGGCCGCGCCGCAGGCGGCGGAGACCCCGGCCGGCGCCGCGTTCCGGACCGGCGTCCCCGTGCTCGTGACCGGCGCCGAGGACCTCGAGGCGCGCTTCCCGGCGGCGGGGCCCGGGGGCCCCGGCCCGCTGGCGGCCGTGCCGCTGGTGGTGGCGGGCAGGACCCTCGGGGTCCTCGGCCTCGTGTTCGGGGCGAGGGGACCGCTCGACGCGGGCGAGGCGGCGCTGGCCGGTGCCCTCGCCACCCAGTGCGCCCTCGCGCTCGAGCGGGCGCGCCTCTTCGTCGCCGAGCGGCTGGCGCGCGCCGAGGCGGAGGCCGCCCGCCGCCGGCTGGCGTTCCTCGACGACGTGGCCGCGCTCTTCGCCGGGACGCTCGACGAGAACGAGATGCTCGAGGGGGTGGTGCGGATCGCGGTGCCCGCGCTCGGAGACTTCGCCGCCGCGTGGCGGCGGGCCGACGGCGAGCTGGAGCCGGTGACGCGCGCCGGGAGCGAGCCGCTCGGCGCAGACGTGGACGCGGCGCTGACCGCCACCGGCGGGCAGCTGGCGCGGGCGGAGCAGGAGCAGCTGCGACTCCCCCTCCGCGGCGGGGGTGAGGCGGTCCTCGTGCCGCTGCGCGCCCGGGACCGGTGCCTGGGCGTGCTCCTCCTCGCCTCCGCAGAGTCCGTCCGGCGCTACGGGCCGGCGGATCTCGCCCTGGTCGCCCACCTGGGCCGGCGCACCGCGCTCTCGGTGGACCACGCACGCCTCTTCCGCGAGGCGCAGGCGTCGGTGAGCGCGCGTGACGAGTTCCTCCAGATCGCCTCGCACGAGCTGCGCGGGCCGCTGGCCGCCGTCCGCCTCGTCGTCCAGTCCACGGCCCGGCTGCCGGGCGTCCCGGCGGCGGTGGTGGCCCGGCTCGAGCGCGCCGACCGGGCCGTCGACCGGCTGGCGCGGCTCGTGGACGCGCTGCTCGACGTCTCGCGGATCACCGCGGGGAGGCTCCGGCTGGACCGCGAGCCGGTCGATCTGGCCGACGTGGTCCGCGACGTGGTCGCCCGCGCAGCCGAGGAGGCAGCGGAGGCCGCCTGCGCCGTGACGGTCGCGGCGGCCGCGCCGGTGACCGGCACCTGGGACCGCGGCCGGATCGAGCAGGTGGTGACGAACCTGCTCGGGAACGCGATCAAGTACGGGCGCGGGAAGCCCGTCGAGGTGGCCGTGTCGGCGGAGGGCGGCCGCGCCCGGCTGGTGGTGCGCGATCACGGGATCGGCATCGACCCCGTCCACCGCGCCCGGATCTTCGAGCGCTTCGAGCGGGCCGTCTCCTCGCGGGAGTACGGGGGCCTCGGGCTCGGGCTCTGGATCGTGCGCAGCATCGTCGAGGCGCACGGCGGCGCGGTGTCGGTGGCGAGCGCGCCGGGAGCGGGCTCCACCTTCACCGTCGAGCTGCCGCGCGGCTGACGGCGCCCCCCGGCGGCGGGCGCCCGAGGCCGCGGGGGACGCTCCGCGGCTCGCGAACCATCGCTTCAGCGGAGGCCGGCGACGAGCAGCACCAGCGTCGCGGTGCTGGCACCCACGATCGCCCATCCCGCCGCCTGGAGCCGGCGGGGCGGCACCTGGACGACGCAGAGCACCACCGCGGCCACGGCCATGGGCATCAGCGCCACCGGCGCGGCGAGCGGCAGGCCGGTCCGCGCCGCGAGGAGGAACGCGCCCGCGAGCAGGAGCACCACCAGCGCGGCGGCGAGCGGACGCCGGTCGCTCGTCCCCCGCGTCCGCATCAGGCGAAGGACGGAGCGGACCGAGACGATCGCCGCGGTGAAGGCGAGCACCCAGGTGACGAACAGCGTCCACGCGCCGAGATGCGTCGCGCCGCCGGCCAGCGCCACCACCGCGCCGCACGACGAGAGCGCCGCGGCCACCAGGATCTCGCCGGGCGCGGTCTTCTCCAGCCGGCGCCACAGCAGGACCGCGACGGCCGCGCCCAGCCCCGCGGGGAGCGCGAGCGCCGCGCGGGCGGCCTGCGGGGCGAGGGCCACGCCCGCGGCGGCCGAGGCCGCGACCAGCGCCCCGAGGGCCGCGAGCAGGCGCGCGGCGCGGGCGCCCTCCTGCGTCCGCATGCGCGTCCCGCGCTGCCCGAGCAGCACGAGGAGCGGCTCGTGGGCCACGAACGCCAGCACGAACGCGGCGGCGAGCGCGAACGCCGCCGCCCCGGGCCGCCCCAGCGCGAGCCCCGAGAGGATGGGCATGGCGAGCTGGCCGTAGGCGCCGTGCTCGCGCGGTACCAGGGCGGGCGGCGCGGCGGCGGGCGACCCGGAGGAGGGCACGGGCGCGGGGGTGGTCGTGTCCACGGGCCGGGCATTCTATGCGTGCGCCGCCCGGACCGCACGCGTTGCTCGCGGGGCCTGTTCCGGTGCTCGAATGAGCCGCACCGGGGGAGCACACCGGGAGTATGATGCGGACGTGCGCGCGAGGGAGTTCGCCATGGCTTTCACGATCAGCTCGGCCGCCTTCGGGAACGGCGGCGAGGTCCCGGCCCGCTTCACCTGCGAGGGCGCCGACCTGTCGCCGCCCATCGTCTGGTCGGGCGTGCCCGCGGGGACGAGGAGCCTCGCGCTCGTGGTGGACGACCCGGACGCCCCGGATCCGGCGCGACCGCAGCGGACCTGGGTGCACTGGGTCCTCTACGATCTGCCGCCGACGGCCAGCGGCCTGCCCGAGGCCATCCGTCGCGACGCGCTGCCCGTCGGGACGCGGGAGGGGCAGAACGACTGGGACCGGACCGGCTACGGCGGCCCGTGTCCGCCCGTGGGGCGCCACCGGTACTTCTTCAAGCTGTACGCGCTCGACGTCCTGCTCCCCGACCTCGGCACGCCGACCAAGGCGAAGCTCCTCGAGGCGATGAAGGGGCACGTGGTGGGCGAGGCGCAGGTCATGGGGACGTACGAGAAGAAGCGCCAGTGATCTGGCGACGGAGGCGGGCGTTACCTCTTAAGTAGGGACCTCGACGGGGACGACCCGGCGTGAGAAAGTGGCTCGCGCGCCTTGGAAGGGGGCGCGCGCACCCTGTGGGGTCCCTCCATCGCTCCATCGCCCGTCTGGGGAACCGGCTCGCGGCCGCCGCAGGCGGTCGCCCGTCCGGCCCGAGCACCCGGCTCCGCCGAACCCTGCGGCTCTCGACGTGGGAGGGCGCGCTCACGGAGGTCGTGAACGCCTGCGCGGGTCCCACCATCCTCACCGGCTGGGCGCTCCACCTCGGCGCTCCGCCGCTGGAGGTGGGGCTGGTGGGCGCGCTCCCGTCGCTCGCGGCGCTCGTCCACGTGCCGGCCGCCTGGCTCACCTCGACGCTCGGCCGCCGCCGCGTCGCGATCGCCACGGTCGCCCTCTCGCGGCAGGTCTTCCTGCCGCTGGCGCTCCTCCCGCTCTTCCCCGCGGGCCCGGCCGCGCAGCGCGCCGTCCTCCTCGCGGTCGCGGCCGCCTCGGCGGTGCTCGCCGTCGCCGGCAACAACGCCTGGACCGCCTGGATGGGAGAGCTGGTGCCGGGCGGCGTCCGCGGCCGCTACTTCGGCCGGCGCACCGCCCTCTGCACGCTCGGCGGCACGCTCGCCGGACTCGGCACGGCGCGCCTCCTCGACTCGGCGGCCGGGATCGGCGCCGCCGGCACCGCCCTCGCCGTGCTGGCGGCATGCGCCTGCGTCACCGGCGCCGTCACCACGGTCCTCATGGCGAGGCAGCACGACGTCCCGGCGGCGCCCGCGCCGGCACCGTCGCTCGCCGAAGCGCTGCGCCCGCTCGCCGATCCCCGCGCCCGGGGCTTCCTCGCCTACCAGATCGCGTGGAACGCGGCAGTCGGGCTGGGCGGCGGCTACTTCGCCTTCCACCTCCTCCACGACCTCCGCGCCGGCTTCACCGTCCTCGCGCTCCACGGCGCCCTGGTCGCCGCGCTCAAGATCGCCTCGACGCCGCTCTGGGGCCGGGCCCTGGACCGGCTCGGCTCGCGGCCGGTGCTCGCGGCCTGCTCCTTCGCGATCGGCTTCCTCCCGCTGGTCTGGCTCGTGCCGCGCCAGGGGTTCCTGTGGCCGTTCGCGCTCGACGCGGTGGTCGGCGGCATCGCCTGGGGGGGGCACGCGCTCGCCTCGTTCGCGGCGCCGCTCGCCATCGCGCCGCGCCGCGGACGGCCGTTCTGGCTGGCCGCGTTCTCCACCGCGGGCGGGGTGGCGGCGGCGGCCGCGACCGCGCTCGGCGGCGCCCTCGCCGGCGCGCTCCCGGAGCGGTTCGCGGCGTTCGGAAGGACCTGGTGGGCGGTCGACGCGCTCTTCCTCGCTTCGGCGGCGGGCCGGCTCGCCGCCGCGTTCCTCGCCATGCACGTCGCCGAGCCCGGTGCCTCCACCCTCGGCGAGCTCCACCGGAGGGCGATGGGGGCGGTCGGGACCGCGCTGGCGCTCGGGGGCATCCGGGTCGCCGAGGTGGCCCCCCGGCTCGGTGCGGCGGCGGCGGCCCGGCGGTCCCGAGCGCGCGCCGCGTGACCGCCGCGTGACCGCGCGGCGGGCCGTCAGGCCCGTCCCATGACCTGCGCGAGCAGGTCGGGACGGTCGGTCATGATCCCGTCCACGCCCGCGCCGAGCACGGCCCGCATGTCGGCCTCGTCGTCCACGGTCCAGACGTGGACCGCCATGCCGCGCGCATGGAACCAGCGGACCACCGCGGCGTCCACGATCTCGAGCCCGGCCTCGGTGCGGAGCGGCAGGTCGGCGAGGTCCCAGCCCTCGGGGCAGGCCTCCGCGAGCGGGCGTCCCTTCGCCGCGAAGACGTGGCAGGTCGCGGCCCGCTCCGGGAGGAAATGGCAGGCGTCGGGGAGGAGCCGGCGGATCAGCTCGCCCTGCGCGTCGTCGGTGGAGCCGAGGCACACGCGCGCCTCCGCCGCTGCGTCGCGCACGGCGCGGACCAGGGCCGAGGCGAGGCGGGCGTCGGGCGACTTCGCCTCGATGTTGAAGCGCATCCCGGGGAAGCGGCGGAGCGCTTCGGCCAGGGTCGGGATGCGGAGGCCGCGGCCCCGCAGCGGGAAGGTGCCGCCGCCGTCCGGCGAGAAGGACCAGGCCGCGTCGAGCGTCCGGAGCTCGGCGAGGGTGCGCCCCTCGACCGTTCCGGCCACGCCGGTCAGCCGCCGGGTGTCCTCGTCGTGGAAGGCCACCACCACGCCGTCGGCCGTGAGGCGGACGTCCGTCTCGATCGCGTCGGCGCCCAGCGAGGCGCCGCGCTCGAACGCCTCGAGGGTGTTCTCCGGCGCCAGCGCCGCGCCGCCGCGGTGCGCGACCAGCCAGGGGGCGGGGAGGCCGAGGTAGGGCTTCGCGAGCGCGGCCCCGGTCACGCCCGCGCCGCTCCCAGCGCCGGGACGACGCGCGCGTGCTCGGAGTCCATCCAGGCGCGCGTGTCGACCCGGATCGCGTCCTCGTGCGTTCCTGCGCGCATCAGGATCCAAGGTTCGTGGACCAGCGAGGCGTCGACGAAGAGCGGCAGGCCGAAGAACCCGAGCGCGGGCTCCGCGCCGGCCTCGCAAGGCTCGAATCGGTCGGCGAAGGCGGACTCGGGCACCAGCTCGACGCGGGAGGCGCCGGACGCGCGCCGGAGCGCGTCGAGGTCCACCCGGTGCGTCGCGCTCACCACCGCGAGCGCCAGCGCGCCGTCGACCGAGACCACCACCGGCTTCGCGACGCGATCGCCGGGCACGTGCTCCGCCGCGGCGAGCCGCTGCGCGGGCACCGCGCGCCCGTGGACGAGGTGCTCGTAGGGGAGGTGGTGCTGCTCGAGATACCGGTGGATCGGGTCCGGGATCATGCCGCGTCTCCTTCTCGACGGCGGGGAACGCCCGAGAGATAGGCACGCCCGGAGCGGGGCGCAGGCGCCCGTGCGGAATCGGCTCAATGGGGGGGCGCTGGCGCGGTCCGAGCGGCCGCGGCGCCTCGCCGCACCGCGGCTGCGCATCCGCGCACAGGGCGAGCGCGCCGGAGCGAACCGGCCGGCCCGGCAGTCCTGCCGACGCGCACCCGGGGACCGCGGGAGGACTCCGGGCGCGGCCGGTCCGCCGGCCGGGTGTCCGTGGTAGACCGGAGCGGTGCGGGTCACCATCCGGCTGAAGCTCATCGCCGCCCTCCTCGCCGGCCTCGCCCTCATCGCGGCGGTCACCGCCGTGCTGCTGCGCTTCGTCCACGAGCGGGCCATCGAGGTCGCGGCGGGCGCGGAGGTGGAGGAGGCGGCGCGCCTGCTGGAGCAGTACCAGGCGCGCGACGCGGAGCGGCTCGCCGCGGTGCTCGACGCCCTCTCCGCCGACGACCGGTACGTGGCGGCGTTCGAGGCGCGCGACCGCGCCGCGCTGCTGGCCGCCGCGGAGCCCGTCTTCGCGTCGCTCCGCGGGCGCGGGATCACCCACTGGTACTTCCACGACCCCGATCCGCCGCGGGGCGTGTTCCTGCGCGTGCACCGCCCGGAGCTCCACGGCGACTCCTTCCCGCGGAAGCTGGTCGTCCGTGCGGCCGCGACCGGATCGGAGACCAGGGGGAGCGAGCTGGGGCGGACCGCCTACGCGCTGCGGGTCGTCCGGCCGTGGCTGCGCGCGGGGCGCACCATCGGGTACCTGGAGCTGGGCGAGGACGTGCACACCGTCCTCGCGCGCATGAAGGAGTCCACCGGCGACGACTACGGGCTGCTCCTCGTCAAGGAGCGGCTCGACCGGCAGGCGTGGAGCTGGGCGCTCGGGGCGGGGCCGCGCTGGGACGCGCGGCCGGACCTGCTGGCGGTGCAGACCACCACCGGCGACGAGGCGGTGCTGGACGGCCTCGGCCGGCTGTCGGACGTGCCGGACGCCCCCATGCTCCTCGGCCGGCGCCAGGCGGGCGGCAGGACGCTGGTGCGCGGCCTGTTCCCGCTCCGCGAGGGGGGGGAGAAGATCGGCGCGGTCGTCGTGCTCCACGACGTGACGGCGCTCTCGGCCGGCGCCGGGGAGGTGCGCGGGCGCGTCCTGGTGGTCGTCGCCATGCTGGCGGCCGGCCTGGCGGCGTTGCTGGTCTTCCTCCTCGAGGTGCTCGTCTTCGAGCGGCTGGCGCGGATCTCGCGGGCGCTGGAGGATCTGCCGCAGCGGCTCGCCCGCGGCGACTGGGCCATGGACGTCGCACCGAGCAGCGACGACGAGATCGGCCGGTTCGAGGCGTTCTTCCGGCGTGCGATCGAGGAGATCGGCTCCTTCGTCTCGGACGCGCGCCGCGACCGGTCCGGCTCGCGCCGCAGCTGAGGGGCCGGCGCCCCTCCAAGGAACGCCCGCCTCCCAGCACGAAGTCCCGCGGCGGCGTTATGCTCGATCCGGGCCGGGGCGATCGAGCCGGCCGGGAGAGGGGAGGGCGCCATGCCGAACGCGGACTGGAAGCGCATCTGCTGCCCCATCGACTTCTCGGACACGGCGCGCGTGGCGATGGACACCGCCTGCGACCTCGCCAAGCGCCTCGGCGCCCGTCTGGTGCTCCTTCACGCCTACCCGATCCCCGGCTACACCTTCCCGGACGGCTCGGTGGTGGCGAGCCCGAAGATGATGGACGAGCTCGCCGCGCAGGCCGCGCGCCACCTCGACGAGTGGAAGCGGGAGGCGGAGGGGCGCGGCTGCGCGGGGGTCGAGGTGGCCAGGGCGGTGGGCGAGCCCGCCGCCGAGATCGTCGCGTTCGCGAAGGCGAACGCCATCGACCTGGTGGTGATGGGCACGCACGGGCGCACCGGGCTCGAGCACGCGCTGATGGGCTCGATCGCCGAGCGGGTGGTGCGCCGTGCCAGCTGCCCGGTCCTCACCGTGCGCCCGCCCGCCAAGCGGTGAGCGGAGGGCGCACTTTCGTTTGGCATCCGAACGCTCGCCCGGGTATGACCGCCACAGCCGCCACCCGTGCCGGGAGATGCCATGGCCGAACTGGTCACCGAGTACCTCGGGCTCCAGCTGCCGAGTCCGCTCGTCCTCGCCAGCTCCGCGCTCTCCAACCGCCTCGAGAACCTCGAGATGGCGGAAGGCTACGGCGCCGGGGCGGTGGTGCTCCGCTCGCTCTTCGAGGAGCAGATCGAGGCCGCCAACACGGCGCTGGAGGAGGAGCTGGCCCGGGGCGCCGAGTCGAACCCCGAGGCGCGCACCTACTTCCCGCCGCAGCGGGTGGGGCCGCACGAGTACCTCTCGCTGGTGGAGCGCGCCAAGAAGGCGCTGGAGATCCCGGTGATCGCGTCGCTCAACTGCTCGGCGCCGGGGAGCTGGACCGAGTATGCGCGCGACATCGAGCAGGCCGGGGCGGACGCGATCGAGCTGAACCTGTACTCGGTGGAGGCCGACCCGGCCGTCTCCGCCGGCGAGGTCGAGAAGCGGTACCTCGACGTGGTCGCGGCCGTGAAGCAGGCGCTGCGCATCCCCATCGCGGTGAAGCTCTCGCCCTTCTTCACGTCGATCGCGAGCTTCGTGGCGCAGGTGGACGCGCTCGGCGTCGGCGGCCTGGTCCTCTTCAACCGGTTCCTCCAGCCGGACATCTCGCTGGAGAAGATGGCGGCGGTGCCGTCGATGACCATGTCGCACCCCTCGGAGATGCTGCTGTCGCTCCGCTGGATCGCGCTCCTCCACGGCCGGGTGAAGGCGCACCTCGCGGCCTCGACCGGCGTCTACGACGCACCGGGCGCGCTCAAGCAGATCCTGGCGGGCGCCCAGGTGGTGCAGCTCGCGTCCACCCTGGTGAAGAACGGGATCCCCTACCTCGGCAAGGTGCTCGCCGGGATGGAGGAGTGGATGGACCGGCGGGGCGCGTCGACGCTCGAGGACGTCCGCGGGACGCTGTCGCAGCGGGGGACGCAGGACCCGGCGGCATTCGAGCGCGCCCAGTACGTGCACCTGATCCTGTCGCAGAACATCTAGGCGGCGGCCGTGCCCGGCCTGGCGGCCAGCTTCGCGCGCGCCTGGGACGGCCTGGTCGAGCGGCCGGCGTGCTCTCGCTTCGCGGCGGCGGCACGGCGGCGTGGGCGCGAGGCGCGAGGTACGAGGGGAGGGA
>Ga0335082_10003819_pt1 | contig 16395 bp, 13 predicted proteins | sample Lox_Sample_41_FD_206718 | JGI IMG/M metagenome (GOLD analysis project Ga0335082, IMG submission 206718) | Soil microbial communities from Loxahatchee National Wildlife Refuge, Florida, United States - Lox_Sample_4.1 | ecosystem: Environmental > Terrestrial > Soil > Wetlands | place: USA...
CGGTCCGCGGCCTCCAGGTCCGGCACGAGCTCCATCCCCGGCACGTGGCGACGGGCACGCAACTGGGCGCGGGCCACGAGCGATGGCACGTCGTCGCCCTTCAGCTGGATGGCCTGATCGAAGTCCGCGAGCGCCTCGTCCGCCTGCTCGTGGCTCCAGTAGGCCATGCCGCGCTGATAGAAGTAGCGCGCCTCGCGCGGCGCGAGCTCAGTCGCGCGCGTGAGATCGGCGATCGCCTGCGGGTACTCGCGCCGCGCGCTGAAGGCAGCGCCGCGACGCGCGAACGCGTCGGCATCCTTCGGCTCCTCCGGCAGCACGCCCGCTGCCCCGGCCGCCGCTGCCCCGGCCGCCGCTGCCGGCCCCGCAGCGGCCGCCGGCGCGGCCTCGCCGGCAGCTGCGCTCGGCGCGCCGCCGGAATCTGCCCGGACCTTCGTACCGCTCTCCTGGGTTGTCAGGTTGAACACCGGACCCCCGTTGTAAGTGAAGTAGAGCTTGTGTTGAGCGTTTGCAACCAGCACGCGGTGCGAGAGGAAGAAGTCCACTCCGACCAGCATGTCGACGTCCGTCATGCCGGTGTCCCCGATGCGCAGGCGCGTGCGCTGCACCTCTTCGTCGCCAATCCTGAAGCTGTCGAAAGGCGCCACCCAGGTCTCGGTCGCCCTGCGGCCGACGCCGAGTACGAACCCGGCGTGCACCGCGCCGGGAGTCTGCGGGGTCACACCGGCCCGCTTCGCTGCCTCTAGGGTCAGCAGTGAGGTCGGGGAACCGGTGTCGAACATGACACGGATCTTCTTGCCGTTGAGGAACGCATGGCCCTCGGTGTGCGGGCCCTCCGCGGTGACAGCGTCGATGTCCAGGGCGGAAAAGGGCGCGCCGCTGTCCTTGGCCCAGTAGACGAGCGATGACTTGCTGCAGTCACCACGCTCGCGGATGAGTCGGATCACACCATTCGCCAGGTCGTATTCGACGTCGCCGAGCCGCAGCACGTTCTGGCCGAGCACGCCGACGATATCCTCACCGAGGCCATTGCCAGCGACCACGAAGTTCGCCCGGTGATAATCGATGCCGAAGATCCGGAAGGTTGCCACGGTCGTCACCCAGGCGGCTGCCTCGCCGCCGACGCCGTGGAGCCTGAACGAAGGCGGCAGAGGCTCGAGGCGCAGCCCGAACCGCCGGGCCGCGGCCGGTGAGAGCATGTCGAAGATCGAGCCGCTGTCGGCGACGAACAGCGCATCGGTACCGTTCACCGCCGCGTGCACCAGCGGCCGCAGGCCGGACATGGTCACGGGCAGCTCGGCCAGTTGGCCAAGCCTGCAGGGTTCCGCCGGGCAAGGGCCCCAGGGGACGCTCAGGAGGAGTGCGAGGCCGCCAATGCGGGCTGACCTGTACAGGGTGAGCGTGCCGGGGCACATACCGTGAGCTCAGACTACAACAAGGGCCGATGGCGGGCCTGCGACGGTGGCCGTCGCCTTTAGGAGCCGCTCGCCATGGCGCCTCGGCTAGGATGCGGCCATGCGTGTCCTTGCGATCGAGTCCTCCTGTGACGAGAGCGCGGCGGCGGTGCTCGATGAGCGCGCCGGCCTGATCGCACACGGAATCTTCAGCCAGGTCGACCTGCACCGCATCTACGGGGGAGTGGTGCCGGAGCTCGCCTCGCGCGATCACGTGCACCGCCTCCTGCCCCTGGTGCGGGACGTTCTCGCGGAAGCGGAGCGTACCGGCCCGGGGCGCGCGATCGACGGGGTGGCCTACACGGCCGGCCCCGGCCTCATCGGGGCGCTGCTCACCGGGGCGGCGCTCGCCCGCAGCCTCGCCTTCGCGTGGGACGTGCCGGCGATCGGCGTGCACCACCTCGAGGGCCACCTGCTCGCACCCTTGCTCGAGGCCGAGGCGCCGCCCTTCCCGCACGTGGCGCTCCTGGTCTCGGGCGGCCACACCATGCTGATCGAGGTCGGCGGCATCGGCCGCTACCGGGTGCTCGGGGCGAGCCGCGACGATGCGGCCGGGGAGGCGTTCGACAAGAGCGCCAAGCTCCTCGGGCTGCCATACCCGGGCGGGCCGCAGCTCGCCGCGCTCGCCGCCACCGGCAGGGCGGGCGCGATCAGCTTCCCGCGGCCGATGCTCGATCGGCCGGGGCTCGAGTTCAGCTTCTCGGGACTGAAGACCGCGGTGCTGCACGCCGTGCGCGCCGCGCCCCTGACGGAAGCGCGACGGGCCGACATCGCCCGCGGGGTCGAGGATGCGATCGTCGACACCCTGATCGGCAAGGCGCTGCGCGCGCTCGAGGCGAGCGGCCTCGACGTGCTCGTGGTCTCGGGCGGGGTGAGTGCGAACCACAGCCTGCGCGAGCGCCTCACGGCGGCGGCACGGCGCGCGGGCGCGCGCGTGTACTATCCGCGGCTCGAGTTCTCCACCGACAATGCGGCGATGATCGCGGTGGCGGGACTTGCGCGCCTGCAGGCCGGCGAGCACGAGCCGCTCGCCATCGGCGCGCGCGCGCAGTGGCCGCTGGAGTCCCTGCCGCCCGTCGAGGCCGCCGGAAGCGTCACAGCCGCACGAAAGCAACCATGAGCGACACGCGCATCACCGCCGACCGGATCTTCCTGCACGGCCTGTCCACCGAGTGCATCATCGGCTTCATCGACTGGGAGCGCCGCGTCAGGCAGACCGTGGTGCTCGACATCGAGCTGCCGGTCGACTGCCGCCGCGCCGCGGCGAGCGATGACGTCGCCGATACGCTCGACTACAAGAAGCTCGCCAAGCGCGTGCTGGCCTTCGTCGAGGCCTCCGAGTACCAGCTGGTCGAGACGCTCGCCCACCGCCTGGCGCTCGTGATCCTCGAGGAGTTCGCGGTCGAGTGGGTGCGCGTCACCCTCAACAAGCCCGGCGCCATCCGCCACTCGCGCGACGTCGGCGTGGTGATCGAGCGCACGCGGGCCGACCTGCCGGCGCGGGTCCCCTGACGTGCCCGAGGTCTACGTCGCCGCCGGCAGCAACGTGCGCCCCGAGCAGAACCTGGCGCACGCGGTCAGCGAGCTCGAGCGCGAGTTCCCCGGCGTGCGCTTCTCGCCCTGGTACCGCAACCGCGCTGCCGGCTTCGAGGGCGATGACTTCATCAACCTGGTGGCCGGTTTTACGACGCAGCTGCCGCTCACCGAGGTGCTCGCGCGGCTGCACGCCATCGAGGCAGCCTGCGGGCGGCCGCGCGCCGCGCCGCGTTGGGCGCCGCGCACCATGGACCTCGACGTGCTGCTGTACGGCGACCGGGTGTGCGATGAGCCCGGCGTGAAGCTGCCGCGCCCGGACCTGCTGAAGCGCGCCTACATGCTCGGGCCGCTGGCCGCACTCGCACCCGAGGTCGTGCATCCGACGGCGCGGCTGACCATCGGGGAGCTGTGGCGGCGCTTCGACCGCGCCGCCCACCCGCTCGAGGAGCTGCCGCGCGGCTAGCTCCGCGCAGCGGTGCGCGCGTGTCACCAGCCGATGCTGCGTCCGCCGTCGACCGCCAGCACCTGCCCGGTGACATAGGGCGCGTCGCTGGCGAAGTACAGGCAGGCGTGCGCCACTTCCGCGGCGGAGCCGGCGCGCCTGAGCGCCGTGCGGCGGATGATCTTCGCCTGCAGTTCCTTGTCGAGCCCGTCGGCCGGCCACATGACCGGTCCCGGCGCCACGGCGTTGACCCGCACGTGGGGGCCGAGCTCGCGCGCCAGGGCGCGCGTCAGCATGATGAGCCCGGCCTTGGCGACGCTGTACACCGGGTAGCGTCGCAGCGGCCGCATGCCGTGGATGTCGGCGATGTTGAGGATGAGGCCGGCGCGCTCGCGCAGCGCCGCCTGGGCCGCCTGCGCCAGGAACAGCGGTGCGCGCAGGTTGGTACCGACGAGGTCATCCCAGTCCATCACCGTGATGTCGCCGACCGGGGTGGGATAGAAGGTCGAGGCGTTGTTGATGAGCACGTCGAGCCCGCCGAAGGTGCGGGTCGCCTGCGCCACGAGGCCAGGCAGCTGCGTGAGGTCGAGCAGGTCACACTCGGCGAGCGCGGCCGAGCCCGGCCGCGCCGCGTTCAGCTGCGCGGCGAGCGCCGCGGCGTCCTCGGCGGAGCTGCGGTAGTGCAGCAGCAGGTTGGCCCCCGCGGCATGCAGGACGCGGGCGATCTCGGCCCCGACGCGCCGTGCCGCCCCGGTGACGAGCACGGTGCGGCCGCTCAGGGTTACGGGTACGGGGCGCGGGGTGCTCTCACTCATGGGGGACGATTATGAGCCCATCCCCGCCGCGCTCAATGCTGCCGCCGCTGTCGCAGCTCGAGGCGCAGCACAGCGCGGCGGTGGCCGGGCTGATCGGCGCCGAGATCGCGGCGGCGGGCGGCTGGATCACGTTCGAGCGCTTCATGGAGCTCGCCCTCTACGCGCCGGGGCTCGGCTACTACAGCGCCGGCAGCCACAAGCTCGGCGCGGGCGGGGACTTCGTCACCGCGCCCGAGGTGTCGGGGTTGTTCGGCCGCTGCGTGGCGCGTGCCTGTGCGGGCGTGCTCGAGGCGACCGGCGGCGACATCCTCGAGCTCGGTGCGGGCACCGGGCGCCTGGCGGCGCAGCTGCTCACGGCGCTCGCAGGCTCGGGCACGCTGCCGCGGCGCTACGCGATCCTCGAGGTGAGCGCGGATCTCGCCGCGCGTCAGCAGGCGGCACTCGCACTGCTGCCGCCGCCGCTGCGCGAGCGGGTCGAGTGGCTGAGCGAGCTGCCGCGGGACTTCCGCGGCGTCATGCTCGCCAACGAGGTGGCCGATGCGCTGCCGTGCCGGCGTTTTGCGGTGCGCGGCAGCGGCCTCGTGCGCGAGCTCGGCGTGGCGCTGGAGGCGCAGGGTGCGTTCCGCGAGACCGACGGCGAGCCCTCGGCCGAGCTCGCACGCGAGTGGCAGGAGCTCGCGGGCAGTCTGGGCGCAGCGCTGCCGGCGGGCTACGTCTCGGAGGTCTGTCCGCGCGCCTCGGCGTGGATCGCGAGCCTCGCCGACTCGCTCGCGCAGGGCGCGGTTCTGGTATTCGACTATGGCCTGCCGCGCCGGCACTACTATCACCCGCAGCGCCTCACCGGCACTCTGCGTTGCCACTTCCGCCAGCGCGTGCACGATGATCCCTACATCAACGTCGGCGTGCAGGACATCACCGCCTGGGTGGACTTCACGCGCCTGGCAGAGGCGGCGCTCGCAGCGCAGCTCGAGGTCACGGGGTTCACCACCCAGGCGGCCTTCCTGCTCGAGAGCGGCATCGAGGCGCAGGTGGCGCAGGCGCCGGAGGCGCGCGAGCGCGCGCGGCTTGCGGGCGAGGCGCGCCGACTCATGATGCCCGAGGAGATGGGCGAGGCCTTCAAAGTGCTCGCCATGGGCCGCGGGACTTCCGTGGTGCCCGGGGGATTCACGCTGCAGGACCTGCGGCACCTCTTATAAGAAGAGCGGCGAATGTGAGGAAGTGTCGGGATGTGCGCTGAGCGTCCGGCCGGCGCAGGGGAGCCCCGGTAAGATGGCGCCCCGTCATCCCCGCCGCAAAGGCCGCCCGTGTCCGACACCCTGAGCACCGTCATCCTCGGCATCATCGAGGGCATCACCGAGTTCCTGCCGATCTCGAGCACCGGGCACCTGCTGATCGCCGAGCGCTGGCTGGGGGAGCGCTCGGAGCTCTTCAACGTCGCCATCCAGGCGGGCGCGATTCTCGCCATCGTGCTCATCTACTGGCGGCGCCTGCTCGCGCTGCTCACGCGCTTCAACGAGCCGGAGAACCGCGACTACCTCGCAAAGCTCGTCGTGGCCTTCCTCATCACCGCGGTGCTCGGCTTCATCGCCACGCACCTCGGCTGGAAGCTGCCCGAGACCGTGCTGCCGGTCGCGCTCGCCATGCTGATCGGGGGCATCCTGATCCTCGTCATCGAGTCCTACGTGGCGACGCGCCCGCCCTCCTCGGTGGTGACCTGGAAGGTGGCCGTCTGGGTCGGCAGCTGGCAGATGCTGGCGGCGATATTCCCCGGCACCTCGCGCTCGGCCGCGACCATCTTCGCGGCCATGCTGGCCGGGCTCACGCTGCGGCCGGCGGCGACCGAGTTCGCCTTCCTCGTCGGCATCCCGACCATGTTCGCCGCGACCGGCTACGAGTTCCTCAAGGTGCGCGGGCATGCCGCCGGCGAGGACTGGAATGCACTCGCGGTGGGCTTCGTGGTGTCGGGCGTGGTGGCCTTCATCTCGGTGAAGTGGCTGCTGCGTTACGTGCAGTCGCACCGCTTCACGCTCTTCGCCTGGTACCGGATCATCTTCGGCACGGCACTGCTGGCCGCCGTGCTGACCGGCGCGCTGCGCTAGCCTTCCCCGGCGGGGCTCGTGCCGGCGGCCGCCGCCTTCGCGGCCGTGACCACCGCGAGGCGCCGCCGCCTGAGCTCCGCGCCGATCGCAGCCCCGGGCAGCCCGGCGCGCTCCGCGGCGCTCAGCTGCACGGCGCCGGCGGCCGCGAGCACCTGGCGCAGATAGTCCGCTTGCGGATAGGGCGCGTTCTCGAACCCGGTGCGGCCGCGCGCGTCCGCCTCGCAGGCACTCAGCAGCTCCGCGAAACGCCCGCCGCGTCGGAACGCGTCGCAGTTCTCGAGCAGCGTCAGCACCGTGGTGGGTTTCAACTCGAGTGCGCGGTGCACGAGGGTGTGGTGGCGCGCGGCGAGGATCGCGAGCTCGCGGTGCGCGTTGGGCACCTTGAGGCGGTCGCACAGGTCCTCGATCAGGGGCACGCTGAACTCCTCGTGCCCGTGGTGGCTCGGCCAGCGCTCCTTCGGGGTCTGCGCCTTGCCGAGATCGTGGGTGAGTACGGCGAAGCGCACCAGCGGCGAGGCCCCGTGGTCGGCGGCGTAGCGCAGCGACAGCATGATGTGCACGCCGGTATCGATCTCGGGGTGCCAGCGCGGCGGCTGCGGCACGCCGAAGAGCGCATCCACCTCCGGGAAGACCACCGCGAGCGCGCCGCAGTCGCGCAGCGTCTGGAAGTAGACCTCCGGGTGCGCCTCGCCGAGCGCGCGCTCGGTTTCCTGCCAGACGCGCTCGGGCACCAGCGTGCGCGCTTCCCCGGAGGCGGTGATTTCGCGCATGAGCGCGAGCGTCTCGTCGGCGACCGTGAAGCCCAGCGGCGCGTAGCGCGCGGCGAAGCGCGCCACGCGCAGGATCCGCACCGGGTCCTCGACGAAGGCCGCCGACACGTGCCGCAGCACGCGGGCGGCGAGGTCGGCCTGCCCGCCGTAGGGGTCGATGAGGGCGCCGTGCTCGTCCTCGGCCATCGCGTTGATGGTGAGGTCGCGCCTCTTCAGGTCCTCTTCCAGGGTGACGGTCGGGGCGAACTGCGTCGTGAAGCCGCGGTAGCCGGGGCCGCTCTTGCGCTCGAGGCGCGCGAGCGCGTACTCCTCGTGGGTCTGGGGGTGCAGGAAAACCGGGAACTCGCGCCCGACGGGCTCGTAGCCCTCGCGCACCAGCTCCTCCGGGGTCGCGCCCACGACCACCCAGTCGCGCTCGCGCACGGGGCGACCGAGCAGCCGGTCCCGGACCGCACCACCGACCAAGTAGACTCGCATCCTGCGCATGTTAACCGAGACCTCCCCGCGGGGCGCGCCGCCAGCCGTTACTGACATCCGCCGCGCACGCGCGCTGCTCGGGGTGCTGCTGTGCGCGGGCCTGAGCGGCTGCGGCACCAGCTACGTCATGCAGGCGGCCTCCGGCCAGTGGCACGTCAGCCACGAGCGCGTGCCTATCGACAAGGTGATCGAGGATCCGGCGACGGGCGAGGAGCTGCGCCAGCGCCTGATCCTGGTGCGCGAGGCGCGCGCCTTTGCCACTGATGAGCTGCAGCTGCCCGATAACACGAGCTACCGCAGCTACGCCGACATCCACCGCCCCTACGTGGTGTGGAACGTCGTGGCCACCCCGGAGTTCTCGGTGGTGCCCAAGCACTGGTGCTTCCCCGTGGCCGGCTGCGTGGCCTACCGCGGCTACTTCCACGAGGCGTCGGCGCGCAAGTTCGCCCTGCAGCTCAGGAAGCAGGGCTACGACGTCGCCGTCGAGGGCGTGCCGGCGTACTCCACGCTCGGCAAGTTCGCAGACCCGGTGCTCTCCTCGATGATGCGCTACGGGGACGACGAACTCGCCGCGACGATCTTTCACGAGCTGGCGCACCAGAAGCTGTACGTCAAGGACGACTCGGCCTTCAACGAGGCCTTCGCCACCACGGTGGAGGAGGTGGGGCTCGAGCGCTGGCTCATCCACAGCGGTGCCGCGGCACGCATCGCGGCGCTGCGCACCGAGGAGGCACGGGAGCGCGAGCTCATGCAGGTGCTCGCGCAGGCGCGCGCCAGGCTCTCGACGCTCTACGCCTCGCAGGCGCCCGCGGCGCAGCTGCGCACGGGCAAGGCCGACATCCTCGCCTCGCTCGCCGCGCAGATCCGCGAGCTCGAGCGGCGCGACGGCCTCAGCTACCCGCTCTACGACGACTGGATCCGCACCGGGCTCAACAACGCGCACCTGGCTTCGGTGGCGACCTACTACGACTGCGTGCCGGGTTTCAGGCGACTGCTCGAGAAGGAGGGCAACGACCTGCCGCGCTTCTACGCCGCGGCAGCCACGCTCGGGCAGCTGCCCAAGAGCGAGCGGCACGCGCGGCTGTGCGGGGCGGGAGCGGCCGCGCAGTCCGAGTAGGCGCGCCTTCAGCGCAGCGGGATCAGCAGCACCGAGTTGCCCCGGCGCACTTCGAGCACCAGCACCGCGGCGCCCTTGGCGCGCTCGTGCAGCTCGCGCAGGCTCCCGACCCGGCCGCGGTTGGCGCCGACGATGACGTCATCCGCGCGCAGCCCGGCCTGGGCGGCGGCGCTGCCCGGCTCGACGCTCTTCACCAGTGCGCCGCCGGCATCCGGCGCGTCGGTGAGCGTTGCGCCCTCGAAGCCCTTGTGGATGCCGCCCGGCCCGCCGCTGAGCTCCGCGGTGGTGTCGGCGATCACCGCGGTGACCTTGAGGGGCTTGCCGTCGCGCACCAGCCCGATCTCGACCTTGTCGCCGACGCGGCGCAGGCCGATGGTGTTGCGCAGCTCGCTGTTGGACTTCACGGCCTGGCCGTTGACCGAGGTGATGACGTCGCCGGTGCGGATGCCGGCCTTGTCGGCGGGGGAGCCCTCGACGACCTGCGACACCAGCGCGCCGACCGCGCTCGGCAGGCCGAGCGAGTGGGCGATGTCGGGGGTCACGGTGTACATGCTGACCCCGAGCTGGCCGCGCTTCACCGAGCCGTACTTGATCAGCTGCTCCATGACGCTGCGCGCCATGTTCACCGGGATGGCGAAGCCGATGCCGATGTTGCCGCCGCTGCGCGAGAGGATCGCGGTGTTGATGCCGATCAGCTCGCCGCGCAGGTTGACGAGCGCGCCGCCGGAGTTGCCGGGGTTGATCGAGGCATCGGTCTGGATGAAGTCCTCGTAGCCGTCGGGGTTGATTCCCGAGCGCGACAGGCCGCTGATGATCCCGGAGGTGACGGTGTGCTGCAGCCCGAAGGGGTTGCCGATCGCGACCACGAAGTCGCCCACCTCGACCCTGGCGGAATCCCCGAGCGCGATCTGCGAGAGCCCGTCGGGTTTGACCTTGAGGACGGCGACGTCCGAGGGCGTGTCGCTGCCGACGACCTCGGCCTTCAGGTCGCGCCCGTCCTGCAGCGTCACGGTGATCTCGGTGGCGTTCTCCACCACGTGCGCGTTGGTGAGGATGTAGCCCGCCTTGGCATCGAAGATGACCCCCGAGCCTGCGCTCTGGAAGGGACGCTCGCGCGGGCCGGTGTCGGGGGGCACGTCGAAGAAGCGGCGGAAGAAGGGGTCATCGAGCAGCGGGTTCTGCTGCCCGCGCTCGCGGATGGTGCCGCGGGTGGCGATGTTCACCACGGCCGGGGAGACCTTCTTGATCATCGGCGCGAGCGTCGGCAGCGGACTGTCGCCGACGATCGGCGGCAGGGCGGCCGGCAGCGGGGCTGCAGCCAGCGCGATCAGGAGGCTCAGGAGGAGGGCCGGGCGAGTCATGCCCGAAGAATACTCGCCCACGGCCCGGTGGGCCGCGGCGCCTGAAAAAGTGAAGGGCCGGCCGCGCGTTCCTGCACGACCGGCCCTTCGGACCGCGTCAGTCCCTTAGGCGGCCTGGACGGTGATGCGCCGCGGCTGCTCCTGGGGGCGCTTCGGAATCGACAGCTCGAGCACGCCGTTCACGTGCGTGGCCTTGATGGCCTCCGCATCGGCGCTCTCGGGCAGCGTGAAGCGGCGCAGGAAGCTGCCACTGGCCCGCTCGACGCGGGTGTAGCCGTCATCCGAGGTCTTCTTCTCGGAAGAGCGCTGGCCGCGCACGGTGAGCACGCCCTTCTCGGCCGTGATCTCGATGTCCTTGCCATCAACACCCGGCAGGTCGGCGGTCACGATGAAGCGCTCGGCCTCCTCGCGGATGTCGACATGCGGGATCCAGCTGACCTTCGCCAGCTCGGTGCCGTCGCTCAGGGCCTGGTCGAGCTGCTGCTGAAAGCGGCTCAGGAGCCCCCACGGCTCGTAGCGAATAATTGCCATTGAGATATCTCCTCTCAAAAAGTGAAGTGAAACCGGTTGCGCTCGTCGCGCGCTTGCAACCGGATGTGTGTTCGGCCGCGCCGGTTTCAAGGGCGGCACGCAAGGATTGGCGGTTGCCTTTGGGCTCGTCCGGCCCCACCTCAAGGGAGCGGCCGGCGCGCCCGATGGCCTTCAGCTGGTCAAAAAGTGATCAGCCGGCCGGGACGGCCCCATTGGGGCTGTGTGCAGCCTGTGCAAAAGCTGTGCTCCACTTGGGCACAAGATATAGGGGTTGGAGGATGTGCACGGAAGCGGCGCGTTCTTATAAAAATTAGCGGTGATCTCACGGCGCATAACGCCGTAAGATCCTGGAAAATAACAATAAAAATGACGTTACTAAATCTGGCTGCGACGCTTGACGCACCTGGGTACCGTCATTAGGCTTTTGACCCCGACACAAGATCTTGTGTTCGCCACGAGCGATCAGGGTCACGCGGTCGGGGGGAGGTTTCAGGGACCTGACTGTCATTCCAGAAGGCAGCAGGTATCCGGTCAGGCGCGCGAGGCTCACTGAGAGCTCCACGCTTTCTCGGCATTCCCTGCAATCCGTTGGATAAGGCGTAGAAAATTCGGAGCGCCGCGGATTAATGAACACTGTCGTCAAGATCGATCCCAAAGACGTCGATGCCATCCCGTTCCAGGAAGCTTCGCTGGACATCTGGGACAAGAAGTATCGGCTCACGGCCAAGGACGGTACGCCCATCGACAAGACGATGGACGACACCTACAAGCGCGTGGCGCGGGCGCTCGCCGACGTCGAGCGCGAGGAGGTGCGCGAGCACTGGTATGAGCGCTTCCTGTGGGCGCTGCGCCGCGGCGCCATCCCGGCAGGGCGCGTGACCTCCAACGCCGGTGCGCTCGAACACAAGCCGGCGACGTCGACCATCAACTGCACGGTGTCCGGGACGATCCGTGACTCGATGGACGACATCCTCAGGAAGGTGCACGAGGCGGGGCTGACCCTGAAGGCCGGGTGCGGCATCGGTTATGAGCACTCGACCCTGCGGCCGCGCGGCGCGTACGTGTCCGGCGCAGGCGCCTACACCTCCGGCCCGCTGTCCTTCATGGATATCTTCGACAAGATGTGCTTCACGGTGTCCTCCGCGGGCGGACGCCGTGGCGCGCAGATGGGCACGTTCGACGTCGGCCATCCGGACGTCATGGAGTTCATCCGCGCCAAGCGCGAGAACGGACGGCTGCGCCAGTTCAACCTGTCGCTGCTGATCACGGACGAGTTCATGCAGGCGGTGCGCGAGGACAAGGACTGGCGGCTCGCCTTCCCGCTGTCGCTGCGCGAGTACGAGGCCGACAAGCCCGATCTCAACGACCCCGCCAAGTTCGTGTGGCGGGAGTGGTCGGTGCACGAGGGCTACGTCGTCAATGACGAGGGCCTGGTGGCCTGCAAGATCTACAAGACGCTGCCGGCGCGGCGCATGTGGGACGTCATCATGACGTCGACCTACGACTTCGCCGAGCCGGGGTTCATCCTCATCGACCGCGTCAACGAGATGAACAACAACTGGTGGTGCGAGAACATCCGCGCCACCAACCCCTGTGGCGAACAACCGCTGCCGCCGTACGGCTCGTGCCTGTTAGGTTCGGTGAACCTGACACGCTTCGTGAAGCACGCTTTCAGCGATTTCGCCGAGTTCGACTGGAACGAGTACCGTGAGGTGGTGCGGGTCTTCACGCGCATGCTCGACAACGTGGTCGAGGTGAACGGGCTGCCGCTCGAGCAGCAGCGCAACGAGATCCTGCGCAAGCGGCGCCACGGCATGGGCTTCCTCGGCCTCGGCAGCACCATGGCACTCTTGCGGATGAGGTACGGCTCGCCGGAAGCGGTGCAGTTCACCGAGGACGTCTCGCGCGAGATGGCGGTCGCCGGCTGGGAGGCGGCGCTGGAGCTCGCGCGCGAGAAGGGCCCGGCGCCGATCATGAACGAGGAGTTCACGGTCACCCGGGAGATGCTGCGCAAGCGCCCGGAGATGGCGAAGGACGGCTGGCGCCCCGGCTCGCGCATCGCCGGCCGGCTGCTGCACGCCAAGTACAGCCGCTACATGCAGCGCATCGCCTCGGTCGCGCCGCAGCTCGTGCACGAGCTCGCCGAGACCGGCGCGCGTTTCACGCACCACACCTCGATCGCGCCCACCGGCACGATCTCGTTGTCACTCGCCAACAATGCTTCGAACGGAATCGAACCGTCTTTTGCACACCACTACTTCAGAAACGTCATCCGGGAAGGCAAGAAGTCCAAGGAGAAGATCGACGTTTATTCCTTCGAGCTCCTGGCGTACCGCGAGCTCGTCAACCCGAATGCCCAACCTGGAGCGACGAACGATGGTGAGAGACTGCCAGACTATTTCATCGCGGCGGACGACATCACTCCCAAAGAGCATGTCGAAGTGCAGGCTGCATCCCAGAAGTGGATCGATTCATCGATTTCTAAGACGGCGAACGTGCCTACGAATTTCGCGTACGCGAAATTCAAAGACATCTATCTGTATGCACATGAGCAGGGTCTGAAGGGCTGCACCACGTTCCGCTTCAACCCGGAGGCGTTCCAGGGCGTGCTGGTGAAGGAGCAGGACCTGAAGAACACCGTCTATAAGTTCACGCTCGACGACGGCAGCGTGGTCGAGGTGCGCGGCGACGAGGAGATCGACTACGACGGCGAGATCCACACCGCCGCGAACCTGTTCGATGCGATCAAGGACGGCTATTACGGTCGCTACTAGGGCGACGGGAATTCCAACATGACCATCAAGATAGAGCGCAAGATCGTCAAGTACGCGGTGCAGAAGCCGGAGGACAAGCCGGCCGAGAAGGCCGCCGAGCCCAGAGCCCAGGGCGGCGAGGCCGAGACGGTACGCGACCGTAACGGCCACATGGCCAAGGTCATCCGGATGCACGAGAAGCTCGAGCGTCCGGAGGTGCTGATCGGCTCGACCTACAAGATCAAGACGCCGATCTCCGATCATGCGATGTACGTGACCATCAACGACATCGTGCTGAACGAGGGTACCGAGTACGAGCAGCGCCGCCCGTTCGAGATCTTCATCAACTCGAAGAACCTCGATCACTTCCAGTGGATCGTGGCGCTCACGCGCATCATCTCGGCGGTGTTCCGCAAGGGCGGTGACGTCACCTTCCTGGTGGACGAGCTGAAGGCGGTGTTCGACCCGCGCGGCGGCTACTGGCAGCCGGGCGGCAAGTTCATGCCCTCGATCATCGCCGAGCTCGGCCACGTGATCGAGAAGCACCTGCAGACCATCGGCCTGATGCGCAAGACCCAGCTCGACGAGCACCAGCAGAAGCTGGTGAACGAGAAGCGCGCCGAGTTCGAGGCGCGCAGCAAGCAGAGCGACGCCTTCGCCAAGCTGCACTTTCCGGAAGGTGCGCAGCTGTGCGGCCGCTGCAGCACCGCCGCGGTGGTCATGATGGACGGCTGCATGACGTGCCTGAACTGTGGCGATTCGAAGTGTGGGTGAGTCCGACTGACGACGAACTGAACTGACAGACTCTGGACTAACCCTTCGGGGCAGCCGCGCAAGTGGCTGCCCCTTTTTCTTTGCCTCAGCCGTGCGGCCCCGCCGCGACCTCCCACCCGAGCGCATCCTCGAGCTCGAGGCTGCGCGGTGTGGCCGCGCCACCGAGGTGTCGGTCGGCCTCGAGGAGCCGCCGCTGCGCCTCGGCGCGCCGGCCGGAGGCGATGAGCGCTGCGACCTCATCGAGCTGGCCATCGATGCGCGCGCTGAGCTGCGCGCGGCAGGAGGCGAGCTTCGCGGCATCCGGCGCGCTGTGCCGCGCGAGGCCCGCGAGCGCCCGGGCCAGGCTCGCGGCGTCGAGCGCCTGGTGGCCGGCGTGCGCCATCACCTGCGAGTCGAAGTCGAACACGCACCAGCGACGCAGCGACTGCTGGCTGGCGAGGTCCAGGGAGAGATTGTCCGTATCGCGCTCCCCGGTCACGTAGACGAAGCGGCTGGCCTCCTGCAGCTGGCGCAGGCCCTCCGGGGAGGGCGGCGAGGGTGGGCCGGCGTCCATCGGGTCGCTCCCCGAGTTCAGGAGCGCTCCCCGGAACAGCTCCGGGTAGGCAAGCGCCAGGCGCAGCGCCACCCGCGAGCCACCGGAGAAGCCGCCGATGTACACGCGTGCCGGGTCGATGCGGTAGCGCTGCATCAGGTTGTGCGCGGCCAGGAGGGCGAGTGGCCCGCGGCGCGTGAGCACATCGGCATCGTTGCCGCTGCGTGCCGCGCTGACGTAGATCATGCCGTAACGGTCGAAGACCGCCGCCCAGCCCGAAGGCAGCAGCGCCTCCTTCCAGGGCTGTATGAACACCAAGAGCGCGTAACCGTGCTCCGGGGCCTGCGGCGGCACGTGCACCGTGAAGCGCTCGCTGGCGAGGTCGATGGGCTGGGCGTCCAGGTGCTGCGCGGCGGCGGCGAGGCGCCGCTCGAGCAGCCGGGCGGCGAGGGGGCTGAGCAGCCGGCGCACGATCTCGAGGCTCGAGGACTGCGCGCCGTAGTCGCTGAAGACCATGTCCTGCGCGCGGGCCGCCGCGCAGCCGATGAGTGCCGCCAGCAGCGCCGCCAGTCGATGTACGCGGGCGCCTCGCGCTCGCGCTGCGCCCGCACAGTGCATGCGCGGCGATTGTGCCACTTGTGCGGCCTGGCCCGTCGCTGCAGGATGGCGCCCCGTCGCATGCGGCAGCCGGGCAAAAAAAACCCCGCCGGTTGGCGGGGTTGTCGGTCGCTTGCTTGTGTGTGGAGGAGTGTCTTCTCGTTATAGTTATCTGGTGGGCGCGCTGGCCCGGTTGGACTCGGATCTGCGCGCTCTTGTATCAGTTATCCCGTGGCTCGCGTTCCTTCCCGGCCTTGATGCGTCGGTGATGGATATATGAGCAACACTCGTGCCAAGGTCCTGCGCGCCCCGCGGGATGCGACATGTTGTGCCGGCGGCGCTCGCCAACTGTGACGCAGTGCGCACTTCATCCCCGTCCGGCGCGCAACGCCGGAGCCTGCGCGCCTCAGCCGTGGAGAGTGTCGGGATGACTTTGCGGTGCGTCTGTCAAAATTGCCGACGCCCAGGCTTGTGGCCTCGAAGCGTCGGCTTGAGCACAGAGTGCTGCAAGCCCTTGTCCACCCACGGGAACAGAGAACTTTTGCCAGGTGTAAATGAACCCGACAGGACGTCTTAAGTTAAAAAGCCCGCGGCTGCGCGCGCTGCTGATGCTGCTCGTGGCGCTCGGTGCGCTCACTTCCGCCCTCGCCGCGGAAAGCCCGGTGCCCCGGCCACCGGAACTCGAGCGCGACGTGCAGTTCTGGATCCGCATCTATTCGCAGCTCGACACCAACGCCGGTGTCCTGCACGACCAGTACAACCTCGCGGTCGTGTACGAGACGCTGCGCTTCGCGCCCGACTCCGCGCCCCACGAGCGCCAGCAGCAGGTCGACACCGCGCGTGAGCGGCTCGCCGCGGCCCTGCGGCGCATCTCCGAGGCGGGTGAGGCGCCGCTGAGCGGTGACGACGAGCGGATCCGGGCTCTCTGGGGCGCGGAGGGCACGCCGGCCAGGCTGCGCCAGGCGGCCGATGACATCCGCTTCCAGCTCGGCCAGGCCGACCGTTTCCGCGCGGGACTGGTGCGCTCGGGCGCCTGGGAGACGCACATCGCCGAGACGCTCGCGAACCTCGGGCTGCCGGCCGAGCTCGCGGTGCTGCCGCACGTGGAGTCCTCGTTCAACCCGTCCGCCTATTCCAAGG
>Ga0335082_10003820_pt1 | contig 16395 bp, 12 predicted proteins | sample Lox_Sample_41_FD_206718 | JGI IMG/M metagenome (GOLD analysis project Ga0335082, IMG submission 206718) | Soil microbial communities from Loxahatchee National Wildlife Refuge, Florida, United States - Lox_Sample_4.1 | ecosystem: Environmental > Terrestrial > Soil > Wetlands | place: USA...
CATGACCAGCAGCATCGCCAGTCCAGAGATCGCCAAGACGATGCGGCCGACCGCATAGGGGACTGTGTATCCGATCGCCGGCAATGGGCTCTGCGCGGCGTCCTGCACGGCGCCGAGGGCCGCCGTGGTCGTCCGAGCTCCGGCGCAGGCGCCGAGCAGAAGGACCGGGTGGAACTTGAACACGTACTTCCCGACAAGCACGCCCACGATAAGCGGCACCAATGAAACGAAGATGCCGGCAACAAACAACCCGGTGCCATAGGTCGTAAGGCCCGAAACCAGCCCGGAGGCCGCATTCAGTCCGATGACGGCGATCATCCCATTCAGGCCAACGTTGTTGAATACCCACAAGGCCGGCTGCGGCATACGCCCGAAGGTGCGATACAAGGAACGCAGATAGCCGCAGACGAGGCCGGCTAGAAGCACCCCGACGCTCGTGCTGAGGCCAAGTGGAACACCGCCAACGTGGATCGTGATCGCGCCGATGAGGCCGCCTATGACGATGCCGGCGCCCATATACGCGATGTCCGACGTGGACGTGGCGCGGTCGGCGGAGCCCAGCACCTTGACCAGATCTTCCACATGCGCCCGCACGCCGCGCACCGTCAGCACGTCCCAACGCTGTATTTTCGTGTCTGGAGTGGACTTGATTGCCTTACCAGCGCGCGTTAGGCCGATCAGGAAAATTGGGCGGCCATAGCGTTCTATCTCGTCGCGCTGGAGATCGCCGAGCGTCTTGTTCACGGCGCTTTTCTTCGTTACGACGATCTCGATCTTCTCAGCCTCGTATGCCAGCAGGTCGGGATCGTCCACTTCGGGACCGACTTTGTGCTCTGCGAGCAGCAGGGCCTGTGGACTGCCTGCGATGGCGAGCGTGGCGCCTCTCGGAATCGGCGCGTCCACATTCGCCTCGACCATCTTGCCGCTGGCGCGATAGCGGGTGATGTAGAATGTCTCCCCGAGCGTCTTATTCAGCTCCCGCGGCGTGTGCTCCGCGAGCTGCTCGTTGGCGAGCCGAAAAGCTCGCGCTTCCAGCGGCGGGTTCGCCAGCTCCTCGTTGGAACTATGGCTTCCCAATTTCTTCTCGAGTTCCTTCGCGGCTGCCGGGAGGTCGACCCGCAGGAACTTTGGCGCAAGCGAACCAAGAAACCACGCTGCGCCGGCGGTTCCGAACGGGTAAGTGACGGCATAAGCGATCGCCGCAAGGCTGGCCATGGACGTTGTCTGTTGAGGATCGAGGCCCAGCACGTGCATGTTGGCCGATGCGACACCGAGCGTTCCGGTGTTGGTGTACCCCCCCGCGAGCAGGCCTGCCGCCAGGGCCGGGTCGTACCCCATAACTTTTGCCGCAATATAGGCGGTGGCAAAGCCGGTAAAGCAGAGGATCAGCCCAAACGCGACCTGCGGAAGGCCTTCCTTCTTCAGGGCGGGGAAAAACTGCGGCCCTACGCTGTAGCCGACGGCGAACAGGAACATCATGAAGAATATATTCTGCACAATCGGAGCTACGTGAATGTCCAGTTGCCCGATAAGCAGGCCGACGATGAGGGTGATCGTGACTGTGCCCAGCGGTTTGGCGAGCTTGAGGCGCGCGAGCGAAAACCCGATCGCCAGCGTGAGGAACACCGCTAGTTCGGGATTGTGGCGCAAAACATCGATCAGGGGTTGAAGGAATTGCATGGCAGTCTCCTGCGATCCGCCGCCAGCGAGGCGGCGGATCGCGCACGAGGGATGGTTCGGGGTGTCAGGCGCTGTATTCCGGCTTGTAGAGCTGTCGCTCAATCCAGCTCCGGACGTCACGCGGGCGCGCGACTTGCGCCAGGCCCTGGTCGAACATGAATTCGGCAATACGCGTCGCCGTCGTCACTTCCGTCTCAAGGATGTTCGCCTGGCTCGGATACAGCATGCCCTTCGCACGCAGGCTCGGATCGACCTGATCCGCCGATCCCCGGGCAGCGGCGATGAAGCAACCGTCGGTGAGCCGCTTAGGCCGGGCCACATAAGTGGCGAGGCCGATTGCCGGATAGATGTAGAAGTTGTTGGCCTGTCCCGGGTGGAACGTGCGGCCATTCAGTGTGACATCCGGGAACTGAACGCCGGCAGCGAAAAGCGCTTTGCCCATAGACCAGGTATACGCCTGTTCGGCCGTACATTCGGCCTTATAGGTGGGGTTGGATAACGCGAAGATGATCGGCCTCTCATTGAGCCGGCTCATGGCTTCGACCACGCGCTGGGTGAACGCACCGCCCTTGGTGCTGACGCCGATCAGGATGGTCGGCTTCACGGTTTCGATTGTCTTGACGAGGTCCTTGGAAGGTGCCGCCTTGTGAGCATACACCTTCTGCGCCTCCGAGAGATCGGTGCGCGTCGGCTCTAGCAGCCCGTTGATGTCGAACATGGCGATACGGCTGCGGGCGGCGTCTTGCGACAATCCCTTCAACTTCATGGCCTCGACGACGAGGTTGGCGATACCGATCCCGGCGGAGCCTGCGCCGAGGAACAGAATCCGTTGATCGGTCAAGGGGGCGCCGATGATCTGCAGCGCGGTCGTCACTCCGGCGAGGACCACGCTCGCAGTTCCCTGGATGTCGTCATTGTAGCACAGGACCTTGTCGCGATAACGATCCAGCATGCGGATGGCATCGGTCCCCTTCCAGTCCTCGAAGTGTATGCAGCACCCTGGGAAGACCTTCTGCACTGCTTGCACGAATTCCTCGGTCAATTCGTCGAGTTCCTGCTCCGAGAGCCGCTTCTCACGAAGGCCGAGATAGAGCGGATCTGCGCGCAGCACGTCATTCGTCGTGCCGACATCGAGCAGCACCGGGAGGAGACCCGATGGCGGGACCGCGGCGCAGGCCGTGTAGAGCTGCAGCTTTCCGATCGGGATGCCCATGCCGTTGGCCCCGATATCGCCGAGGCCCAGGATCCTGCCGCCTGTCGAGACGCAAATGAAGCGCACGTCTCGTTCCGGCCAGTTGCGCAGGACCTCGGCGATGCGTCCCTTCATCTTGTGACTGATATACATTCCGCGCGCACGGCGATAGATGTGGCCGAAGGCGAGGCAGGCCTCCGCGACGGTAGGGTCATAGAGGATCGGGATGAAGCGCGCCGGGTCGGACATCACGGTGCGGTAGAACACCGTCTCATTCCGATCCAACAGACCAATAAGGTAGATGTACCGCTCGAGGTCGGTTGTCTTGGCCTCCAGGTGCCCGAGCACGCGTTCGACCTGACGGTCGAGTGTTTCCGATGAAGAGGGAATGAGTCCTTCAAGGCCGAGCCGTCGACGCTCGTCTTCGGTGAACGCGGTTCCTTTGTTGTGCGCTGGGTCATTCAACAGCGCGGGGCCATGCAGGTCGTGAACAGACTGGGTCGTTGCTTGGAGCATGTTTCAAGTTCCTCTGGGTTAGGTGGAAGGATTTGGTGGATCGGGTTGCTGCTCTTTCGGCGGACTCCGATTGCCAATCGTGCACAGAAAGTCGGCCGAGCGGGGTGAAGTCCGGTAAATGAGACGGGATGGCTCGATTGGGCATCCCGTCTCTAGTAACCGACTCATTTCACGTCTTCGCGAACTCATTTTGCTTATTTCTCTTGAATATTTTGGATTCCTCACCTCCGATCCCGTACCGCCCACCGGCCTTGCCATCCAGGTACTTGTCGCCCAGCTTGCCTGCAGATCTTTGGTTAGACTCGGCCAGCTGGATGACACCCGATGGCATTGTGGTCGCCGCCGGAACCGGGTCTTGCGTCGTGGTGGCCTGAGCGCTGGCGGCACTCAGGGTGCCGGCGCCAAGCAGCAGGGTCGACAAAGCTATTACGATCGCACGCATCGTCTCTCTCCATTGTTGCTGAAACACGCCTGTCTTAGGGCGGATACCGTGATCCCTCATCGTCTCGCCTCGAGATAAACGATGGTGGCGTCGCAGCTCGCGCACAGTGATGTTGCTTTGATATGGTCGAAAGGTGGCGCGCCGACGACCGCTTGGCTTGCCGCGGGTTTGCGAATCTTGCTGAAAACGAAGCTCAGCCCTTCTTGCTAGAGCATCCTGCGCAGCGTGCCGTCCTCGAGGACAAACTGGTGCCACAGTGCGGCCAGCACGTGGCCGGCGATCAGCGCCAGCAGCAGGTCCATAACGAGGCCGCCATGCAGGAAGCGCGCGATTGCCGCGAGGATGTCGTTACGGTCCGTCCACGATGGAATGGCGAGGCCAAAGAAGACAACATCACGTCCGCTGGTCATTGCTCGCGCGATGCCGGCAATCGGCAAACCAAGCGTCGCGACGTAAAGAAGGGCGTGGCCTGCTGTCGCTGCACGCCGGACGAGCGGCGTGCCGTGGATCCGGGGAGCCGGATGAGTGAGGCGCCAGAGAAGACGGCCGAAGCTGAGGACGAGAACCAGAAGGCCAAGCGATTCATGCGCGGAAAGCCACCATGCCCGCTCCAGCGGTTCCCGTTCGGAGGCACCCCGCACCCAATCTGTGACGTACATGCCCGTGATCAGCAGCGCGACGATCCAATGGAATGTGCGCGCCACTGTCTCGTAGCGATCATCCTGAGGACCGCTGTTGAGAGGCCGTTTTCTGTCTCCAGGGGCCGAAGCCGCATTCGCGGAGATCAAAGTCTTGCCCATCACCTGATCCAATAGCTGAGCGCCGGGGCGATGGCCATGGGCGCCGACGCCGAAGAGCGCGCCGGTCCCGCCTAAGGCAATATGCCGCATCGACCTTCGTGCGGTTGTGCAGCCCCGAGTGCTGCTGCAGGAGTCGGCCGGCGCGGTGCCGCGTTTCCTACGATGGCAGCATCGGACCCTATGTGGAGCCGGCGACCGGCACCAATGAACCGATCCTGCGGCTGCTGCGACGCCGAACTCATGCGACGCTGCGGCGGTAGCCCGTCGGAGTAAGCCCGGTCACCCTTCGGAATGCTGCAGTGAATGAGCTGGTTTCGCTGAAGCCGACCGTGAATCCGATATCCGTTACAGGCGAGATCCGCGTTGCCAGCAGTGTCTTCGCCCGCTCGATCCGGCGATTTGTATGATATCGATGCGGCGGTAGGCCGAAAGAATGCTTGAAGGCCCGGCAGAAGTGATAGGGGCTCAGGCGAGCGAGCTGTGCGAGCGTGGCGAGCGAGACCTGCTCGGCCAGGTGCTCCTCGATGTAGGCGGTGACGAGCCGTTGCTGCCAGGCGGCGAGCCCGCCCCGAACCTGGCGGTTGGTGCGGGCCAAGCCGCGATTGAGGCGCACGAGCTCATGCACGAGAACGACACTCAGCGCCTCGGAATACAGGCGGGTTTCCGATGTCAGGCTCTCGACCGATCTCTTTAGCTTGAGCGCAGTGTCCCAAAGCGTCGCATCTTCGAAGAACAGTCGCGGCGGGAAAAACACATCCGCAATATCCAGCTCGGCGGTGCCTTGCAGGGTTGCGGGATCGACATAGAAGTACAGAAGGCTCGTCCGAGCGCGTGGCTCCTGCCATTCGCGATATTCGTGACCAGCCGGCACAAATGTCAGTTTTTGCGAGAAGTCGCGCAACTTCGACGGAGGCAGGCCCTCAACAAACGTCTCGCCATCAAGGCGCATGCCGTGTTCGCACACCGCAAGCAGATGGAAGGACGCGCGAAAGCGACACTCTACTCTCTCACGGCTCGTGGACAGGACAAAATCCGCGGCAATCGCTGGCCATCTCATAGTCCGGCGCTGCATCATATCGGGCGGAGAGATCTCGACCACGGGATGAACCACCTCGCCAGCGGCCTGGTGGGACGACCGACCAAGCCAGCCGACATCGGACCCCTTGTTGAATTCCGAGATTCGATTCGGTGACAGCAGCCCGCGCGATGCCACTACCGGCGCGTGATTGTCGAAGGGGGCGCAGGAGGCAGCATTCGTTGGGAAAGAGTCCGTCAACATGGCCTGGTTACCTTCAAATTATGGAGCGCCAGAATTCCGCGATCAACGGCGTTAGCCGTCCAGCTCGACTCTCAGGTTATCTCGATGGGACGGTCTTCTCTATTCAACGAAGGTTGGGTGGAACCGTCATATGGTTCGCGTCACTTAATACCTTGGTTTAGGGCGTTGCGTTGTCGCTCGGCCCCGGCGGCGGCTGCCGAGTGAATGGCAAGGCGATGGTCGCCTCGATGCCACGTATGTGTTGAAGATGTGCGTTTTGGCGAACTTCCGGCCGTCGGCACACGGCAGGTGGATCAACGTCGCTTGGTTGGTCGGAAAGTGGGTAGCCGACAGACCGAGCTCGAATCTTTAATTTAAGTGGAAGTATGATCGCCTCGATCCCTACGGCTACTCGATACTTCCCCCGGTCCATGTGAATTGTACGTACGTGCAATAGCTTCAGGCCGTTGCGCGGCGTTAGCCTTGCAATCGCCACTGGAGCAGCCGGAGCGATTCGAGATGACTTGCATCGCGCATGGAGTGAAGCCACTTGGCATAGGATATGATCGATGATCGACCCGACCGTCCATCTGTCCACGAGCGAGCAACGTGCTCGGGTCGACATGCGGCTGTGCGGCCAGGCGCGACCGGCGAGAAACGCGATTAGCGGTAAAAAGGGCTCGCGGCCCATGAGCACCGGCCAGGAGGTGCTGTTCTTCGTTGTATGCTTTTCGATCGTGGCGCCGCTGCAGATCGTCATCCTCAATTCGTAAGTCCTGCTGGCGGCGCTTTCCAACTAGTCAGCAGCTTGGGTGGCGTGGCGATGGCAGTGCGTTGCAACCCTGCTGGAGATTGAGAGCGGACCATGCCGATCGCCAGGGCGGGGATTTCTTGCGAGCCTGCGGCAGCCCTCGAGTTGCTGACGTCACAAGAGCGAAAATCACGGCGCTCACTATCACCGCCAGGAACGAACGGAAGCAGTTGAACGCGGCGTGAGGGGAGATCACCGTGTCGTTGGCCGAGTTGGTGCAGATGGCGGACAAGCTCAGCGGAAGTCGTTGGCCATAATACCAAAGTGCGATCGTCCCGGTCCTTACCGCCAAGCCACCCTTCCTCATGTCCAACACAATCTTACAATACGTACAATGGTTTCGGGCCGCCGTGCGCTGCTAGGCTTCGGACGAGGATGGAAGATCGATTGCACAAGCAAACCCACCAGCTCTAGCAGGAGGAAATGAAAATGTTATCGAGAGTGACATTCACCTTAGCAGCGGCCTTCGCGGCCCTGGCCGTCCCCGGAATGGCCGTTGCGGCACCGATGTTCTGCAGTACCAGGAGCGATGTTCTTTCAAAACTCGCCAGTAAGTTCCATGAACAACCCAGTTCAGTGGCGTTGACGAGCGATGGGCAGCTCCTCGAAGTCCTGAAGAGCGACAGTGACGCGACGTGGTCGATCATTATCACGACGCCGAAAGGTGTCAGCTGTCTCGTCACAGCCGGCGAGAGCTGGCAGGACAATGTCCACGACCAGTCGAGCTCTCAGGGTCCTCAGACGTAGGACCAAGGTCGTAGCATCGTCCGATCAGTGAATACTGGATGGAGGGCATGCCGTGGCTACCGTAACTTGCTTTTCCGATCGACACCGCACTGTGGACGGCTTCCGACACAGCGTCGCGAGCATTTGGCGCAGCGGCGTTCGCGCGGAGCCAGCGGGATCGACGGACGCAGTACAGGTCGATATCGAGTCCGAAGCCGCGCCACGGACCTGTGGCAGTCTTGAGCCACAGAATGCCTTCGTGTCGCGCGCCGTCGTGCTGCAGGCGATCGGCGCCGCGATGGTGGCCGGTTTATGGATCGCCGGCCTTGCCGCCAAACCATTCGAGGGCAATAACGGCCCACTCTGCTGGATCATCGTCTGCATGGGCCTGCTGGGGATCGGCTGCGTCTTTCTGCAACGTTGGAAGGACGTGCAGTGGCTGGCGACCCATGTCGTGCGCATCGGCCTGCTCGGCACCGTCGTCGGCCTCATTATTGCCTTCTCGTCCGCAGCGCAGGGCGGGTCGAGCAATCCGGATGAGATCAAGCCGATGATCGCGGCTGTGGTCAGCGGCATGTATGTCTCGCTCTACGCCACGCTGCTGGGCATCGGCACCAACCTGTGGCTGAAGATCAACCTGCGCCTGCTGGGCAACTTCCATGGATGAAGAAACCCTCACCGTCTGGCTGGACACCGCGCTGCTGATGCTTGGCGGGTTCATCCTGATGACGGTGCTGATGCTGGCGGTCATCAACCCGCCGGCGAAATCGGCGGAGACCGTGGGCGAGCAGTCGCCCGGCAACGTGATCGTCGAAGCGCAATGGGGCGATGGCCTCGACGCCGACGTGGATCTCTGGGTCCAGGCCCCCGGCGACAAGCCGGTCGGCTACTCGAACAAGAGTGGCAAGGTCTTCAACCTGCTGCGCGATGACCTCGGCAAGGCGCAGGACGTCACCGACCTCAACTACGAAGTCGCCTACAGCCGCGGCATGCCGGCCGGCGAATATGTGGTCAATGTCCATATGTATCGCGGCATCGGCGTGACCTACCCGATCACCGTGAAGGTGGTGGCGAGCGCGAAGGACAACCCGCAGGACACCGCCCAGCAGATCGTGACCACAACCGTCCAACTGCACCATGAGAACGAGCAGGTGACGGCTTTCCGGTTTGCCCTGGATAGCCACGGACATCTGGTTCAGGGCAGCGTGAACAACCTGTACAAGGAACTGCGGGTCGCCGCCCAATGATCATCTCGGCCGTCGCCGTCGCCTTTGCACTACTGCTGGGCACCTTCATCTTCCTGGTCCTGCCGCGCGGCCACTTGTGGCAGCGTGCGACCTCCGCGACCTTGTTCCTCGTGCTGATCGCCGTGGTCTATGGCGGCTCAATCGAGCTGCTCAGCCGGCCGAAACCTCTGCGGCTCGAGCTGTGGCAGCAGGGCGACAAGGCCAAGGTCCTCGCCGCCACCATGAAGGAAGGCGAGGCGATCTATGTCTGGCTGCAGTTCCCCGGCGCCGATGAGCCGCGCTTCTATGCCCTGCCCTGGGACATGAAGATGGCCCAGCAGCTGCAGAACGCCATGCAGGAGGGCCAGGCCAAGGGAACGGACGTCAACATGTCCAAGCCCTTCGAGGCCGGCCTCGATGATCGCGAACCGAAGTTCTACGCGGCGCCGCAACAGGCCCTTCCGGAAAAAGCCTATGTCCAGGTCTCGCCGGTCGTCCCTGATCGGACCGGCAGCCCGGACTGAGCCCGAGGCCCTTACGCTGGGTCGGGACGGATGACCAAATTGCCAACTCCAACGCGGGAGGACGGGCTCTCTCGCTATCTTCGGGAGATTCGGAAGTATCCAATTCTGGAACGGGAGGAGGAGTACAGGTTGGCGAAGGCTTGGCGTGTGGACGGAGCCACCGACGCTGCGCATAAGCTGGTAACCAGCCATCTCCGGCTAGGGGCCGGGATCGCCATGAACTATCGCGGTTACGGATTGCCCATCACTGACCTGATCTCCGAAGGCCATGTCGGGTTGATGCAAGCGGTCACGCGCTTCGACCCAGACCGCGGATTCCGGCTGGTGAGCTATGCGATGTGGTGGATCAGGGCCTCGATCCAGGAATACATCCTGCATTCCTGGTCGCTGGTGAAGATAGGGACAACGGCCGCGCAAAAGAAGCTGTTCTTCAATCTGCGCAGGCTCAAGGTTCAGCTGCAGGCGATCGACGAGGGCGACATGTCGCCGGAGAACGCTAAGGTGATCGCCAAACTGCTGGACGTGCCGGAGTCCGACGTAATCAGCATGAACCAGCGGCTCGCGAGCCAGGACCATTCGCTAAACGCGCCGCTCGGGATCGACGGTGACGGCGAGTGGCAGGACTGGCTGGTCGACGAGAGTAAGGGCCAGGAGGCCCAGCTGGCCGACCGACAGGAGCTGACGAAGCGGCAGAGGCTGCTGAACCAGGCGTTGAAGTCGCTGAACGAGCGCGAGCGCCGCATCCTGACCGAGCGGCGGTTGCGCGACGAGCGGGCCACGCTGGCGGATCTTGGCCGGGAATACGGCATCACTAAGGAGCGGGTGCGGCAGATCGACGTGCATGCCTTTCAGAAGCTACAGCACGCAATTCGCATCGCCACGCTCGATGATGGGCTCACACGCCGACTTCTTCAGGACCCCGCGGCCACGGCACGGCGGCGCAGCGCACCTGATCGACCGCTTCTTCGCCGCTGTGCCCCCACGGGATTGGCCAGTACGCGCAGTGCTTTTTTGGTAGATCGGCCGTGACCCTGCAGGCGCCGTCGATTCGATAGCCATGCGCGGCTTGCAGCTGAACTTGCCCGCCGGCTCCGCGACTATGCGAGCAATGGGTCTCGTCACCAACGTCGCTGATCGAAGATGGTCAAAAGAGAAGCCCCGCCGGGGGGCGGCGGGGCTAAGGTATGCCGGTGTGGGGGGATAACCGGCTAGGGAGTGGCGAGTAGATAGCCCACAACGCCCGATCAATCTATTGGCCGAGAGGATGCATCGACTGCCAAGAGGAAGGGGAGGCCTTATACTTCAGTATAGGAGTCAGGTCTTTTCGTCGGGGGCTTTCAGCTTTTCCGCGATGAGCACCAGATCGGCCAAGGAGGCGGCCTGCATCTTGCGCATCACTTGACCGCGATGGACCTTCACCGTGATCTCGCTGATACCGATTTCGCCGGCAACCTGCTTATTCAGCCGACCCTTCACGACGAGAGCCATCACCTCGCGCTCGCGCTGCGTCAGGGAATCGAAGCGTGCGCGAAGCTCGGCGATTGCCTTCTCGTTCTCGCGCCAGGTCCGGTCCCGCGCGAGACCCGACTGGATCGCGTCCAGCAAGTCCTGGTCGCGGAACGGCTTGGTCATGAATTCGATGGCGCCGCCCTTCATCGCCCGAACGGACATCGGGATGTCACCGTGGCCGGTGATGAAAATGATCGGAAGGTGAATGCCGCTCTGCGAGAGTTCTCTCTGAAGGTCAAGCCCGCTTTGCCCCGGCAACCTGACATCAAGCACGAGGCACGTAGGGCCGTCAGGGCGTCCGGCTCTCAGGAATTCCGGTACCGAACCATGCAATTTGGCCTGCAAGCCCACGGATCGCAGAAGGCTCCCCAGCGCGTCGCAGACGGCCGGGTCGTCATCGATGACAATGACAGTTGGAGGCGCTTCAGTCATGCTACCTCGCGGGCGCTGACGGCTTCACGTTTATTCCGAGACGTCCCATATAGTACTGCGTTATCGATGATGAGCGTTTTCCGCTTCCGCCGCAAGAGGAGGGCCTATGGGGAGAGATGGGCCATCGGGAGGGCTGATCATCGATCACCGAAGCCGCAAATTGCTCAGTCACCGCCATAGGCCCGGCTCCGGTCCACCAGAGAGCCGGGAAGTGTTCGCGGGAGAACTGATCGCTATATAGCCGAAGGGCGCACCTCCCTTGAATCCGAAACCGCTCTTCAAGCCCCTAAAGGGAGGCAGACTAGGGCGTGAACTGATAGACACGCCAGAAAGAGACATCGCCATACTGCCTCATGTGTGGCAAATTCCCTGTTCCGGCCCGGTCTGGCCAAACGAGGCGGGACGCAGAACCTTCTCAACCCGACAGCGGCCACCGGCTTGGCGGTGGGGACCTGCGGTTGAACTCAGCTTGTCGGTTCGCGCTGAAGGGTGGCTTTATGGAAATGGGAGGACGGCGACCGCGTCTTCGGCCGGGGATGGCGCCGGGGCACCGACGGCAATCGTCCCCGTGCTGGCCGTGCTTCCCGACGCAGAGCATCCGCCACCCGCCACCCTCAATCGCTTGGCTCACGAACACGGATCGAGGGAAGAGCTTGATGGTGCATCGGCAGTGCGGCCGCTGGACCTTGCGCGCGAAAGCGGTCGTTGAGGGCTAACGGGAGGACATATGATCGGAGACGCATACGAAATCCTCTTCATCCATGATGGTCTCGGGGGTTGGCGGTCATGTTGCGTCACCGCCTAATCTTCCCCGTTGCCGGCGTCATCCTCGTTCTAAGTCTTGTCCTAATCGGTTTGGGGATTTGGAGGGGACACGTCATTGTCTCGGCCATGTCCGAACGCCTGATCCGGGAGGTGACGCAAGCTGTAGATCGAGACGTCGGTCACTTGGTGCTGGGCGCCGACAGAACGGTATCCCGGTTGGCCGACGATCTTGTCCGTCACGACGTGGCGCTCAGCGATCGAAATGCGATCGCAGCGGAACTCTATGCATTGCTGACCGAGGAACCCGATGTCGACTGGCTGTCTTTCGGCAACGAGGCCGGCGGGGTCGTTTCGGTCGGGCGCTTGCAAGAGTCAAGTGTCGTGTTTCTGATGACCGACGAACTTCGCGCCGGCGTCGTGAGCGAGTTCGAAGCGTTGCCAGGCGGCCGGATCGGCCGATTGAGAAAGTCGGTAGGCCCGTACGATTTGCGCCAGAAGCTCTGGTACGCGCAGGCGAAGGAGACGGGCAAGCGGTACTGGACCGAGCCCTATCTCGGTTCAGTCAAACCGATCCTGGGTATCTCGCTCTCCACCCCGATCTTCAACAAGGACGGCAATCTCGTCGGGGCGTGTGCGATCAGCTTCGAATTGACTCAGCTTTCCAGGTTCTTGCAGACGCGAGAAATCGGTGACCACGGGCGGGCCTTCATCATCGATGCCAACGGAGATCTCATTGCCGCATCGGGAGGCGTATCACCGGTGACGATCGGCGCCGATGGCCAGCAGCAGCGCCTGCACGCATCGGAGGCCGCCGATCCCATCGTTCGGGAAACCGCCCGCTACCTCAGTCGCCACCCTGGAATCGCCGGGTCATCGTTAGCCGGGCCACAGGTGTTTTCCTTCGATGACCCCGAGCGCGGCAGGATCTATGCGGCTATTGATCGCTTTGAATCACCGGGCGAAATCACGTGGACCATCGTCTCGGCGGTGCCAGCTTCGGATTTCCTGGGGCCCGTGTATCGTGCGGGTTATCTTTCGATTGGCATCAGCACAGTCATCGTCGCTGCTTTCGTGGTCCTCGGGCTGTGGATGGTCGGACGCATGTTGCGGCCGCTGACGGACCTGACGCAGGCGGCACACGCGATCGCAAAGGGGGAATGGCGAGACGTGCCCGAGGTTCGGCGAAATGATGAAGTCGGCCTGCTTGCCCAGACGTTTACTATCATGACTTCCCGTCTCAAGGAGACGTTGGACGGTCTGCGTCAGAGCGAGGCCAAGCTCGAAGAAGCCCAACGCGTCGCGAATATCGGCTATTGGGAGCGTAACCTCGAGACAGATAGCCTCACCTGGTCAGACGAGACCTACCGCATCTTTGGCCTGACGCCGGGTGAAGGTACGATCGCTTTTGCCCATGTGCTGGAGCGGATACATCCGGAGGATCGGCCGATCTGGAGCCAGGCGGCGGCCGAGGCGCTGCGTGGTGGTTCTCGCTATGACTTGGAGTACCGCATCGTCCGGCCCAACGGCGAGGTGCGCATCGTCCACAGTCAGGGCGATCTGACAAGGGAACGGTCAGGTCGGCCCCTCAGCATGTTTGGCACGATCCAGGACATTACCGCTCGCAAGCGCGCCGAAGAGGCGCTGCGTGAGAGTGAGGAGCAATGGAAGGCGGTTTTTGAGAACAACCCGACCATGTACTTCATGGTGGATGCCGCCGGGACCATCCTGTCCGTGAACCCCTTCGGAGCCGAGCATCTCGGCTACAGGGTCGACGAATTGATCGGCCGCCCCGTGGAGATCCTGTTTCACGAAGCCGACCGAGAGGCCGTCCAGAGGAACAGCGCCGTCTGCCTCGAACAATTCGGCCGAACCATGAGCTGGGAGGCGCGCAAAGTCCGCAAGGACGGCGAGACGCTCTGGGTTCGTGAGACCGCCAGAGCTGTATTGATCAAGAACCGACCCGTTGTCTTGGTCGCATGCGAAGATGTCACCGATGGCAAGCGCGCCGCAGAGGCAATAAGTGAGATGCAGATGCAGTTGGCGCACGCGAACCGCGTCGCAACGATGGGGCAGCTCACGGCGTCGATTGCCCATGAAGTGAACCAGCCCATCGCCGCGACGGTCACCAACGCGCAGGCGGCGCTGCGCTGGCTGGGTGGTCGACCGCCGGATCTGGAGGAGGCACGCCAGGCCCTCGCTCGCATCGTCAAGGACGGCAATCGAGCGGGCGAGGTCATCGGCCGAGTTCGTTCCCTTATCAAAAGAGCGTCGCTGCAGAAGGATCGTTTGGATATCAATGATGCAATCCGCGAGGTGGTTGAGATCACCCGTGGCGAAGCGGTGAAGAATGGCGTCTCGGTGCAGACGGACCTCGCGGACGGCTTGCCGCTCATTCACGGGGATCGGGTCCAACTGCAACAAGTGATCGTAAATTTGATCATCAACGCCATCGAAGCGATGAGCGGCATCAGCGAGGGGGAGCGAGAGTTGCTGATCAGCACCGGGATGGCCGAGTCCGGTGGCGTGCTCGTCGCGGTGCGGGATACGGGTCTGGGACTGGCGCCAGCGACTCTCGAGCACCTGTTCGAGGCCTTCTACACGACCAAACCGAGCGGTTTGGGGCTGGGACTGTCGATCTGCCGTTCGATCATCGAGGTACATGGCGGACGATTGTGGGCGAGCGCGAATGTGCCCCGTGGCGCCATCTTTCAATTCACCGTACCCGTCGACGTGGTCAGCGCATCGTGATCGGGCCGGGCACGCACGGGCTGAGATCGCAATGAGCGCGCAGGAATGAGAATGATTCTTAGAACCTCCGACCCCTCGGGCGCGCGGGACATGGGGAAGCGTGTGTAGCCCTTCCTCGTCGGGCTTCGGCGCGCACGGCACCGGTGACGCGCCGCCAGCGGAATGGCACAATTGGACTCATTTCTTGGCTCGGTGCTGAGTAGATGCCGGTCTCCAGGTTTCGTGGGAGGACGGCGGAGTGCGGCAATTGGACCTATCCTCTCGGTTGGGCGCTGAGGGAACTGGCGGCCTTCAGGTCTTGTCGGAGGACGGCGAACGCGTCTTCTGCCGAGGCCTGGGCGCCGACGGCAGCCATGACTCCGTGCTGGTTGTGCTACCTGCCGCAGAGCGCCCGACACCATCGAGCCTCGATCGCCTCGCCCACGAATACGCATTGAAGGATGAGCTGGATGGTGCATGGGCGGTGCGGCCGCTGGAGCTTAGGCGGGAAGGCGGTCGCACCATGCTGGTGCTCGAGGATCCGGGCGGTGAGCCGCTCGAGCGGCGGCTCGGAGCCCCCATGGAGGTGGGTCCGTTCCTGCGCATCGCTATCAGCATCGCCTCTGCTCTGGACAAGGTCCACCAGCGCGGCCTCGTCCACAAGGACATCAAGCCGGCCAATATCCTGGTGAACGGCGCGAACGGAGAGGTGCGGCTCACCGGCTTCGGCCTCGCTTCGCGCCTGTCCCGCGAGCGGCAGGCGCCCGAGCCGCCCGAGACCATCGTCGGCACCCTCGCCTATATGGCCCCCGAGCAGACCGGGCGCATGAACCGGTCGATCGACTCCCGCAGCGACCTCTACGCCCTCGGCGTCACCTTCTACCAGATGCTCACCGGCACGCTGCCGTTTACGGCTGCCGATCCGATGGAGTGGGTGCACTGCCATGTTGCCCGGCGGCCGGTGCCGCCCGCCGGGCGGCGGAAGGAGGTGCGCGGCGCCGTTTCGGCGATCATCATGAAGCTGCTCGCCAAGACGGCCGAGGAGCGTTACCAGACCGCGGCCGGCCTGGAGCACGACCTCCGGCGCTGTCTGGCCGAATGGGAGGCTCAGCGCAGCATCGACGACTTCCCGCTCGGCGAACACGACACGCCAGACCGGCTTCTAATTCCCGAGAAACTGTACGGGCGAGAGCGCGAGATCGAACTCTTGCTCGCCGCCTTCGATCGCGTGGTCGGGGGCGGCACACCGGAGCTGGTGCTGGTCTCGGGATATTCCGGCATCGGCAAGTCCTCTGTCGTCAACGAGCTGCACAAGGTGCTGGTGCCGTCTCGCGGCCTCTTCGCATCCGGCAAGTTCGATCAATACAAGCGCGACATCCCGTATTCGACCCTCGCGCAAGCCTTTCAGAGCCTGATCCGGGGTCTTCTCGCCAAGAGCGAGGCCGATCTGGCACGGTGGCGCGACGCCCTGCGCGAAGCGCTGGGCCCGAATGGACAGCTCATGGTCGATCTGGTGCCTGAGCTGAAGCTCATCATCGGAGACCAGGCACTGGTCCCGGAGCTTCCGCTGCAGGACGCGCAGGGCCGCTTCCAGCTGGTGGTCCGGCGCTTTGTCGGCGTCTTTGCGCGGCCCGAACATCCGCTGGCGCTGTTCCTCGACGATTTGCAATGGTTGGACGCGGCGACGCTCGATCTGCTCGAGGATCTATTGACCCGATCCGATCTGGAGCACTTGCTGCTGATCGGCGCCTATCGAGACAACGAGGTCACGTCCGCGCACCCGCTGA
>Ga0335082_10003821_pt1 | contig 16394 bp, 11 predicted proteins | sample Lox_Sample_41_FD_206718 | JGI IMG/M metagenome (GOLD analysis project Ga0335082, IMG submission 206718) | Soil microbial communities from Loxahatchee National Wildlife Refuge, Florida, United States - Lox_Sample_4.1 | ecosystem: Environmental > Terrestrial > Soil > Wetlands | place: USA...
TGCAACCTGAAGTCGACAACTTTGTCTCAACGCGGCCTGTTACCGCACTTCTTCTCGCCTTCATTTGCATACTTCTTATCGCGGCATCACAATCAGCCCAATCTCAAACCTACAAAGTCCTCTACAACTTCACCGGCAAGGGCACCGACGGCGCCACACCCTACGCCGGTCCCGTGCTCGATGCACACGGAAATCTCTACGGCACAACGTATCTCGGCGGCAGCCTCGGAGCGGGCACCGTGTACCGTCTTTCTCCCGCTGGTTCATCCTGGACGCACACCACGATCTACAACTTCCGCGCCCAAACCGATGGCTCCGGCCCAGCCTTCGGCTCTCTCGTCCTGGCCTCTGGTCGCTTCCTATTCGGGACCACCGAGGGCGGTGGATACTTCGGCACTGCCTTCGCGGTTTGCGCCTGTCCACAGCGCGAATATGTCCTCCACAGTTTCGGCAAGGGAAAGGACGGTGCGCAGCCGATCGGCGGTCTCGTTCTGGATCGCGCCGGAAATCTCTACGGCACCACCAGTGAGTTCGGCGCCAACGGCTTTGGCAACGTCTTCGAACTCACGCCTTCTGGGAGCACCGTGACCGAGACCATCCTCTACAGCTTCACCGGAGGCAGCGATCCCATCAATCCCGCTGCAGGCGTCACGCTTGATGCTCGTGGCGACATTTACGGCACCGCATCACTTGGCGGCGCCTACGCAAACGGCGCAGTGTACAAATTGTCTCGATCTGGATCCGGTTGGAACGAGACCGTCCTCTACAAGTTCCAGGGCAACAGTGATGGCGCAAATCCGGTTGGCGGCGTGATCCTCGACAAGGCCGGCAACATCTACGGCACGACGTTCGACGGCGGGATCAACGGCGGCGGCACCGTCTACGAACTGTCCCCTTCCGCCTCAGGCTGGACCTTCAACACGATCTACAGCTTCGTCGGACTCTACGGAGGACCGTACAACAAACTCACCCTCGACAAGAACGGAAATCTCTACGGCTTCACCAACGCTGATGGCTCCAACGGACTCGGCTCTGTATTTAAGCTCTTGCCGGGCGCCGGCGGCTGGACGTACACCAATCTCTACGATTTTGTCGGCGGCACTGACGGCGCCTCTCCCTACGGCAGCGTCGCCGTCGATGCAAACGGAAACGTCTTCGGCACGGCCGCTGTCGGCGGTACCGACAACCAGGGCCTCGTCTTCGAAATCACGCCGTAGAGGCGGCGCTCGTAAACTTAGAACCGGGACAGTTGCGACTGTCCGGGCTCCTTCAAGCTTGGAATCAGCGCAGCTTAGCTTGCGGGTTTTCACGGGTTCGTAGGGGCTGCTCTCCGCTCCAAAACTAAAAATCATCCCGGTGCCCACTCGTCGAATCGATACTACGGACCGGTATTCTCACGAGGAACTGCATGCAACTCAAACCCTTCCTGCTCGACGACTGGCTCGACCAACACGAACACGGCATCGAATTCAATCTCGGGGCGAGCACTGGACCGGTCTGGACCGTCAACGAAATTCTTGCGCTCGCCGATGAAGAAACGCGGAATCGCTTCCTGAATCACGACGTGGTCTACAGCCGCGTTGCGGGGGCCGACAGTCTGCGCGAAGCGATTGGTGAAATGCAGCAAGTCCGCCCGGAAACCATCCAGCTCACAACCGGAGCCGCTGAAGCGCTCCTGATCGTGATGTGGCACGCCGCTGAGCCCGGCGCGAACGTCATACTTCCGCTGCCCGGGTTTGCAACTTTCTCGGCCATCCCACAGTCTCTCGGAATCGACACTCGCTTCTACCGCATCCGGCGCGAGAACGGATTTCGCATCGATCCCGACGAAATCAAGCGACTCGCCGATGCAAACACCAAACTCATCCTGATCAACAGTCCGCACCACCCCACCGGCGCGACCATTGCAGACGACGAACTCGAATCCCTGCATAACTTCGCCGCCGAGCGCAGAATCCAGCTGGTGTGCGACGAGGTCTACCACCCAATTTTTCACGGGAAGCATCTGCAATCCGCGGCGCGCCTGCCGCACGCGACCGCAATTGGTGATCTCTCAAAAGCCTTTTCCCTTTCCGGCCTGCGCACTGGATGGATCATCGAGCACGACGAGAAACGTCGCCAGCAATACTGGACCGCCCGCGCTTACTTCACCATCACAAACTCCACCACCGGAGAGATTCTTTCCGAAATCGCCATTCGCAAGCGCGACATCGTACTCGGCAAGACGCAAGAGGTCTCCTCCAGAAACCTCGCACTCCTGGAGCGCTTCATGCAGGATCACCGAGACTTGCTCGGCTGGATTCCACCACAAGGCGGCATGACCGCATTTCCCTGGCTCGTCAGCGGAGAAAGCGCACGTCCGTTCTGCCAGGCCGCGGCCGAACGCGGCATCCTCTTCGCTCCCGGCGATTGCTTCGATGCACCCGCGCATTTCCGGCTGGGCTTCGCCACATCCGGAGATAATTTCCCGAATGCGCTGGACCGCTTCGACTCGTTCGTAAAGACCCGGCCGGCAAAATTAGTATCTGCGTGACCCAGCTGCCACGAATGCGGTAACGCAACACGGTCTGTCTAGTGTGTTCCGAGCACTGCCGATCCCGCGATTTGCACCAGAAACAGTGCAATTCTTGACAAAATATTAGATTAGATATATTCCAAACATGTGGACGCGGTGACGATCAAACAATCCCTGGAGAACAGCGGCTTGCGGTGTACTCCGCAGCGCTACGCCGTCATGGCATTCCTCATGGAGTGCGACCGGCATCCCACGGCCGCCGAAATTTTCGAAGCCATCAATCGTGCCGATCCGCGCTCGTCCCGCGCCACGACGTACAATAATTTGCGCGATCTGGTCGAGGCAGGTCTGGTGCGCGAAGTCGCCGCCGAGGGCCGCGCCGCACGGTTCGATGCAACCGGCAATCGGCATCACCACTTTATCTGCGACCACTGCGGCAATGTAGAAGATATGGAATGGTACGACGTGCCCAGGCCCGCTTCAGGGTCACTCGGCAAAAGAGTCGTTCGCGAATGCGAACTCATTTTCCGCGGCCTTTGTACGAAGTGCGCTCCGCGGCGCACGTCGCGATGAGTTCAAACAGTTGGATCGAAGCTTAATTAATAAGAATGGCGCTTAGCGATCTCCGGCGCCGAACAACAAACAATCGTGCGGACCGGAACTTTCAGTACCGGATCGCAGTTCGCCCTGATTTCTAACTAGTTCAGAGGAACATATTATGGAAAATACACGTGCTGCATCATCGGGGACTGTTTCCCCTGAGACTCAACAAAAGACCACAATCGAATCCAAATGCCCGGTCATGCATGGAGGCCAGAGGTCTCATACGAATGCCGACTGGTGGCCCAATCAAGTTGATCTGAATATCCTGCACAAACATTCTCCCCTGTCCGACCCGATGGGCAAAGACTTCAACTACACGGAAGAGTTCAAGACACTCGATCTGAATGCGGTGGTCAAGGACCTTCATGCCTTGATGACCAACTCGCAAGACTGGTGGCCGGCCGACTTCGGCCACTATGGACCGCTATTCATCCGCATGGCCTGGCACAGCGCAGGCACCTACCGCATCGGCGATGGACGCGGCGGAGCCGGAGCTGGCCAGCAGCGTTTCGCGCCGCTCAACAGCTGGCCCGATAACGTCAATCTCGACAAGGCACGCCGCTTGCTCTGGCCCATCAAGCAGAAGTACGGCCGCAAGATTTCCTGGGCCGATCTGATGATCCTGGCGGGTAACGTCGCGCTCGAATCGATGGGCTTCAAGACCTTCGGTTTCGGCGGCGGTCGCGCCGACACATGGGAGCCCGAAGAAGATGTTTTTTGGGGTCCCGAAGGCACGTGGCTCGCAGACGAGCGCTACTCCGGCGACCGCGATCTCCAGAATCCGCTGGCTGCGGTCCAGATGGGTTTGATCTACGTCAATCCCGAAGGACCCAACGGAAAGCCGGACCCAATCGCTGCGGGCAGAGATATCCGCGAAACCTTTGCCCGTATGGCGATGAACGATGAAGAAACGGTCGCTCTCATTGCCGGCGGCCACACCTTCGGCAAAACCCACGGAGCTGGTGTTCCTACAGATTATGTTGGCGCCGAACCCGAGGGTGCCGACATTGAACTGCAAGGCCTCGGATGGAAAAACAAACTCGGCAAAGGCTATGGCGCGGACACCATCGGCAGCGGTCTGGAGGTCATCTGGACCCAGACCCCCACGAAGTGGAGTAACAACTTCTTTAAAAACTTGTTCGAGTACGAATGGGAACTGACCAAGAGCCCAGCCGGCGCGAATCAGTGGACGCCGAAAAATGGCGCAGGCGCAGGCACCGTACCGGATGCTCACATCCCCTCGAAGAGTCACGCTCCCTCCATGCTCACCACGGACCTCGCGTTGCGATTTGACCCTGCATACGAGAAGATCTCGCGACGCTTCTACGAGCATCCCGATCAATTGGCAGACGCCTTTGCTCGCGCGTGGTTCAAGCTCACTCACCGCGACATGGGCCCGATCCAGCGTTACCTCGGCCCGCTCGTCCCGAAAGAGATCCTGCCCTGGCAGGACCCGATTCCAGCGTTGGATCACGCCGTCATCAGCGATCAAGATGTCGCAGCTCTGAAAACGAAAATTCTCAATTCAGGCCTGACGGTGTCTGAACTGGTATCAACTGCGTGGGCCTCGGCCTCAACCTTCCGTGGCTCTGACAAACGCGGAGGCGCAAACGGCGCTCGCGTTCGCCTCGTTCCGCAGAAGTTCTGGGAAGTGAATCAGCCTGCTCAACTCGACAAGGTCCTGCAGAAGCTCGAAGCAATCCAGAAAGAATTCAACAGCTCGCAGTCGAGCAGCAAAAAGAAAGTGTCACTGGCTGACCTGATCGTTCTCGGCGGCGACGCCGCGATTGAAAAGGCGGCCAAAGCTGCCGGACAGGATGTGAAGATTCCCTTCAAGCCCGGCCGTATGGACGCATCGCAGGCACAAACAGACGTCGAATCTTTCGCTCCACTCGAGCCGAAGGCCGACGGCTTCCGCAACTACGTCAACGGCAAGCAGCGTCTCTCACCTGAGGAACTCCTGCTCGACAAGGCACAATTGTTAAGACTCACTGCGCCTGAGATGACGGTCCTCCTTGGAGGCCTCCGCGTCCTGGGTGCGAACGCCGGCAACTCCAAATACGGCGTCTTCACCAGCAAGCCTGAGACGCTGACCAACGACTTCTTCGTCAACCTGCTCGATATGGGCACAGAATGGCAGAAGTCGGCTTCCTCGAACGGCTCTGGCGACGTGTACGAAGGCCGCGAGCGCAAAACCGGTCAAGTGAAGTGGACTGCCACACGAGTCGACCTGATCTTCGGATCGCACTCGCAACTCCGCGCCCTCGCCGAGGTCTACGCCTGCTCCGACGCGAAGGAAAAATTCGTAAAGGACTTCGCAGCAGCCTGGAGCAAAGTGATGAACGCAGACCGCTTCGACATAGCCCAATAAGAGAAAGATCTTTCAAGAGAAGGGTGCCCCACTTCTGGCAGCAGTTGCCAGAAGTGGGGATTCTTGTCTCTGTGGCGCGGGCGCCCCCGCCCCCGTTTCTCCCCCCGCATATAATGACGCGTCTGATGAAACTCAAATCCAGGAGTCGCCATCCGATGTCACTTCTCCGCTCCCATTTCTCAAGCACTCTTTTCATGCTTGCATTCGTTCTCGCCCTTTCATTTCCGGCTCACACCCAGGAACCACCCGCCAACTCCCCCTACCTGAACCCGGCCTTGCCTATCGATCAGCGCGTAGACGATCTCATAGGCCGCATGACGCTCGAAGAAAAAGTCTCCCAGATGCGCGACCATGCGGTTGCAATCCCGCGCCTCGCTGTTCCCAAGTACGACTGGTGGAACGAAGGCCTGCACGGCGTCGCCTTCGCCGGATACGCAACAAATTTCCCCCAAGTCATCGGCATGGCCGCCACTTGGGACACCGACCTCGTCCACAAAATGGGTGAGACCGTCTCCACCGAAGCACGCGCAAAATACAACCAGGCCATGCGCGATGACCAGCATGAAAGCTTTTTCGGTCTCACCTTCTGGGCGCCGAACATCAACATCTTTCGTGATCCCCGCTGGGGACGCGGCCAGGAAACCTACGGCGAAGATCCTTTCCTCACAGCCCGCATGGGCGTCGCCTTTGTCACCGGGATGCAAGGCGATGATCCAAAGTATTTCCGAGTAGTCTCCACTCCCAAGCACTATGCGGTGCACAGCGGCCCCGAGTCCCTACGCCACGGCTTTAATGTCAACGCCTCCCCGCACGATCTTGAAGACACCTACCTTCCTGCATTCCGCGCGACCGTCACTGAGGCCCATGCGCAGTCCGTGATGTGCGCGTACAACTCGATCGACGGCGCGCCAGCCTGCGCCAACACGATGCTTCTGCGCGATCACCTGCGCGACGCATGGAAATTTGACGGCTACGTCGTGAGCGATTGCGCCGCCGTCGCCGACGTTTTTTCCGGCCATCACTTCGCACCCGACATGGCCCACGCAGCCGCGGCCTCAGTAAAAGCAGGCACAGATCTCGAATGCGGATACCGTGAGGGACAAGCCTTCCCCTCTCTCGTCGACGCGGTCCATAAAGGTGTGATCAAAGGATCAGAGATCGACACCGCGCTGCGCCGCCTCTTCCGCGCACGATTCAAACTCGGCATGTTCGATCCACCCTCGACCTTCGCCTATGGACAGATCCCGCTCCGCGAGGTCAACTCTCCCGAACATCGCCAGCTCTCATTGCAGGCAGCACGCGAATCCATGGTTCTGCTGAAGAATCAGAATCACATTCTGCCGCTGAAATCGGGAATCAGAACCATCGCCGTAGTCGGACCGACCGCCGAACTCGTCCAGGCGCTGCAAGGCAACTACAACGGCCCCCCGCCATCACCCGTCTATCCGCTCGTCGGCATAGAAAAGCGTTTCTCTTCCGCCCGGATTTCGTACGCGCAAGGCTCGACGTTGGTGGAAGGTTTCGCCATGCCCATCGAGCACACTGCGCTTCATCCTTCCCAAGGCTCTGGTAACGGACTCACGGGCGAGTACTTCAATTCTTTCGACCTTACCGGAACGCCCGTGCTTACGCGCACCGACCGCAATATCAATTTCAATTGGGACAAGGTCGTCCCCGTGCCCGGCCTCCAGCGCAACAATTACTCCATCCGCTGGAGCGGCACCTTCACTCCTCCAGCCGAAGGCCAATATCAACTCGGTGTGCGAGTGAACTACTGTTACGCCTGCGAGAACTCAGAAGGCTACCGCCTTTATCTCGACAACAAGTTGCTCGTCGAAAGCGGCGGCAAGAGTCCCGAACGCGGCGAAGTTCGCCTGGCAACCGCCTTTTTCGACGACACCCAACCACACCTGATTCGCCTCGAGTACCTCCATGGATCGGGAACTGCCGGCATCGATCTCAGTTGGCAAGCTCCCGCGGAAGTCTTGCGCGAAGAGGCGCTGGAGGCCGCCAGGCAATCAGACGTAACGATTGCCTTCATGGGTCTCTCCCCGTCACTCGAAGGCGAAGAGATGCCCGTGAAGCTGGCAGGATTCAGCGGCGGCGATCGCACATCAATCGACCTTCCCGCCGCGCAAGAAGATCTGCTGAAAGCGCTCGCACAAACCCGCAAGCCGCTGATCGTCGTCCTTCAAAATGGCAGCGCACTCGCAGTAAACTGGGCTCAGCAAAATGCCAACGCAATCTTGGAAGCCTGGTATCCCGGAGCCGAAGGCGGCACCGCCATCGCCGAGACGCTCGCCGGCGACAACAATCCTGCCGGACGCCTCCCGCTCACTTTCTACTCGTCGCTAAGCCAAGTCCCTCCGTTTGAGGAATACTCGATGCGTGGTCGCACCTATCGCTATCTCGCCGACAAGCCACTCTACGGATTCGGCTTCGGACTCAGTTACACAACCTTCGAGTACAGCAATCTAAAAACTCCGGCGACAGTCACCGCGGGAGGCCCAGTCACGGTCGAAGGAGACGTGAAGAACACGGGCTCACTAGCTGGCGACGAAGTCGTTGAACTCTACCTGACCCAGCCAAAGGCATTCGAAACTCCTCTGCGCGTTCTGGCGGGATTCAAGCGCGTCCATCTCGGCGCCGGAGAATCCGCCCACCTCAGCTTGACCATCGATCCCCGCTCTCTCGGTCAAATCGACGAAAAGGGCAATCGAATAATCGTGCCAGGCGATTACATGGTCTCATTGGCAAGCACACAACCGCAGGAAGCAGCTTCTGTTCAAACCGGCAAGTTCACAGTCTCGGGCAAAACCAAACTACCGAAATAGCTCAAGCGCGAAAGGATCGGAATCGATGGGTGCCCCATTTCTGCCCGGTTTTGGCAGAAGTGGGGATTTTCAATTCATCTCAACGCAGCCACCTTTTGTCATCCTGACCGAAGTGGACGCGACGTAGGAGCGTCCACGCAGTCGAAGGATCCCTACGATAGAATCGAAATTTAGAGTTGTGTCTTCGGCATGAAGGCCCATGCGAACTAATCCAGGTTCGCAAGGGCGGACCAACTACGAATGAGCGATCTCAACACAGCGCCCACAATCGACGAATATCTGCGCAACCGGCTGATGCCCGCAGAAGGCGCCATCCCGCGCCTTCCCGGCATCGAGATGTTCGGCAACTCGATCCCGGTCGGCACCGTCGGCGGAGATCTTTTCGAGTACATCAATTTCCAGCAGCGGTACGATATCGACGCTCGCATCGAGCGCGCGTTACGCCTTTCGCAGGAGTTCCTCGATCCGCTGCCTCCCGGCGCCCTCGTGCGCAATGCCGTCGACGATCACGTCCAGTGGCTGAGAACCACTTCCGGCTTCCGCCCCGAGATGGAGGCCGAGTACCGATTCGCTCGCAGCTCTGACGAAGTTCGCGTAGCCCAGGCCCTAGCTGACCTTCGCTCGACCGCCGGAGTCCTCCTCGTCGACGCTCAGGGTCACGGCATCATCTCCGCCAAGATCGCCTCCACGGTCCACGACACATTCCACGCCTTAATGCTCAATGAGCTCGATCAGTACGGAAAGACCACGCCCGAGCTCTTCGAAAATCTCAACCTGCGTCTCGCGCAATCAGTGACGGCCCGCAACGCTCTCGGCAACACCAACCGCGAACTTGCCACCATGCTCTACGGCGAGGTCGACCCGCTCGGCCACTTCCGCTTCGTGAATTTCGGACACCCGCCGCCGCTCGTCTTCTCCGCCGAATACCGCAAGTTCATGACGATCGACGAGACCCACATGGTTCGTTTCCTGGCGCTTGGCCTCGAGATCCCCGGCGACCATCCGGACCGCAAGAAGTACTATTCGCTGGCCTTCCGCCAGCACGGATTCACCTCGTCTGACATCGCACAGATCACGCTCATGAGTCCAGGAGACATGCTCGTTCTCTACACCGACGGAGTCTACGATGGGAGCGACGAGCCCGCGCGAGACCAACTCGAAGCCGTCCTGCGCGATTATTACCACCAACCCGCCCGCGACATCTGCAACGCATTACTCGATCACGCCGTCAGGCAAGATGATGTTCTGCGCGCCAACGGCGAAGCCGACGAAATCGACGACAAAACAGTCTTCATCATCAAGCGCACCAACTAATCCGCCCAACTAGATCAGATTTTGTCATTCCGACACGCGACCGAAGGGAGCAAGGAGGAATCCGCTGTTGCGGTCGCACACGCGAAGCCCCACGGTGACGCGCGTCACTGCGCGCAGAAATCCGCCAGAGTACCCTTTGCTCACCGATGCCCCCGAGCAGAAACGCTTCCGTTTTCTCACTCTCATCAGCCCTCCCGCAGGGGCTGGGCCAGGACTTCCACTTCAGCTTCAAACTGCTGATCTCGAATCCCAGGCTCACCGTAATCGCGGCATTCACCTTGGCTCTCGGGATCGCTGTCTCCGCCACCGTATTCAGCTGGATCGACAATGTCCTGCTGCATCCCTATCCCGGTGTAACCGACACTCGTGGCCTCGCCCTGCTTGAGACCGTCACCACCGCCGGAGAGCACTTGGCCGCTTCCTCATACATCGACTACCGGGACTACCGCGACAATCTCAAGCTCCCCTCCGATATCGCCATCGGCCGCTTCACGCCTCTGAGCATCGGATCGGGTGAGAACACCGACCGCTCCTGGGCCGAGTTGGTCTCCGCGAACTATTTCGACGTATTACGCCTAAAGCCGGCGCTCGGCCGCTTCTTTCTTCCTGAAGAAGGCGCCGACAAACCCGGAGCATTCCCTGTCGCGATCATCAGTTACCGCATGTGGCAGAACCGCTATGGGGGAGCCCGCGACGTCCTGGGCAAAGTCATCCGCTTGAACCGGCACGAACTGACCATCATCGGTGTCGCCCCGCGCGATTTTCGGGGCACAACGGTTGGCCTCATCTACGACGTATGGATGCCGATCACCATGGCCACCGAGATGGGAAACGGCTACACCCTCAGCTATCGTGGATGCCGCGACCTGACCTCTACGATTGTTCGTCTCAAACCCGGCGTCACTCTCGATCAGGCCGCTGCAGAAGCTGGCGCCTTGGCCAAACGCCTGGCAGCAACTTATCCAGAAACCAATCGCGGCGTCGACACAATTGTCATTCCCGTGTGGGCTGGACATCTGGGCGCGCAATCTCTCCTCCTGAGGCCATTGCAGATTCTCAGCGCAGTCTGCGCTCTCCTGCTTCTACTGGTTTGCGCAAACGTGGGAAACCTGCTGCTCGCCCGTGCCGTCTCTCGCCAAAAAGAGTTCGGACTCCGTCTCGCTTTCGGGGCGCGCGCCAGCCGCATCATCCGCCAATTGCTGATAGAAACACTGCTCCTCTCCGCCGTCGCAGCGGCGTTTAGCGTCCTGCTGCTTTTCTGGCTCGACAAATCGCTGATGGGTCTTCTTCCCGCCGTGGATTTTCCCTTTGACCTGCAAGGAGGCGTAAATCTCCGCACTCTCGCGTTCATCGTGCTGATCGTCGTGGTCACCACCGTTGCCTGCGGCTTGGCCCCTGCCTTGATCTCCACGCGCCGCGACCTGAACAATACCCTCAACGAAGGCGGACGCAGCGGCATCGGCGGTGCGCGGTCTCACCGGCTCCGCAGTCTTCTCGTCGGCGTGGAAGTCGCGCTGGCAATGGTCGCTCTGGTAAGCGCCGGCCTCTTCCTTCGCAGCTTTCACAACGCCAGTACGATCGAACCCGGCTTCGACACCCGGAACGTTTCCATGTCGCAGTTCTATCTCTCGAACGCGGGCTACACCGCCGAGCAGCAGTGGTCCTTCTGCCGCCGTTTACGGGATCGCATGGAGGCCGCTCCCGGCGTCAGCGCTGTCACCTACACCGACTTCGTTCCTCTGACTTCCCCGGCATCGAGCCCACAAGACCAAATCGCCGTCGACGGATACGTTCCCGCACCCAACGAGCAGATGCTCCTTCACCGCGCCACCGTGCCACCCGGATACTTCCAGTTCATGGGCATTCCCATGATCGAAGGCCGCGATTTCACCGAACTCGACCAGGCTGATGCGCCCCAGGTCATGATCGTGAACGAAACCTTCGCCCGCCATTTCTTTCGCGATTCGAGCCCCGTTGGAAGGATCGTCCATTTCGGAACGGACCCGGTCACGATCGTCGCCGAAGTAAAAGACAGCAAGTACAACACGCCAATCGAAACACCATCGCCCTACTTCTATCTACCTTTCCGGCAAAAATTCGCGCCAGGCCTGAATTTCGCCATGCTGATCCGTACCCGGGGTGATCCGATGGCGATCATTCCCACGCTTCGAACCGAAGCCCTCGCCCTGAATCAGGACGCGTACTTCCATTCCACACGCCTCAGCGATTCCGTCACTTTTTCTTTGTACGCGCAAAAGACCGCCGCAATCCTGCTCGCCGCAGTCGGCGTACTTTGCTTGCTGTTGTCGGCCATCGGACTGTACAGCGTCATGAGTTACGCGGTGAGTCAGCGCATGCAGGAATTCGGAGTCCGCCTCGCCCTGGGCGCAAGTCGTTTTGCGGTCGTACGCATGGTCACCCGCGAGAGCCTGCTTCTCACGATTCCCGGGCTCCTCGTCGGCATCGCCGTAGCTCTCGCAGCTTTCCGTGTCTTCAGCAACATGCTGGTTGGAGTGACCGCTAGCGACCCGATCACCTTCGCGGCATCAGCCCTCTTCCTGCTCGCCTTAACTTGCCTGGCCAGCATCCTGCCAGCAACGCGTGCCATGCAAGCCGACCCCATGACCGCCCTGCATTGTCAGTAGAAGTCCCACTGCTGCTCACACGTCACACAAGCAACGGTGATGTCATCCTGAGCGATGTGGACGCGACGAAGGAGCGTCCTCGCAGTCGGAGAGGTTGCCCTGAGGCGCAGGCCGAATGTATCCCAAACTGATAAACAAATTCCTTTATCTGACGACGCTTGAGATTCCAAATTCATGAAGAAAAAAGAGAGAGAGGTCCGGAGAAGGTCCCGGAGGGACCACTGACAATTGCCCGCCAGTTCCACTGGCGGGTCGAGGGCATCAAAAAAAAGGACATCCTCGTGCCGTAGGCACGACTGAATCGCCGGGGGAACGCCATACTCACGAATCCCTGATGCGTTCGAACGCTGAACTATCATCAGCCCGAACCACTGCGAACACCGAGCATGCGCGCCGAGCCACCATGTGTACCGAGCCACCGCGTGAACGCCAAGCCACCGGGAAAGAGCGGCCCTTCAGGGCCGCGTCAATGCGCCGAATGAAAGGCCCTTTAGGGCCCGTGGCCCCATCACTCGATCTGTTATACGGGCGCGACGAAGGAACATCCATTGTCGTTTGGCTCCAAGGGCACGCTTTCGGCAGTTGCCCACCTGCAACCGATCGCACCCTCACCCTGTCTTAAAGCTGAGGTGAGAAACGGATGAGCTACACAGTCGGGGATGGTACAGTGACGTTCGCGTTGGTAGCTGGCATTATCGGCTACCTTTATGTGAAGCATCTGGATCGGCAAAAGCGGATCGAGATCATTCATCAGGAGCGCATGGCGGCGATGGAAAAAGGCATCCCGTTGCCGGAGTTTCCGCTCGAGACCAAGCGTGACCCTCGCGCCGAGGTGCCCGTCCTGCCAGTGCTGGGGATTTTTCTTTCGACTCTTTCCATCGGAGTCATGATCGTGCTCTATCGCACGCTTGACTCTGGGGACCATAGTTTCTGGATCACTCCGCTGCCGTTTACTTTCCTCGGAGTGGGTTTGATTGCCTTTCACTACCTCAAGGGAAATTCGTGGCGGTAGCCACGGCGGAGAGCGATGCCCAACTGGTCGCGCGCGCGCAGACTGGTGATCAGCAGGCATTCGCGGACTTGCTCCGCCGCCACAGCGATCGCATATTTCGATTCGCGGTCTCAATTCTGGGACGGGAGTTCGTCCCGGAAGCCGAGGACATCACGCAAGAGGTATTTCTGAAAGTGCACCATGCGCTCGAGTCATTTCGCGGCGAAGCTGAGTTTAGCTCGTGGATCTACCGCATCACATTCAACCAGGCTGTGAACTTGAAGCAGCGAGTGCGTTTTCGCACGCCGCATGCGGACGAAACCATTCTTCATCAATTGATGAGCGAGGATCCGGGACCAGACCGGCAACTTGAAACGGCACAGCGGGATCGAGCCTTGGCGGAATGCATTCAAACTCTGCCGGAGGTTTATCAGTCCGCGTTGCGGCTGTACTACTGGCTCGGTGAAGGAGTCGGAGAAGTCGCGGAGCTGCTAGGCATCCCCGAAAACACCGCGAAGTCGTATCTGCATCGTTCACGCCAGCTCCTGAAAGCGATGCTCAAAGAAAGAGGGTTTTCCTGTGACTGAGATGGAACACAATCAGCACGACATTGACAGCCTGCTACGACGCTCGATGGCAATGCCGCTCCCCAGCTTGCCGCCGGACTTTGACCAGCGCGTCATTCGCAAGGTGCAGCCAAGTTCGCAGCCGCTCGTCCGGTATCGTCAGACGTTGATCACCACTTACGGTCTTGTTTCCGTCGTTGTGTGTACGGTGCTGATGCGCGGGCAAGGACTTGGTTGGGGCACGGTCGCGGGCATGATCCTTGGTCCGCTGGCTTTGCTTGCGATCACAACTCCCCTGTGGCCGACAACAAAGCCGGTCACTACGGCGAACTAAATCAGGTGCGTGGGGTGACCACGTCGCTTGCGGTTTTATTCCCGCAAAGGCTTTGGATTTGCGCTGGCAGAGATTTCCACAGCGCGCTGTGACAGATGTCCTAGACATCCACAGCCTCGAAGATCCAAACTGCCTGATGCCGCAAGGCATTCGCAGCCGACAAGGATCGGCCGAAGTAAATCGTTATTTTTCAATATTTTAGATGTAAGTCCTGACAGATCAATATTTTACGGGGATCCCAGAGATCTAGGTGCGTGTATCTTATTTAAGATCAATATTTTACGGGCATCAAATAAAAAAATAGCACCGAGCCTCGGCGAGCGAAGTCCTTTACCTGCAATATTTTGCGAATAAAGTATCTGGATTCAATATTTTACGGAGCAAGCGAGGGATCGTGATCCGGTAAGTTGTTCGGGATCAATATTTTGCGCACGATGGGCAAAAAAAATTGATCGCAGGGACTGCGAAACTCCAAAAGCTAGTTCACCCGCGTCACCGGCTCGCTCTCAACCTGCGTCATGCTCTTGGCTGGCTGCGTAGGCTGAGTTCCATTCGCCGGAGTTCCCTGCTGCGGAGCGTACTTCGACGCACACTTTGCCTGCAGGCCCTTGGCATGGAACACGCCGTCGCGCCCGAAGCTGCCATCCGCCAAAGCCTGTGAGTCGTCTTTGAAGGTGTCCGGAGGCGCTTCCGTCCCGCTGTAGTCCACCGCCAGATTCTGGTCTTCCTCCATCAGCACGAACTGCACATGCGTTCCGGTGCGCTTGATCGATCCGGGCTGAACATTGCCGGCCACTCGCAGGCGCTTCGTGTAAGCACCGTCCCCCATCTTGTGCAGCTCTTTGATGGTGACGTAGTAGCTCTTGCTATCTTGCACGCCGGTATAGGCGAGATAGGCCAACAGCACCAGAATGAACGCTGTCGCTCCGCCGAACTTCAGGTAGGTCTTCGCTTGACTGGACATAGACGTCCCCAGAGGAAACTGCTTCAACTTTACCCTTCGGCAGGTCCGGAATCAAGGACGGCAGGACGTTCGAGCGGTCGCAAGTTCATAAACCGCAAGAAAGAGGACGAGCAATTTTTATTTCTCATACCTTTGTGCCCTCTGTGGTTGATTTTCGACTCTGCGCGAACAAAGGGCACTTCGAATTCGAGCGCACGCCGCTCCCTTAGATGAACCATTAAGAAGCCTGGAAGAAGCATCCCTCGTGGCACCCCCCACAACCTGCTGGAAACAGAGCGCAAAAAGGACTTGACATATTGTACTAGTTATATAGTACATTAGTTCACATGGGAAACGGCACGCAGCGCGCAGCAGCCTTTCGGTTCGTGCTCGATCTGCACACTGGCGTTCCGGTTTACCGTCAACTGATCGACCAGGTCCGCGCCGGCATTGCGTCCAGCACGCTCGCTGCTGGCGATCAACTGCCAACGGTACGTCAGCTCGCTGTCGATCTCGAAATTAATCCGAACACGGTCATGCGAGCCTACCGCGAACTTGAGCTTGGCGGATTGCTCGAAACCCATCAGGGTACCGGAACATTCATCAGCGACAAGAAGCCGGAAAAGAAAACCGCCGAGCGGGACCGTCAACTAAATCAGATGGCAGGTGAGTTCGCAGCGCGCGCAGGCGCTGCCGGCTTCTCGCTCGAAGAATTGATCGATCGATTGCAGGACCTGCTGCCTCGTCCCGCGCAAAGGAGATAGTCATGCCAAGAATTCGAGTCCAGGAAGTCAACGGCGTCGCTCTTTTATTGTTTGTCGTTTGCATTCTGGCTGGAGTAGCTGTCGCACAAGCGACGCACCAGCAAGCCTATGCGATCGCGTGCGCAGTGGTCGGGCTCTACTTTCTTTTGGCGATCAAGGTCGTCCGCCAGTGGGAGAAGGTCGCTGTGCTTCGACTCGGCCGTTACGTTGGCCTACGCGGCCCTGGGCTTTGCCACATCGTTCCGATCGTAGAGACGCTGAGTCCATATGTGGATCAGCGCGTGCGGGTGGCGAGCGTCTCGGCGGAATCGACTTTGACGCGCGACACCGTGCCGGTGAATGTCGACGCGATCGTGTTCTGGATGGTTTGGAATGCTGAGAAATGCATCCTGGAAGTCGAAAACTTCGTGGATGCGATCAACATGAGCGCGCAGACCGCATTGCGTGAATCGATCGGGCGTCACGAACTCGGACAGATGATCACGGAGCGCGAAACTCTCGGCCGCGAACTCCA
>Ga0335082_10003822_pt1 | contig 16394 bp, 15 predicted proteins | sample Lox_Sample_41_FD_206718 | JGI IMG/M metagenome (GOLD analysis project Ga0335082, IMG submission 206718) | Soil microbial communities from Loxahatchee National Wildlife Refuge, Florida, United States - Lox_Sample_4.1 | ecosystem: Environmental > Terrestrial > Soil > Wetlands | place: USA...
TCGCTCGTGCGTTTTTGCTGATCCCGCCGCCAATACTCCAGTCCAACCTCTAAAGACGCAGCCTAAGTCCTTTGTTAAGACGATTTTGTCTCTAAGTTCCACGCGCTCACGATTTTGCGCGGAAATTCTTCGTATCTATATGAAAACGAGGAATTTCGGGGGGCGGGGGGAGGGGGTTCTCTATCCTTAATTATTACAACGCGCTGCATCTCGTCCCGCACCATCTGCCTCCTCTCTAGTTTGGGTAAGGTACGCGGAGTAGTGTGCCGGAAGTGGACGGCAAGACATACCGAACCCCGAAGTAGACCATGCTGAGATGCGCATTCTTGGGATCGCTTGGAGCTACATACCAGGGGGAACGAGTGAGATAGGAATACTGCGCGTAAGTCTGCAGCGCTCCGTATCTGGTACTGCTCCAGAAAGTCTGCACCCAATCGAAGGTCACCTCCTGGATGCTCCGGTTGTTGGTATTGGGAGACCCAGGTCCGCCATACCCGATGATGGTCTCGGGATGCGCAGTGTTCGTGGTGTCGGGGAAATAATTGCGGGAGTAATAATTAGCGCCGTAATACACGGCGAACGCCTCCTTCGGAGTTGCTCTCCACTCGAGACCTGCAGAACCCGCTCCGCCATGCAGCATGGACAGGTTTATATCGGTGCCGACAGTATTAGGACGGACCACTACTTGGGGTCCCGTTCCGAGCAAGTAGTGTGCGCCCCCATCGGTCCAAAATGCATTGGCCAGCAGCGTGAGCTTGGGCAACAATTCATAGTTTGCAGCGATCTGGCCACCACCGCCGACGGTGCCATGCGTCTGGAACGAACTCGCCCCAATTGCCTTGACCGATGCATGCGCGCCCGTAAACAGACCGCTGAGTTCCGCATGGAAGTGTCTGCCCGAGAAACTTCTGTCGTAAGTGAGCTTGGAAATAATATCGGGAAAAGCATTAGCGGCACCAATCTGGGAGCCATTATCAAACTGAGGGCTGACAATGGCACTGAATGCCGAGGGAAGTGCAACATAGCCGCCGATAAACTGGTTCGAGTCCTCAATGCCAACCCCCATCGCCCAGTGTTCGTTGGCGTGATAGGCGACCCGGAATTCAGCAGCACGAGTATAGGGAAAACCAACCCCAATGTTCTGATCCTCGTTGTAGGTAAGGGCCAAATCGGTGGGCATTGGTCCTATCCCAGTGCGGTTGGGGGTCAACCAGCTCCATGTTTGTCCGCCGAGGAATTCCCATTTACCGTGCTTCACGTCTACAAAATAGAGTCGCAGCCTGTTCGTGTGCGGGTTCACGCTTTGATAGACGCTCGGCGCGCTGTTGCCGCTGAAATCAGTTTCGATGTAGGCAGTCACATCATTCCCACGAAAGTTCTCCTGAACCTTCGCGCTCAGGCGCGAATACTGCGCGGTGGTGCGGAATTCGGAGACATTCCCCTGGGGGCTGTTGCTGTAGGGTATCGAGGCAAAGGACGTGGCGATGTTGCTCTGCGTGTTTGTCGTGCGAAAGATGTTCTCTAAGTCGGCAAATCCGCCGAGGGTTAGTACTGCGTCCCCAAATCTGAAAGTGCCCGCCGACTGGTTGGGATCCTGTCTTGCATCATCTTGTCGAGCGATTGCTTTATTTCCGCCGTTTGCGACCTCATGTGACTGGGGGGGCTCAATCATGGACGAAGTCAGATCAGACGTTCTCTCATCACCTTGACTCGGTGATGGCCCGTTCGAAGCCGGGATCGTCGAGCCCGTCTTCAAGTTTGCTTTCAAGGCCTCGATTTCTTGGTGTTCCGCAGCTAACTGTTTCTGGGTTTGCGCGAGAGCTTCGCGGAGAGACTGCACCTCTCCAGCTAGATTTGTGGCATTCGTGGAGCACTTCGGATCCTGACCAGCGTCCTGTGCCAGCACCACGCTTGCTAGAAATAGCGGCGCGATAAAGAGATGAAACACCTTCATAACGAGGAGTCCTGGATTATGCGTTTCTCCGGGCGTGCCCGGTTTCCCGCAGAAACACACTCAGCAGGATCGCGAGGATTATGCTGGCGATCCAAAACAGGCCAGTCTCGCGAAAGTGGGCGATATGGTTTGACGCGCTTGCGATCCCTTTGCCGAAGTGATTGGCAAATATCGGCCCAAGGACTGCGGTAACTCCGAACGTAAGGAAATTAATACCGCCTGTGGCGCTACCCTTAACCTCGTCGGGATTGACTTCCTTGATGATCGTGTAAGGGATCATCGCCGCGCCTGAGGCGATTCCAAAGACCACGCAGCCCACCGCGGCGGCCGTGTGGCTGGTGGTGAAAGCAATAGCAGCAGCAGACAACAGCATGACTGCCGCGCCTCCTATCAGCACAGGCTTGCGACGACCGATCTTATCGGCAAGCCAGCCGAGAAGAGGACAACCAATTACCCAACCCAGGGGAACAAGAGAACCTGTAACCACGGCATCGTGATAGCTCATCATCCTTTCGCGCTGAAAGAAGGCGACTCCCCAGGTCATGTCGCCAATGGTCGTGGGCGCAAAGAGAAGCCCTGCGACGAGACCACACAGGTAGGACTGCGGGTTGCGAAATACGACCGCATAGGGGCGCAGCACCGATGTCCAGCCGGAGCTCGCGCTTGGTGGGCGGGTTTCGGCAGGAGTAATTGCGAACAGCAACACACCAATTGCGAGACTTCCCGCGCCAAGTGAATTCCAGACTGTTTGCCAGGCGACGCCGCGTTCGAGCATAGGTCCCACTACGAACTGACCTGCCGCTCCGCCCAGCATCCCAAGACACTGCGTGACGCCTACGGCAGTGGCGAGCCAGCGGGCCGAAAAACCGTGCGTCGCGAGATAGACGGCGCCGGTAAAAGCAAAGGCCGAACCGGCGCCTTGTAGCAGCCTTCCGGCGTATGCAGCGGTTACGTTCGATACGCTAAAGAGCAGACAGCCCACCGCCAGGATGAAAATGCCGATCGGGACGGCCTTTTTCGCACCGACTCGATCTAGCGCCGCGCCGGCGATAAGGCTGGACATTGAATAGGTGTAATAGTAGGCGCCGAGGATCGCACTGACGCCAACTGCAGTTGTGCCGAACGCCTGCGACAAGTGAGGGATCATAACCGCAGGTGCAGATCTCGCGGCATATTCGAGAAAGTAAAACAATAAGCCGAGCGCCCACGCGAATTGGAATGCTCGAACTCGCGAGGCGCTGCTTGCTCCGTACGACATGGACGACGCCGTGATTGGTTGTGTGGTCATCTGATCCCTCAAATTCCCGGGCCCTAGCGGAACAGGTTGACCTTAGCGAGATCGATGACTTCGTCCCCGCGGCCGCTAAGCACCGCCTTGAGCATAAACAGGCTGAAGCCCTTGGCTTGCTCAACGGTGATCGTCGGCGGCATAGAGAGTTCCTGACGGGAGACCGGGACCTCGACCAGCGCCGGGCCGTCATATTTGAGAGCTCGTGCAATGATGGGTTCTACTTGGTCGGAAGTCTGCGGTCGCAGGCCGAGAAGTCCCGCTCCCTCGGCGATTTTCGTAAAGTCTGGATTGTGAAGATCTGTTCCAAAATCCAGGATTCCGGCGGCCTTCATCTCCAGTTCGACAAATGCCAGCGACTCGTTCTTGAAGACGATTATTTTTACCGGCAATTGCTGTTGGCGGAGCGTGAGCAGGTCTCCCATCAGCATTGCCAAACCGCCGTCGCCCGACATAGAGATCACCTGCCGGCCCGGATAGCTGGCCTGCGCGCCGATGGCTTGGGGCAGGGCATTGGCCATGGACCCGTGCGTAAAGGAGCCGATAATCCTTCGTTTGCCGTTCATCCTGAGATATCGGGCGGCCCAGATCGTCGGGGTCCCCACATCACAGGTGAAAACTGCGTCCTCCGATGCAAGCCGATCAAGCACGTGCGCGACATACTGAGGATGAATGGCCTTCTTGCCAGAATGGGGCTTAGCCACCTCATCCAGGCCGGTGCGTGCCTCGCGATAGTGCTCAAGCGATCGCTTCAAGTGCGCTTCATATTGGTTTTGTTCGAGCTTCGGCAAGAGAGCCCGCAGCGTGCTTTTCGTATCACCGACAAAGCCGAAGTCAAGCTTGGTACGGCGCCCGAGTTGTTCGCCGCGAACATCGATCTGCACAATGGTGGCGTTCTTTGGGAAGAACTGCTGATATGGGAAGTCGGTCCCGATCATCAGCAACACGTCGCAGCTCATCATCGCGTGGTACCCGGAAGAGAATCCCAGCAGGCCGGTCATACCGACGTCGAACGGATTGTCATACTCAATGAACTCTTTTCCACGCATTGCGTGGACGACGGGAGCTTGTAGCTTGCCCGCCAGTTCAACCAGTTCATCATGAGCTCCTGCGCAACCAGCGCCGCCGAGAATGGTTATCCTTTCCGAGCGATTCAGAAGGTCGGCGAGGATATTGAGTTCGTCCTCGGAGGGACAGACCGTAGGCTTGGCGTCGGGAAAATGGACCCTGGGACTCTCGTGGACGGCATCTCGCATCGCCACATCGCCTGGCAGGGCAACCACTGCAACCCCGCGTCGCGAGAGCGCAGTCTGCATCGCAATCTCGAGTACGCGGGGCATCTGGGTCGGCTGCGAGACCAGCTCGCAATAGTGGCTGCACTGAGCAAAGAGATAGTCAGGGTGAGTCTCTTGAAAATAGCCGCTGCCGATTTCAACGCTTGGAATTTGTGCCGCGATAGCTAGCACGGGGACGCGGCTGCGGTGACAATCGTAAAGGCCATTAATTAAGTGGAGATTCCCGGGCCCGCAGCTGCCGGCACAAACCGCCAGGCTTCCCGTCAACTGCGCTTCCGCTCCCGCGGCGAAAGCCGCGACCTCTTCGTGACGCAAATGAACCCACTCGATCTGCGTTCGCGTGCGAATCGAATCCGTTATTCCGTTGAGTGAATCACCACTGACACCGTAGATCCGCTTAACGCCTGCATCCACCAGGACATCTACAAGCAGGTCAGCTACTCTCTTCGCCATGTCCTTCCTTCCTAGAACCGAATTGAAGTCTCGCCACCGCTGCCGACTGAATGTGAGCAATTGAGCTTCCATATGTTCTGCTCGGCCAAGCGTGTCGCCCGCGCCATTTCAAGCGGCCGTCTCCAAGGCACTGTCAAACAAAAGGACAGCTTAATCGTGTTGTGATTTCGACGCGCTGTCGAAGGCTTGACAGTGGACTACTCGTAGCTTGACAGCAGTGGGTGCGAGGGACGCCTGCGGTTAGGTTCGCTGGTGAACGATACGGACATTGTGCTTCTGGACTTATCGCAATGCGGTGAAACGAACGCCACTCGTCGCCGATTTGGTAAGCCGATTGCATGACTCATCCGCGAGGACGTTTCACTGCGCAACAGCCGTATCGAGACGGCGATGTCAACGCAAGTCACGTAGCCGAAAAGTGCGCCATGAAAAAGCGAAGAAGCAAAACCGTGACGCGGCGAGTGAAATCTTCGAGCTTTTTGCTGGTACGGAGGTTTGCGATTTTCCTCTTCCTCGGTATTGCTTCGATCGCGGTAGGTGAACCTACGGACTTTCTCAACAGTCCCACGAATATCTTTGCTCCCGCCGCAACCCCGGCGAGCTTAGTCCGTCACTTATCGGTATTTGTGCTTGCGATCACAGGCATCATCTTCGTCGTCGTGTTTACGTTACTGGTCTACTCCGTCATTAAGTTCCGCGGCCGGCCCGGGGATGCGGGCCGCGAACCCGCTCAGGTCTACGGGAGCACACAGATCGAGTTGGCATGGACGATCATTCCGGTTTTGATTGTTGTTGTCCTGTATTTGGCAACCGCCCGCGTGATCCACGCGATACAGGATGCTCCCGAGCCAGCGGGCGCCATCGAGGTCACCGTCATCGGTCACCAATACTGGTGGGAGTTTCGCTACCCGAAGCTGGGGATCGTTACCGCGAACGAACTGCACCTTCCAGTAAGCGATCCGGACCATCCTACGCCCACATTTCTGGCGTTGTTGTCCGCCGACACTGACCATAGCTTTTGGGTGCCGGAACTCGCAGGCAAGACCGACCTGGTTCCCAATCATCCGAACCGAATGTGGATTGATCCGCGCCGCACCGGAGTGTTTCTCGGCCAGTGCGCGCAGTACTGTGGCGTACAACACGCGAAGATGCTGCTGCGTGTCTCGGTAGACAGTCCCAAAGAGTTCGCCGCTTGGGTTCGCGGTCAACAGCAACCCGCAATTCAAGATGACAAAGTCGCCGCGGGAAGGCATGTCTTCGAAACCACGGCGTGTATCAATTGCCATACTGTGACCGGCACGCCCGCGAACGGACGCTTTGGTCCGGACCTGACGCACTTGATGAGTCGCGCCACGATCGCCGCCGGTGCGGCCCAAAATACGCAGCAAAACCTGCGCCTATGGATTCAGAACCCCAACGCAATCAAACCTGGTTCGCTCATGCCGGCTATGCAGTTGAGCGATGCGGACTTGGACGCAGTCCTGACTTACATGGAGACGCTCCGTTAGATCGGACCAAAGACTAACTATGGCATCGAATGCAATCACTATTCCCGAGGCGCAGAGTGAAGGGAAGCCGTGGGTCGAAACACTGCACGGGTGGCTTACCACAGTAGATCATAAGCGGCTAGGGATTCTCTATATTGTGTCATCGCTGGTGTTCCTCGTGTTCGGTGGGATTGAGGCCCTCGTCATTCGCATTCAGCTGATGCATTCGCACAACAATTTTGTTTCTCCTCAGGTTTTCAATCGCATGTTCACCATGCATGGGACGACGATGATTTTCTTCGTGGCCATGCCCATCCTGTTCGGCTTTGCGAACTACCTTGTTCCCTTGATGATCGGTGCTCGTGACATGGCGTTTCCCCGGCTGAACGCTTTCAGTTTCTGGCTATCGTTCCTGGGTGCGCTGCTTCTCTACTTCAGCTTGCTTGGTGGAAATGGGCTGTACGGCGCCGGCAATGCACCGGACGTGGGATGGTGGGCATATGCACCTTTGACCGCACGAGCGTTTTCTCCAGGGCACAGTTCAGAGTATTGGACACTGGCGGTCATGGTTTCCGGATTTGGGACCATCGGAACTGCAATCAATATTATCGCGACCATTCTGTGCATGCGATGCCCGGGCATGAAACTCAGCCGTATGCCTTTGCTGGCATGGCTTAACCTCGTGATGTCGGGAATGGTTCTGATCACAATCACCCCTCTATCCGCGGCACAGATCATGTTGCTGATAGATCGATATCTGGGAGGCCATTTCTTCGATGCACAGGCGGGTGGGTCGGCCGTGCTGTGGATGCACTTCTTCTGGATATTCGGCCATCCTGAAGTGTACGTACTGATCATTCCCTGCTTTGCTTTCATGTCGGAAATCATTCCAGTTTTTTCACGCAAACCAATTTTCGGATACCCGGTCATGGTGGCGGCTACGGTGTGCATCGCATTCGTGAGCATGAGCGTATGGGCACACCACATGTTCACCGTCGGAATGAGCTCTTATGCCAATAGCTTTTTCACGATCACCACGATGGCTGTTGGCATTCCTACGGGAATTAAGATCTTCAACTGGCTCGGAACGATGTGGGGAGGGAGGATCCAGTTTAAGGTGCCGATGCTGTTCTCAATTGGATTTCTATTCCAATTCCTACTCGCCGGACTGACCGGCATCATGCTGGCTTGTGCGCCGTTCGATTGGCAGCTGAGCCTGTCGTACTTCGTCATTGCGCACTTCCATTATGTGATCGTCGGGGGAATTCTGTTTGCTCTCTTTGCCGCGTTCTACTACTGGTATCCGAAAATGACCGGCCGAATGTTGAGCGAGCGTCTGGGCAAATGGCATTTTTGGCTTTTCCTGATCGGGTTTCATGTGACTTTCGACCTGATGCACATTCCGGGAGTGCTCGGGATGCCGCGCCGGATCTACACATACGAACCCGGTCGCGGCTGGGACACTTTGAATCTGCTTATCACGATCGGCACCTTCATTCAGGCAATCGCCATTCTCATATTTGTAGCGAACCTCATTATTTCCTATTTCGAGGGCGATAAGGCCGGCAACGATCCATGGGATGCATGGACACTCGAGTGGTCCACGAGCTCGCCGCCGCCTCCGTATAACTTTGCCTCCATTCCAGTAGTCGCGAGCCGGCGCCCGTTGTGGGACCTGAAGCATCCCGACGATCCAGATAGCCGGTATGAATAAAGGCGGAAAGCAATGAGTACATTGGCAAGTCCGTTCCCACAAGCACCGGCGACCTGGAGCCTTCCCTATCGCGGTAAGGTCGCGATGGCCGGTCTCATTATTGCCGAGTCGGCGATTTTCACGATCTTCGTCGTCGCCTATCTCTTCTACTTGGGAAAGAGCGTCAGCGGCCCGACACCGCGCCAGGTGCTGGAAGCCCCCATCCGCTACACGATCTGCCTGTTATCGAGTAGCCTGACGATCCACTTCGCCGCAAAGGCCCTTAAGCGCGATAAGGTGGTCGCGTTCCTCGGCTTATGGCTGCTCACCATCGTTCTAGGCGCCTTGTTCTTGTATGGCACTGGCCAGGAATGGCACAGGCTGATTTACGAACACGGCCTCACCATCTCTACCAATCTGTTTGGGACAACGTATTACTCGCTCGTCGGCTTGCACGCGTTTCATGTCACCGCAGGTCTGGTCATGCTCTTACTTGTCGCCATTTTCGCTTTGGCTGGACGTGTGGGCGTGGAGCAGTCCCGTCGCGCAGAAGTGCTTTCGATGTACTGGCACTTTGTCGACGCTGTGTGGGTAGTGGTCTTCACCGTAGTTTACATTGTGGGGCGCTGAGGAGAAGGAATGGCAACTCTGCTGGCAACCGAACAAATGAGCGAAAGCCCTCGAAGTCCGCGCGAAATTGAAGTGCCCGCGCCGACAGCATGGCCGTTTACCCTGGCTTTTGGATTCACCCTGTTATGTGCGGGCCTTGTTACGAGCGTGTCGGTCAGCGTCCTTGGCGCACTGCTTGCTCTAGCAGGCTGCATTGGCTGGTTTCGTCAAGTCCTTCCTCACGAGCACGAAGAGGTTCTACCCGTTGTTCCCGAAGATATTCGTATAACCACCGAGCGCCGCGTCGTCGAACGCCTGGCGTTCGCAGATCATTTCCGCGTGTGGCTCCCGGTTGAGACTTACCCCGTATCAGCGGGCGTGAAGGGTGGATTGGCGGGGAGCGTAGCGATGGCGGTACTGGCCTGCACCTATGGCGTGCTGAAGGCGGGTAGCATCTGGTATCCCATCAATCTTCTTGCCGCAGTGGTATATGCCCAATCGCTGAAACTCGGACCGGCCCAACTGTACTCATTCCATGTGGACAGCTTCGCCATTGCTCTGGGCCTACACGTCCTCGTGTCGACCCTCGTCGGATTGCTGTATGGCGCGATGCTTCCCATGTTCGCGCGCCGACCGATCGTGCTTGGAGGACTGATCGCCCCAGTTCTGTGGTCGGGGCTGCTTTACACGATATTGTCCCTGGTGAATCCATTGCTCGCGAGTCACATTGACTGGCCCTGGTTCGTTGCTTCGCAAGTGGCTTTCGGAGTTGTCGCCGGAATTGTGGTCGTGCGTCAGACGGCCATGCCGACCTTCGAGAACCTCTCATTCGCCATGCGCGCGGGCATCGAAGCTCCAGGAGTTACTCGGCCACGAGACAGAGGGGAGCGCCCGTGAACCGGCTTCGTTATCTATGTGGGTCCGCCGTGCTGAGCCTGCTGATGTGTTCCTGTAGCTCTCCGCATGGCCAGCCCCAAAAGGGCTCCGAACCTGTTGCGCCCAGCCAAGTCTTGGAGTTTGACACTCTCTATACGCAAAACTGCGCGGGATGCCATGGTGCGCAAGGTCGAGGAGGAGCAGCGATCGCTCTTTCCGATCCAGTTTATCTGGCGATTGTAGACAGAGAATCGATGCGCAAGGTCATCGCCGACGGCGCACGCGGAACCTCCATGCCCGCTTTCGCGCAGAGCGCAGGTGGAATGCTGACGAATAAACAGGTTGATGTGATTACGAATGGGATATTGTCGCGTTGGGATCGCAAGGAAGTTCTCGACGGGAGCAACCCGCCGGCATATTCGGCAAAAACTACGGGCAACACCGCACACGGCGCACTTGTTTACGGAACGTATTGCGCATCCTGCCACGGGCCAGAAGGTCAGGGTGGCTCCAAGGGCAGCTCCATCACGAACGATTCGTTCTTGGCCCTCGTCAGCGATCAGGGTCTACGTACGATCGTCATCGCTGGTCGTCCTGAACTGGGAGCACCAGACTGGCGCGGAAACGTTGCGGGAAAGCCGATGACCGACCAGGAGATCACAGATGTCGTTGTATGGCTTGCGTCGCATCGCGTGCAAACCCCCGGGCAACCATATTCCGCTTCGAATTATCCGCAACACTAGGAGTCCAGATATGTCGACCAAACTTGTCACCATCTCCCCAGCGACAGACGCTGCGCTTTCCCGCCGCGGTTTTCTTGCGAAGGTGGGAATCCTGTTCAACGGATTGGCCGCTATGCTGCTGGCGGTGCCGATTGGGCGATATCTTTTCTCTTCCGTCTCTCGCGGAACCGGTAACGGCTATCTCTCCTGGGTGCCGCTTGGGTCCGTCAGCGACTTTCCCGAAGGCGAGACGCGGCTGGCTAGTTTTCGGAATCCCAACGTGATGCCCACAGATGGAAAGACCGTGGACACCGCTTGCTGGGTGCGGCGTGTTACAGGCGATCAGTTCCAGGTCTTTGCCATCAACTGCGCGCACCTTGGGTGCCCAGTACGCTGGTTTCCCCAGTCCGGATTGTTCATGTGTCCCTGTCATGGTGGAGCGTACTACCGCGACGGATCGCGCGCGTCCGGACCGCCTGAGCGCGGACTCTTCGAATACGCGTACAAGGTCGAGAACGGTCTCGTTACCATTCAAGCCGGTGAGTTGCCGACACCGGGAGGACCGACTGCTGCGCTGGGCCTGGAGAAGCCGCCATGCGCCTAGCTGCCAAGATTGGAGAGTGGCTCGATCATCGCTTGCAGCTCGCGGCGCCCATTCGCGAAGCCGCTGAACATCGGGTGCCACGAAACACAGCAAGCTGGTTCTATGTGTTCGGGAGTGCGGCGCTGACCGTCTTCCTTATCCAACTTGTGACTGGAATTCTGCTCGCACTGATTTACGTGCCTTCAGCCGGAGAGGCATGGAGCAGCCTGCAGAATCTCAATCACGACGTGGCCCTCGGCTGGTTCATCCGCGGGATGCATGGGTGGGGCTCCAACTTCATGGTAGCGATTGTCCTGATTCACATGGTGCAGGTGTTTCTGTTCGGGGCCTATAAGTTCCCGCGTGAACTCACCTGGATCATTGGAGTATTCCTCCTATTGATGACGTTGGGCATGGCGTTCACAGGCCAAATCATGCGCTTCGATCAGGACGCCTATTGGGGACTAGGGATTGGAGCATCGATCGCCAGCCGCGTTCCGGTCATCGGTCCAGCGGCGGTTAAGCTGATGTTGGGTGGACCGATCATCGCCGGCGCAACTCTTTCACGGTTCTTTGCGCTGCACGTATTCGTAATTCCTGGACTGCTGGTCGCGTTCGTAGGCCTGCATCTCTTGATGGTGCTGAAGCTGGGGATCACCGAATGGCCGATGCCCGGTCGCATTGTCAGGCGCACGACCTATGAACGCGAATATCACACACTAACGAGGCAAGACGGTGAGCCGTTTGTTCCCTATGCGGTTTGGAAAGACATGTTTTTCGCTGGGTTTATTATCCTGGCCATCGCGGCGTGCGCTTTCTACTTTGGCCCGTTTGGGCCGACCGGCCAGCCGGATCCGACGATCATCCAGACTGCTCCCAAGCCGGACTACTTCTTCCTGTGGCTGTACGCTCTACTCTCACTGCTCCCCCCATCGATGGAGACGCCGTTCCTTCTCATCGGCCCGCCTTTGGCGATTGTTGCATTGGTCCTTCTACCGTTTCTTTCCGGCGAAGGAGAAAAGAGCTGGAAGCGGCGGCCGATTGCGGTTCTCACGGTCCTGCTGATTGCAGTCACACTCGGAACGTTTACCCGTATGGCACAATTCGCACCGTGGAGTCCGCACATGAACGCCTGGAGCGGTGATCCCGTTCCGGATCGCTTTGTACGCGGCACAACTGCACTGGAACGTCAGGGCGCGCTCGTGTTTCAGGTAAAGCAGTGCCGCAACTGCCATGCACTTGGCGCTACCGGTGGACAGAGAGGCCCGGCCTTGGACAGCGTCGCCGTTCGACTGACACAGGACCAACTCATCCGGCAGGTGATTCAAGGGGGCGGCAACATGCCTGCCTACGGAAAGAATTTGAGCCCTGCGGAGACCACGGCCCTGGTGGCATTTCTTGAAACACTACACCCGGCGAGGCAAGCTCCCGCGCGCGATGCTTCACGTGACACGGTACTTGGTGAAAGTGGCCAAAAACCTCTCCGCGCTCAGCCATAGGATGACCATCGATGCCACATGCTCATCACGCCTCGTTCGAAACATTCCTGGTTTCTGTCATCTTGATACTTGCGGCATTGGTCTATGTGCGTGGATGGGTTTGTATTCGCAGGTTTAGCCAGGACACGGTTGAGGGCTGGCGCGCCGCCAGTTTTCTCCTCGGACTGTTCTTTGTCTGGGCGGCGATAGCCTCGCCCCTGGCTGCGCTAGATCACGAGTTGCTGACAGCCCACATGGTTCAACATCTGCTCCTCATGACATTTGCTGCTCCCATGATATGGCTCGGTGCACCTGTAAGGGCCGTACTGCAGGGCCTACCGCGGGGATTCGTGCAATCCGTCATCCATCCGCTGTCGCGGGCGGCGCCAGTACGGCAATTGCGGAGGGCGCTGACACATCCCGCAGTTTGCTGGTTTGCAGCGGCCGCCACGCTCGTCGGATGGCACATTCCCGCTCTTTTTAGGCTCGGGATGCAATCGGGAGCCTGGCATGGAATTGCACACGCATCGTTCCTGATAACCGGTCTTCTTTTCTGGTGGCCTGTCGTCCAGTCTGGGTCGACTGCCTCGAAATGGCCGGAATGGTCGATGCTTGTGTATCTTTTCCTGGCCACATTGCCATGCGATATCCTCTCCGGGTTTCTCGTCTTTTGCGACCGCGTGGTGTACCCCGTCTACTTATCCTCTTCACATCCATTCGGCCTGTCCGCGCTAGAGGACCAACAATGCGCAGGTGCGTTGATGTGGACCTGCGTCACCGTGGTCTACCTGATAGCAGGGACGATCGTCACGGCGCGGTTACTCTCGCCCCTGCTAAGCACGGAACTGCAGACGGCTCCGCAGAGTACGGAGGTTGTCTAGATGTCAGGCGAGCCTCTTGTGACTGTCTTCGACGCACCTGCAGTGGAGCGCCGCATTGTTGCGGCGTCCAGCTTGCTCTCAGACTACTGGGCGCTAACCAAGCCAGAAATCAATTTCCTGATTTTGATCACAACCTCTGCCGGCTTCTATCTCGGTTGTGCAAGCGCAGACCAAAAGTTTTCAGTGCTCGGATTGTTCAACACCTTGGTCGGAACCTTACTGGTTGCAAGCGGGACGGCGACGCTGAATCAGTACATTGAACGGAAGTTCGATGCACAAATGCGCAGGACCGCGCGGCGCCCCGCGGCCGCTGGTCGTCTTGAGCCGCATGCTGTCTTAGCCTTTGGGATAGTGTCGTCAGTGGCTGGTAGCGTTTATCTTGCGATAGGCGCCGGCGTGCTTGCAAGTCTGCTGGCGCTTCTCACCTTATGCTCCTATCTGTTCTTGTACACCCCACTCAAAAGAAGAACCCCTCTGTGCGTTCTCGTCGGGGCCGTTCCCGGTGCTATGCCTCCACTGATCGGCTGGGCCGCAGCATCCGGAAAGTTGAATATGGAGGCGTGGCTACTCTATGCCATCGTCTTCCTGTGGCAGTTCCCGCATTTCATGTCAATCGCATGGATGTACCGCGAGGACTACGACCGCGCGGGTTACTCGATGTTACCGAAGGGGCACGCGAGAGTAGCGCTGGTGATTCTGCAAACGCTGTTACCGCTGGTTGCTTTAATCCCCATCAGCGTCGTGCACTTTTCAGTCCGGCACGCAGTAGTAATCTATTGTGCGGGACTACTGTTAAGTCTGGGGTTCCTCTACTTTGGCCTGGACTTCGTGCTTCAGCGGTCGAGGGGATCTGCACGCCGGCTGCTCGCAGCGTCCATAGTTTATCTTCCGTTGGTGTTCGTGCTGAGAGTCACCTTTCGGTAGCGGATATTTCTAGTGACGAAGAGTACACATATGCTCCAGAAGCTTGAAATTGTGAAAGCAGCTCGTAACCGTTCAGACCAATTCGCGCAAATCGAGGATGCCATCGCGGCCATACGCGCGGGCGAGATGGTGATCGTAGCCGATGACGAAGATCGAGAAAATGAAGGCGATCTGACCATGGCAGCGGAAAAGATCACCCCCGAAGCCATCAACTTCATGGCGAAGTACGGCCGGGGTTTGATTTGCCTGGCGATGACGCCCGAGCGGCTCGATGAACTCGAAATCCCGCTCATGGTGCCCAAGAACTCATCGCGATTCGATACGGCGTTTTGTGTCAGCATAGAGGCAAGAGAGGGTACGACGACCGGAATCTCGGCCGCAGACCGTGCGAGCACGGTGCTCGCGGCAATCGATCCAGCGACGAAGCCAGTCGATCTGGTCCGTCCTGGGCACATGTTCCCGCTGCGTGCAAGCAACGCCGGAGTGTTGGCACGCGCCGGTCAAACCGAGGCTGCCGTGGATCTAGCCAGGCTGGCCGGTCTGCGCCCTGCCGGCGTTATCTGCGAGATCATGAACGAAGACGGCTCTATGGCCCGTGTGCCCGAGCTCTGCGAATTTGCCCTTCGTCACCAGATTCTGCTGATCACCGTGGCCGACCTGATCACCTATCGCCTAAGGACGGATTCGGTCGTCAAGTGTGTGGCCTCTACAATGCTCCCGACGGAATACGGAAAGTTCCGGCTCCACGCATTCGAAAACCAGGTCGACAAGCAAACGCATATTGCTCTTGTGTGCGGCGACATCGGAGATGGGCAGGACGTGCTCGTTCGCGTACACTCACAATGCCTCACGGGCGATGTACTGCGTTCTGTCCGCTGCGACTGTGGTGCGCAGCTCGACAAAGCCTTGCGTCAGATCGCCAGCGAAGGTCGCGGTGTGCTGCTTTACCTCAGCCAGGAGGGGCGGGGCATAGGCCTGGCAAACAAGATTCGCGCGTACGGTTTGCAGGATCAGGGCTTTGACACGGTGGAGGCCAATGAGCGACTCGGCTTCAAACCGGATCAGCGAGATTATGGCATTGGGGTGCAGATCCTGCGCGAAGTCGGTGTGCGCTCCATGCGGCTTCTAAGCAACAATCCACGTAAGCTAGTCGGCATCGAAGGTTACGGGCTATCGATTACGGAATGGCTGCCCCTTGAAATCGCTCCTTCACCTTCGAACCTGCGTTATTTGACAGCGAAGCGAAACAAGCTCGGGCACGTCCTGACCGGACTTGGGAAGTGATCCTTTTTGGGTCTTGAACACCGTGCCGGGCGGGATTAATAAGCAACGGGTGCACGCGCTTGGAGGGGTTCATCCCATGGCGCGGGCCCTCTGAGCGCTATCCAATATGGAATCGAGCGTCTGTTCGTTGTTCCATACAACACTTCGCAAGCTTCAGGGGCCCTATCTCTTCTTCAGCTTCTCCTTCAAGGCCGCGGTGAGCGCGAGCTGCAATTTCGCTTTCTTTTGCTTGCTGAGTGTCTCGACCTGTCCACGGTAAAGCTCGTGAACAAGCGGATTCGTCTTTTCAAAAACTTGCTCCCACGCCTCAAATTTGATCTGATTTTCCACCTCAAGAGCAATGATCTCTTCCAGGGCGTTGATTAGTGGCTTATCGGCCATGCTTTTCGTTTTCATGATTCCTTTCCAGTTTTCGCGTGATTCGTGTGGCGCTGTCTCCCGAGAGTAAAGCAAGTGATCTGCCACTTATGAGGAAAGGAACTTCTCGCTGCGGTGGAAATCAGATTGAGCTTGTCCGGATGGCTACGCGCGTCCGGTTCAATTGACAGTTTCTCGAACGCCTGTCGACACCAAAGTCAATTTGCTGACGCTCAACTGTCGATTATTGAACACAAATATCAGGCCTGGATCGATAAGGGTTGCTTTTTCAGCAGTCGAAGAAAGTGTGGTATTTGGCAAATGGAATGCTCTTGTCATTGCGCCGCAGAAAGAAAAGAGGCGGTTAACAAGCGAGGAGAATTATTTATGGCAACTCTGCCACAGCAGCCGATCACGATGCCGAAGCCCGCGAAGGCGCTTCCCGCGCCCAATAGTGATTTTTACAAACTTGTCGAGACGCTTCCGGCGGGGGACCTGGCGGTTGTGAAG
>Ga0335082_10003824_pt1 | contig 16391 bp, 14 predicted proteins | sample Lox_Sample_41_FD_206718 | JGI IMG/M metagenome (GOLD analysis project Ga0335082, IMG submission 206718) | Soil microbial communities from Loxahatchee National Wildlife Refuge, Florida, United States - Lox_Sample_4.1 | ecosystem: Environmental > Terrestrial > Soil > Wetlands | place: USA...
CAGCAGGTGGTCGATGCGGCCCTCTCCAACCAGCGGGTCGTCTGCTTCCTCGGCCGGTCGATGCGCAACGCCGTCGAGGCGGCGCGCCGGCTCGACATCCTCCACGTGGACGACCGCGACGTGATCCAGATCGAGGAGGTGGACGCGATCGACCCCAGCCGGGTCGTGATCGTCTGTACCGGGTCGCAGGGCGAGCCGTACAGCGCCCTCAGCCTGATGGCCGCGCGCGAGCACAAGTGGGTCAAGCTCAAGGAACGGGACACGGTGGTCCTGTCGTCGAGCCTGATCCCCGGGAACGAACCGGCGATCCATCGCGTGGTCGACGCGCTGTACCGCAGCGGCGCGAACGTGTACCACGTGCCGGCCGACGCGGTGCACGCGTCGGGTCACGGGGCCCAGGAGGAGCTCCGGCTGCTCCTGTCGCTCGTGCGGCCGCGCTGGTTCGTGCCCGTCCACGGAGAACGTCGTCACCTCCAGCATCACGCGCGCCTGGCCGAGGAGGTCGGGATCCCGCACGAGCGGATCTTGATCTGCGAGGACGGCGACGTGCTCGAGATCGGTGAGGAGGTTCGAAAGGTCGACCGCGTCCGAGCGGGGATGACCTTCGTGGACGGCCTGGGTATCGGCGACGTGGGCGGCGAGGTCCTGCGGGATCGGCGCAAGCTCGCCGGCGACGGCGTCGTGGTGGTCGTCGTGGGCGTCGACATGCAGACGGGGGACATCGTGAGCGGCCCCGACGTGGTGAACCGTGGGTTCGTCCACGAGGAGACCTCGGGCGACATCCTTGAAGAGGCGCGCAAACGCGTCATGCTTGCCTTCCAAGGCAGCGCGTCAGCTCATGTGACGGATCCGTCCGTCTTGCAGCAGAACGTTCGCCGGGTGCTGAAGAGGTATTTCTTCGAGGTGACCCAGCGCAAGCCGGTGATCCTGCCGGTGATCATGGAGGTGTAGGTGCCGACGAAGACTTCCCCCTCGCGGCGCTCGTCGTCGCGAGCCTCGAAGGCGACGCGCGCCCGGAAGCCCGCCGCGCGCACGCCCGCGAAGCGCAGGTCCGCGAAGGCGAAGCAGCCGCCGAAGACGCCGGTCCGGCAGATCCTGTCGCCGCACGCGCGGGACGCGCTCGGCATCTTCCTGGTGGTCGTCTCGCTCCTCGGTGTGCTCGGCATCTGGTTCGGATCCGCCGGGCCGGTCGGCGGCTTCCTCACGTGGCTCTCCCGGGGTGCGTTCGGGATCGCGGCGTACGTGTTCCCGTTGCTCGGCGCGTACTGGGGGCTCGTGCTGCTCCGCGACACCGCCCGCGAGGACCGTGTCCGGATGTTCATCGGGTTCTGCATCCTGGTCGCCGGCACGCTCGGCACGCTGTCGCTCCTCGGCGGACGCCCCGCGCCGACCGACGGCTACGACGCCGTGGCGGGCGCGGGCGGAGTCCTCGGCGCCGCGACCGCGCACCCCCTCACCCGGGTGATCTCACCGATCGGCGCCGCCATCGTGTGTCTGGGCCTCGTCGTGCTCGGCCTGCTGATCTTCACCGGCACGCCGATCGCCGCGGTCTGGACCCGCACGCGCGACTTCTTCACGGCCGCCGATGTCGAGGACCCCGAGCCTTCGGACGAACCGCGGGGCGCCCCGGCGCTCCGGATCGAGCCCGATCCGATGCCGACGGCCGCGCCGAAGCAGCGACGGGTGGCCCGGCTCAGGGAGGCGTTCGGTCTGGTCGAGCCCGCGTACGACGAGGTCGTCGTCGTGCCCGATGGACCCGACGACGACCTCGAGCAGCCCGGCGAACGCGACGACGAGGAGGACCGCCCCGCGAGCTCCACCGCCCGGGCTCCGCGCGGCAGGACCGTCGAGACGAACAGCGGCCCGTACCAGTTGCCGCCGCTCGACCTGCTCCGCGTGGCTCCGCCGTCGAACGCCGACCTCACCGACGAGCGGAACATGCAGACCGCCCTCGAACTGACGTTGCACACGTTCGGGGTCGACGCGCGCGTCTCGGCCGCGCACCGCGGGCCGACGGTGACGATGTACGAGGTCGAGGTCGCCTCGGGCACGAAGGTCAACAAGGTCCTCGGACTCTCGAGCGACATCGCCTACGCCCTCGCGACGCCGGACGTCCGGATCATGGCGCCGATCCCCGGGAAGTCGGCGATCGGTATCGAGGTCCCGAACAAGCACCGTGACTTCGTCATGCTGGGCGACATCCTGCGGTCCTCCGCCGCGGCCGAGGCCACCCACCCGCTCGAGGTCGCTCTCGGCAAGGACGTGCACGGCCGCGCGCGCCTGGTCAACCTCGCGAAGATGCCGCACCTGCTGATCGCGGGGGCGACCGGTGCCGGCAAGTCCTCGCTCGTCAACTCGTTCGTCACGTCGCTGCTGATGCGCACCACGCCCGACGACGTGCGGCTCGTGCTCGTGGACCCCAAACGCGTCGAGCTGAGCCACTTCGCCGACGTGCCGCACCTGTTGAGCCCTGTGATCGTGCACCCGAAGCGCGCGGCCGAGGCCCTGCAGTGGATCGCGCGCGAGATGGAGCAGCGGTACGAGATGCTCGCGACGGTCGGCGCGCGCGACATCGACGGCTACGAGGAGGGCCTCGCCGCCGGGACGCTCCGCATCCCGCCGGGGCTCGAGCACCGGTTCGAGCACCTGCCGTTCATCGTGGTCGTGATCGACGAGCTGGCCGATCTGATGATGGTGGCGCCGCGCGACGTGGAGGACGCGATCTGTCGGATCGCCCAGATGGCACGCGCCGTCGGGATCCACCTGGTGGTCGCGACGCAGCGTCCGAGCGTCGACGTCGTCACCGGACTGATCAAGGCGAACATCCCCAGCAGGATCGCGCTGATGACCTCCTCGCAGGCGGACTCTCGCGTGATCCTCGACATGAACGGCGCCGAGAAGCTGGTCGGGCACGGTGACATGCTCTTCGCGCCGTCCAGCATCTCCAAGCCCGTCCGCCTCCAGGGGGCGTGGGTCACCGAGCAGGAGATCTTCTCGATCTCGGACTTCATCCGCGGGCAGCGCGAGACCGTCTACGAGAACAGCGTGGAGGGGCTCGGCCTGCCGCCGACCGAACCGGAGGGTGGCGCGTCCGGGATCGGATCCGACGACGAGCTGCTCGAGCAGGCGGCCGAGCTCGTGATCCGGTCGCAGCTGGGCTCGACCTCGATGCTGCAGCGCAAGCTCAAGGTCGGCTTCGCGCGCGCGGGTCGCCTGATGGACCTCATGGAGGACAAGGGGATCGTCGGGCCGTCGCAGGGTTCGAAGGCGCGCGACGTCCTCGTCACGTGGGAGGAATGGGAGGAACGTCGCAGCGCGTGAGCGCCTACAGCGCGCCGACGCGCCGCGCGACCTGGAAAAGCGTGTCCGCGTGCATCTGCGGGTCGATCATGCAGGTGCCGGCCACGCCGACCAGCTTCTGCCAGTACCGGTAGATCGTCTCCGCGGTCCAGCCACGCGACGTCGCGCTCTTGAAGCTGCGGACCATCTCGGAGCCCTGCCAGATCGCCTGCGGCGAGACGAGGAACCCGCCGCGGCTCCCGTCGATCGAGAGCCAGAACGCGCCGACCAGCCCCCACGTCGCGTCGTCCAGCTCGCCGGAGACCAAGAGGAACCGGATCGGACCCTCCGACAGCGCGTAGGACGCCGCGATGCGATCGTTGTACGACGCGAGCGGCGAGCGCTCGAACTGCGCCAGGGTGCTGTTGTCAGGCTCCATCCCGTGGCTCCCCTCCACGAGGCGATGCTAGTCACCCATCCGGGGGACGCCAGCCTCCATACGGCTCGTTCCGGCACGGCATCGGACCTAGGGCCGACGACCGGTCATGCAACCCTGGTCACCGGGCTGGTCACGTCGCGGGACCACGTGCATCCTCGGCGAGGATCGCCCAGTGTTCGTGGTCGCGCCAACGACCGCCGATCTTGAGGTACCGGCGGCTCAGCCCTTCGCGGCGGAAGCCCGCGCCGCGCACCAGCGCGATCGAGCGCTCGTTCGCCGGTTGGATGCTCGCCTGGAGGCGGTGCAGCCCGAGATCGTCGAACGCGAAGCGCAGCACCAGGCGGAGACCGTCGCGCATGTAGCCCTGGCCGGCGTGTGGCACGAACGCGTAGTACCCGAGGTACGCGCTGCGGAACGGCCCGTAGAAGATCTGCGAGATCGAGAAGGAGCCGCACAGCTCGTCGTCGTCGAGCCGGAAGACGCCCAGAGGGAACCGCGTCGCGTCCGGTTCCGTGTAGGCGGTGTACGCGTCGGCGTCCTGGGGCGGATACGACCAGGGCCGGTGGAGGCCTCGGCTCCGGCGGGCGGCGGCGAGGAAGGCGTTGCGGTCGGCGGGGCCGAGCGGACGCAGGCCCACCCGGGGGGCCGCGCCGGCGCTCACCCGCCCGGGGCCAGCCGCGAGCGAGCCTCGTCGATGATCCGGGCGGCCGCGTGCCGGCCCTCGAACCCGTCGGTCGAGACCGTGTGCCCTTCCAGGTCCTTGTAGACCTGGAAGAAGTGCTCGATCTCGTTCAGCAGCGGCTGGGGGATCTGGTCGAGCTCGGCGACGAGCGACCACATCGGGTCACGCAGCGGCACGCAGAGGATCTTCTCGTCCACGCCCTTCTCATCCGTCATCCGGAACACGCCCACCGGACGGCCGACGATGTGGCACCCCGGGAAGGTGGGCTCGCTGACCAGCACGATGGCGTCGAGGGGGTCGCCGTCGCTGCCGAGCGTCGCCTCGATGAAGCCGTAGTCGGCCGGGTACTGGACGGACGTGAACAGCATGCGGTCCAGGAAGATCTGGCCACTGACGTGGTCCATCTCGTACTTGTTCCGCGAGCCCTTCGGGATCTCGACGACGATCTCGACCTCGTCGGCGTCCATCGGGGCAGTCTCGCACACGGCCGTGGCGCTACCATCACGGCCCATGGCCGGCAAGACCGCCCGCCCCGGGATGATCGGGGTCGGGTCCGCGCTCCGGCGCGCCCGGGAGATCGGCGGCATCTCCCTCGAGGAGGCGTCGCGCGACACGAGGCTGCGTGTCGAGCAGCTCCACGCCCTCGAGGACGAGGATTTCGAGGCGTTGGGCGACGACGTCTATACGCGCGCGATGCTCCGGACCTACGCGCAGTACCTCGGGCTCAAGCCGGGCAAGGTCGCCGCGATCTACGCGAGCCACACCGATGCGCCGGAGCCACCGGCCCCGCCCGCGAAGATGGGGCGACTCGAGCGCGGCCTGGCCGCCTCGCGGATCAGGGACAACCAGAAGTTCCTGTTGATCGCGGCGGCGATCACGCTGATCGTCCTGGTCTCGGTGGGGCTCGTGTCGCGATCCGGCGCCCCGGCGCCGGCCGTGATCCCCTCGACCACGGCGTCCGTCGCGTCGCCCACCAGCCGCCCCGGCATCGACGTCACGATCGATGCGACCGGTCCGGTCCAGGTCGGCGCGATCGTGGACGGCACGCAGCAGGCGCCGACCACGCTCCGACCCGGTGAGTCGGTGTCGTTCATGGCGCAGGAGCAGCTCGTAGTGACGGCGTCCGACGGCGGCGCCGTGCGCGTGACGGTGGACGGTCAGGACTTCGGCGTGCCAGGGTCGCGCGGAGAGCCCTGGACGCGGACGTTCGGGCCCGTGGGATCGTCGTGAGGGCAGAGATCGTCGCGGTCGGCACGGAGCTGCTCCTCGGCCAGATCGCGAACACGAACGCCCGGTGGATGTCCGAGCAGCTGGCCGCCGTCGGGGTCGACGTGCTTCATCACCAGACGGTGGGGGACAACGTCGAGCGCGTCGCCGAGGCGCTGTCGCTCGCCGCCTCGCGCGCCGACGTCGTCCTCGTCACCGGCGGGCTGGGCCCGACGCAGGACGACCTCACCCGGGAGGCGATCGCCCTCGTGGCCGGCGTCCCGCTCGTACGGCGTCCGGAGCTGGAGGCGATGCTCCGCGAGAAGTTCCGGGGCTTCTCGGGCCGGTCGATGCCGGAGAACAACCTCCAGCAGGCCGACGTCCCGGAGGGAGCCCGCGCCGTCGTGCCCGAGCGCGGCACGGCGCCGGGGCTCGTCGTCGATCTCCCGGGCGGGGCGCGGCTCTACGCGATGGCCGGCGTGCCGCTCGAGATGGTCGAGATCATGGAGGGGACGGTCCTGCCGGAGCTCGCGACGCGCACCGGCGCGGCGATCGTCTCCCGCGTGCTGCGCGTCACCGGGATGGGGGAGTCGGCGGTCGCCGAGGCGCTCGGAGACCTGTTCGACGCCTCGACGAACCCGACGGTGGCGTTCCTGGCGACCGGCGGGGAGGTGAAGGTCCGGCTGACGGCGAAAGCCACGACGCGGGAGGAAGCCGAACGACGCATCGCGCCGCTGGCCGATGAGGCCGCGGCGCGGCTCGGGGACGTCGTCTTCTCGACGCGCGACGAGAGCCTCGAGGGAACGGTGCTGCGGCTCCTCGCCGAGCGGCGCCTCACGGTCTGCACCGCGGAGTCGTTGACGGGAGGGAGCGTGAGCGCGCGCCTGACCGCCGTGCCGGGCGCCTCCGCGGCCGTCGTCGGCGGGGTCGTCGCGTACTCGGCCGCGGTCAAGCGGGACGTGCTGGGCGTCGCGCACACGACGCTCGAGGGTGACGGGGTCGTGAGCGAGGCGTGCGCGCGCGAGATGGCCGCCGGCGCCAGGCGACTGCTCGGCGCGGACGTGTCCCTCGCCCTGACGGGGGTCGCGGGGCCGGAGCCCCACGGGGGCGAGGAGCCCGGGCTGATCTGGATCGCGCTCGAGGCTCCGGGCGTGACCCACGCCCGCGGCTTCCGGGTCTCGGGGGAGCGGGATCGGGTCGTGCGGTGGGCCCAGCAGGCCGGGCTCGACCTCGTCCGACGCGCCCTGGACGGCTCGCCCCTACCGGTCTCCGAGACCACGGTCTAGTCGGTGCCGGGCGACCGCGAGACGGGGGAGACGAGGTCGCTGCGGCTGTTCGTCGCGTTCGATGTTTCGTCCCAGGCCGCCGACGCGATCGACCGGGCGATCGAACCGTGGCGCGCCGCGTTCCCGGCCGCCCGGTGGGTCCCACGGGAGAACTGGCACGTCACGCTGAAGTTCCTCGGGCAGACCTGGCCGCGCCTGGAAGCCTGGGTGGGTGAACGGGTCGGGGAGACCGCGGCATCCTGCGCGCCGGTGCAGACGCGGCTGCGCGGTCTCGGGCGGTTCCCGGCCGGCGGACGCGCGCGGGTGCTGTGGGCGGGGCTCGACGACGGTGCCGGGCTCCTGGGCCGGATCGCCTTGGCGCTGGACGCCGCGCTGGCGCCGGAGTTCCGGGTGGAGACGCGGGCGTTCTCGCCTCATCTGACGGTGGCACGGAGCGACCCGGCTCTGGACCTCCCCGAGGCGTTCGTCGAGACGCCAGTGGAGCCGGTGGGGACCCGGATCGGGTCAGTCACCCTGTTCCGCAGCCATCTGCGGCGGCCCGCGCCCCGGTATGAGGCCCTCGCGACGTACCGGCTCGGCGGCTGAGTCCGCATGCTTGCACCCGAACACCTGTTCGACTACCGTTCGGCGGGTCCGCGTCCCGAATGACAGGGGTGTAAGTTATGTCAGACACAGCCGCTAGGGTCCTCGAACGTTCGTCAGGCACGCTCACCCGTTCCTCCTCCGGGATGGGCAGGGATCGGAAGGAGGATCGCGTGGACCGCGACAAGATGCTCGACGTCACGCTCCAGCAGATCGAGAAGCAACACGGCAAGGGCGCCGTGATGAAGCTCGGGGAACACCCGATGAACGCCGGGATCGGCACGATCGCCACAGGATCGCTCGCGCTCGACATCGCGCTCGGCATCGGCGGCATCCCGCGCGGCCGGATCCTCGAGGTCTTCGGGCCGGAGGGCTCGGGCAAGACCACGGTGTGCCTGCACATCATCGCGGAGGCGCAACGCGCCGGCGGCATCGCCGCGTTCATCGACGCCGAGCACGCGCTCGATCCCACCTACGCGCGCGAGCTCGGCGTCAACATCGACGAGCTCCTGGTCAGCCAGCCGGACTCGGGTGAGCAGGCGTTGGAGATCGCCGACATGCTCGTACGGTCAGGCGCGCTGTCCCTGGTCGTGATCGACTCCGTGGCGGCCCTCGTACCACGCGCCGAGATCGAGGGAGAGATGGGCGACTCGCACATGGGCCTGCAGGCCCGGCTGATGTCGCAGGCCATGCGCAAGCTCGCCGGATCGCTGTCGAAGTTCGACACCAGCGCCATCTTCATCAACCAGCTGCGGGAGAAGATCGGGGTGATGTTCGGCAGCCCCGAGACCACCACCGGCGGCCGGGCGCTGAAGTTCTACTCCTCGGTCCGGCTCGACGTGCGTAAGATCGAGAACCTGAAGGACGGCACCGAGGTCGTCGGCTCGCGCACTCGCGTGAAGGTCGTCAAGAACAAGGTCGCGCCGCCGTTCCGTCAGTGCGAGTTCGACATCATGTACGGCAAGGGCATCTCGAAAGAGGGTTCCCTCTTGGACGTCGGCGTCGATCTCGAGATCGTGAAGAAGGCCGGCGCCTGGTTCACGTACGAGGGCGAGCAGCTCGGCCAAGGGCGTGAGAACGCCCGCGCGTTCCTCGCCGAGCACATCGACGTGCGCGACGAGATCGAGCGGAAGGTCCGTGAGGCCGTCGGTCTCGTCGGGTTCACCGACGCGGACGATCAGCCGATCCAGATCGAGCCCGATCTCGTGATCGAGGACGAGCCCGCTCCGAAGGTCGCGGCCACGGCGAAGGACTGATCCGCGTGACACGCCGGGCTCGAACCGGCGGCACGGCCCAGCCCAGGGACATGCACGAGCGGGCGCTCGGGCTCCTCGCCGTGCGACAGCGGAGCCGCCGCGAGCTGGAGCGGCGCCTGACACAGGCGGGGTTCCCCGCCGAGGAGGTCTCCGAGGAGCTCCTGCGGCTGCAGGCGGTCGGCCTGATCGACGATGAGGCCTTCGCGCGCGCGGTCGCCGAGCACGCCTTCGGCACGAAGAAGCAGGGACGCCGGGCGGTCGCCACGAAACTGGCCGCGGCGGGGGTCGCGGCCGATACCTCGGCGGCCGTCCTCGAGGAGCTCGGTGGAGGGGAGCAAGGCCGCGCCGAGGATCTCGCGGCGGCCAGGGCCGGCCGCATGCGGGGCGTGCCGCCCGACAAGGCGTTCTCTCGCCTGTACGGGGTGCTGGCCAGGCGAGGGTTCGCTCCGGGGGTAGCCCGGGAGGCCGCTCGGAAAGCGCTTGCGCTGGAAGCGTTCGGGGACTGAGCCTTGCCTCGCCGGAGGTCCGGCCGTATCGTGGTGGCAGACCGAAAAACCCCGAGAGGCAACCGAACGGACACCCGACGTACACCGAGCGGCTCGTAGACGTGAGCGAACGGATCATCCCAACCGAGACCTGTTGCGACAGGGGGCGTCGACCCGGGTAAGCCGGGGCCCTCGAAGCTCACCATCACGCCGCATCTGCACGGCCGGGACCGCAGGCCCTCTCCCTGACCTCAGGGAGGAACCATGGCTCCGGTCATCGTCGGCGTCGCCGCCCTCATCGTGGGCGTCGCCGCCGGGTTCCTGATCCGAACGAACATGGCCCGTTCGAGCGCCCATTCGCTCGAGGCCCAGGCACAACAGCGGCTCGTCCAGGCCGACCAGAGGACCGTCCAGGCGGAGCAGGAGGCCGCGCAGACCCTCCGCAAGGCGTTGGAGGATGCGAAGAACGACGCCGCCCAGATCCGCCGAGAGGCGGAGGAGGACGTGAAGGCCCGTCGGGACGAGATCGCGCGTTTGGAGCGCAGGATCGCCGACACGGAGGACGAGCTCCGGAGCCGCACCGCGAAGCTCGATCTGAAGGCGGGGGAGCTGGACGAACGCGACGAGAAGCTCCAGGAGGTCCGGCTCCGCCTCGAGCGGTCGGCCGATCAGCAACGGGTCCAGCTGGAACGGGTCGCGAGCATGACGTCCTCTGAGGCGCGCGACCAGCTCATGACCGACGTGGTGGACGACGCGAAGCGCGCCGCGATGGCGCAGGTCCGCGAGATCGAACAGCGCGCACGTGAGGAAGGCGAGGAGCGGGCTCGGAAGATCCTGACGATCGCGATCCAGCGCGTGGCTTCCGAGCAGACGGCCGAGTCCACGGTCAGCGTCTTCACCCTGCCGAGCGAGGACATGAAGGGACGGATCATCGGTCGCGAGGGCCGGAACATCCGGGCCTTCGAGGCGACGACCGGCGTGAACCTGATCATCGACGACACGCCCGAGGCGGTCGTCCTGAGCTCGTTCGATCCGGTGCGCCGCGAGGCCGCCCGGCTGACGCTGGAGAAGCTGGTGCAGGATGGGCGGATCCATCCCGCGCGGATCGAAGAGGTGCACGAGCGGTCGCTCGCGGAGATCGACGAGCAGATCCGGCGCGCCGGTGAGGACGCGGTCGCCGAGGTGGGCATCACCGACGTCCACCCGGAGATGGTGAAACTGCTCGGCCGGCTCCAATACCGGACCAGCTACGGTCAGAACGTCCTGAAGCATCTCGAGGAGTCGGCCTTCATCGCCTCGGCGCTCGCGTCCGAGCTCGGGGTGGATCCGACGATCGCGAAGCGCGGCGCATTCCTGCACGACATCGGCAAGGCGGTCACGCACGAGGTCGAGGGCTCCCACGCGATCATCGGCGCCGAGATCGCGCGCCGGCTGAAGGAGGACCCGGAGGTCGTGCACTGCATCGAGTCGCATCACGGCGAGGTCGAGCAGCGGACGATCCACGCGGTCCTGGCCCAGATCGCGGACGGCATCAGCGGGGGCCGGCCCGGCGCACGGCGCGAATCGCTCGAGACCTACGTGAAGCGTCTCGAGCGCCTCGAGGAGATCTGCAACTCGTTCGGCGGCGTCGAGAAGGTCTACGCGATGCAGGCCGGGCGCGAGGTGCGGGTCCTCGTGCAGCCGGGGTCCGTCGATGACCTCCAGGCGCAGATCATCGCGCGCGACATCGCGAAGCAGGTCGAGGAGGAGTTGCAGTACCCCGGGCAGATCAAGATCACGGTCGTGCGCGAGATCCGCGCCACGGAGTTCGCCCGATAGATGCCGGCTGCGGCGACCCGCCTTCGGCCGCGGTAGCCTCGTCGGCATGGAACGGACGTTCCTGATCCGCACCTTCGGGTGCCAGATGAACGAGCACGACTCGGAGCGCATCGGCGGGCTGCTGCTGCGCGACGGGATGACGCCCACCGAGGACGTCGCGGAGGCGCGGCTCGTCGTCCTGAACACGTGCGCGATCCGGGAGAACGCCGACAACAGGCTCTACGGGAACCTCGGCCACCTGAAGCCGCTGAAGGATCGGAACCCGGACCTGCGGATCGTCGTGGCCGGGTGCCTCGCGCAGAAGGACCAGGGTGCGATCCAGCGGCGAGCCCCGTGGGTCGACGTCGTGGTCGGGACCCACGCGCTGCCGAACCTGCTCGAGCTCCTGCGCCGCTCCGAGACCGAGGGTCCGATGATGGACGTCCGGGAGTACACCGAGGTCTTCCCGAGCGCGTTGCCGGCGGCACGGCAGGACGCGTTCCGGGCCTGGGTCTCGATCGCGACCGGATGCGACAACGCATGCACGTTCTGCATCGTGCCGTTCGTCCGCGGGGCGCAGCGGTCGCGGCCGATCGGCGACGTCCTGGCCGAGGTGCAGGGCCTGGTCCGGACCGGCGTGGTCGAGGTGACCCTGCTGGGGCAGAACGTGAACACGTACGGCCGCGACCTCACCGTTGCGGGATCCGCGAACGCGCCGCTGTTCGCGAGGCTCCTTCGAGAGGTCGATCGGATCGACGGTCTGCGGCGGATCCGGTTCACGTCGCCGCATCCGCACGACTTCACGCCTGACGTGATCGACGCGATGGCGTCTTCCGAGCGCGTCTGCGAGCACATCCACTTCCCGCTGCAGTCCGGGTCGGACCGGGTCCTGAAGGCGATGCGGCGCTCGTACCGCCGTGACCGGTACCTCGGGTGGTTGGAGGCGATCCGCGCCGCCGTCCCCGGCATCGCGATCTCGACCGACGTCATCGTCGGGTTCCCGGGGGAGACGGAGGAGGACTTCGCCGACACCCTCGACGTCGTGGAGCGTGCGCGCTTCGACGCCGCGTTCACGTTCCAGTACTCGCCCCGGGCCGGCACGCGGGCGGCCTCGATGCCGGAGCAGCTGCCGAAGGAGGTCGTGCAAGAGCGGTTCGACCGGCTCCTGGCCATCCAGACGCCGATCACGGCGGCGGGGAACCGGGCGCTCGTGGGGCGGACGGTCGAGGTGCTCGTGGAGGGCAGCGGCAAGCGCAACGGCTCCACCCAGGCGCGGACCAGGACGAACCGGATCGTGCACCTCCCCGAGCCGCTCGCGCCCGGCACGTTCGTCGACGCGCGCATCACCGAGGCCGGCGCGCACCACCTGTTCGGCAGCGTCGCGGCGCCGATCGCCGTCTAGCGGATGCTCCTCGCGCTGGTCGGGCCGACCGCGAGCGGCAAGACCGAGGCGGGCATCGCGGTGGCCGAGCGGCTCGGCGCAGAGATCGTCTCGGTCGACTCGATGCTCGTCTACCGGGGGATGGACATCGGCACCGCGAAGCCGACCGCGGCGCAGCGGGACCGCGTGCGTCACCACCTGTTGGATGTGGCCGAGCCCTCCGAGCGCTTCACGGTCGCCCGGTACCAGGAGCTCGCCCGGGGCGTGCTGCCCCGCATCGGCCGGCCGCTGCTGGTCGGCGGCTCGGGCCTGTACTTCCGCGCGATCGTCGATGGGCTCGCCTTCCCCCCGGAGGACGCCGAGGTTCGCCGATCCCTGGAGACCGAGCTCGCCGTGCTGGGGGCCGCCCGTCTGCACGACCGGCTCCGATGGACCGATCCGGTGGCCGCCGGGAGGATCGACGCGCCGAACGCGCGTCGGACGGTGCGCGCGCTCGAGGTCGCGGCGTTGACCGGGGAGCCGTTCAGCTCGTTCGCCGAGCCGTGGACGCGCTACGACCCCGCGAGCGTGCGCGCGGTCGGGATCCGGATCGACCGGGCCGCGATGGCGGCGAGGAGCCAGGCGCGCGTGCAGGCGATGCTGGACGCCGGCTGGCTCGAAGAGGTGGCCGGTCTGATTGCCCGCGGCTTCGGCGGATGGCTCACCGCGTCTCAGGCGATCGGCTACGCGGAGTTCGCGCGGCACCTCGACGGTAGGCTCTCGTTCGAGGAGGCGGTCGACCGGACCGTGCGTCGGACGAGGGAGCTGGGGCGCCGCCAGATGACGTGGTTCGCGCGGGATCCGCGGATCCGATGGATCGACGCCGGTTCCGGCGGGGCGATGGACGTCGTGGACGAGCTCGGCGCCGCCCTGGAGGGCGCGTGAGCGCTCGGCTCGCCTTCACGAAATACCACGCCTCGGGCAACGACTTCCTGATCGTCGACGAGCTCGAGGGTCCGGCCCCGCTCGTCGACGTCCCTGGGCTCTGCGACCGCTGGCTGGGCGTCGGCGCGGACGGGGTGATCCGCGTGTCGGCCGGGAGCGCGGCGCCGTTCCACTTCGGCCTCACGAACGCCGACGGCTCGCAGGCCGCCGTGTCCGGGAATGGGCTGCGCTGCGCGGGGGCCTTCCTGCACGACCGCGGTCAGGTGACGGGCGACATCGTGGAGCTCGAGACGCCGGCCGGTGTCCGCCGAGTCACGCTCGAGTTCCGTGCGGGCCGCGTCACGGGCGCGGTGGTGTCGATGGGCGCGCCGAACTTCACGCGAGCGGCGATCCCGATGGCGGGCCCGGCGTGGGAGACGTTCCGCGAGCAGCCGTTCGACGTGGGGGGCGGCCTCACCTTCCCGGCCACGGCGCTCACGATGGGTAACCCGCACCTCGTCCTGTTCGTCGCGGAGGAGCCGGAGCGCTACCACGTGGAGCACATCGGATCCGCGATCGAACACGACGCGCGGTTCCCGGAACGGACCAACGTCGAGTTCGCGCACGTGCGCGACGGCGAGATCGCCGTCCGGGTGTGGGAACGCGGCGTGGGTGAGACGCTCGCGTGCGGCTCCGGCGCCTGCGCCGTCGCGGTGGCGGCGAACGAGGCCGGCCTGGCGCCGGCGGCGGTGACGGTCCACTTCCCAGGCGGGCCGCTGACGGTCGAGCGCCGGGCGGACGGCGAGGTCCTCCTCGGCGGCCCGGTCGCGCACGTCTTCGACGGCACGGCCGATCCGGACGAGCTCGCGTGAGCCTCGCGGAGCGGCTGGCCGCCTCGACGCTCCAGCTGGTCGACGTCGCCTCCGTCAGCCGCGACGAGGGAACGCTGCTCGACCTGCTGCAGGAGCGGCTCGCATCGGGGCCCGGCCTCGTGCTCGAGGACGGCGGGGACGCCGTCCGGCTCTTCCTCCCGGGAGCGCGACGCCCGGACGTGCCGCTCGTCGTGTTCGCGGGGCACGCGGACACCGTGCCGGTCGGCGGCGCCGCCTTCCCCGGACGGCGCGAGGACGATGCCGTGGTCGGTCGCGGCGCGGCGGACATGAAGGGGGGCCTGAGCGTGCTCCTCGCGCTCGCCGAGGCCGGCGCGTCGTCGCCCTCGATGGACCTCGGCTATCTGGTGTTCGGCCGGGAGGAACTCCCGATCGCCGAATCCGCGCTCCTGCCGTTGCTCGAGCGATGCCCGGCGCTCCGCGACACGGCGCTCGCGATCGTCCTCGAGCCGACGTCGAACGCGATCGAGGCGGGGTGCAACGGGAACCTGACCGCGCGCGTGACCGTGGACGGCGTCGCCGCCCACGCCGCGCGGCCGTGGCTGGGCGACAACGCGATCGCGACGGCCCTCGACGTGCTCGCGACGCTGACGCGCCACCCGATCCGCGACACCGAGATCGAGGGGCTCGTGTTCCGCGAGGTCGTCTCGGTGACCACGATCGAAGGTGGGTCGGTCCCGAACGTGGTCCCCGATCGCGTGACGGCGACCGTCAACCTCCGGTACGCGCCCGACCGCTCGCCCGAGGCGGCGGAGGGGGTCCTGCGCGGCCTGCTCGGCGCCGATCCGCGCGTGCGCCTGGAGATCCTCGGGAACGCGCCGCCCGGACCCGTCCACCTGTCGAACCCCCTCGTGCGGCGGCTCCGGGCCGCCGGCGACCTGACGGTCGGCCCGAAGCAGGCATGGACGCCGGTCGCCGAGTTCGCGATGGCCGGCGTCGACGCGGTGAACTTCGGCCCCGGCGACCCGCGGTACGCTCACCGCGACGAGGAGCGGGTCGACGTCGCCGCGCTCGTCCGCGCGCACGGCGTCCTGACCGCGTTCCTCGCGGAGACCGGAGGGAACTGACGGGATGATCCACCTGTCGCCCGGGTTGCGTGCGATGCAGGCGTATCCCTTCGAGCAGCTCGACCATGCCGTGGCCGCGGTCCGCGACGCCGGCCACGAGGTGTTCGACCTGGGCGCCGGCGATCCTCGCGAGGAGACGCCGGCGTTCATCCGCGAAGCCCTCGCGGCCGCGATCGGGCCGGTGTCGTCGTACCCGCGCGCGGCCGGCCTGCCGGAGCTGCGCGCGGCGATCGCGGACTGGATCGGATCGCGCTTCGGCGCTCGCGTGGATCCGGACACGGAGGTCCTGCCGACCCTGGGCTCGAAAGAGCTCGTCTTCTCGCTGGCCCAGGACGTGCTGGATCCGGCGGCCGGGAAGGACCTGGTGCTGACGACGTCGCCGGGGTACCCGGTGCCCGAGCGCGGCGGGCGGTGGGCCGGCGGCGAGGTGCTCCCGATGCCGCTCCTGGAGGAGAACGCCTTCCTGCCCGATCTCGACGCGATCACGCGGGAGCAGTGGGATCGCGCGGCGGTCCTGTGGCTCAACTACCCGAACAACCCGACCGGGGCGACGGCGCCGCTCGCCTTCCTCGAGGACGTCGCGGCGCAGTGCCGAGCGGCCGGTGTCGTGTTCGCGTCGGACGAGGCGTACTCCGAGCTGTGGTTCGGCGAGGAGCCGCCCGCCGGCGCGCTGCAGGTGTCCGACCGGACGAACGTCCTCGTGATCAACACGCTGTCGAAGCGCTCGTCGATGACCGGCTACCGGAGCGGGTTCGCGGCGGGGGATCCGGTCCTGATCGCCGCGCTGAAGCGGCTGCGGCCCAGCACCGGCGTGACGCCGCAGGAGTTCGTGCAGGCGGCGTCCGTCGCCGCCTGGCGCGACGAGCGGCACGTCGAGGAGAACCGCGCGCGGTACGCGGCGAAGCGCCGCGTGTTCCTCCAGGTGTTCGCGCGACACGGTCTGCACGTCGCCGCGAGCGAAGCCACCTTCTACCTCTGGGTGCGCGTGCCCGGCGATCGTCCGTCGCTCGCTTGGGCGCTCGAGCTGCTGGATCGCACCGGGGTCGTGGTGGCGCCCGGCTCGTTCTTCGGGCCGGAGGGCGAGGGCTCCGTCCGCCTCGCGATGGTGCCGACCCTTGCGGCCTGCGTACGGGCCGCC
>Ga0335082_10003825_pt1 | contig 16390 bp, 14 predicted proteins | sample Lox_Sample_41_FD_206718 | JGI IMG/M metagenome (GOLD analysis project Ga0335082, IMG submission 206718) | Soil microbial communities from Loxahatchee National Wildlife Refuge, Florida, United States - Lox_Sample_4.1 | ecosystem: Environmental > Terrestrial > Soil > Wetlands | place: USA...
GCGGGCCTGCAGGATGACGATCTGACCCGGGAGATCGTAGTGAAGCCCTCGGGCGGGGGGCAGCAGTATGTCCACCGGCTACTCGAGACGCTCCAGCACGCCGTCGACCACTCCTCCTACCACCGTGGTCAGATTGTGACAATGATGAGGCAAGTCAATGTGAAACCGCCATCTACGGGCCTGATCGGCTACTGCCGGGAGAAGAGCAGCAAGGCTGCCTAGCCGGAGCGGGTCCAGGGGCGAGACTCGGGAACCTGAGTAAGTTACTCGCGGTTTAGTAACCAATTCGCGCGAGGGTTCCCGTGAGTCACGCCGTCATCTCAAAGAAGCACCGCAAACCAGAGCCCCGAGGTCCGCGCTGGCGGCGCCGCAAAGAGGCCCGCCCGGCCGAGATCGTGGCGGCGGCGCTCGACGTGTTCGTCGAGCGCGGCTACACCCGCACCAAGCTCGACGACGTGGCACGGCGTGCCGGCGTCACCAAGGGAACGCTCTACCTCTATTTCCAGAGCAAGGAAGCGCTGTTCAAGGCCGTAGTGCGCGAGACCCTGGTCCAGTCCATCGCCCGGGGCGAGGTCCTGGCCGAATCGCACACGGGATCGGCCCGCGATCTGTGCCGCACCCTGGTGCGGGAATGGTGGCGGCAGGTCGGCGAAACCAAGGCGTCGGGCATCCCGAAGTTGATGATGGCCGAAGCCGTGAATTTCCCGGACCTGGCGCGGTTCTACTACGACGAGGTCGTGAGCCGCGGGCACCGCCTGCTGTCGGGAGCCATTGAGCGGGGCATCGCGAGCGGGGAGTTCCGCCCGGTGGACGTGCCGCTTGCCGTCCGCCTGTTGATGGCGCCGCTGCTCCACGCCATGCAGTGGCGGTATTCGTTTGCGCTGTGCGTGCGCGAGCCGTTCGACGTTGCGCGCTACCTGGATCTCCATTTCGACCTCTTCATCAACGGCATCGCCAATGCATAGGATGCGTGCACTGCTCACAGTCCTGCTGGCCGCTCCCCTGGCTCGGGCGTCCGCCCAGGCGCCGCTCAAACTTTCGTTTGCCGACGCGGTGAGTCACGCCATCGGGAACGCTCCCGCGGTCACCATCGCCGCGCTGCGCACGGAGGAAGCGGGGGCCCGCGTTCGCGTGGCGCGCGCGCCGTTGCTGCCGTCCTTCGGTATCGGCGGCACGTATTTCAATCGGTCGTTCAACAGCCGGTCGATCGGGATCACGTTCCCCGGCATCCCGGAGCTGATCGGCCCGTTCAACAACTACGACGGACGGCTCACCGCCACACAGACGCTGCTCGATCTGTCGAGCACGGCCCGGCTCCGCGCCGCGCAGGCGGTCGCCACGGGGAGCACCGCGGACGAGCGGGCCGTGGTCGAAAACGCGGCGCAGGCCGCCGCGATCGCGTATCTGCGCGGGACCCGGACGCTCGCGCTCATGTCCGCCCGACGAGCCGATTCGAGCATCGCCGCGGAGCTGGTGCATCTGGCCGAGGAGCAGCGCAAGGCCGGCGTGAGTGCGGCGATCGATGTCACGCGCGCCCGCACGCAGCTGGTGGTGGCCGAGGGACAGCTGATCCTGGCGTCGGACGCAAGCGATCGCGCCCGGATCGATCTGGCGCGAACCCTGGGGCTCGACCCTGCCACGCCGATCGAGCTGACCGACACGTTGTCGTCCGCGCTCGCGCCCGTACCGCGGCCCGCAAACCGTGACTCGGCCATCGCGCGGGCCATCGAGGAGCGTCCGGATCTCGCGGCCGAACACGCCCGTGGCGAGGCGGCCCGCCGGGCCAGCTCGGCTATTTCCGCCGAGCGGCTGCCGCGCCTCGCCGTCGAGGGCGACTATGGCGTGAACGGCCCCACGGTGCCGAGCGCGATCGCGACGCGACAGGTCGCGGTGTCTCTGAATATCCCGCTGCTCGACGGCTTCGGACGCGAGGGGCGGAAGGCCGAGCAGGATGCGCTGGCGCGTGAATCGGATGTGCGCGAGCACGACCTGCGCCAGCAGATCGCGGCCGACATCGACGTGGCGCTGATCGAGATCAGCGCGGCAGAGGCGCAGCAACAGATTGCGGCGGAGCGGCTTCGGCTGGCGGAAGACGAGCTGTCGCAGTCGCGCGAGCGGTTCTCCGCGGGCGTCGCGGGGAATATCGAAGTCATCAACGCGCAGTCGTCCCTGATCCTCGCGCGCGATGCCGACATCGAAAGCCGGTTCGCCGCCGCCAACGCGCGGGTCGCGCTGGCCCGGGCTCTGGGAACGGCCCGGACGTTGCACTAGACGACATTCATTCACCTATCACCCGACACGAAAGCCGATTAGCGATATGGCGACCACGACGAGACCCGAGACCACGGCTCCAGCGAGACCGGAGCCCGGTGCCCTACCTCCGCATCAGGCGCAGCAGGCCGCACCGGCGCCGCCGCCCGCTGCACCGTCACGGGGGGGAGGCCGGCGCGGCACGGTATTCATTGTCATGGGCGCGGTGCTCGTGTTATTGATCGCGTTCGGGGCCCGGCGCTGGTGGTACGGCCGGTCGCACGTCTCGACCGACGACGCGCAGGTGGATGGGCACATCATTCCGATCCTGCCGAAAGTGGGCGGCTTCGTGACGCTCGTGCGGGTGGACGAGAATCGCTCGGTGAAAGAGGGCGATACGCTGGTCGTGCTCGATGACCGCGACTATCAGGCACGGCTGGCGCAGGCCGATGCCGACCTGGCCGTTGCCTTGGCGAACGTGGGCAACAAGGCGCGAGTCGGGCAGGCGGAAGCCGCGGTCGCCCAGGCCCAGGCCAATGCCACGAAGGCCCATGCCGATCTGTCGCGGCTCGAGCCGCTCGCGGCGCAGGAGATCGTGAGCAAGCAGCAGCTCGATGCCGCGGCGGCACAGGCGCGGGCGACGGACGCGGCCCTGGCGGAAGCGCAGGCGGCGCTCGTGGGGGCGGACGCGCGTGTCGGGGCGGCGCGGGCCGCGCGCGACCAGGCGGCGCTCAATCTCTCATATACGCGCATCATCGCGCCGACCGCCGGCGTCGTGAGCAAGAAGACGGTCGAGGTCGGCCAGCTCGTGCAGGCGGGACAGCCGCTGATGAGCGTCGTGCCGCTCGACGATATCTGGGTGACGGCCAATATGAAGGAAACGCAGATGGCGAATCTCCGCCCCGGAGACCTGGCCGAAGTCCGCGTGGATGCGTACAGGGGGGAGCGGTATGCCGGCAAGGTGGAAAGCATCTCGCCCGCGTCGGGTGCCAAGTTCTCGCTCTTGCCGCCGGACAACGCGACCGGCAACTACACGAAGGTCGTGCAGCGGATTCCGGTCCGCATCCGGCTCGATAAGCCCAACGACCAGGCGCGCCCGCTCCGGCCCGGGATGAGCGTCGACGTCACGGTGACCACGAGGTAGCATGACCGCCGCTGCCGCAGCGGCTCCCGCGTTGCCGCGGACCCAGCCGAGCGACCCGTACAAGAATCGCTACATCATCGCGATTACGGTGTCGCTCGCGTCGGTGCTCGAGCTGCTCGACACGAGCATCGTGAACGTGGCGATTCCCCACATGATGGGGAATCTCGGCGCCACACTGGACGAGATCGCGTGGGTGTCGACCGGGTACATCGTCGCCAACGTCATCGTCCTGCCGATCACGGGCTGGCTCGCCGCCGTGTTCGGGCGGCGGCGCTACTTCGCGGGCTCGATCGCGCTGTTCGTCATCGCCTCGTTCTTCTGCGGCAACGCGCACTCGCTCGCGAGTCTCGTGTTCTGGCGCATCGTGCAAGGGCTGGGTGGCGGGGCGCTGCTGTCGACGTCACAGGCCATTCTGTACGAGGTGTTTCCGCGGGAAGAGTTCGGGACCGCGATGGCGATCTTCGGCGTGGGCGTGATGGTCGGGCCGACCCTCGGGCCGACCCTGGGCGGGTACATCACCGACGCGTTCGGCTGGCCGTGGATTTTCTACATTAATATCCCGCTCGGGATGCTCGCGTTCGCCCTCTCGCTCACGTTCGTGCAGAACTCGCGGTTCGCGCAGAAGGTGGATCGCATCGACTACGTCGGCCTGGTGTTGCTGTCCGCTGGAATCGGCACGCTCCAGACGATGCTGGAGCGCGGGGAGCGGCTCGATTGGTTCGAGTCGCCGCAGGTCGTGGCGCTCGGGCTGATCTCCGCCATCTCGCTCGCGGTCTTCGTGTGGCACGAGCTGACGACCGATCACCCGGTGGTGGATCTGCGCATTCTCAAGAGCCGGCAGCTCGCGGTGGGCGTGGTGTTCGGCGCGGTGCTCGGCGTGTGTCTCTACGCGACGGTATTCGTGCTTCCCGTGTACCTGCAGAGCCTGCAGGGGTTCACGGCCGAGCAGACCGGATTCGTCATTCTTCCGGGCGCGCTGGCGAGCGCGTTCACGATGGCGATCATGGGACGGCAGCAGGGGAAATTCGACGCGCGGCTCTCGATTCTCGCCGGGGTAGGCATTTTCGCCCTCTCGATGTGGAAGCACGCGCATTTCACGACGGAAAGCGGGATGTCGGATTTCTTCTGGCCGCTGATTTTCCGCGGCGTGGGCCTGGGACTCATCTTCGTGCCGCTCACGAATCTCGCGCTCGCGGATCTGCCGATGACGAAGATCCCGAACGGCACCGGGTTGTTCAATCTGATGCGGCAGCTCGGGGGCTCCGTCGGTATCGCGCTGTCCGCGACGCTGTTGCAGCGCTTCCAGGCGATCCATCGCGGCGATCTCATTGCCAATGTCTCGATGTACAACGCGGCGACGCGGGAGCGGTTGAGCGGGATCGCGGCGCGCCTGATCGCCATGGGCACGCCCGAGCCGATCGCGAACGCCAAGGCGCTGCGGGTGCTGGACGGCCTCGTCACGCGCCAGGCGCTGATGCTGTCGTTCGAGCAGATGTTTCTGTTGTTCGGCGCGTCGTTCGTGCTGGCGTTGCCGCTGCTCCTGTTGATGCATAAGAACAAGAATGCGCCGGGTGGGGGAGGTATGGCGCATTAAGGGGACCGCCATCGTCACCGGCGCGTCGAGTGGGCTGGGGCTCGAGTTCGCGAAGCTCCTCGCCGCGGACGGTTACGATCTGGTGCTCGTCGCTCGCCGGAGCGATCGGTTGACGCAGCTGGGCGACAGTCTTTCCGAGCGGTACAACATCAAATACCGGGCGCTCGCGATCGATCTCGCGACGCAGGGGTCCGCCGCGGAAGTGATGCGGCAGCTCGGTTCTACCCCCATCGATATCCTGATCAACAACGCCGGTTTCGGCGCGCTCGGCGCGTTCGCGACGCTCGATCCCGGCACCGTGCACCAGATGATTCAAGTCAACATCGCGGCGCTTACGGAGCTGACGCGGCTCGTGCTGCCGGGAATGCTGGAGCGCAGGCGGGGGCGGATTCTCCAGCTCGCGTCGACGGCCGGCTTCGTACCGGGGCCGTTCATGGCCGAGTACTACGCGACGAAGGCGTACGTGATCTCGTTTACCGAGGCGCTGGCCGAAGAGCTCCGGGGCACCGGCGTGACGGTCACGGCGCTCTGCCCGGGAGCGACCCGGACCGAATTTCAGAGCGTGGCGAACGTCGAGAGCTCGCGGCTCTTCAACATGCCGGGCGTGATGGATGCGGCGCCGGTGGTGCGGGCGGGCTATAAAGGCATGATGCGCGGGAGAACGCTCGTCATTCCGGGCATGATGAACCGCGCGCTGCCGCTCGTGATTCGGTTGTCTCCGCGCAGGATGGTGGCGCGCGTGTCGCGGTTGTTTCAGGAGAAGGTGAAGAGGTAAGAAAAGCCGACGCTACGTTATACGTCGCTCCGGTGTACGGGGTCGCGGAATGATCTTCTGCGGATTCCGCCATGGCGCCGTGATAGCGAGCGCCCCGTAGACCAGCACGAGACCGACGTATTCAGTCATCTCGAACGGTCCGATCGCGTTCACGATCCAGTCGTACCGCATGGCCGACACCAACGTGATCGTGTTACCCACGAGCAGCGCCCACCACGCCCAGGTGTCCCCGCGGCGGAACGCCGTTGCGGCGATGGCGCTCGCCATCAGGCCGAACGCCACGTTGTAAATGCCGTACATCCGGTACAGCACCACCATGTAGTCTCCCGCGAGCGGTGACCGCCGCACGAGCAACGACCAGGAGCTACCCGAGAATCCCTCGTAGCCGGCGGGCAGGATCGGCTTGCCGCCCGGGCCGAGCAGGTGATCGGGCGCGATCGCGGCCGCCGCGCCCCACGCGACAAATCCCACATCGACAATCAGGATGAGAATCGAGGCGACGCGGTGCCGCATGGTCCCTCCTCAGGTGGGCAGTCGGCCGGTGAATTTGCAGCATCCTGCGCCGCTGCGACAGGAAGTCCTGGATCTTCGCGTCGAGCGTGGCAACGCGCGGAGCTGTGGTTGTCATTGAGCACCTCCCGCTTGTGCTTCGGCCTGCCCATCATGGGCCCATTTACACCCTGTCTTGCATTATGCCGCGTGAAGGGAATCTGGACCTCTCAGGAAATTCTCCTCACCGTTTGTTAGCTTTGTTCGCGCAAATGCCCGGCGAACACGCGGTGACGTATTGGGCTCGCATCAAGAGCGAGACGGCGTTTCCGATCCGTCGTGGGGCGTGGTACATCGTACGCGAGGCGAACGAAACCACGACGGCGCTCGACGTCCACGACGAAATACTGGTCCTGCCATCCAGTCTGCTCGATGTGGTCGATCATCAGCCGGAGCGCTGGACCGTCGTGCCGCGCCCCGCGAACTCCTCGGTGTTGCCGCCCCAGAGTTGGGGAGAACACTACGGTGTGTGCCCCTCGTGCGCGCGGCGCGCGCCGTTATTCGGCGCGCCCACCAAGATGGGATGCACCAGGTGCGGCATTGTCTTCAAGGTCGCGTGGGACGAGGGGTACCTGGGTCGGCTGCCGGTCCACCCCGGGCTGTAGGAAGGCCGTGAAATAGGGATTAACCCCCTTCCCTGGCCGTCGCCGATGAGTTAGAACCCCCGAACCAGTCTATGTTGGCGCCGGCATTGAGCCGGCGCTGTTTCACACAGGGGGATTCATATGGCGAAAGCAAAGAGCGCAGTGCCTGCCGGGCTTCACACGGTCACTCCGGCCCTGACGTATGCCGATGCCGCCCGTGCCATCGAATGGCTCACGAGGGCGCTCGGAGGGAAAGAAATCTCACGCGCCGTCGGACCGGATGGGAAGATTATGCACGCCCAGGTGCAGGTCGGCAATTCTCAATTCATGCTGCACGATGAGATGATGGGCGCGAAGGGTCCGAGGGCTCTGGGCGGATCACCGATCTCGCTCTGGCTCTACGTCGACGATTGCGACGCGGTGTTCAGGCGAGCCGTTGCGGCGGGTGGAACACCAAGCGAGGGCCCGATGGGGCAGATGCAGGATCAGTTTTGGGGCGACCGCTGCGGCGCGCTGGCCGATCCTGAGGGTTACACGTGGACGATCGCCACGCACAAGGAAGATCTCACGCCTCAGGAAATGAAGCAGCGACAGGACGAGTGGATGAAGAAGTTCGCGGAGCAGGAAGCGCACGCCTAACACCAGCGGGTTGTACGTCGCTACGACGTTACGTCACGACGGTGTTCATAGAACGTAGCGACGTAGCGACGTACAACGCTTTTTGCTAGTCCGCCACCCCCGCCATTGCCGCCGTCACATACAGCGCTCGAATCACGCCGAGCGGGCCCTCGGCGTTGTCGTACCACTCGGTCGGCAGGTGCGCGTCACCGGCTCGACCACCCGCCCCCAGGGCGATGGCGGGGATGCCCAGCGAAATGGGGATGTTGGCGTCGGTCGATGCGCTCACCAGCTCACCATCCTTGCCCAGGACGCGATTTGCCGCGATGGCGACCTGGACGAGAGGATGCGTCCGCGGCGTGGCCCCTGAGGGACGGTCGCCCAGGAGCTGGACATCCAGCCGCAACCGTGGACTGCCGGGAACACGGCGGCGATTCTCGTCGTCGATCGCGCGCTCGAGCGCCGCGCGCACCGTCAGATCGAGCTGCCCCAATGCTTGCGCATCCTCACTCCGCAGATCGAGATCGAGCCATGCCTCCTGCGGAATGGAGTTGAGCCCGATGCCGCCGCCCAGGCGGACGACCGCGCAGGTGGTGCGCGGGTCGGATTTCGCGGGCAGGTCGGCGAGCAACGCGACGGCGCGCCCCACGGCGTTCGCCGGATTCGCGACGCCGAACGCCGCCCAGGAGTGGCCACCGGGGCCGCGCAACGTCGCGCGGTAGCGCTTCGAGCCGAGCGCCCGGTGCACGATGCGCTCGAGCCCCGCGCCGTCGAGCGCGATGAACGCCACCGGACGCGGCAGGCGGTCGCGGTTGCCATTGAGCAAGTGCTTTGACCCACGCAGATCGCCCGAGCCTTCCTCGCCGACGGTGGCGGCGAAGAGCACGGGGTGCGCCAGGGGCACCCGGTTTCGTACCAGCGCCTCGGCCACCGCGATCAGAGCCGCGAGACCCCGCGCGTTGTCCGAGATCCCCGGGCCTTCGAGCCGTTCGCCGCGCCGCTGCACGGTGACGCGCACCTCGGGACCGAACACCGTATCGAGGTGCGCCGCCAGCACGACCGGGGCGACGGCCGATTGCTCGACGCCCGTTCTCGTCGGGATCCACCCCTGGACGTTGCCGACCTCGTCGATGCGCACACTGGCGAGCCCCGCCTCCCGAAATAACTCGGCGGCCCGAATGGCCCGAGCCGTCTCGGCGCCGGTGGGGGCGGGAATCGCGGAAAGCCCAGCCTGCCGCGCCAGGGTGACCTCGTCCGTGCGCTCGATGTGCTGCCGCGCGGCGCGGATGCGCTCGTGCCCCGTGAGCTTCGCGATCACATCGTTCATCTGGGCAAGCTAGTGCGCCGAAACGCATCCCGCATCACGCATCCCCGTCTGCTTGACCCCCCTCGCGCGCGAGGCGACCGTTCGGTCATGGACGAACGCGACCTGATCCACGATTGGAATTCGGCCGGCGGAAGTGGCCGGTTCGACTGGTCACGCGCGCACGTCGAGTTGAACGACGAGACGCTGCGCGATGGGCTGCAGTCGCCGTCCGTTCGGGACCCTTCGCTCGACACGAAGCGCCGGCTGTTGCACCTCATGGCGGACCTGGGGATCGCCGCCTGTGACCTGGGCCTGCCGGGCGCTGGCCCCCGGGCGGTCGAGCACGTGCGCGCGCTCGCCCGGGAGATTCAGGACGCGAACCTTCCAATCGCGCCAAACTGCGCCGCGCGCACCGTGATCCAGGACATCGAGCCGATCGTCCGCATCTCGGAAGAAATCGGAATGCCGATTGAAGTCGCGACCTTCATCGGCTCGTCGCCGATCCGGCAGTACGCCGAGGACTGGACACTGGAGCGGATGATCGCCGCTACCGAAACGGCGGTCACCTATGCCGTGCAGCACGGCCTCCCGGTCATGTACGTGACCGAAGACACGACCCGCGCCCGTCCGGAGACGCTGGAAGCATTGTACGGTGCGGCGATTCGTTGTGGGGCCGGGCGGCTGTGCCTCGCCGATACCGTGGGGCACGCGATACCGGAAGGCGTGATGCGTCTAGTGAAATACGTCAAGGAAAACATCGTCAAGGAGCAAGCCGTCAAGGGGAACCGTATACAGGTGGACTGGCACGGGCACCGCGACCGCGGGCTCGGGGTAGCCAACTGCCTCGCCGCGATCGAGGCAGGCGTGGACCGGGTGCATGCAACCGCACTGGGGGTGGGGGAGCGGGTGGGGAACGCGGAAATGGATCTGTTGATCGTCAATCTCAATTTGCTCGGCGCGCACAAACGGGACTTGTCCAAGCTGCCCGAATACTGCCGGCTCGTGGCCGAAGCGGTCGGGCTGCCCATTCCGCCCAACTATCCGGTGCTCGGGGCGGACGCGTTTCGCACGGGTACGGGCGTGCACGCGGCCGCGATCATCAAAGCGCGCAAGAAGGGGCATGACTGGCTCGCCAATCGCGTGTACTCGGCGGTTCCCGCCGAGGAGCTCGGGCTCTCGCAGAAGATCGAAATCTCTCCCGTATCCGGTCTCTCGAACGTGAAGTACTGGCTCGAGCTGCACGGCTACGACTCGAACGACGAAGCCGCCTGCGCGCTGCTGTTCGATGCGGCGAAGCGCGCGGATCGAGTCCTCTCAGACGACGAATGCCACGCGTTGCTCAAGCAGCGGGTCGCGTGACCATGAACGGATTCCGCCAGCTCGCGCAGTCGTACTTCGATCTGCGCTGGCATTTGGATCCGGTCGCGGCCACGCAGGCGGGCGTCACGACCCACGACGACCGGTTCGGGCGTTACAGCAGCGCGGCACTTGCTCCTCATCTCGCGGCGCTCAAGTCGATCTCCTCGTCACTCGAAGAAGTGCAGGTTGATACGGTGCAGGAGGAAATCGACCGGACCGCGCTGCTCAACGAGGCGCGCGTCACGCTGCGCCGCTTCGAGCGAGAGAAGCCGCAGGCCAGGAATCCCGGCTTCTGGCTCGCGCACCTCCTGGGCGGCTTGCATTTCCTGATGCTCCGGACCGACCGGAACCCCGCCGACCGGGCCCGCGCCGCCGCCGGCAGGCTGGAAGACGTTGCCGCGTTCCTCGACGACGCCCGGACTGCCTTGAACGATCCGGTCCGCTTGTTCGTCGAGACGGCGCTGCGCGTGAGTGAAGGCGGCCTGGAGCTGATCCGGGAGGTCGCGTCCACCCTGGGGGGCGCGGTGCCCGATCAGGGCCCCAGGCTCATTGCCGCGGCGGATGATGCCACGCTCGCGTTGAAGTCGTTCGGCGAGGACCTGGGTCGCTGGCTCGAATCGGCGAAGGACGAATTCGCGCTCGGGCTCGAGGACTTCAATTTCCGCCTGCACTACGAGCACGCCATGCGCGATACCGCGCCCGAGCTGTGGCGCTATGGGCAGCACCTCAAGCAGGAGCTCGAGACGGATCTGGCCGAGCGGGCGCGGCGCCTCGACGGTCAGAGCACCTGGCACGCGCTGGTGGATCGGCTGCGCGCCGATCATCCGGCCGCGCCGGGACTGGTGGACGCCTACGCGCGGGAAATGACGCGGGCGCGGGATTTTGTAGTCGAGCGCGGGCTCGCGCCGGTACCGGATGCGCCGCTCAAGGTCGTGCCCACGCCGGCGTTCATGCGGCCCGTGATTCCGTTCGCCGCCTACGACAGTCCGGGACCGTACTCGCGCGATCGCACCGGGTGGTTCTATGTCACCGTGCCGGACCCGCGGCTTCCGGCTGGTGACCAGGAACGGATTCTGCGGGATCACTGCCGGTTCGAGCTGCCCGCCACGGCGCTGCACGAGGGATTCCCCGGACATCACCTCCAGCTCATACATGCGCAGGAGCAGCCGTCCGATGTGCGGAAGAACGTGTGGACGCCGCTCACGGTGGAGGGCTGGGCGTTGTACTGCGAAGACATGATGGGCGAGGAAGGGTTTTACCGGTCGGAAGAAGAAATGTTGTTCCAGCGAGTCCATCTGCTGTGGCGCGCGGTGCGCATCCTGCTCGACATCGGCCTGCATACTCGCGGCATGACGTTCGAGCAGGCCGTGAGCCAGCTGATCGATCACATGCACGTCGATCGCGCCAACGCCGAAGCCGAGGTGCGACGCTACTGCGCCGAGCCGGTCTACCAGCTGTGCTACGCGGTCGGGCGGCGCGAGCTGCTCAAGCTGCGCGACGACTACCGCGCGGCACAGAGCGACGGGTTCACGCTGCGCCGCTTCCACGATGCGGTTCTTCCCTATGGCGGATTGCCCGTCACGCTGATGCGGTGGGGACTCGGGCTTGCCGAATAAGGAGCGCCTGCCGCGGACCGTGAAGCTGTTCGGCACGGTCTCGTTGTTCAACGATTTCGCCAGTGAAATGATTTACCCGCTGCTGCCTGCCTTTTTCACGAGCGTGCTGGGAGCGGGCGCGGCAGCGCTCGGCACGCTCGACGGCGCGGCGGAGTTTTCCTCGGCCGTCGTGAAATACGTCGCGGGAAAGCTGTCCGATCGGGCGGAGCGGCGTGGGACGCTTGTCGTGGCGGGCTACGGCGCCGCGATCGTCGTGCGACCGTTGATCGCGTTCACTCAGGCCGCGTGGCAGGTGATCGGATTGCGGGTGGTGGACCGGCTCGGCAAGGGGCTCAGGACGCCGCCCCGCGACGCCATCATCGCCGACGCCACGCCTCCCGGACTCCGCGGTCGCGCGTTCGGGCTGCATCGAGGTATGGACCACGCGGGCGCGATTCTCGGCCCCCTCGCCGCGTGGTATCTCCTGGCGGTGCACCACCTCGATCTGCGCCACATCATCGCCGCGAGCATCGTTCCGGGCGTGATCGCACTCGCGCTCGCCATCTGGGCCACGTGGGATTGGAAGCGGCGCGAAGGCGAGGGGGCGCGGGAGGGAGGGGGGAAGAGTCCGGGGCAACCGGAAGCGAACCAATCCGAGCGGGCTGCCGAGATGGGCGACTCGGAGCGTCGTACGCTCTTCGCCGCGATCGGCATCTTCTACTTCATTCGGATGCCCGAAACGCTCCTCATCCTCCGCTCGCAAGAGCTGGGCGTGGCGGTGGCACTGGTCCCGCTGCTCTGGGCCGGCGTCCACGTGTTCAAGTCAGTGCTCAGCTTTGTGGCCGGTTCGTGGACCGATCGATCCGGCCCGGTCCGGCCGATGTGGGTCGGCTGGGTGTGCTATGCCGTTCTCGCCGCGGGTATGGGGCTCGCGCGAACGGCCCTCGGTGCGTGGATTCTCTTTCTTCTCTTAGGCAGCGTGTGGGGGCTCACCGAGAGCCCCGAACGCGCGGTGGTGGCGCGGGTGGCGCGAGCCCGGCTGGGAAGCGGCTACGGGGCGTTTCACGCGGCGACCGGCATTGCGGCGCTGCTTGGCGGAATCGTCCTGGGCTCCTTGTATCAGCACGTGGGCGCCACGCCGGTGTTTCTCGGGAGCGCGGCGGCGGGGGCGGTGCTGGTGGGGGCCTATCTGCTCACGGGCGGATCGGCGCGTCGGCGGATCGCAGGCTCCTGAGGGCGCAACCAGCAATCCGAGTGTCGCGACCCACAGAGCGCGCCATCACATCCTTGCAGAATTCAGCAGCAACGCGCGCGTGTGCTTCTCTCTTCGAAGAATTCGCTCACGTATTGCTGTTCCGTGAGCTGTACCGGGTGACCAGCTTGCCTGCAATGTTCGAGATAACCCTCGTAGTCCGGCGCGCCAATGATTCGCCGCACGGCGGACATTAACCGTAACCACCGTCCGCCCGACCGCCTGACCGCCTGACCGCCGCCTTCAATCCCCAGTGGCATACGCGCTCTCCACATACGGCGCCTCGTGCAGCACCGGCGTTTTGCGCCGCGACAGCACGAGCCACCATTCGTACAGCGAGGAAATTACGAGCAGCACCACGACCGACATGAAGAGCAGTGCGACGCCCGCGTTGAGCCGGTCATTGAAAATCAGCCGGCCCGCGTTGGCCTGCGCCGAACCGGCAAGGCTCGCGGCGTGGGCGAGGAACCCGAGCTTGGGATCGGGTGAGAACACCTTCTCCCAGCCGGCCGTCATCGTGATGACGATCAACCAGGCGAGCGGCGCGAGCGTCACCCACGCGTAGCGAGTCCGGCCCATCTTGATGAGAACGGTCGTCGCGACGCACAGCGCAATCGCGGCCAGCAGCTGATTCGAGATACCGAACAGCGGCCAGAGCGAGTTGATGCCGCCCAGCGGATCCATCACACCTTGATAGAGGAAATAGCCCCACGCGGCCACGATCGTGCCGCTCGCCAGAATGACGCTCGGGTACCACGAGGTGCGGCCCAGTTTAGGCCAGGCATGCCCAAGAATTTCCTGCAGCATGAAGCGGCCGACCCGCGTTCCGGCGTCGAGCGTGGTGAGAATGAACAGCGCCTCGAACATGATGGCGAAGTGATACCACACCGCGTCGAGCGTGTGGCCGCCGAACACGCCGGTGACGCCCGAGAAGATCTGCGCCATGCCCACCGCGAGCGTCGGCGCGCCGCCCGAGCGGGCGACCAGGGTCTGCTCGCCCATGCGCGCCGCCAGCTGCTGCATGGTCTCCGGGGTCACGACGAAGCCGGCGTGCTGCAGCACCTGCGACGCCTGGGCCAGCGCCGCGGGAGTGGTGTTCATCGCGAAGTAGACGCCGGGATCGAGGATGCAGGCCGCGATCATCGCCATGATGCCGACGAACGACTCCATCAGCATGCCCCCATAGCCGATGAAACGGGCGTCGCCTTCGCGGGCGATCAGCTTCGGCGTCGTTCCCGAGGCGATGAGGGCGTGAAACCCTGAGATCGCGCCGCACGCGATGGTGATGAACGCGAAGGGAAACACCTTCCCCGCGAAGACCGGGCCCTCACCCAGATGCGCGAAGGGCGTGAGCGCGGGCATCTTGAGCGTGGGCAGCAGCACGAAGATGGCGAGCGCGAGAACGAGGATGGTCGTGATCTTGAGGAAGGTCGAGAGATAATCGCGCGGCGTGAGCAGCATCCAGATCGGCAGCACCGACGCGACGAACCCGTAGCCGACGATCATCCACGTGAGGGCGGGGCCGGAATAGGTGAACAGCGCCGCCACCGCGGGACGGCTCGCGACCATGCCTCCACCCACGAGGGCCAGCACGAGCAGCAGGGCCCCGAACGCCGACGCCTCACCCACCCGGCCGGGCCGCCAGTGGCGCATCCACCATCCCATGAGTAGTGCGATCGGGATGGTGCACGCGATCGTAAACAGCCCCCACGGCGACGACTTGAGCGCGTTCACCACGACGAGCGCGAGCACGGCCAGCAGGATGACCATGATCAACAGCACCGCGATCATGGCCGTCGTTCCCGTGAACGGGCTCACCTCGTCCTTGGCCATCTGGCCGAGCGATTTGCCGTCGCGCCGGAGCGAGCAGAACAGGATCGTGAAATCCTGCACGGCGCCCGCTACGACGACGCCGATGATGAGCCAGAGCGTGCCGGGGAGAAATCCCAGCTGGGCGGCGAGCACCGGTCCGACGAGCGGTCCGGGACCGGCGATCGCGGCGAAATGGTGGCCGTACAGGACCCAGCGATTGGTCGGGACGAAGTCGCGGCCGTTGTTGTGGCGCTCCGCCGGCGTGGCGCGGCGGTTGTCCAAACCGAAGACGCGGGTGGCGAGGAACCTCGAGTAGAACCGGTAGGCGACGGCGTAACTCGCGAGCGCCGCCGTGAGGAGCCACGCGGCGTTCACCGGCTCGCCGCGCGACAACGCCAGCACGGCGAACGCGGCGGCTCCCAGCGCGGCGACGGCGACCCACGCCACCAGAGAAGCGAGTCGTCGCATGTGGCGTAAGTTACGCCGTGCCTTGCCGCTGATCAATTTCGAACATAGGTTCGAAACCCTTGGACCCAATGGCTCGTTGGTTGGCCGGATCAGAGAGTTCGTCCCAGAGCCCGTCCTCCCTGCCCGGCGCCGCAGCCGTGGCGCGAGAGCAACCCCGACCTCAGCGACTCGCGGAGACGGTACAGGGCCGGGTCGTCGTCGTCACGGGGGGTGCGACGGGATTGGGCCGCGCGACCGCGCTCGAATTCGCGCAGCAGGGCGTGGCCGTGGCCTTCAACTACCTCGAGCTTCCCGAGCGCGATGTCGCCGCGCAGGCCCTGCTCACCGAAACCGAGCTGCGCGGGTGCGGTGTTCCGGTCTACTGCGCCCGCTGCGACGTACGGGATCGGGCCGAGGTCGAGCAGTTCATCAACACCGCGCGCGAACGCCTCGGGGGATTACACTACCTCGTCAACAATGCCGGCGTCGCCCATGATGGTGCCCTGTGGCGCCTCTCCGCGGAGGCGTGGAAGGAAGTGCTCGAGACGAACGTCACGGGCGCGTTCAACTGCATTCAGGTCGTCGCGCGCCACATGCGCGCCCAGCGCTATGGGAAGATCGTGAACGTGGCCAGCCATCAGGCGTTTCGCCCCGGCTTCGGGATCGCGAACTACGCCGCGAGCAAGTCCGCGCTGATCGGGCTGACCAAGGCGGCGGCTGTGGACCTGGGCTCGTCGAACGTGAACGTCAACGCGATCGCTCCGGGATTCGTGAAGACGGAGCTGCTGGCCAAATTGCCGCGCGAAGTGCTGGAACGCGCGGAGCACGAATCGGTGCTGGGCCGCGTCGCGGAACCCGAGGACATCGCGCGGGTCATCGTATTCTTGTGCAGCGATGCGGCGCGCCATATCACGGGACAGGTCATCGTCGTGGACGGGGGGCTCACGCTCGCGTGAGGACCGCGCGCGCGCGGTGCATCGCCGCCGTTGTGGCCCTGGCGGCGTGCGGCGGGGGCGGCGGCGGCCACAAGCCGTCGGCCCAAGCCCCGGAGCCGATCGCCCCGATCCCGACCGCCGGCCTCGCCGGCCAGGCCGTCATTCTGCTC
>Ga0335082_10003826_pt1 | contig 16386 bp, 16 predicted proteins | sample Lox_Sample_41_FD_206718 | JGI IMG/M metagenome (GOLD analysis project Ga0335082, IMG submission 206718) | Soil microbial communities from Loxahatchee National Wildlife Refuge, Florida, United States - Lox_Sample_4.1 | ecosystem: Environmental > Terrestrial > Soil > Wetlands | place: USA...
AATACCGAATCGAAGGATTTGGACTAACGTCGTGGCCTGCGTTCGCGTTGGTGTCGCTTGCGCTACTGGCCGTCCTGGCGACTTGGCGCATGAGTTCAGCGGCCCAGTCTCCGGAGAAGCAAAAGCGCGACTGAGACGGAGAGGGCGAATCCAATCGCAGCGAGTCCTCCCATTGAATAGAAGCCGCACGCGTCTTCCGCCACTCGATGGAGGAAACTCTTGACAAACGCGATCATGGACGTTTCCCATCGCAACGCTCGGGAGTTGCCGCCTCCATCTGGTTGGGAAATGTCCTGTCTCACACTCTCAATGACGAGACTTTCAAAGTGAGAGCTACACCAGTCCCGCCTCTCTTTTGGTTTGCAGGCTGCAAGGCGGGAGGAATCACGCTGCCCGATCGAGTATTGATACGCTGAAAGTCGCCCTCCATGCACCTGCTCATCTTCGACCTCGACGGCACACTCATCGATTCCAAGCTCGACCTCGCGAACGCCGTGAATGCCACACGTGTGCACATGGGGCGGTCCGTGATCGACAACGACACCGTTTACACGTGGGTAGGAAACGGGGCGCCCGTCCTCATCAAGCATGCGATGGGGCCGGAGGCGACCGAAGAGGAATTGTCCGAGGCGATGGAGTTTTTCCTCGAGTATTATCGCGACCATATGCTCGATTTCACCCGGCCTTATCCGGGCGTAAAGGAAGCCCTGGAGAGCTTTCACAAGTGCAAAATTCCGATGGCCGTGCTGACCAACAAGCCGGTGCGGTTCAGCCGGGACCTTGTCAAAGGATTGGGCCTGGGCGAGTACTTCTTTCAGGTGTACGGTGGAAACAGCTTTGAACACAAAAAGCCGCATCCAATGGGGGTGGATGCCCTGATTCTGGAGGCGAAGGCAGCGCGCGAGTCGACCTGGATGATTGGCGACTCGTCCGTGGATATCAAAACGGCTCGAAACGCGGGCATTAAAGCCTGCGGAGTTACGTATGGATTTCAGCCGGAATCGCTTGTGGAAAACCCTCCGGATCTGTTGCTCGACACGTTGGCGGACCTGCCGGAGAAACTGGGCTTTTAGACCTCCGAATCGACCGGTTGGCGACCGGAGGTTATCGTGTGCTAACCTGGAAGCGTAATTTAATACCTACGAGTCTTAAACCCATCTATATATATGCCAAAAACCATAGAGGTCACTGAACTCATCCTCCGCGACGCCCACCAGAGCCTGATGGCGACGCGGATGGCACTCGAGGACATGGTGCCCGCCTGCCAGGACATCGATCAGGCCGGTTATTGGTCGGTTGAATGCTGGGGCGGCGCCACTTACGACGCCTGCATACGTTTTCTTAATGAAGATCCATGGGAGCGGCTGCGGACTTTCCGCAAGCTGCTGCCGAATTCCCGGCTCCAGATGCTGCTACGGGGCCAGAACCTGCTCGGCTATCGCCACTACGAAGACACGGTCGTCGACCGTTTCGTCGAAAAATCGGCTGAGAACGGCATGGACGTCTTCCGGGTTTTCGACGCGTTGAACGACATCCGGAACGTCCGGCGGGCCATTCAGGCCGTTCGACGCACCGGCAAGCACGCTCAAGGAACAATCTGCTACACCACGAGCCCCCTTCACACCATTACAGAGTTCACCGAAATGGCCGAACAGTTGGTGGACCTGGGCTGTGACAGCCTGTGCATCAAGGACATGGCCGCTCTGCTGAAGCCGCAACCGGCCTACGACCTGGTGAAGGCCATCAAACGGGCGTGCGGTGAAGAAACCCGCGTACACGTCCATGTGCATGCAACCACTGGAGTTACGCTCGTCAGCCTGATGAAGGCGATCGAAGCCGGGGCCGACTGCGTCGACACGGCGATCAGTTCACTCAGCCTTGGACCGGGCCACAATCCGACCGAGAGCCTGGTCGAGATGCTCGAAGGGACGCACTACACGACGAAACTGGACAAACAGCGCCTGATCAAGGTCAAAGACCATTTCGCCAAGATTCGTCCCCGGTACACCGAGTTTCTATCCAATATCACCGGCGTCGAAACCGAGATCTTCGAAAGCCAGATTCCGGGCGGCATGATCTCGAACATGGAGAGCCAGCTCAAGCAGCAGGGCGCCGCGCATCGGATTAAGGAAGTTCTGGCGGAAGTACCAAAAGTCCGCGAAACGGCCGGTTTCCCTCCGCTGGTCACTCCTTCCAGCCAAATCGTCGGGACCCAGGCCGTGTTCAACGTCATGATGGGACCGTACAAGGTCCTGACCGGGGAATTCGCCGACCTGATGCTGGGCTACTACGGCGAAACGATCGGGCCCCGCGACTCCGCGATCATGCGGGCGGCTTCCAAACAGACCAAGAAGGAGCCGATCAAGTGCCGTCCGGCCGATCTCCTCAAACCCGAGTGGGACGCGCTGCGCTCGGCGGCACTGGCACTTCCGGGATGCAATGGAAGCGATGAAGATGTCTTAACGCACGCCATGTTTCCGCAAGTGGCACCGAAGTTCTTCGCTCATCGTGCAGAAGGGCCGAAGAACCTCGGGAAAGACCCGAGCGAAGCCAAAGCGGCGGCTCCGGCCGCGGCGGCACCCGCCAAAGACGACGGCAAGGGACCCGTGCGTACGCCCATCACGTACGAGGTCAAAGTTGGCGGCAAGGCGCACAAAGTCACTGTTGCGCCGGTGGCGTAGTCGGGAGAAGTTCCCGACGGAATCTCAAAGGACAACAGACTCCTAAAGTATATGTCAATGGAAAAAAAGATCGAACAACTGAGAAAGAAGCGCGCGGAGCTGATGCTCGGGGGCGGCCAGGCGAAGATCGACAAGCACCATCAGCAAGGCAAGCTCACCGCCCGGGAGCGCGTTGACGCCCTTGTTGACGCCAACAGTTTTCAGGAATCCGGACTCTTCGCCACACACCGGCAGACGCATTTCGGGATGGAGACGCAAAAACTGGCCGCCGACGGAGTGGTCACCGGCGCGGGCACCGTGAACGGCCGCCTGGTCCACATCGCCAGCCAGGACTTTACCGTAATGGGCGGCGCGGCAGGCGAGGTTCACTCCCTGAAGGTCGCCGAGGCGATGCAGATGTCGCTGAAGACGGGAACGCCGTTCGTTTTCATCAACGATAGCGGCGGGGCGCGCGTGCAGGAAGGCATCGACTCGCTGTCCGGCTACGGCGCTGTGTTCTACACGAACGTGATGCTTTCGGGTGCGGTGCCGCAGGTATCGGTCATTTCGGGTCCGTGCGCGGGCGGTGCGGCGTACTCGCCGGCGCTCACCGACTTCATCATCCAGACTCGCCAGGCGCAGATGTTTATCACCGGTCCGCAGGTCATCAAGCAGGTGACTGGCGAGCAGGTGACGGCGGAGCAACTGGGCGGACCGGATGCCCATATGCAGCACTCCGGCGTCATCCACTTCATCGCCGAGGACGACCAGGATGCCCTCTACACCTGCAAACGGCTGCTGAGCTTTTTGCCCGGAAACAACTTGGAAGATCCTCCGCGGCTGGAAACCGACGGTAACGTCGAGCCGAATCCGGAGCTAAGCACGGTAGTGCCGGACGCTGCCAAGCAAGCCTATGACGTCCGCTCGGTGATTGGCGGCATCGTGGACCACGCCGACTTCATGGAAGTCCAGGCGGGATTCGCGCCCAACATCGTTGTCGGGTTCGCTCGGATTCTGGGCCGGTCAGTCGGCATTATCGCCAACCAGCCCGCTGTCTTAGCCGGAGCCCTCGATATCAACGCCTCGACAAAGGCGAGCCGCTTCATCCGGTTCTGCAATGCCTTCAACGTCCCACTGGTGACGTTCGTCGACGTGCCGGGCTTCCTGCCCGGCGTGCAGCAGGAATATGGCGGCATCATCCGCCACGGCGCGAAGATGCTGTTCGCATACTCGGCCGCGACGGTTCCGAAGCTGACGGTCATTCTGCGGAAGAGCTACGGCGGCGCGCACCTGGCCATGTGCTCGAAAGACCTGGGCGCGGACAAGGTATTTGCGTGGCCGTCGGCCGAAGTTGCCGTGATGGGCGCCGAAGGTGCGGCGGAAATCGTCTTCCGGAAGGAAATTGCAGAAGCCGAGGACAAGGCCGCCAGGCGCAAGGAACTCATCGACAAGTACCGCAACACGTTCTCCACTCCCTATGTGGCCGCGGGACGCCGGCTGGTGGACGACATCATAGAACCGGCTGACACACGACGCCACTTGGCGCAGGCGCTGGAATATTTGTCGGCGAAGCGCGAGCTGCGCCCGGCGAAGAAGCACGGACTGATTCCGCTGTAAACGAGGGAACTTATGAAGACGGAAACAGTGGATTGGCCGCATGTCATCGACGCGTTAGGTCAGCTCCGCGAAGAGCTGGTCAGGCTGCAGGAGCGCATTGCCCGGTTGGAAGGCGCGGGAGTGCCGGAACCGGCCGCACCTGGCCCGGTGCCTGCCGCGCAGCCGGCTCCCAAGCCTGCCCCTGTCGCCGAGGAGATTCCTGAGGAAATCGTACTAGTGTTGTCCGCCGCGATTGCCGCATTCCTCGGCAAACGCGCGCGTATCCGCCAGATTCGGCTTCTCGGGTCGGCCGCATGGGCGCAGCAAGGCCGCGTCAATATTCAAGCCTCGCACCACTTAGCCGTTCAGCACGGATAGGAGAAGGAACCCAGTGAAACTGAAGATTACCGTCGACAACAAAGTCTACGAGGTGGAAGTCGAAGCGACGGAACCGGAAAATCCGGCCTATCCGGCTGGGTACGTTCCGCCGCCATCCGCCGTGAGGATTCCCGCGACGCCCGTCGCCGCACCGGCTGCTCCGGTGGCGGCGGGCGGTCCGCCGGTGAATGAGGATAAGGTGTGCCGCAGCCCCATCGCGGGGATTGTCGTGCGTGCGGCGGCGCAACCGGGCCAGCAGATTCAGGTCGGCGACACGCTGCTGGTGCTCGAGGCGATGAAGATGGAGACGAACATTACCGCCCCCATCGCCGGCAAGATCGCCAAGATGAACGTCAATGTGGGCGATAGCGTCCAGGGAGGACAGGTCCTTGTTGAATTCGAATGATATTCCCGGCATTCTTTTCGTCGATCACGTTGCGTTGAGTGTTCCGCAGGGGCAATTGGAAGCGCAGGTCAGCGCGTACAAGCTGCTCGGCTTTACGGAAGTCCATCGCGAGGATGTGCTCGGCACCGACCAGGTGCGCGAGGTGCTGCTGAGAATCGGCGACGGACCGAACCTGATTCAACTGCTGGAGCCGCTGTCGCCCGAATCGCCCGTCGCGAAGCTGATCGAGAAAAGCGGCGGGCGAGGCGGCTTCGCGCACGTCGCTTATCGCGTCGCCAACGCCCAGGCGGCATTCGATTACCTGAAGGAAAAGGGCTTCAAGATTATCGACAAGGCGCCTCGAAAGGGTTCGCGCGGGACGACGGTGTTTTTCCTCCATCCGAAGTCCCTGGAGCAGGCCCCGTTCGGCTACCTGGTGGAAATTGTGGAGGAGCCGTGAACCAAACCAAGCCCAAGCCTCTCTCCATCCGCAATGAGTTCCCGCCCGTACCAGTCGCGGAGTGGGAAGCGCAGATTGCCAAGGACCTGAAGGGCGCCGACTATCAGAAGCGGCTCGTTTCGAAGACAGACGAAGGCATCGCCGTGAAGCCGTATTACACGGCCGCCGATCTCCCCGCGGATGAGCAGCCGCAAGTGCCCGGCGGCAAGCCTTGGGAGATGTCGGCGCCGCTCGCCGACGTCGACGCCGCACGCTTTCTGGAAACCGGCGCCACGGCCGTTCAGGAACTGGCATTCGCACTCGTTGAACTCGCCAGGAAGAAGGGACCGGCCAGCGTCCGCTTCGCCATCGGCTCGAACTTCTTCTTCGAGATCGCAAAGCTGCGGGCGGCGCGAGTCCTGTGGGCTCGCCTCGGCCGGAAAGAGCCGTTGCGCATTTACGCCGTCACCGCCCTGTCGAACAAGACGCTGTACGATCCCTACAACAACCTGCTGCGGGCGTCGGCCGAAGCGCTGGCCGGGGTGCTAGGCGGCTGCGACGCATTGACCGTCGTTCCTTTCCGTTTCGATGCCCGGTTGGCGGAGAACGTCCAGCACATTCTGCGCGAGGAAAGTCATCTCGCGCGGGTGGCCGACCCGTCCGCCGGCTCGTACTACATCGAGGCCATCACCCACGCACTCTCGGAAGAGGCATGGAAGCTGTATCAGACCTCGCCCGCGCCGGAAAAGATCAATGAAGCGATCGCGAAGTCGAGGGCAGCGAAAGAGGCTGCCTTCGCCAGTCGCCGGAAGGTTTTGGTCGGCACAAACAACTATCCGAACTGGAAGGAGCGGCTGGAGCACCCCGATGAGGTCGAAGGTTGGCGGCTGGCCGGTCTGTTCGAACGCATCCGGCTACGCACCGAGCGCTACGCCCAGAAGGCTGGAAAAGCGCCCCGCGTGCTCTTGCTCGAACGCGGCGACCTCAAGATGCGCAAAGCGCGCGCTTCGTTCTGCATGAACTTCTTCGGCTGCGCGGGCTTTGAATTGAAACACTCTCCGGAATTGAAGGAGGCCGACCTGGTCGTCCTCTGCAGTTCCGACCCCGAGTACATTGACATCGCGAAAGACGTCTGTCCGAAAGCCCACGTGCCCGTCCTGGTGGCCGGCAATCCGAAGGACCATATCGAAGCGCTGAAGGCCGCCGGCGTTGCCGGCTTCGTGCATCTCGGCTCGAACGCCGTTGAGACCTTAACCGAATGGCAGGACAAGCTGGGGGTGACCGCATGAACGTCTGGCTGACGCCCGAACAAATTCCCGTGAAGCCGCGATACACGAAGGAGGACCTGCAGGGGCTTGATCACCTCGAATACGCGGCCGGCATTCCGCCCTTCCTGCGCGGACCCTACGCCACGATGTACGTCATGCAGCCGTGGACCATCCGGCAGTACGCGGGTTTCTCGACCGCAGAAGAATCGAACGCCTTCTACCGGCGCAATCTCGCGGCAGGCCAGAAGGGCCTGTCGGTGGCCTTCGACCTGGCCACTCACCGCGGCTACGATTCCGACCACGAGCGCGTGGCCGGCGATGTCGGGAAGGCCGGAGTCGCCATCGACTCCATCCTCGACATGAAGATCCTCTTCGACCAGATCCCGCTCGATCAGATGTCCGTTTCGATGACCATGAACGGCGCGGTACTGCCGGTGATGGCGTTCTACATCGTCGCGGCCGAAGAGCAGGGGGTGAAGCCGGAGCAACTGAGCGGCACCATTCAGAACGACATTCTGAAAGAGTTCATGGTCCGCAACACATACATCTATCCGCCATCGCCCTCGATGCGGATCATCGGCGACATCTTCCGATACTGCGCGGAGAAGATGCCCAAGTTCAACTGCATCTCGATCTCCGGCTATCACATGCAGGAAGCCGGAGCGACGGCCGACATCGAACTGGCCTACACGCTGGCCGACGGCCTCGAGTACCTGCGCACCGGCATCGCGGCCGGGCTGGATATCGACAGCTTCGCCCCGCGTCTGTCGTTCTTCTGGGGCATCGGGATGAACTTCTTCATGGAGATCGCCAAGATGCGCGCGGCGCGCGTTCTCTGGGCGAAGATCGTGAAACAGTTCAATCCCAAAAACCCGAAATCGATGGCGCTGCGGACGCATTCGCAGACGTCGGGGTGGAGCCTGGCGGCGCAGGACCCGTTCAATAACGTCGTGCGCACGATGGTGGAGGCGATGGCCGCGGCGCTAGGCCACACGCAGTCGCTGCATACCAACGCCCTGGACGAAGCAATCGCGCTGCCGACCGATTTTTCGGCGCGGATTGCCCGCAACACGCAGATCGTTCTGCAGGAAGAGACGGGCATTACGAAGGTTGTCGATGCCTTTGGCGGCAGCTACTACGTCGAGTCGCTCACCGGCGAACTGATGAAGAAGGCGTGGGCGCTGATTGAAGAGGTGGAAGAGCTCGGCGGCATGGCAAAGGCGATCGAGACTGGGCTGCCGAAAATGCGAATTGAGGAAGCGGCCGCGCGCAAACAGGCGCGACTCGATTCCGGCAAAGACATCCTGGTCGGCGTCAACAAGTACAAACCGGAAACGGAAACGCCGCTCGACGTTCGCGAAGTCGACAACCGCGAGGTCCGCCGCAAGCAGATCGAGCGTATCGAGGAAATGAAGCGCACGCGCGACGCCAAGAAAGTCAACGAGGCGCTTGCGGCATTGACAAAATGCGCCGAAACCCGTCAGGGCAACCTATTGGAACTGTCGGTGAACGCCGCCCGTGCCCGCGCCACCTTGGGCGAAATCTCGTTCGCGCTGGAAAAGGTCTTCGGCCGGTACCAGGCTGTCACACGGTCGATTTCGGGCGTTTATTCTTCGGAGAGCGCCCAGGACGAACAATTCCTGAAGGCCCGCAAGATGGTGGAGGATTTTGCCTCCGCCGAAGGCCGGCGCCCGCGCATCCTGGTCGCCAAAATGGGTCAGGACGGACACGATCGCGGCGCCAAAGTCATTGCCACGGCGTTCGCCGACGAAGGCTTCGATGTGGACATCGGCCCGCTGTTCCAGACGCCGAAGGAGGTGGCGCGCCACGCCGCGGAAAACGACGTCCACGTGCTGGGCGTCTCGACTCTCGCCGGAGGGCACAAGACGCTGGTTCCCGAAGTTATCCAGGAACTGAAGAGCCTTGGCCGCCCGGATATCATCGTAGTGGCCGGGGGCGTGATCCCGCCCCAGGATTACGACTACCTGAAGCAGTCCGGCTGCGCCGCGGTCTTCGGACCGGGCACGGTGATTCCGGTCGCCGCTCAGGAGATACTGAAGGCGCTTCGATAAATGGCCCGCAAACGGATGCCCGCTTCCCAATACGTCGCGGGCATCCGGTCACGTGATCGCTACATCCTGGCGCGAGCGATAACGTTGATCGAAAGCGCCCTCCCGGCTGACCAGGTCTTGGCCGAGGAAGTGCTCGAGGCATGTCTACCGGCGACGGGCAAGGCCCGGCGCGTCGGCATTACGGGCGTGCCCGGCGTCGGGAAATCGAGCTTCATCGAGTCGCTCGGCACGTTCCTCACACGGGAACGCGAAGAGACCGTTGCGGTGCTGAGCGTTGATCCGTCGAGCCCGGTTTCCGGCGGATCGATTCTGGGCGACAAGACGCGCATGGAATCTCTGGCCAATGACGATCGGGCTTTCATCCGGCCGTCGGCGTCCGGCGGCCACCTGGGCGGTGTTGCCCGCCGGACCCGCGAAGCGATGCTGCTATGCGAAGCAGGCGGTTACCAGAACGTGTTCATCGAGACCGTGGGCGTGGGGCAGTCGGAAACCACGGTTCGCTCCATGGTCGACACGTTTCTGCTGCTGATGCTCGCCGGCGCCGGCGACGAATTGCAAGGAATCAAACGCGGGATTATGGAGATGGTCGACGTCCTGGCGATCAACAAGGCGGACGGCGACAACCGGCGTGCGGCCGAGCGCGCGCGGTCGGAATACGAAATGGCCCTGCATTTTTTCCCCGCGGGCGACGACAATTGGTCGCCCCGCGTGCTGACGTGCTCCTCTCTCAGCCGGGAGGGGCTGGGCGCGGTTTGGGAAACGGTCCTGGAGCACCAGGATGCGATCCGCGCGAACGGCTTCTTCGCCGAACGCCGCCGCCGCCAGGCACTGCAGTGGATGCAGGAGACGATCCTGCAAGGGCTGGAAGATGACTTCCGGCACGACAGCCGCGTGAAAGCGGCGCTGCCGCCTCTCGAGATTGACGTTCGCGCCGGGCGCATTAGTTCATTCCGCGCCGCGCGGAACCTGCTGGACTTATTTCATCGAAAGGACTAATTGTATATGGCGCTTCCCTTCCCCATCCTGTCTCCCGAAGAAGCCGCCGCCATGATTCAGAACGACGCGACGATCGGATTCAGCGGGTTTACGCCGGCCGGATCCCCGAAGTCCATTCCGCTGGCGCTGGCCAAGAGAGCGGAGGCTGAACATGCGGCAGGCCGTGAGTTCAAGGTCGGCGTTCTGACCGGAGCCTCCACAGGGCCATCGCTGGATGGCGCGCTGGCCAAGGCCAAAGCGATCCGCTTCCGCACTCCGTATCAATCCGACTCGACGCTGCGCGCTCAGATCAACACCGGCGAGGTGAAGTTCGTCGACATGCACCTGTCGGTGCTGCCGCAGATTGTTCGCTATGGCTTTCTTGGACCCGTGCATTGGGCAGTGGTTGAAGCCTGCGACATCACGCCTGGCGGCGGCGTGGTGCTGACGTCGGCCGTGGGAGCGGCGAATACGTACCTGAACCAGGCCGAGCGCATCTTCATCGAGCTCAATAAGCGGCACCCGCCTTCGCTGCTCGGATTTCACGATATATGGGAGCCGAAGGACCCTCCGGCGCGCAGCGAGATCCCCGTGTACCACGCCAATGACCGCGTCGGTTCGCCGATCTGCATGGTTGATCCGAAGAAGATCGCCGGCATCGTTCTGACGGACCTTGATGACGAGTGCGCGCCGTTCGGCGAGCCAACTCCGGTGACCGAGCAGATCGGTCAGAACATCGCACGCTTCCTGATTGGCGAAATGCGAGCCGGGCGCATCCCGGATCACTTCCTGCCAATCCAGTCCGGAGTCGGCGATATCGCCAACTCGGTGCTGGGCGCGCTGGGCAACTCGCGAGAGATTCCCGATTTTGAAATGTACACGGAAGTCCTGCAGGACTCCGTGGTCCCGCTGCTCGAGAACCGCCGCGTGAAGTTCGCTTCCACCTGCTCGCTGACACTCTCTCCCGAGATGGCGCGCCGCGTGTACTCGAATATGGATTTCTTCCGCAACCGCATGGTGCTGCGGCCGCAGGAAATCACCAACCATCCAGAGATCGTCCGGCGTCTGGGAATTATATCCATGAACACGGCCATCGAGATCGACATTTTCGGCAATGTGAACTCGACTCACGTCATGGGCCGCCAGATGATGAACGGCATCGGCGGGTCGGGCGACTTCACCCGCAACGCCTACATCTCGATCTTCTCCTGCCCCTCCACCCAAAAGGGCGGCAAGATCTCGACCATCGTGCCGCTGGCCAGCCACATGGACCACAGCGAGCACTCCGTACAGATCGTGGCCACCGAGCACGGCGTGGCCGACCTGCGCGGCAAAGACCCGCATGAACGGGCGCACCTGATCATCGACCGCTGCGCCGCGCCCGAATATCGCGACCAGCTCAACGAGTACTTGACCGTGGTCAAGAAGGGCCACGAGCCGCTGTCGTTCCGCTTCGCGTTCGCCATGCACCAGAAGTTCATGCGCGAAGGCGATATGCGCGCCGTTCAGTTCGCTGAGCTTGCCAAGGCTTGAGGAGCTACTCCGGAAAATCGAGTTTCACGGAGCCGTGCAGGCGGATTTCGGTGAGGCGCTCGCCGCCATTGGGCTGCGTGGCCATTTCGACTTCGGTCGCGCTGACCTTCTTTTCAGTGGTTCCTACCACCACGGGGACCTGAATGGTATTCCGCGTATTTTCATTCGTAAAGTAGGCCGTTGTGCCTTCGACGCGCAGTTTGTAGTCTCCGGGTTGCAGCACATTGGAGACCACGGTCATGGTCTGCGGAATCGTGACATCGTAGGATTTGGAACCTTTGTTCGCATAGGCGACTGAGATTCCTAGCATGAGGCACATTCCCAACGCTATCTTCCACATATCGAACTCTCTTTCGTGGGATCGCCGTCGCGTGATGACGTCGCCCCTTATCGATTTCAGACTAGCCGCGAGCCGCCGAAAACACCCTACTGCTGAGGCCCGAGATTTCGGGTTTCGATAGGGTAGTACGCCGCGCCCGCGGCGCCGATAGACTCGCCAAAATCGAGCCGGAACGGTTACACTGGCAGCACACTGGGCCTGCCGGAGGTGCTGCCATGGACGATCGCATTTGCATGCGCGGAGACGCGACCTGTATGCGGGGGCGCTCCGGCGGCGGCAGCGTACCGGCGCCGGCGGTCGTCATCCGCGGTTCCGTCGGACAGAACGGCCGGAACGATCCGGGCGATTCCCGTGCCATCCAGAGCGCGCTGAACCGGATCGACGCCGTCGATGGCGGACCCGACCCCGAGCTGAAAGTCGACGGACTGCCGTGGTCGAAGACCATCGCCGCCATTCGCAAGTTCCAGATGGCGCAAAAACTGCCGCAGGACGGCCGCGTCGACCCCGGCGGGCCGACTTTGCGGCGCTTGAACGAGATGCTTGCGGAGCCGCCGCTCGAGCCCAATCCCTATCTCGTCCCCCTGTTGCTGACGCAGGTGATACAGGCGCGCTCGTGCATCCTCGCGGCGAAGGCCCGGCTTTCATTGGCGAACGCGAGCACGCCCACGCTGAGCCAGGACGCACGTGCCTCAGCGAATTTTCACTTTGCGCTCGACAAGCTCAAGAATCCGGACCAGGAATTGACCCGCATCCGGGGCGTCTACGACGTGATGGCGCAAGTGCTCGCGCGAGGATACGACGATCAGGACCTGGCGGTGTGGACCGGTGTTTTCATTCCAAACACCATCGACTCGGAAGAAGAATTCGTTGCCTGGACCGTTGCGGGCGGACACCAGCACGGGGGCGAGACAGGCAACTTGCGAGGGCACACGGTCCGCCGCGACCTGATTTATGTGTGCGGCAAGTTCGCCTTCCGCCCGGCGGACGAACGGCTCATCGTCATCCTGCACGAACTGGCGCATTACTGCGGGCCCGACTTCGACACGCCCGACTGGATCAACGACTACGGAAAAGGCTGGCCCGATGATGCCCCGGTTGCCGGATTGCCGCCGCATAAGCGCTCCCGCAACGCTGACTCCTTCGCTACCTTTGCGTTCGACGCGGCGTTTCACCGCAAAGCCGTTCGAGCTCAGACGTAGAGATGTTTTCGCAGTGTCTGCAGTTCGGGATACACCCGGCGCAGCGCCTCGATGTCGGCCGAGTAACCGACGTCCTGAAACCAGCGATACATCACGGTCATCTCGTGCCCTGCGTACTGCTGAAACTGGTCCCACGGGACCTGCAGGTAGCCGACGGGGTGGCCCAGCGCTTCGCTGAACGCCTCGGCGGTTTCGTGCATGGTCGGCTCGTCGCCGGCGACGTCGAGTTCACGGCCGATCCACTGCTCCGGTTGGGAAAAAGCGAGAGCGGCGATCCCGCCGATGTCGTCGACGGCAATTTGCTGCAGCCGTGTCTGCGGCGCCAGCGGCTGGGCGATCACGCCTTGCCGGATGGAGTCGCCCTGGAAACGCATCCAGTTTTCCATGAAGTAGACCGGGCGCAGAACCGTCGCGGGCAGTTTCACGGCACGAATGTATTTTTCGATTTCCCATTTGCTTTCGAAATGGGGGATTCCGGTGTTCTTGTCCGCACTCGCCACAGAGCTATAGACAAAATGGACCACCTTCGCGTCGCGAGCTGCGTCGGCCAGGGCCCTCCCTTGCGCGACTTCGGCTTCGACGCCCTTCTCGAATGGCGTCTGCACGGAGAACACTCCGTGGACCCCCTCCAGTGCCCGAGCGATGGAATCGCGATCGTTGAGATCGCATGCCGCAACCTGTGCGCCGACACTGTGCAGAGCATCGGCCTTCGCCGGGGAACGCGTCAGTGCCCGCACCGCAAAACCGCGCGCAAGGAGGTGCTTCGCTACGGCACCTCCCTGTTGACCTGTCGCGCCCGAGACGGCGATCAACTTCATTGCCAGATCCCCCTCGCTGTCCGCTTACCGTTTGGACTTTGCCGGCGCGGTTTTCACCCAGCCGCGCGACTTGTTCGACTCGATCACCTTCTCGAGCAGCTCCATGCCGCGGACGCCGTCGGCGAAGGTTGGGTAATCGACCGGAGCGCTCGGATCGGCCACACGCGCCCAGAAGCGCCGGAACAGCATCTTGTGCGTGTCGTCGTAGCCTTCCGAGTGCCCGCCGGGCAGGTCCGCATAGGCCGCCGCTTTCGGATAGAGCAGTGACGGATCTTTGAGGATGAGTTTGTTCGGCTCGTTGCGATTGCCGATCCAGAGTTCGTCCGGCCGTTCCTGGTTCCAGCCTGCCCCGCACTTGGTGCCGAAAACGTAGAACTCGAAACGGTTCTTGCAGCCGGAATTCACCTGGCTGACGGTGTAAGCGCCGCGGGCACGGTCACCGAGGTGAATGAGGACGCCGCCGTAATCCTCGGTGTCGATCTTGACCTCCTCATAATCCTCAGGCTTCAGCGTCTTGCCGGCGAAGGTCTCGACCGCGACCTTCGGCTTCTTTCGCGTGGGGTGGATGATTTTCAGATCAGCGCAGAGAGCCGTGATGGACAGTCCCGTTACGTGCTGGATCATATCCATCCAGTGCGAACCGATGTCGCCAACCACGCGCAGCGGACCGTTCTCCTTTTTCAAAATGCGCCAATTGAAATCGGTCTCGTACAGCAGCCAATCCTGCGAATAGGTGCCCTGCACCACGAGAATGTCGCCCAGGTCGCCGTTCTCGATCATGCGGCGCATCTGCTGGACCACCGGGTAATAGCGCAGGTTGTGATTGGTGGCGTGGCAGAGGCCGTTCTTTTGCGCCAGCGTCAGCATTTCCTTCGCTTCCTTGGCCGACATGGCCAGCGGCTTTTCGCATAAGACGTGTTTGCCCGCCTTGAGCGCCTTCATGGCGATCGGAAAGTGCAGCGCGTTGGGCGTGCAGATGTGGACCCCGTCGATTTCCTTGGATTTGAGGATCGAGTCCACGTCCGAAGTGGCCCAGTCAATATGATTGGCCTTCGCAAAGGCCTGCGCTTCCTGATCCGTAATGGCGGCAACCGCCACAATTTCAACGTTTCCCAGACGCCGGAGCGCCTCCGTATGGGTGCGTCCCATGAAGCCCGCACCGATTACCGCAGCCTTGAGTTTCCGCATAAAGTTCGTGTCCTTGAAAGTCGATATGAGACCAGGGGTGCTCAAACCACCCAAACACTGTATACCAAATGATCGTGCGCATTCGCCTGAGTCATGGTCCAAGGGAAACGCCCGATGCGGGTGGCGGGACACAGCCTTCGCTGGTTCCCGAGGTGGCTGCTTTGCCGGAACCAGGAAAGGTTCGCCCACAGGAAGCCGCAGAGGCCGCCAGCATGGTGCTGGCGCCCGTCTGCTGGAGCCTGTGGGCGATGGCTTGTTGGCGCCTGGCAGCCGATATGAGAATCGCCGGACCGTTCTTTCTCTCCGAAGGGCTCTTCTCTCACTGGCAGGTATGGTTCACCCTAGGCCTCGGAGTGCACACTGCAGTCAAACATCTGCGGCGGCGTTCTCTCGGTTAGATGCGTCAAGACGCGCGAACAACAAGCTGGTTGTTGACGCGGCGAACACCGTTAGTCTCCGACGCGATTCGACCCGCATCGCGTTTTGCCTCGGCGGTGTCAACCCGTCCGCGAAGCGTCACCACCCTGTTCTCGACGTCGACGTTGATCTTGGTGGCCTCTTTCGTGGAGTTGGCGGCCAGCTTCGTCTTCACCTTCGTGTGAAGCCAGGCGTCCTCGAGCGACTTGCCGACTTTCTCGCCCGCGCTTTGCGCCGTTTCGCGGGCCTGGTTAGCCATTTCCTCCGTGTACTGCTCACGCGACACCTCCCGCGGCTTCACATCGATCTTGTCCGTGATCGTGAAATTCGGCTCAACTGACTTGGCGATGGCAAGCACTCTTGTTCTGGCCGCTTCGGAATACACGGTCCCTTTTACGGTGATGTTGGCCTTGTCCTTATCGGAGTCGACTTTGACGTCCTTCGCATCCAAGTCGGGCTCCGATGCGATCTTTGCCGTAATGGACTGCTCGATGTCCGAGTTGGACATTTTCGGACTCTCCGTCGCGCGCGCGCGGCGAGTATCCGAACACGAGCTCAGAATGAAGACGGTCGGGCACAGACCGCAGGCCAAAGTAATCACGCCTAAAGTTCGTAACTTCATATCTTCTCCTTTCTGGACGAAGTCTCGATATGGCTCTTGCATAGGATGTGCCAATCAGCTTTCGACGATCAAACTGCGCCAATGAAGAAGAATTTTCGTGGCTCCAATTCCCTGACTGGCGAAAAAGTTCTTTGCTTAAGAAGTAATTGCCATCGCTACAGCGGCAGATCAGCTATAGTGGACGCCGATGAGAAAGAACTTGCCGCAAACGCTTTCGACACGCCGCGGCTTCCTGGCGAGCGCCTCGATGGTTGCGATCGCCTCGCGTGTTGCTGCCGGCCAAACCAGGGCGCGTCAATTGCCATTGCTATACGTCGCAACGTACAGCTCGCCCCAAGGGCCGGAAGGCAGCAAGGGCTATGGCGAGGGAATCTACCTGTTTGAGATGGATCCCGCGAATGGCCGGCTGTCGAAGCGCGACGTTTTTAAGAATCCAAATAATCCTTCCTGGCTGGCCTTCAACCCGGCCCGCACTCATCTCTATGCGGCGAATGAA
>Ga0335082_10003827_pt1 | contig 16385 bp, 15 predicted proteins | sample Lox_Sample_41_FD_206718 | JGI IMG/M metagenome (GOLD analysis project Ga0335082, IMG submission 206718) | Soil microbial communities from Loxahatchee National Wildlife Refuge, Florida, United States - Lox_Sample_4.1 | ecosystem: Environmental > Terrestrial > Soil > Wetlands | place: USA...
ACGCGTGCCACGGCTGCTCCATGATGGCCGACCAGGTCGCCGACCCCGTCCACCTGAACGCCCGTGACATCACCTTTGCCTACGCCTCACGCGCCCCGCAGCCGGACATCGCGAGGCTGAAGGAGCGGATGGGCTGGAACTGGCCCTGGTACACCATCACCAGCGACTGGGACCTCGACTTCGGCGTGGACGAGTATCACGGCACCAACGCGTTCATCCGCGACGGCGACCAGGTGTTCCGCACCTACTTCGTCGACAACCGGGGCGACGAGGCGCTGGGCAGCACCTGGAGCTACCTCGACCTGGCCCCGCTCGGCCGCCAGGAGACCTGGGAGGACTCACCCGAGGGCTACCCGCAGAGCCCGCCGTACAACTGGTGGAACTGGCACGACGAATACGACCACCCCGAGATGGCCCAGGGCCCGATGAAGGGCTGGGGAGTGTTACGTTCTGAGTATCGGGCGGGCGAGCAGGCCGGGAGCGGCGCGTGGACTTCACCGAGGACCCGGACCACCGGCCTGCCCCGCTCGTACCAGGACACCGGCCATGACGCGGCGGCCCTGCCAGCAAGCCAGGCCGCTGGACGGGCTGCGCGTGCTCGACCTGTCGCGGGCGGTGTCCGGGCCGCTGGCCGGCCGGATCCTGGCCGACCTCGGCGCCGACGTGGTCCGGGCCGAACTGCCCGGCACCGATGTCACGCAGGCGTTCGGCAAGGTGACCCGCGGCCGTTCCGGGCTGTACTCGCACGTCAACGCGGGCAAGCGGTCGATCCTGCTCGACCTGCACCAGCCCGGTGACGTGGCCCGGCTGCTCGACCTGGCCGCCGCCTGCGACGTGGTGGTGGAGAACTTCCGGCCAGGCGTGCTGGACCGGTTCGGGGCGGGCTGGCCCGCCCTGTCCGCCGTCAATCCCGGCCTGGTGATGCTGTCCATCTCCGGCTTCGGCCGGGCGAGAGACGATGCCGGGCGGGCCGCCTACGCGCCCGTCATTCACGCCGAGGCCGGCCTGATCGGGCGCCAGGCCGATATCACCGGCGACCCGCCCACAGACATCGCGTTCGCGCTCGCCGACGCGCTGGCCGGGCTGCATGGCACGATCGCGATCCTGGCGGCGCTGCGGCTGCGCGACCGCACCGGGACCGGTCAGCACATCGACCTGAGCATGCTCGAGGCGATGCTCGCCACCGATGACTACATCCACTACAGCATCGACGAGCACCCGGTCCGGTCGGCGCGCGGCGAGGTGTGGCCCGCGCCCGGCGGCCCGATCCTCATCTCCGCCGACCGCCGGTACCTGTGGCGCCAGCTGAAGACCTGCTTCGGCGTGGCCGACCCGGATCCCGACGCCCCGCTCGAGGACAAGCTGCGCGTCCGGGCAGGCGTCATGGCCGACTGGTTCGCCGCCCACCCGGACCGTGACGCGCTCAAGCGCGACCTGGAATCCGCCCGGCTGGCCTGGGCGGACATCAGGCATGCCGGGAATGTCCTGGCCGCGCCGTCGGTGGCCAGGCGCGATACGGTGGTTGAGGTCACCGACGGAGACGGGGAGAAGCGGTCAGTAGTGCGGATGCCCTACCGGTTCAGCGACGCCGCCTCCGGCCCCGCCCGCGGCGTCCCGGAACCCGGCGAGCACACCGGCGAAGTGCTCCGCGACTGGACCGGCCACGCCGATTTACCCGGGCCGTCTCCCTCAAGCCTCTCAAACCTCTGGAGTCCCATCAGCCGCTCGCGGGTGCAGGGTCCCAGTCTGCCGTGTCCCCGGCAACCACGGCGATGTCACATCGTGGTGCACCTGACCACGGCGATGTCACATTGCCGTCGTTGAGCGCTCAGGTTAGGGGCAAGGCATGAGGCTGATGTGACGGGTGTGGCGTAGTCCGCCAGAGGCCGCCTCTGCTCCGGTCCCCATCGGGCATAACTGGGTGTCCCGGCGGCCCGGCGGACGCCGTGAAATCGGCGTTTCAGTGCGTTCTGACGCTATCGATCTGGGGTTTCACGGCGTTGCCGTGTCCCGGGCCGTTGACACCATCTCGCCCTCCTCGTAGGGTTGGAGCGCTCCAATCCCTGCTGAGGAGGGTCGCGTGACAACTCCAGGGCGAACGGCCCGGAAACCCACCCTGGAAACCGTCGCGGCCCGGGCTGGCGTGTCCAAGTCGCTGGTATCGCTCGTCCTGCGCAACTCACCCAAGGTCAGCGCGACCAGCCGCGAGGCCGTCATGCGGGCCGTGGCCGAACTCGGCTACCGGCCCAATGCCGCGGCCCGGCTGCTCGCGGAGCGGCGGTCGCACACGATCGGCGTGCTGCTGAACGACCTGCGCCAGCCCTGGTTCGCCGACATGCTCGACGGCCTGACGCCCGCGCTGCACGCGGGCGGCAAGCACATCCTGCTCGGTGACGGCCGCATCGACCGGATGCTGGACGAGACCCTGACCTGGTCGTTCATCGACCTCGGCGTGGACGGCCTAGTGCTGGCCGGGTCGATTCCCATGTCCCAGGCCATCATCGACGCGGCCAGCCAGATCCCCACCGTCGCGGTGGGCGGCCGCGGCCTGGACGTCGGCCTGCCCCGCGCCGACATTCTCGCCAACGACAATCACCTCGGCGGCACCCTCGCGGTCCGGCACCTGATCGAGCTCGGGCACACCAGGATCGCGCACATCCACGGCCTGCCCAGCGTGGCCGGCCGGCTGCGGATGGAGGGGTACGAGGACACGATGCGGGCGGCCGGCCTCGGCGACCGCGTCCATGTCGAAGCCGGGGACATGAGCGAGGAAGGCGGCTACCGCGCCACGGTCCGCTTGCTGAGCGGCCAGGACCGGCCGACCGCCATCTTCGCCGCCAACGACCTGACCTGCGTCGGCGCGCTGTCCGCCGCCGCGGCCCTCGGCGTCAGGGTCCCCGAGGAGCTGTCCCTGGTCGGCTTCGACAACTCCGTCTTCGCCCGCCTGCGCGCGCTGTGGCTCACCAGCGTGGACGCTACCGCGTTCGAGCTGGGCCAGCGGGCCGCCCGCATGCTGCTGGCGCGCATCGAGCGGCCCGGCGCGCCCGGCGAGACCGTGCTCCTGCCCCCGCGACTGGAGGTGCGGGGCTCGAGCGGCCCCGTGCTGGCCTAGGAAAGCTAGGGCCGCATCAGGCCCCCTTGGACTTGATGAGCGGCGCGTCCCGCGTGAACTCCCGGAACCCGACGCTGTAGTACAGCCCGCGCGCCGCCGGATGCCCCGGCGCACCCAGGCAGGCGACCGTCATATGGGTGGCCCCGGCCGCCCGCGCCAGATGCATCCCGTGCAGGAGCATCGCCCTGCCCAGGCCCAGGCGCCGGTAGTCCGGATGCGTCCCGACCGGCTCGAACTCAGCGGTCTTGTTCGCTTCGTCGAGCCACATGATCGTCGAGGATGCCATCGTTCCGTCCGGTGCCTCCACCAGGATGTGCAGGTCGGCGCGATACGTCGCCGTCTGCCTGACGCCCTGGTAGCCCTCGGCCGTGTACGTCGACGGAGCCCAGGCGTCCAGGTGGGCCTGGACCGCGGCCCTCGGCCCGGCCTCGGCGGCGGTGCGGAACCGGAATCCGCCTGGCAGCACCGGCTGTTCCACGTCGGTGAGGTCCCGCTCGTTGAGCTGGGTCCAGGACCCGGCGTCGCCGAGCGAGGCCGGGTCGGTCTCATAGCCGTGCGCCGTCCATCGCTTCAGGGCGAACTCATCGGCGGCGCTCGGCGACACCGTACGCTCGATGTCCGCCGCCGTAGCGTCGTACCAGTCGATCACCTCGTCGACCAGCCCGGCGTGGCCGGGATGAACCTGATACGCCAGATAGGCACCGGTGACGTCCTTCACCGACCTGTCGCTCCGCCGCACCCGGCGCGGAAGATAGGCCCAGCCCCACGCCACCAGATCCCCGTCAGGCAACCACAGCCGGCGCGCCCAGCTTGCGCCCTCGCTGGCATGCCCCTTGCCCCAGATCCAGGCCAGCTCGCCGAACGACGCGTCGCTGTTCACCAGGTCCGGGCGGGTGGCGGTGACACGCCGCGCCAGACCCTGCATGAGCCGCACGTCCGCGGCGGTCACAAGCTCGAAGGCCGTCATAGTGCGCCACTGTGCCAGGACCCCGGAAAACCGTCGAACCGTTTTCCGGGGCCGCCGGTCGCGGTGAACGTTGCCTGCTACGGCACTAGCCAAGCGCCGCGAGCTGGCGCTCGAAGGCCTTGACGGTGCCGTTGCGCCAGCCGTCGGCCAGGGACTGGGCCACGGGATCGGGGAAGATGTCCTCCTCACCCCGGTCCACCGCGTCGAAGATGGCGCGCGCGACGGACTCCGGGGAGGCCTTCGGGATGTCGAGGTCCCGGGTCATGTCGGTATCGGTGGGTCCGATCAGGACGGCGTGGACCCGCACGCCGCGAGCGGCCAGCGAGGTACGCAGCGACTGGGTCAGGGAGAACGCGGCCGCCTTGGAGACCGAGTAGGCGGCCAGGACCGGCAGCGGGGCGAGCGAGTTCAGCGACAGGTTGTTCACGATCGCTCCGCCAGAACGCATCAGAGCAGGCAGGAACGCCTCGCTCATCGCGTAGGTCCCGAACAGGTTGACGGCCAGGTGACGCTCGAGCGTGGCCTGGTCACCGAGGCCCTCGTACAGCGCGAGGCCGGCGTTGTTGATCAGGATGTCGAGCGACCCGACCCGTTCGGCCGCCGCCTGGACCTGTGCCGTGTCGGTCACGTCCAGGGTCAGCGGCCTGACGCGCTCATCCGGATGGGTCGCCGGCCGGCGCGCCGCGGCGTATACCCGCTGGGCGCCCCTCCGCAGCGCCTCGTCGGCCAGGGCTCGCCCGATGCCGCGGCTGGCGCCGGTGATCAGGATGGTCTTGTCTGCGATGCTCATCTTCTTCTCCGGAGTGCTGGGGTTTCCTCCGCCCGTTCGGCGGCCTAGCCCTACAGACCAGCCGGGTCCGCCGGAATCGCCGCGGGCAGGCCGAACGACCCGAACAGGCCCGGGTCGAAGAAGGTGACGATCCGCGCGATCCCTGTCGTGGTGACCGTGGGCACCGTCACCGCGTAGGGGCGGTACATTCCGTCGGGTTCGCGCTGGTAGGCCGCGAAGGCCGGCTGTCCGTTGGCTCCGGCCGGAACGAGCTTGAGCCGTCCGGGCGCGGCGAACACGGGCGCCGCGGCGAAGAAGCGCACCACGTCCCTCCGCCCGGAGAACCAGGTCAGCAGCGGCGGCATCTCCAGCGTGACATCCTCCCGCAGCAGCTGCGCCAGACCGTTCACGTCGGCGTTCTCGAAGGCGGCGGCGAACCGGTCCAGCAGCGCCCGCCGGTCAGGCTCGGCGGGCTCGGCGAGATCGTCCTCGGCCGGCAGCGCCTCGGCGAGCTGCGCACGGGCCCGGCGCAGGCCGCTGTTGACCGCGGTCGTCGTCACGCCGAGCAGTTCCGCCACCTCGGCGGCCGGCCACTGCAGCACGTCCCGCATGATCAGCACCGCCCGCTGCCGGGCCGACAGGTACTGCAGCGCGGCCACGAAGGCCAGCCGGATGCCCTCCCGCGACACCGCCACCGAGGCCGGATCCTCGTACTCCCCGGCCAGCAGCGCGTCGGGCAGCGGCCGCAGCCACGGCACCTCGGGCCCCGCCACCACCGGCACCTCCGGGCCCTCGGCCGGCCCGCCGAGGCCGGACGGCAGCGGCCTGCGACCGCGCCGCTCGAGCGCGGTCAGGCACGCGTTGGTCGCGATACGGTACAGCCACGTCCGCACCGACGAACGGCCCTCGAACCCCTCGTAGGACCGCCACGCCCGTAGGTACGTCTCCTGCACCAGGTCCTCGGCCTCCTCGGCCGAGCCCAGCATCCGGTAGCAGTGAGCCAGCAGCTCACCGCGGAACCGGCCGGTCAGGCCGGTGAAATCCTCGCTGACGGTCATCGGCTACCCCGCGTTTGGTTGGTCCTCACTACGTATAGACCAGGCGACCAGCAGGAAATCGCCGCCGTTCAGGAACCGACTCGGACCGTCCGCCTGGTGTTCATGCTCTCGGCCGCGGCGTCCGCGAGGGCCAGCGCCGCCCGGCCGTCGGCGAAGCCCGGGCTCGGGGTCAGCCCCTGCTCTATGCAGATGACCAGGTGGTCGAGTTCGGCGCGGTAGGCGGTCGCGTAGCGGTCGAGGAAGAAATTAAGGTACGGGGCGGCGGCCTCGGTGCCGGACGCGCCGGACCGGCGCACGCTGGTGGCCGTCTGGTTCCCCGCGCTCAGCATCCCGTCGGCGCCGAAGGCCTCCACCCGCTGGTCATAGCCGAACGCGCAGCGGCGGCTGTTGGTGATCTGGCACAGCTCTCCGCCGGCCCCGCGCATCGACACGACGGCCGAGTCCACGTCGCCCGCCTCGGCGATGTACGGCTCGATCAGGTTCGCCCCGATGGCCTGGACCTCCACCACCTCACCCAGGAAGAACCTGGCCATGTCGAGGTCGTGGATGGTCATGTCCCTGAACAGGCCTCCGGAGGAGGCGATGTACGCGGCCGGCGCGGGCGCCGGGTCGCGGCTGGTGATCAGGAGCTGCTCCAGCCGGCCGATCTCGCCGCCGGTCACCCGCTCACGCATCTCGGCGAAGGTCGGGTCGAACCGCCGGTTGAAACCGACCATGACGGTGGCGTTCAGCCCCTTGATGTCCTCCCAGCAGGCATCGACCCGGGCCAGGTCGAGGTCGATCGGCTTCTCGCAGAGCACCGCCTTGCCCGCCTGGGCGGATGCGGTCAGCAGCTCGACGTGGGTCGGCGTCGGCGAGGCGATGATCACGGCGTCGATGCCGGGGTCGCCGAGGATCGTGTCGGCATCCCCGGTGGGGGTCCCGCCGTAGAGCGCGGCGATCTCGTGCGCGGCTACCTCGACGGGATCGTGCACGACGGCCAGCTCCGTCCGCGGGTGCGCGGCCAGCGAGGCCGCGTGGACCCGGCCGATCCTCCCGGCGCCGAACAGACCGAAACGCAACATCAGCCCCTCCTCAGGTTGCCCTACCGGGATGCTAGTGGCGCTAGCCGGCCACGGGGGAGCGGAGGACGGACTTCAGCGTCACGCCGGGGTCGGCCAGGGCCGCGGGATCCGGGGCCGCGCGCCGCGCGATCAGCATCTCGGCCAGCTTGATGTCCCTGGCCACCGAGTTGCCCGGGCCGGCCGCGGCGGCGGCTACCAGCCTCCCGTCGTCCGCCAGGCCGAACCAGATCCCGGTCCCGTCCGGGCGGACCCGGACGACCTCGCCGGACGCCGTGTCGGCTAGGCCCGCGACCTGCAGGGTGTAGTCGTGCTGGTCGGTCCAGAACCAGGGGACACAAGCGTAGGGTTCGGTGCCGCCGAGCATCGCGCGGGCCGCGGCGGCGCCGTGCTCCTGCGCCGCCCGCCACGACTCCAGGCGCAGCGGGCGGTCGTCGTACAGCGGGTGCGGATAGCGGCAGCAGTCGCCGGCCGCGAAGACGTCCGGGGCCGAGGTGGCGAAGCGCGCGTCGACCGCGATGCCGTCCGCGACCTCGATGCCGGCCGCCTCGGCCAGCGCGGTCTCCGGCGCCGCGCCGACGCCGGCCACCACCACGTCGGCCTCGACGGTGCCGCCCTCGTCCAGCGTGATCGTCACGCCGGAGGCGGTCCGCGCCAGCCCGGTCACGCCGGTCCCGCAGCGGATGTCCACCCCGGCCGCGACGTGCCGCTGGGCCATGACCGCCGCTACCTGGGCCGGGACGGCCCGGCCCATCAGCCGGGGGCCGAGCTCGATCACGGTTACCGCGCAGCCCAGTGCCGCCGCCGAGCTCGCCAGCTCAAGTCCGATGAACCCGCCGCCGATCACCGCGACCCGGCGGCCCGGGGCGAGCCGCCCGCGCAGCGCCACCGAGTCGGCGTGGGTGCGCAGGACGTGGACCGGAGCACCGCCGAACGGAAGGTGCCGGGCGCGGGCGCCGGTGGCGAGCAGCAGCGAGCGGTACGGCAGGCGCCGCCCGTCGGCCAGCTCCAGGACGTGCGCCGCGGTGTCCAGGCCGGACGCTTCGGCGCCGGGCAGGAAGGTGATGTCCGCCTCCCGTAGGGCGTCAAGGTCGCAGATCGGCTTGAGCTCACCGGTCTTGGACAGCGGCGGCCTCTCGTACGGCGGCGACGGTTCGGCTCCGGCCAGGATGACCCGGCCGTCCCAGCCCTGCTCGCGTACTGCGAACGCCGCCCGGGTGCCGCACTCGCCCGCGCCCGCGATCACGATCGCCGGTGCCGGCCCTGGCATCAGCGGACCTCGATGTAGACCGTGCCGTCGATGACCTTGGCGGGGTAGGTGCGCACGTCGACCAGCACCGGCGCGCCGAGCGCCTTGCCGCTGGTGTAGTCGAACCGGCCGTTGTGCTTGGGGCACTCGATCACGCCGCCCATGACCAGGCCGTCGCACAGCAGCGTCTTCTCGTGCGTGCAGTGCCCGTCGGTGGCGTAGTAGACGTCCTCGGGCGAGCGGTAGATCGCGTAATCGCTGCCGTCGTGCTCGAACGGGATGACGTCCTCGGGGTCGATGTCGTCCGCCGCGCAGGCGGCGATCCACTGGGGCATCGGAGGTCTCCTCAGGCTGCGGTCCTGGCGGGCAGCGGCAGCGCCCGGCCGTCGTTCAGGGGCGTCGGCTCGTTGAACGGGGCGGCGCCGGGCAGCAGTTCGCGGCGCACGTAGTACTCCTGGTCCCGTAGCTGTCGCAGCACCGCCGGGATGATCTCCTTGTACGCCGCCCACAGCGACGGGTAGACCGGCGCGCAGTCGTGCTTGATCTCCTCGTGCAGTTCCGGTAGCCGGTAGTACGGGACCATCGGGAACATGTGGTGCTCGACGTGGTAGTTCATGTTCCAGTACAGGAACCTGTTGAGGGCGCACATCTTCACCGTGCGGGTGTTCAGCCGGTGGTCGAGTACGTTCTCGCCCATGCCGGCGTGCTGGGTGAACCCGTAGACCTGGAGCATGTACCGGCCGTAGAGAGCCGGCCCGCCGATCAGCACCACCGGCAGCCAGGTCCCGAACCCGATGGCCAGGCCGATGGTGACGGCGTAGATGGCCAGGTGCACCCGGGCTGTCCGGTAGACCCGGTTCCGTTCGGACTCGGGTACGTAGTCGGCCTCGTCGGCGGTCAGCCGGCCGGCCGCGTGCCGGAACATCAGCCAGAACGCCGTCGGCACGTCGACCAGGCCGAAGTAGTTGACCAGCAGCTTGGCCAGCCGCGCCGGGCGCATGACCGCGATCTCCGGGTCCCGCCCGACGACCAGCGTGTCGGTGTGGTGCCTGGTGTGGCTCCACCGCCAGGTGGTCGGGTCTCGCATGATCATGAACGAGGCGAGCTGGTACAGCCCTTCGTCGATCCAGCGGGTCTTGAACGCGGTGCCGTGCCCGGACTCGTGCCAGCGGGAATCCGACGTCGAGCCGTACAGGACGCCGTAGGCGAGGAAGAACGGGACCGCCCACCAGCTGTGCCAGACCAGCCAGAAGGTGGTACCCAGGCCGCCGAAGAGCAGGATCAGGCCGAGCCAGACGACCGTGTCGCGGACGGCGGGGTAGTCGGAGCGCCGCATCAGTTCCTTCATCCGCTTGCGTGGCACCGCGCTGCGGAACCACGACCCGCCCGCCAGCCCGGCGTTCACCGCCGCCTGGTTCTCCGGGCCCGTCAGGCTATACCGCGCCAGCCGCTCCCGCCCCGCGTTAGCGCTGCCGGCCCCAGCGCTGTCCGTTCCGGCACTGCCCATGCTCCGCCACCTCCGCCACCTCCGCGCCAAACGCCCACTGTGCCGAACACCCATCACGCTGGATGCCATCACGCTGGATGCTCATCGCACCGGACGTCCACCATCTATTGGAGCGCTCCAACAGCCCAATAGTGACTCATCGGACCGATGCTGTCAAGATGGCCGCCGACACTTATGGCGTGGTTACCTCCTCTCTATGTCGTTCTCGGATGCATTAGGAAGATAACTTCCGTTTTCCGGCCATCTGGCTGGTCCAGACCACGGCCCCCGTAAGACCCCTGTTAGCCTCTGTGACCACTGGTACCCAACCTGCGGTCCGGGCCTTCCCTCCATACTGCATGAATGCCGCGTTCATCGGTAACCCTGCCGTATGTTCCAGGTCGCTTATGGCACCCGGCCGTCGGTCAGGGCGGAAGGCGACGCCCGAACGGCGTTGGAACGTTCTACCTAATGGGTGTCCCGGACGCGCTCGTACGTGAGGAAGGCGAGGCCGTCACCGATGGTCCGGGTGCTGACGAGGCGCAGAGGTCTGGAGTCGCTGGTCTCGCCGAACAAACGCTCGCCGGCCCCGAGCACGACCGGGTAGACCGTCAGCCGTAGCTCGTCGACGAGGTCGTGCTCCATTAGCGTGCGGACGAGCCGGGTGCTGGCGTAGACGACGATGTCCCCGTCTAGCTCCTGCTTCAGCTTCGAGACCTCGTCCGCGACATCGCCCGTCAGGACCGTCGCATTGGCCCACTTAGGCTCTTCCAGGGTCGAGGACACGACGTACTTGGGCAGGCTGTTCAGCCTGTCCGCCCAGTCGCCGCCGCGGGACAGCCAGCGCGCGGCGAACCACTCGTCGCTCCGCCGGCCCAGCAGTAGGGCCTCGGCGCCCAGCGCCTCGTCGAGTTCCATCTTTGCCCATGCTTCGCGGTCCTTATCCCCGATCCGGCCGAACCAGCCGCCGTGCCTGAAGCCCTCTTCACCGGTCGGGTCCTGGGTCACTCCATCGAGCGAGACGTTCTCGCTGACGACGATCTTTCCCATCTCGGTTCTCCCTTGTGGTTGGCGTTGTCACCTGCCACTGATGCAGAAACCGCGGCGCCGGGAAACTGGGCGCTGGCCGGCCGATAACGAGGGCCACGGCCGATAACGAGGACCACGGCCGGTAGCTCCCGGCCGATAACTAACTCGCGGCCGGGGGAACCTCGCCGAGCAGGCGGTCGAGGAACTCGGCGAACGCGCTCTCGCCGACGGTGAGCGCGGCGGCGGGGTCGTCCGCGCGGGCGATCATCATGGCGACCTCGTTGGCGGCGGCCAGCGCGATATGGGCGAACGTGTCCACGTGAGCGTGCTCGATGCGGCCCGTCGCGGCGGCGTACCCAAGGGCGTCCCTGATCGCCCCCAGCGGGCCCTGCTCGTCGAGTTCGCGCCACCGCTGCCAGCCCAGCACCGCGGGCGCGTCGATCAGCATGATCTGCCGGACGACCGGGTCGCCGGCCAGCCGGATCCACGCCAGGGTGCCTGCCCGGAGCATCGCGACGGGGTCCGGGGCGTCCCTGGCGATGTCCTCTCCCTGCCGGGTGATGCGGGCGCCGACCTCCTCCAGGACCGCCCAGAACAGCGCCTCCTTTCCCGGGAAGTGGTGGTAGAGCGAGCCGCGGCTGACTCCGGCGCTGGCCTGCACCGCCTCGATCGACGTGCCGTCGTAGCCGTGCTCGGCGAACAGCCGGGTCGCGGCCTCGACCACGTGCGCCCGGGTGGCCCGGCCCCGCTCGACGTTCTTGTTCATCCGTCCCCAATTCAATTGACAGACCGATCGTCGGTTTGTAAGAGTTAGACCGTCGGTCGGTCTTTGCGGATACTGTACCCCGGCTGTACCCCGGCTGTACCCCGGATGGCCGTCCAGCCAGGCAGAAACTACGAGGGAGCAACCATGACCAGCGAGATGGAACGCCTAGACAAGTACCGCAGCCAGGTGCGGACCCGGTCCGGTCCTGCCAGCTACGTCGACACCGGCGGTCCCGGCCGCCCGGTGCTGTTCGTGCACGGCGTCGGCACCAGCAGCTACCTGTGGCGGAACGTGATCGCCCAGCTCGACGGCGAGCGCCGGTGCGTGGCCGTCGACCTGCCGTTGCACGGCTATACCCCGGCAGCGCCCGACCAGGACTTCACGCTGCCCGGACTGGCCCGGTTCGTCGCCGACTGCTGCGACGCGCTCGAGCTGACCGACTTCGACATGGTCGCGAACGACACCGGCGGCGCCGTCACCCAGGTCTTCGCCGCCGGTCACGCCGAACGCCTGCACACGCTGACCCTGACCAACTGCGAGGCGCACGACAACGTGCCGCCCAAGGCGCTGCTGCCCGCGGTCTGGATGGCCCGCATGGGCCTGCTCGCCCGCCTCGCGCCCCGGCTTATGCCGCCCGGCAACCCGAAGACCGCCAAGCGCATGTATGGCCGCACCTACCAGGACATCCGCAACCTGCCCGAGGACATCGCGCGCGTCTGGCTGGAAGCGCAGGGCGGCACCGCCGAAGCGGCCCGCCAGTCCCAGCGCCTGCTGGTCTCGCTGCATGCCCGTGACCTGCTGGCGGCCGAGCCCGCGCTGGCGCGGCTGCAGGTACCGACGCTGATCGTCTGGGGCACCGGCGACAACTTCTTCCGCCCCAAGTGGGCCTACTGGCTGCGCGACACCATCGCGGGTGCCACCGAGGTCGTGGAGATCGACGGAGGCCGCCTGTTCTTCCCCGACGAGCGGGCCGCCGAGTTCACCGAGGCGCTGCGCCGTCACTGGGACGCCCATCGGTAAGGCAATGAATGTAAAACCGCGGGATCCGTACCAAGACAGCCGTGCGCCATGCCCTCGAGAAGCTCGGTGAGGCGCTCGTCGGCCAGCCCGCTGCGGAAGAACAGCGTCGACTGGATGGCGCCGATCGCCGCGTGCACGGCCAGCCGCACCTCCCCATGGGCCAGGTCCGGCCGCAGCGGCGTCAGCAGGTGCATCCACTCCTCGATGTAGTGCCGCTGCGCCCGGCTCAGCCTGCGCCGCTCGTCCTCGGGCAGGGTGCGTACCTCGCGGTGGTAGACGGCGAGCGCGTCGCGGTCGGTCAGCGCCACCTCGATGTGGTCGCGCACCAGCAGCGTCAGGGTCTGGCCCTCGTCGAGCCCGGCCGCGATGATGGCCGCCGACCTCGTCATCAGCCGGTCCATCACCCGGTCGGCCATGGCGACCAGGATCGCGGTCTTGCTGTCGAAGTGGCGGTAGACGCCGGACCCGACGATGCCGGCCTCGGCGCCGATGTCCGCCATCGAGATCGCGTCGAAGCCGCGCCGGGCGCCCAATGCGGCGGCCGCCACCAGGATCCGTTCCTTCCGCCCCGGATCGCGCCGCCGGGCCGGCCGTCCCGGCGCGCCCCGGGCTCCGGGACGGGACGAAGCCGATGTCGCCTGCGCCGTCATCTGGCTAGTCTTGCATCCAGGCGCTAAGGTCGCTAGTGAATGGTGAGTCACAATCAGGACGGGTCACGTGGACTTTGCCGAACCGGAGGAACACCGGGCGCTCCGGGCCGCAGTGGCCGGCATCGCCGCCAAGTTCGGGCCGCGCTATTACGCCGAACGGGCCGGGGCGCGACGTCCCTGCGCCGAGCTGTGGCAGGCCCTCGGGGACGCCGGGTTCATCGGCGTCAACATACCGGAGGAATACGGCGGCGGCGGCGGAGGCCTGACCGAGCTCGCCCTGGTCTGCGAGGAGATCGCCGCCGCGGGCACGCCGCTGCTCCTGCTGCTCGTGTCGGCCGCGATCTCGGCCGAGATGATCTCCGAGTTCGGCACCGGCGAGCAGCGCGGGACCTGGCTGCCCGGCCTGGCCAGCGGCGCGGCCAAGATGGTGTTCGCCATCACCGAGCCGGACGCGGGCTCGAACACCCTGCGCATCTCCACCGCGGCGAGCAAGGACGGCCCCGACTGGGTCCTGAACGGCATCAAGTACTACATCTCCGGGGTCGACGAGGCGCAGGCCCTGCTCGTGGTCGCGCGGACCGGGCAGGACGAACGCGGCGCCCGGCTGTCCGCGTTCATCGTGCCCACCGACGCCGCGGGCCTGGACAAGCACCTGCTCCCGGTCGACCTGCTGCTGCCGGAACGCCAGTTCACCCTGCACTTCGGCGGCGTCCGGGTCGGCCCGGGTGCCCTGGTCGGCGAGGAAGGGGAGGGGTTCCGGCAGATTTTCCACGGCCTGAATCCCGAACGGATCACCGGAGCCGCCCTCGGCGTCGGGATCGCGCGTTACGCCCTGGGCGTGGCGGCGCGGTATGCCGCCGAGCGAAAGGTCTGGGCCGAGCCGATCGGCACCCACCAGGGCGTATCCCACCCGCTGGCCAAGGCCAAGATCGAGACCGAACTCGCCGCGCTGATGATCAGGCAGGCCGCCTGGCAGCACGACCACGGCCAGCCCGCGGGGGAGTCCTCCAACATGGCCAAGTACGCCGCCGCCGAGGCCGCGATCGCCGCCGTCGACGCGGCCATCCAGGCGCACGGCGGGAACGGCCTGGCCAGCGAGTACGGCCTCATTCCTTACTGGGGCCTGGCGCGGCTGCTGCGCATCGCGCCGGTCAACCGGGAGATGATCCTCAACTACGTCGCCCAGCACAGCCTGGGCCTGCCCCGCTCGTACTGACAGGAGCCGCCGTGGATCTCGCGCGCAACCTCATTGGCCGGATCAACGTCGGCGACAGCCTCACCCGCACGGCCGCGAGCAGGCCGGATCACCTCGCGGTCGTGGACGGCGACCGCCGCCTCAGCTACGCCGAATTCAACGGCTACGTCAACCGGCTCGCCCACGGCCTGGCCGGCCTGGGGTACGAGCGCGGCGCGGCGCTCGCGATCGCCTCCGGAAACAGCGCCGACTTCCTCGCCGTCTACTACGCCGCGCTGGATTCCGGCTGGCGCTCCGGCGACCGGTTCGCCGCGATGATGCCGATGTTCCACACCACGCAGCTCAACGCGTTCTGCACGCCCGCGGTGATGGTCGGCGCGACGATTCACGTGCTGCGCGGGTTCGACCCGGCGACCCTGCTCGGCCTGATCGAGCGCGAGCAGATCACCCAGATCTTCGGCCTGCCCATGATGTACCGGGCCATGCTGGACGATCCGGCGCTCAAAGAACGCGACCTGTCCAGCCTGCGCCGGGCCGTCTACGCGATGGCGCCGATGCCGGACGACCTGATTCGCCGAAGCCTGGACGGGTTCGGCTGCGAGTTCGCCCTGCTGTTCGGGCAGACCGAGATGAGCCCGTGCACCACGCTGTTCCGGCCCGAGCACCAGCTCTCGCACATCGGCGCGGTCGGCACCCCGCTGATCGGCGTCCAGGTCGCGATCATGGGCCCGGACGGCGAGCTGCTGCCGCCTGGCCAGGCCGGCGAGATCGTCTACCGCGGGCCGAGCACGATGTCCGGCTACCTGCACGACGAGGAGGCCACGGACCAGGCCTTCGCGCACGGCTGGTTCCAGATCCAGAAGAACGTCGTGCGGTCCGATTACGCGAAACACTACGAGGAGGGCTGACCGGGTGCCGGTCCTTACCTCACACGTCGACCTGGACGACGAGTCCTACCGCGCCAACCGGGCCACACAGCTCGCCCTGCTGGACGAGCTGGACAAGCAGGTCGAGCTGGCCATCGCCGGCGGCGGCGAGCGGTATCAGCAGCGGCACCGCGACCGGGGGCGGCTGCTGGCCCGGGAGCGCATCGAGCTCCTGCTGGACCCGGACAGCCCGTTCCTCGAGCTGTCGACCCTGGCCGCCTGGGGCACCGAATTCACCGTCGGGGCCACCCTGGTGACCGGCATCGGGGTGATCTCCGGCGTCGAGTGCGTGATCATCGCGCACGACCCGACCGTGCGCGGTGGCGCGATGAACCCGTATTCGCTGCGCAAGACCCTGCGGGCCCTGGAGATCGCCCGCGTCAACCGGCTGCCGGTGATGAACCTGGTCGAGTCGGGCGGCGCGGACCTGCCGACGCAGGCCGACCTGTTCGTCCCGGCCGGCCGGATCTTCCACGAGCTCACCGAGCTGTCCGGGCTCGCGATCCCCACCGTGGCGCTGGTGTTCGGCAACTCGACCGCGGGCGGCGCCTACGTGCCCGGCATGTGCGACTACGCGGTCCTGGTGGACGGGCAGGCCAAGGTGTTCCTCGGCGGGCCGCCGCTGGTGAAGATGGCCACCGGCGAGGAATCCGACGACGAGTCACTGGGCGGCGCCGAGATGCACTCGCGGGTCTCCGGTCTTTCGGACTACTTCGCCGTCGACGAGCTCGACGCGATCCGCCTCGGCCGCGACATCATGGCCAGGATCAACTGGCGCAAGCACGGCCCGCCGCCGGGACCCTCGGCCGACCCGCGCTACGACCCGGACGAGATCCTCGGCATCGTGTCCGCCGACGTCAAGGTGCCGTTCGACCCGCGCGAGATCCTGGCCCGCGTGGTGGACGGGTCCGAGTTCGACGAGTACAAGCCGCTGTACGGCACCTCGCTGGTGACCGGCTGGGCGCGGGTGCACGGGTACCCGGTGGGGGTGCTGGCCAACCACCGGGGCGTGCTGTTCAGCGAGGAGGCCAAGAAGGCCAGCGAGTTCATCCTGCTGGCCAACCAGACCGACACGCCGCTGGTGTTCCTGCAGAACA
>Ga0335082_10003828_pt1 | contig 16380 bp, 9 predicted proteins | sample Lox_Sample_41_FD_206718 | JGI IMG/M metagenome (GOLD analysis project Ga0335082, IMG submission 206718) | Soil microbial communities from Loxahatchee National Wildlife Refuge, Florida, United States - Lox_Sample_4.1 | ecosystem: Environmental > Terrestrial > Soil > Wetlands | place: USA: Florida...
CGCGAACACCGCCGTCTTCTCCGTCATCAATACGGTTCTCCTCAAGCCGATCACCTATCCCGATCCGCCATCGCTCGTGCATCTGATGAACACCGGTGATCAAGGTTCCTTCCCCGGAGCCAACGTGCCCAAGTTCAATATCTGGCGGCAGCAGACAGGGATTTTTCAGCAAGTTGCCGCTTACGATACAGGCGGCGCCGGACTGAATCTCACCGGAAATGATCAGCCCGAACAAGTGCAAGGCGTCCACGTAAGCGCCGACTATTTCTCCATTCTCGGTGCGCCCGTGATTGCCGGACGAACCTTCACAGCGGCGGAAGACAGCCCGCATGGCGGAAACGTAGTTGTTCTGGGTTACGGTTTGTGGAAGCGTCGATTCGGTGGCAATCGAGACATCGTGGGCAACAATATTCAGCTCAATGGGCAGCCCTATCAAGTCGTCGGTGTCATCGGTCGCGATTTCGTGACTGACAACCCCGCCGACCTCTGGCTCCCATTTCAGTTTGAAATGACTTCGACGGATCAGGCCCACTACTTTGGCGTACTGGCTCGCTTGAAGCCGGGCGTGACTGTGCCCATGGCCAACGCGCAATTGAAACTCGCCGCCGAACAATACCGGACGACATATCCCGGCACCCTGGGACCGAACAATAGCTTCGGCGTGATCTTGCTGCAGGAATTGATGGTCCGCGATTCGCGCTCGTCACTGTACGTACTGCTGGGCACGGTCGGACTGGTGCTCTTGATTGCCTGCGCCAACGTTGCCAATCTGCTGCTAATTCGCGCCACCGCACGGCGGCGGGAATTGGCCACGCGTTCTGCCCTCGGCGCAGGGCGCTGGCACATCATTCGTCAGTTACTCATCGAGAGCCTGGTCGTATCGCTCACCGGAGGAATCCTTGGACTCATTCTCGGATTCGTGGGAGTTCGTCTATTGCTGGCCATCAATCCCGGAAGCATTCCGCGCATCGGCGAAGATGGATCGGCCGTCAAAGTCGATTTGAACGTTCTTCTGTTCACGCTGGCAGTTTCCCTGCTAACAGGAATTCTGTTTGGACTGGTTCCAGCCATCAGCGCTTCGCGCAAGAATCTTGCGGCGGCCTTGAACGAAAGCAGCAACCGCGCAGGAGTCGGCTTCCGGAGCGGCAAGGTTCGTTCTTTCCTGGTCGTCAGCGAGATGGCTCTTGCCCTCGTGCTGGTGATCGGAGCCGCGTTGCTGATTCGCACATTCATGAAACTGCAGTCGGTCGATCCCGGATTCGACACTCACAACGTGCTCACCATGGCCATGTCGATCAGTGGCGACCGCTTCCTGAAAACCGCCGGCGTTGCACAAGTGATTCACGATGGCACCGAGCGCATCAATGCGGTTCCTGGCGTCACGGCCACAGCCGCCGCATGCTGCTTGCCTTTGCAGGGCGGCTTCGGGTTGCCTTTCAACATTGTGGGGCGGCCAAACGGCAATAATCCCAACACCGGCGGCGCTGGATACTTCCCGGTCTCGTGGAGTTATTTCGATGTCTTCAAAGTCCCAGTTCTCCGCGGACGCAATTTCACCGAGCGCGACAACGGATCGGCACCCGGTGTGGTCATCATCAACGAAGCCATGGCGCGTCAGTTCTGGCCCAAAGGCGATCCGCTGAACGATCGCATTGAAATCGGCGCGGGCATGGGACCGGTTTTCGGCGAACCGCCGCGCCAGGTGATCGGCGTTGTTGGGGACACGCGCGACGGCGGGCTCAACCAGGATCCGGGTCCAACTATGTACATCCCGGTGTCGCAGATGCCCGACAAAGTCACGGAACTCAACTCGCGCATCGCACCTCTCGAGTGGATTGTGCGCACGCGCATGGAACCGCACTCGCTCAGCGCCGCCATCACAACTGCAATCCGAGAAGCGACGGGCGGCCTGCCCGTGGCGCACATCCGCAGCATGGATGACATCGTCGTACTGACGACTTCCCGCGAGCGCTTCAACATGCTGTTGCTGACTTCCTTCGGCGCATCCGCCCTACTGATGGCAGCAATCGGCATCTACGGCCTGATGGCGTATTCTGTCCAGCAGCGCACGCAGGAACTAGGAGTGAGAATGGCGCTGGGCGCGCAAGCCTCGAACATTCGCAACATGGTTATCCGCCAGGGAATGGTACTGGCGGGAATCGGCCTGGTCATCGGCATCGCAGGTGCCTTCTGGCTGACAAAGTTTCTGACAGGGTTCCTGTTCGGCGTGAAGAAGTGGGATCCGATGGCCTTCATACTGACTCCACTCTTCCTCTGCGCCATAGCCCTGATAGCGGTCTGGGTCCCAGCCAGAAGAGCCACAAAAGTAGACCCTATGACAGCCCTGCGCTTCGAATGAGCAACAGGTGTTCTTCGCGCTCTTTTGCGGCGTTTGTTTTGTGTTTTTGCAGTAAAGGGTGTCTCTTAGCGCTGCGCCGATGGCGCCCCGCTCATCCCACTGCCAGATGTGACAGTGTCACCTCAGATTGCGCCTGTGCGAGATTGACTCTCGACACCGGACAAGATGAAAACCGACCTGCATCCCCCCCAAAACGCGCTCTCGCAACTCAGTCCTTTCCAACTCAAGGACGAACTCATCCGCTACGCCAAGGAAGAAAGTCAGAGCAAGTCGGCCACTCATAAGCTGCTCAACGCCGGGCGTGGTAATCCCAACTGGGTGGCGACCACGCCACGCGAGGCGTTCTTCCTTCTTGGCCAATTCGGGCTCGCGGAGTCCAAAACCGTGTGGGACGAGCCAGACCTTGGCGGCATGCCACGCGCCAAGGGAATCGCCAATCGGTTGAAGGTATTCCTTGAGGCGAGTGGGACCAGCCGCGGAGCCCGCCTACTCCTTGATTCTCTCGACTATGGACGTAAAGAATTCGGCTTTGACCCAGACGCCTTCGTGTATGAATTAACCGACTCGATCATCGGGGACAACTATCCCGAGCCGGATCGAATGCTGGTACATGCCGAACAGATTGTTCATCGCTACTTGATCAAGACCATGTGCGGAGACAAGCCTCCGCGCGGCAAGTTTGACCTCTTCGCGGTGGAAGGTGGAACGGCGGCGATCTGCTACGTATTCAAGAGTCTCGTTGACAACCGCTTTCTAAATCGCGGCGATACGATCGCCCTCGGCACGCCGATCTTCACACCGTACATCGAACTCCCGCGGCTCAGCGACTATGACTTCAAAGTAGTGGAGGTCGGTCAGACGCTGATGAAAGACGGCCGCCACACGTGGCAATATCCGCTGGATGAAATCAGGAAATTGGAAGATCCGCGCGTAAAGGCTTTCTTCCTCGTTAACCCGTCGAATCCCGCTTCTTACGCCATGGACCCCGCGACCTACGCCTCGATCGTCGATCTGGTCCGCAGCAAACGTCCAGATCTTCTATTGCTGACGGACGATGTCTACGGAACCTTCGCCCAAGGATTCCGTTCGCTCGCTGCCGACCTCCCGCATAACACCATTCTGGTTTATTCCTATTCCAAACATTTTGGTTGCACGGGCTGGCGGCTCGGAGTCATCGCGCTGCACGAAGACAACGTTCTCGACAGAAAGCTTGCATCGTTATCAAAAGCTGACAATGCTGCGCTTCGCAAGCGCTACTCCACCTTAAGCACTGCTCCCGAGAAGATGAAGTTCATCGACCGCATGGTCGCCGATAGCCGCGATGTGGCCCTCAATCACACCGCAGGCCTCTCGACGCCACAGCAGGTGCAGATGACATTGTTCTCGCTGTTCGCGCTCCTCGACCGCGATGACGCCTACGAGAAGCGCTGTCGCCAGATCGTCCGCGAACGGCTGGCCAAACTGAGCCAGGGGCTTGGCATTTCTCTGCCCGAAGATCCATTGCGAGTCGCTTATTACGTAGACCTTGATCTGGAAGTATGGGGACGTCAGGCATTCGGAGAAGAATTTGCCGCTTACGTTGCCGAGCATCACAACCCTCTCGACATCGTGATTGGGCTTGCTCAACATTCAGGAACCGTGCTCTTGAACGGAAGCGGCTTCGACGGCCCCTCGTGGTCCGCGAGGGTCTCGCTTGCCAACCTCAATACCGACGCCTATGAGGCGATTGGGCACGATCTGAGTGAGGTCATGAAGCGTGCCTTGGAGGAGTGGCGTCGATCGCGCCGCAGCTGACAATGCCTTATCTCAAGCAACTGGTGGAACGAATCCAGAAGTTCTTTGACGAATACTGATGAGCGCCAAACGCCCCAGGCTCCTCACAATCCGCGCACTTTCACTTTTCGGTGCTTCCTTCGTGCTTATGGCGGGAATCACCGCCGCCCAGAATCCTGGCGCCTCGCCGGCCGCAAGCGAACATTCGTCCGGCTTCGGCTGGCAATTCTTCCATTTCCTCCAGACGCAACCTTTCCTCTTGATCTTTGCGGTCGTCGCATTGGGTATTGCCATTGGCCGGATAAAGATCGGCAAAATCACGCTCGGCGCAGTCATCGGCATTATCATCGTCGGTCTCTTGATTAGCGTCTGGTCGTCCACTTACGGTGTGTCTCTGGAACTGCCGGAAGTGGTCAAGACTGTATTCTTCGATCTTTTTCTTTTTGCTGTTGCGCTCCGCATCGGCCCACAATTCTTCTCCGGTCTTCAGCGTGACGGCTGGCGGATGGTCGCCGTAGGACTCATCGTCGCAGCCATTGCACCGGCATTAAGTTATCTGTGCGGATGGTACTTTCAGCTGCCGCCGGGATCAGTCGCTGGGCTGCTGGCCGGATCCAACAACTCCTCAGCGACGTTCGGCGCCGCCTCCTCCGCGATCGCTTCCGGCGCGCCTCACCTGAGAAACGATGTCTCGTTGGAGCAGATGGCCGGCAACCTCTCAGCGGTGTTTGCATTGTCGTACCTTGTTGCCGAAATCAGCTTTGTCCTGCTCATGAAGTATCTGCCGAAGCTGGCCCGCTTCGACGCGGTTGCGGCAGAGAAGCAATTCGAAACGGAGATGCGCAAGCTGCATCCCGCTCCCTTGCCGGGTACAGTGGAAGGAGAAACCGTCGAAGATCCATCCGTCGCCGTGCGCGCTTACCGCCTTACCAGCACCATATCCGGCTGGACGATTGAAAAAGTGCGAAAGACCGCGCCAAGAGTCTCCATCGAACGGGTCCGTCGCGCAGGAAGTTGGCTGCCCCTTGACGAAAATACTCAGCTCGAAACAGGCGATGAGCTGGTAATCGCCGCCAGACTGACGGCGCATATCAAAATTCGCGAACTCGTAGGCCCCGAGCTCCCCGATACGGAGGCTCGTCAACTCATTCCGGTCCGCACCGTTGACGTCGTGGTCAATCAGAAAGATATTGCCGGACGAACTTTGCAGGACCTTAAGGCCCTGATGGGTGCAGGCGTCTATCCCGAAATGATATTCCGGGCAGGTGCTGAATTGCCGACCGGCCCCGAGACTGAACTGAAGGTGGGAGATGTCATTCGCGTGACCGGCACCGACTCTCATATCGACGCACTCAAAGAAAAAGTCGGCCAGGTCGTCCGCGCGACATATACCTCCGACATCCTCACTCTCGCGATTGGAATGCTCCTCGGCGGTTTGCTGGGAGCGATCCCAGTCCCTGTGTTCGGCGTTCGCATAACTCTGGGGGCATCGGCGATCCTGATTGTGGGAATCCTCATCGGATGGCTCAAGACGCGTAACCCCGCGCTGGGCGGCCCAGTATCGGAGGGTGGAAGGAGCCTGATTGAAGACCTCGGACTCAACGTCTTCACCGCCGTCCTTGGCATCAATGCCGGCGTCACCGTACTTCAAATGCTCACCGGCGGATCGGTCTGGAGTGTTGTCGTCAGTTGTCTGATTGTGAGTTCGATTCCCGCCATCATCGCCTGTGTGGCTGGGCTGTATATTCTCAAGCTCAATCCGGCCGTCTTGATGGGAGCAATCGCCGGAGCCCGGCAATGTACCGCATCGCTTTACGCTGCGCAGGACGCATGCGGTGGGTCCGTTCCCGCGATCGGTTACCCTGTCCCGTTGGCCATCGCAACGCTGGCCCTATCGATCGAGGCCTACTTCCTCACCGTTTTCATGTAGGTAATGCGAGTGCGGTCACAAATAGCGCATCGCTGGTTGACATGTCAGTGGCGGGGCCATTCCTGTATCGCAACTACTCCGTGGCGGCCGCCTTCTGAATATTCAAAATTCTCTCTTCGAGAGGCTGCGCGTCTGTCGCCCGTCCGAGCTTGCGCAACGCATTCGCTTCCGACATCAACGAATCCTTCAGCGCAGGACTATTCATCCCCTCGGTCTTTTCCATAATTCCCGTCGCTCGATGCCAGCATGGCTGCGATTTCTCCGGCTTACCCCACCGGTCATACAAATCGCATAGCCCCCACACGGCAACGAGCGTCATATTCTCGTCCGGACCCGACGCGATTTCCTCCGCCTTCACCGCCCGCAGCAAATACGGCTCTGCCTTCTCCCACTGCTGTTGGACCATATACAGCCCGGCCATACCTCGGAGACTGTCCGCGGTTCGACTGCTGTTCTCGCCAAACGCCTTCACATTGATGTCCAAGGCTCGCGAGAAGTAACTCTCTGCTTCAACGTATTTCTTCCGTCCCGCCGCGATGCTCCCCAGAAAGCGCAGCGGCTCCGTCACTCTCGGATATGCCGGCCCGAACGTCTTCTCAATGATCATCAGCTGCTGGTGGAACGCCGCTTCCGCATCATCGTACTTCTGCAGCATTCCATACGCATTCCCCAGGCGGCCTAGCGCGAGAATCATATTCTCGTCGCCCGGCGGCAGATTCTCCGCCAGCGCTACCGCTTCCTTGAATGCCTTCTCCGCCTCCTCGCCATTGCGCTGCCGCATCGCCTCATCGCCGGCATGCATCGCCTCTTGCACTTTCTCAACCGTGCCCGTCGATGCGTCCGTCATTGCCACACGTTTCTCTAACTCCGCTGCTTCATCTTTCTTCCCCGCGGTCTTCAGTGCAACGAGATGATCCTTGAACCGCGCCTTCGCCTCCGTGTACTGCTTCCGCGGACTCGGATCGTAATGCCATGCCGACTCTCCCGGCTGCACCTTGCTGAGTCGCTTCTCGTCTGCATCCATACCTTTTCGATACTGTTCCAGCGCTGCTACCCAGTCGCCCTTCTTCTCCAGTTCCACCGCGATTTCCGACATCACCTGACCTTGATTCGCATCAAGTGCCACTGCTTCCTTGAACTCCGCAATCGCCAGATCACTCTGCCCGCTTCCCGCCAGCGCCTTCCCATACAGTTCATGAACTTCCCAGTTGCTCTGCCCGAGAGCCTCGGCCTTCTTCAACTCAGCCGCAGCTCCAGCGAAGTCTTTCTTATCCAGTAGCAACTTGCCCGCATCCTCGAACGCATCCGGATCAGTCGGGTCCACTCGTTCCGCAATCCGATACTCTTCAAGCGCAGCATCCAGGTTTTTTTCCTTCACTCGAATGTCGCCCAGCCCAACGTGAGGACTCGCATCCGACGGATCCAGCTTGATCGCCTTCCGGAATTCTTCCTCCGCTCCCTTCAGATCGTTGTCCCACGCCAGCCCGTGTCCCAGGCACACATGGCAAACTTCGAAATCAGGGAATCTCTTCTCCATTTCCCGGAATTCCTTCACCGCCGTTCGCGGCTCCTGCCTCATCAGCGCCGATCCCAGGTTCTGCCAATACTCCGGATTATCCGGACACAACCTCTTCGCCTCCCGAAACTCCGCAATCGCCTCGCGTACTCTGTCCATTCCCAGATACGTGTTGCCGAGGTTGTAGTGGGCCAGCGAATACTCGGGCTCGAATCCAATCGCCTTCTTGTACTCCTCAATCGCTCCCTTATCGTCACCCATCCGCTGATGCAAGAGTCCAAGTCCCGAATGCGCAGCCGCATAATCCGGTTTGATCCGAAGAGCTTCCTTAAACTCCAGCATTGAAGCATCGTAGTTGCGTAACCGGCTCAGCGACAGTGCGGCATTCATGTGAGCATCGGCGTCATCGCGATACTCGGCGATGGCTGCTTTCGCCTCATTGAGGGCCGATCCGTCATCGCCTATCCGATACAGAACATAGCTGGCCTTGTCATGCAGCTCGGGAAAGTTCGGATCTTTCTCCATGATCTCTGCATACACCGCCACCGATGCCCCGAACTGCACTCGCTGCTTCAGCAATTCCGCCATCACAAATCCCGTTTCAATCCGCGCAAAGCTCGTGTCCAGAGCCTCGCTGAGTTTGCTCGCGGCGTCATCGTACTTCCTGTCTTTCATCAGGATCGCGGCATCGCTCAGCTTCGTCAGTAACTCCAGATCCGGCTTCGCGACCGGCTCCGTACCTGCTTTCGCCGCCTTCAACGCAGCAACCACGCTGGCGTCCGCTCCGGCCTTGGTCATCAGCGCAAGAAAATCATCATCAGGCCGAAACGTAAGCCCCCGCGTCGCTACATCATGCGCGATGTTCGCCGGAAGCGCTCCTGCAGCCTGGATCGCCATCACTTCACTAGCCCGCAACGGACGGTGTGTCTCGCCACTCGCCGCGGTCTGCCCGAAGCCGTTCAGCGAGAGACCGCAGCAGAGAAGACTCAAGAAGAAGATGACAATGACTGGACAAGAAACACGAATCCGCGCAACAGGCCTCGACATGAATCCTCCGGAAGGAACATCTTTATCGTAGGTCTCATCCCGAGTTTCTTCCTGTTACGTTCGTACACGAATGATCGGCGACATACCGCAGGAAGTGTGATCCAGGTCACACAAAGCTAGCCACAAAGCGGCGAAAGAATACACGGGAGGTGTCGGCGATTTGCGACCAAGCAAACGTCAGCCGCGGGTTGTGTCGGGAAAATCAAAGCCAGCCCCGCAAGGGGTGTAGGGAGATGCAAGCACCACGGAGGGACAGCCGCCTCGGCTGTCCAACGAGCGAAGCGAGCAATCACGAAGAAAGTGATGGGGAAGATCCCGTTGCCCCACCCTTTTCGCGCTTTTTTGTCCAGTCGCGCCTTTTGCCAAAGGGTGGGCATGCATGAATGCCGAGAGCGTGGATCTACCGTCTCTTGCCCGGCAAAATACCAAAAACCTGCAACTGCTTGTTGGACGCAACATAAACCTGGCCATTCGCCACCATCGGAACCAGGTTCGATTGCCCGAAATAGCTGGTCCAACTACCCGCGGCGCCCTTGAACAACTGAGTCATCGTCGCACCGCCGGCGTCAGGATTGAACGCGAAAAGATTGATCGTACTGTCCGTGCGGGTCGGATGCGATAAAGCCCAGATGATCGCGTTGTTCTTTCCATTCGACGAAACACTCGTCAGGAATCCGCTGAACTGTCCGCCGCCGATCGCAACGGAACTCGTGGTATTGGCCAGTGCGGGCTTGCCTGCCGCAAGTCTGAGCTTCCATACTTTCACGGTGGTGCCGCCACTGCTCACCACACGCCCTATACCGTCCCGATCCACATAGTAAGAAGGACCGCACCAGCACCCACCAATCGAATAGCTGCCCAGAACATTGTTCGCCGTCGTGGAATACCCACCGAGATGGTCCCCGTTCATCAGGAAGAGCGTGCCAGACTTGCCCGCCGCTACCGCCAGGCGCGGAATCGGTCCCGGCTGCGGCGGCAAAACCATGATCCCGCCCGACCCGAAGTCTGCGTCCGTCTTATCTAAATTCGACTGGTCCATCGGAGTGAACAGGTCGAGCACCGTGCTGAGATCCGACGAAACCTTTACCGCACTCTCCTGGATATTAGTCACGCCATCGTAAGTGGTTCCGGAAAAATCCGAGTTGCCCGTCACTCCCAAAATATTCCCCAAGTCGTCCGCAGCCAGGCCATACCCCGACATCCACAGTGAGCTAAGGAAGAAACTGCTGGGCGACGTCACTTGCGTATCGAAAATCTTGTTACTGGCCAGCGGCGTCAGCGTTCCTCTCTGCCAGCCCAGCAGCCACCCCCGCGAATGATCTGCACTGAAATCGCAGAAGCTGCCGAACCCGGCATAGACAACGCCATTCGACAGCAAAAGCCCCGGCCGCTGCCGCTGGTACTTCGCCTGGAAGTCAAACGTTGACCCGTCCGCCAGCGAATGAGAAGCCGTGATCACCACGGCCGGCACTTTGTCCGTCAAGTTCCCTAGATCAAGAGCGTGAATGCGGTAGGCAGGCCCGGACGTATCGTTCGTATACGCGATCACATACATCGTTTTCGCGGGCCGGTCGATCACGGGCGTGCTGTTGATCCCGACATTCGGTCCATTGTTCACGCAGTTCAGTGGCTTCGGCACCGGTACTCCCAGATTGACACTAAGAAGCACGGCAAAACTGTGCGTGTCGATCGCATACACCGTATTGTTTTCGGTAACCACATAGACCACATCGTGGATGCCCTGCGAACTGCCCGCCGTGATATTCACGCCCGGCACCATGAGAGGTTCCGCGTCGACCTGGTCGTCGAGCGTTACGGTTCCCAGCAACCCGAACGAAGACGAGCCGACTTTGGCGGGCGTCAGGATAGTCTCGTGAGAGTTCAATCCGGTCCGCCGGTTGTCGTTGTGATAGGTAGTCACAGCGACCTGTGCGAACAGAAGCGAGAACGGAAAGCAGCACAGGATTAAGAGTGCAGTGTGTGAAATCAGGCGTGATCGTGAGCGAAGCGACATCGGCAGTCCCCTCCACCGGCGTTTTTGCGCTGCCAAGCCTACCATGAGTCAATGGACCCATATAGAGTCTTTCGGCATGAGAAATCCGGATGGCCTTCGCGCCCTTCGCGGCATTTCTTAGCGGCCTCCGCGGTAAGAGCCCCGTACGATAACCCTTGACAACTACCTTGTCGTACCAATATATGTCTAAACTATATATGGCTACAACAAACGCAATCATCGACCGCGAACTAAAAAAGGGAAGCGCCGAACTCCTGATACTCTCCCTGCTGGAAAGCCGTCCGCGCCACGGATATGAGATAAGCCAGCTCATCGAGCAACGATCCGATGGCACGCTAAAATTCAACGTCGCCTCGCTCTATCCTCTCCTCTATCGCCTCGAAAAGCGCGGATGGATCACCGGCCAATGGGTCGAAAAAGCCGGACAACGCCGCCGCCGCTATTACAAGCTGACGCTCGCCGGCAAAGCCATGCTCAAACAGCACCGTCGCACATGGGCCGAGTTCGTCACCGCCATGCAACGCATCACCGGAGTTACTCATGCCTGATTTTCAACGCATTGTCCGCGACCGCCTCCGCGACTGCAGCCTGGAGCCCACCCGCGAATCCGAGATCGTCGACGAGCTCTCCCAGCACATGCGCGACCGCTACGAATCGCATCTCTCCAACGGCATGAACGAAACAGAAGCGGAGCGCGTAGTAATCGCCGAACTTGACGGCCGCGACCTCGCCGCCGAACTACGCGACATCGAAGGGCGCTGGAGAGAGCCCGTGACGCTAGGCTCCACGCCGCGTCCCGAATTCTGGCCCGCGCTTTGGCAGGATCTGCGCTATGCCCTGCGCAAGCTGCGCCTCGATCCGGTGTTCGCGTTGGTGTGCGTCCTCTCGCTCGCCCTGGGTATCGGTGCGAACACGGCCATTTTTCAGCTTATCGACGCCGTCAGAATGCGGACTCTTCCCGTACCCCATCCCGAACAACTCGCCGTGATCCGGCCCACAGATCTCGGAACGACGGGCCGTGCGACAGGACGTTACGCCTTCCTCACCAATGCCATCTGGGAACAAGTCCGTGCCCAGCAGCGCGGGTTCTCCGGCGTCTTCGCATTCGGCAATCAATCCTTCAACCTCGCCACCCGTGGACAGGTCCGCTACGCGCAAGGTCTCTGGGTGAGCGGCGAGTTCTTCGATGTGCTCGGCATCCAGCCAGTTGTCGGGCGTGTCTTTCACGCCGCTGACGATCATGCGGGCTGCGGGGCTCCCGGCGCGGTAATCAGTTATCGCTTCTGGCAGAGCGAATTCGACGGACGGGCCGACGCTATTGGTAAGTCAGTCTCGCTCGAAGGACACGCATTTCCAGTCCTCGGCGTGACGCCCGTAAGCTTTCACGGCGTCGACGTAGGCCACAGCTTCGACGTCGCCGCTCTCATTTGCTCCGAGCCAGTGATTGCCGGCGAGGACTCGATCCTCTCTATGCGGCATGGCTGGTGGCTCGCAGCAATGGGCCGCCTGAATCCAGGATGGACTCTCGAGAAAGCAACCGCACAACTCGATTCCATTTCCCCCGCCATCATGGCCGAGACCATGCCGCCTGTCTACCAGGCTGAAGCACGAACGCAGTATCTGAAGAAAAGGTTAGCTGCGTTTCCTGGCAGCACCGGACTCTCCAACTTGCGTCGCGAATACGAGTCGCCTCTCTGGTTGCTGCTCGCCATCACAGGACTGGTCCTGCTCATCGCGTGCGCCAACCTCACCAACCTGATGCTGGTGCGCGCTAGTGCTCGGGAAAAAGAAATCGCGGTCCGCATCGCTCTGGGTGCCGCCAGAAGCCGCATCCTCCGGCAATTATTCACCGAAAGTCTTGTGATCGCCCTGCTGGGCGCAGCACTCGGAACCCTGTTGGCTCGCCTCCTGAGTTCGTTCCTCGTGCGTTACCTGAGTGGCGAAGGCGATGTCCGCCATATCTTCGTCGGCCTCGTCATGGATTGGCGTGTTCTCGGCTTCACCGCCGGGCTGGCCATTCTCACCTGCGTCTTAGTCGGGCTCGCCCCCGCCATCAAAGCAACCGGTACAGCTCCCGCGCGCGTGATGAACCTGGCCGGTCGTGGCTTGACTCTGACGCGCGAGAGATTCGGCCTTCGCAGAATTCTCGTCATAGCTCAAGTCGCGCTGTCCCTCGTGCTCGTAGTCAGCGCTTTGTTATTCAGCGGCAGCCTGCGCAAGCTCCTCACCCTCGACGCCGGATTCCAGCGCGAAGGCGTTCTGATGATGGACATCGATTTCACCCGCCTGAATATTCCGCCACAACAGCGCGCCAGCTTTCGTGAAACAGTCGTCGAGCGTGTGCGCGCGCTCCCCGAAGTCGATTCCGCCGCCGAGACCAACACTGTTCCGCTGGGAGGAAGCTACTGGAACGATCAGGTCGAAGTGAATGGAGAAGTAAACAAGACGTTGGTCGATATGGGCAACATCACACCCGGATATTTCAAGACCATCGGCACGCCGCTCCTGGCCGGGCGCGAGTTCAATCAGCACGATACCGTCGCCTCGCAGAAGGTCGCCATCGTCAATCAGGAATTCGCGCACAAAATTCTCGGCACCGAAAACCCCATCGGCCGCACCTTCAAGATCCACGTTTATCAGGGACAGCCGCAACACGAATACGAAATCGTTGGCCTCATGGCGAATGCCAAGTACTATGACTTGCGCCAGGACTTCGATCCCATCGCCTTCTATCCTGAGTTGCAAGACGACAATCCCGGCAATTACGGCCGCATCATCGTGCGCTCGAGCGGAGCGCTGGAGCCTCTCGTAGGCGGTCTCCGACGCACCATGACCGAGATGAATCCCGATATCACCCTCGACTTCCGCTCCCTCGACGAGGAGATCAGAAATGGATTGCTCAAAGAACGTCTCTTGGCGATGCTCAGCGGGTTCTTCGGCCTCCTCGCCGCAATCCTCGCCACCATCGGCCTCTACGGTGTGATGGCGTACATGGTTGCGAGAAGAACAAATGAGATCGGCATACGCATGGCGCTAGGCGCAGCTCCAGTCCAGATGATAGCGATGGTGCTCAGCGAAGCGGGACGACTGTTGTGCATCGGAGTCGTCACGGGAATCATCCTCGCGCTCGCAGTCGGACGATGGGCGGCCTCACTCCTCTTCGGCCTGAAGCCCTACGATCCCGCAGTCATGGGGATGGCCTGTCTAGGTCTGGCAATTGTAGCGGTCCTCGCCAGCGCCGTCCCAGCCAGACGCGCCGCAAAGCTGCAGCCGATGGTAGCGCTGCGCGAAGAATGAACAATTGATCCATTGATCCACGTAGGGACAGCCGCCTCGGCTGTCCCGCGAGCAAAGCGAGCCAATTACGACATCCCAGAGCATTTCTGAGTGTGCAATCCTCAATCGCTCGCGCGGGAGGATACAGTAACGATTCCGTTGGAACTCTATTCCGTTGCGCCAGCAGCCGGGCCCACGGCGGTCGCTTGCCTGGTTTTCGGATCAATGCCGATCAGCGCAACTCCGCCCACCCCGCCGTGTCCGACCGAAACCACGTGGCCGCGGGCTTTCAGATCAGCCTGCACTGCTTCGGGCAGCGTTGCCGGCACAGACAAACTCCCCAGCTGGGCGCGGTCCTGTCCGAACGAGCTGATGAAATGCTCGGTAGAAAAACGCGGCGCCTTAAACGCCTCCTCCGGACTCATGCCGAATTCCACATAATTAAGGATGACCTGGATCGCTGCCTGATCCTGCATGTCTCCACCCGCTACCGAAATCGCCATCACTGGACGGTCGTCATGGAAAAGCAGCGTGGGGCTCAGCGTGATCCGTGGACGCTTGCCGGGCTGAATGACATCGGGCGTTCCTGCAAACGTGTTCAAGCTAGTGAGCCGGGCTCCGTGAATAATGCCGGTGCGTCCGGCCACACCGGCTGTGCTCGACAAGCCGCTCGGAGTCGCCGCGATAACATTCCCAAATTTGTCCGCCACGCACATCACGGTCGTTCCGCCATGCCACGGCCCAGTAATCGTGGGAGCCTTGGTCGGTTTCATGTTGTAGGGATCGCCCGGCCGCAGCTCGAGAGACGCTTTTTTTGGATCGATCAACTCGCGCCGCATCTTGGTGTACGCATCCGAGAGCAACTGCTCCATCGGCACTTTCGCAAAGTTCGGATCGCCGTAATACTCATCGCGATCCGCCAGCCCCAATTTCTCCGCTTCAATCACCGTATGGATGTAATCCGCCGAGTTGAAACCCATCTTCTTCAGGTCGAATCCTTCCAGCAGCCGCAGCGTCTGCAACAGATAAGGACCCTGCGTCAGCGGACCAGCCTTGTACACGGTGTATCCACGGTAGGTGGTCGTGAGCGGATCTACTACCGGAGTCTTGTGCGCGGCTAAATCCGCTTTGCGAAGAAAACCGCCCTTTTCGATATACCAGGCTTCCAGCGCATCGGCGATGTCGCCGCGATAAAAGCGGTCGGATACTGCCTGCAGCTTCTGCTGCCGCGTGCCTTTCGTAGCTTTTTCTGATTCCACCAGTTTGCGAAAGGTCACAGCCAGGTCCGCCTGCCAGTTGACGCCTGTTTCAAACTTCTTTCCATCGCCGGTATCGATATACCAGGTGGGACCGCCCGCATCCAGAATGACCAGCGTCGGCTGCACGACTTCTTCGAAACTCTTCGTTCCGTACACCTTCAACAGCGTGACGATCGCATCGATGGTGCCGGGCACGGCGGCCGCCTTCACTTCGCCGTCCGGAATTCCATGCTGCATGTACCAGGCGATAGCTTTCGGATCGCGAGGCGCCTCGCCTTGTCCCTCCAGCAATTTCACGTTCTTCTGATCCCCGCTATACACCAGGATCGGAATTTCTCCGCCCACGCAGAACGCGCCAACATAAGTTACCGATAGAGCCAGTAAGGTAGCGGCGCCCGCATCGGCAGCATTTCCGCCCTGTTCCAGAATCTTGATGCCGGCCGCAGTCGCAGCAGGCTTCCCCGAAACAACGACGCCATGTGTGCCGGCAGCGACACTAGGTCCGTGCGGTGTGGCTGGAGTTTGAGTCGCCTGCGGCCAGGCGATTGGCGCCAGCAAAACAAGGAGAACGCTAAACATCGAAATGATTTTTCGCATAAGCCCGTAGTAGCAGAAGGCCAAGCTAGTTGAACGCTCGAAAAGTAGAGCCTTGTTGATGCGAGCAGGCAATGATCGGACGATCCGGACTAGTTAGCGCTTGGCCGTTCACAACGTCGAAGCGTATTCCCCAAATCAGATTGGTACGAACCTTCTTGCCGTCCGTCTTTACAGTCGTGGGGTTGTAGTAGACCGTCAGTACCGTGCCGGCAGCAATACTAGACAGATGAAGTTCTTTGGTTACGTGCGGATCTGCCTGCGTTGGAGCTTGGCAAGCAGCCTCAATACTGCCTTCGAATGATTCTGTCTTGCTGCCCTTCTGGTAGACAAGTTTGACCAATTTGTCGTCATCGGACGGAACGAATGCCCCAGAGAACGTATCGCCGCTGTATCCCATGGGGAAATACCCCGACGGCGCGGTGCCCTTTTGGGCATCCGCAGAAAAGTTCACGACCACGCTGAAGAAAACCGAAAGGATGAGTGTAAAAACGAGTCGTCGACACGACATCCGAGTCCTCCAAGTCCGGAAGGATAGACTTGCTGCCCCATCAATGCAACCACTGCGGCGGCCCGAACGCTCAACGAATGACGAGTTGCAGGTTTTCCTTA